>Ga0334899_1000207_pt1 | contig 85808 bp, 75 predicted proteins | sample GraSluR3_MG_FD_207219 | JGI IMG/M metagenome (GOLD analysis project Ga0334899, IMG submission 207219) | Sludge microbial communities from methane-producing bioreactor in Wageningen University, Netherlands - Granular Sludge_8_08-R3 | ecosystem: Engineered > Bioreactor > Anaerobic > Unclassified ...
TGCCGATACATTCCTCCGGGGTCAGGGTGCGCGCCGAGATAATATCGATCGGTTGTTCCAGTAAATTGTAATTACCGGCTATTTGGTGTAATTTTTCCTTTAAGTGTTCGTAAACTGATGCGTCAAGTTCGATACTGTTAAAATATTTTTCCCGGAGATTATTTATAGTCATAAAAAAATCACTCCTTTGGTCCTTTGATAAAAATAAAAAACCGGAGTGGTTACTCCGGTTGAAAAAACGTTTACCATAAACTCCTTTCCAACCGGGAGGCATGAAGGTTTACCCGCATACCCTATCGTTCACAAACCATATCTTTAAGACGTAGGTTATGTGAATCGGAGTAGAAATCTTGTATTTTTTTGTCTAATATAACTTGTTCGGTAAAAATCCTAATTATCCTTCCTGGTCAAAAAAAATTATGATGTATATAAATCATGAGTCATTAGTTAATAATGGTTTAATTGACATTTAATAGTTATCACCTGCTTCCTTTCCGCATAGTCTTTAGTAGACAAGGGAGGGATGTTTTATGTCCTGGCGGGATTTTAAAAGGAAAGTGCAAAGGCAGTTTTCTGAATACTTGGAAATACCCGGCGATGTAATGCTGGACTTGCCCAAGATCATCCTGGTTGGCAATATCCAGCTTTTTATTGAAAATCACCGGGGTATTATTGAATATACCCCGGAAGGGGTGAGGGTGAGTGTGGGTGAAGGTGAAGTGGCGGTAACCGGGCAAGACTTAATGCTGCGTAATATTTTGCCGGACGAGCTTTGTGTGGAGGGAAGGATCCGGTCGCTTAAATTTCTTTAATTTGGGGACCGGTATTTACCCTTATTGGCTTAAAGGGGGAGATTTTTATGTTCATGTTTAAACTGATTTCGTATTTGCTTGGTTACGTGGTTATTCTGGTTACCGGTGAAGCGCCGGAGAAATTTGTAAACATGGCCGCCGGCAGGGGAATTTTTTTATGGGATGTTTTTAGGAGCGGTGACCGTGCCATTACGATGAAAGTGCGTTTAAATGCGGTAAAACCCCTCCGGCATATTGCCAGACGTACCCGCTGCCGGTTTCGTATTTGCCAGCGCCGGGGGGTACCTTTTCATGCGGTCTGGTTGCGCCGGAGAAAAGCTCTGGCACTTGGTGCCGTGATTTTTTTGACAGCGCTTTATTTCCTTTCAACGTTTGTTTGGTTTGTGGAGGTCAGGGGGAACGAGCAGCTAGATACCTTTGAAGTGTTGGAAGCGGCAGAAGAAGCGGGGCTTTACAGGGGAGTGTTTAAACGAAGTATTGAGGCCGGCCGGGTAGAGGCAAAAATACAGGAAAAATTACCCCTGGTGAGTTGGACCGGTGTTTATATCCAAGGAACCCGGGTAATTATTGAAGTGGCTGAGCGCACCGTACCCGGGGAGGAGGAGCGCCGGACGTCGCATATTGTGGCGGCCAAGGAGGGGATGGTTAAAGAGGTGCTGGTTTTTGACGGCTATCCGGTGGTGAAAGAAGGGGATACTGTAGAACAGGGGCAGGTGTTAATTTCCGGCGAAATCCCGCCTTATGCGGAGGAACCGGCGCCGGGGGGGAAGCGGACGGATGATGAGTCCGAAGGCGACCGGCAGCCCCGTTACGTGCATGCCAAGGGAATCGTCCGGGCCAGGGTCTGGTATGAAGGTTATGGAGAAGCCGGAACCGTGGAAACCGGGCGCCGGCCGACCGGCAGGTCGGCTAGCTGGGTGAGTATGGATTTTGAAGGTAAGGAAATAATTTTATCAGGAAGTCCAGATATTCCCTTTGAAAATTATAAAGTTGAAACTTTCGTTAAAAAAATACCGGATTGGAGGAATCTCAATATGCCTGTCGAAATAATAACGGTTAAATATATTGAAATGGATGATTACCGGCTGGAACGGAGCCGGGAAGATGCGATAAAGCTTGCCGGGGAACGGGCGCGGGAAGCAGCGGCCAAGCTGTTGCCCGAAAACATTGAGGTGCGGGAACAATGGCTTGAGGATGTCACTTCCGGGAATGCTGGTGATCCCGTAAGGATTAGGGCGGTAATGGAAACTATTGAGGATATCGGCAGGGATAAGTTTTTTACCCCCTAAGCTTTTAAAATTTTTATTATTAACTAGGAGGCCGGATATTGACGGAAAAATTTGAAACCAGGGTGATATTAGATGATATTGGTTCGGCGGTTGAAATATTCGGCAAACACGACGAACACCTGGGACAGATAGAAAAGGCGCTGGGAGTAAGGCTTATGGCACGCGGTCAGGAGGTGCTTATTACCGGTGATAAGGAAAATGTCGAGCAGGCCGGCGTGGTGCTGACCCAGCTGCAGAAGTATTATTACGCGGGCAACCGCCTTACTTCCCAGGAGGTGGGTTATGCCGTCAAGGCAGCGCAGAGCGGCATCAAAAATTCACTGGAGAGCCTGGCCAGAGAAGTAGCCCTGGTAACTCCCCGCGGTAAACAAATCAAACCCAAGACAATCGGACAGCAAAAGTACGTGGAAGCAATAAAAAAACACGACATCGTATTTGCCATCGGTCCGGCCGGTACGGGGAAAACGTACCTGGCGGTGGTGATGGCGATTAAAGCGCTGCGCAATAAGGACGTAAGCAGGCTGGTGCTTACCCGCCCGGCGGTAGAGGCAGGGGAAAAGCTGGGCTTTCTACCGGGAGACCTGCAGGAGAAAATAGACCCTTACTTGAGGCCGCTTTACGACAGTCTTTATGATATCCTGGGAGTGGAAAATACTCAAAAGAATCTGGAGAAATATGTTATTGAAATTGCTCCCCTGGCTTATATGCGTGGAAGAACGCTGGAAGATTCGTTTATTATTTTGGATGAAGCGCAGAATACCACTCCGGAGCAGATGAAGATGTTTCTCACGCGGATGGGTTTTGGTTCTCAGGCGGTAATTACAGGCGATATTACCCAGATCGACCTGCCCAGGGGGCAGGTTTCAGGGCTGGTTAACGCGCTCCAAGTCCTGAAAAGCGTATCCGGTATCGGTATCCATACTTTAACCGGTGAAGATATTGTCCGGCACCCGCTGGTGGAAGAGATTATCAGGGCCTATGAAGCTGAAGCGGGTCAGCAAGGTGTAGTCAAAGAGGAGTGAGCCTGGTGCTTACGTTTAACGTGGTAAAAGAGAAAATAAAGAATATTTTTAACATGTTGTTGAGGCAGCGTAAGGTGCGGAGAGGCAGCGCTGCAGTTTTATTTTTGATTTTAATTGTGCTTGTTATCACCGTGGATTTTTTTCCGGAAAAAAATAATCTGGTAGTGGGGCAAGTATCCTCTAAAACGATCAAAGCACCGGAAAGCATTGTTTTTGAAGATACGGACAAAACCAATGAGAAGCGCCGCCTGGCGGCGGAAAAGGTGGATCTGATCTACAGTAAGGATCCCCAGGTAGGTATTGCCGTAAAAGAGGATATTGCCAATCTGGCGGACCAGGTTTGCCAGGTGCAGGAGGATGAATCTCTGGATGTTGCCGGTAAGATTGCCGGGCTGCGTTCGGTGCTTACTTTTGAAATGGATGCTGAAGATATCCAGGGACTGGCTCAATCTGCGCCTGCAGATACCCGGGAAGTTGAGGACCTTTTAAAACAAATGGTGGCAGAAGTGATGGAAACCAGCGACGGGGTGACCCAGGACCATTTGGAAGAGGTTAAAAACGCTTTGATAGAACGGGTCAACCTGATGCGCTTGTCCCCGCCCTACGAAAAATTTGCCCGGGGAGTTGTCAACCAGTATTTACGTCCCAACAGCTTCGTCAATTACGAGCAGATGAGGCTGGAACAAGAAGAAGCCATGTCTTCCGTTCCTCCGGTGATGGTATCGGTTAAAGCGGAGGAAAAAATAATTGGTGAGGGCGAGGTGGTGACCCAGGAGCACCTGGCCAAACTCCGGGTACTGGGGTTGACCCGGCCGGAACTTCCCGTTGCTTCAATAATCGGCTCGTTCCTGCTGGTAGCCCTTTTAATGCTGGTGGTGCTGCTTTATCTTTACCAGCAAAACCGGGAGATTTATGAGCATTCCGGTCATCTTTACCTGCTGGGAATAATTGTTTTTATGGTCCTGGCGGTGGGCAAGGCCATTATTGCCATTGACGTGACCCAGTGGCCCGAATTCGGGGCCCAGTTCGGTTACATGGTGCCTCTTGCCGCTGCCGGGATGCTGATCGCCATTCTCCTTGATTCGCGCCTGGCGGTATTGGTGGTGGCGGTAATGAGCTTCATGCTGGGAGTGATGACGGGAAGCGAGCTGCGCTTCGGCCTGGTGGGGCTGATCGGCGGTATTGCCGGTGTTTACAGTGTGTCAAAGTTGAGCCAGCGCGGCGACCTGGTGCGGGCGGGGGTTTTTGCCAGCCTGGCCAATGTAGCGGCGATCTTTGTCGTCGGACTGGCTACTGGAACCTCGCTCGGGTTGTTGCTTCCCACCAGTTTGAGCATGGGTTTTATCAATGGAATTGTGTCTTCTATATTAACCAATGGTACCCTGCCGTTTTTTGAAAACACTTTTCGCCTTACCTCGCCGGTAAGACTGCTGGAACTTAGCCAGCCCAATAACGTGTTGTTAAAAAAACTTCTCACCGAAGCACCGGGAACTTATCACCACAGTATTATCGTGGGCAATTTGGCCGAGGCCGCCGTTGATGCGGTGGGCGGAGACTCGTTACTGGTCAGGGTGGGAGCTTATTATCATGACATCGGTAAAATTAAAAGACCCTATTTCTTTATTGAAAACCAAATGAGTTGTGAAAACCCGCACGACAAGATCGCCCCGTCTTTAAGTACCTTAATTCTGACTTCACACGTCAAGGACGGAGTGGAAATGGCGCGGGAGCACAAACTGCCCCAAGTTATCATAGATATCATTGAACAACACCACGGTAACGGTCTGGTAAAATATTTTTTCCATAAAGCACTGGAAAACGACCGTACCGGTTCCGTTACCGAGGAGGAGTACCGGTACGAAGGTCCCAAGCCTCAAACCAGGGAATCGGCAATAGTGATGCTGGCGGATTCGGTGGAGGCGGCCGTGCGGTCTATGAAAAACCGGTCCCCGGGCCGGTTGGAAGGACTGGTGCGTAAGATCATTAAGGATAAACTTTACGACGAACAGCTTGAAGAATGCGACCTGACTTTTAAAGACCTTGATGTCATCGCATCTGCTTTTGTAAAAGTATTATCCGGGATATTTCATTCACGGGTGGAATATCCCGATTGGGCCAAAGAAATAGAAAGGAGTTCAAAAAATGGCGGTTCTCGTAAGCAACTTACAGGAAGAAGTGGCGGTAGATGAGCATTTTACCGGTTTCTTAAAAAGGGTTGCCCGGGAAGTATTGAAACAAGAGGGCTATGGTGATAAGGCGGAGGTAAGCCTGGTTTTTGTTGATGATACCTATATTAAGGGGCTGAATCTCCAGTACCGCGGGATTGACCGCACCACGGACGTGCTTTCCTTTGCCATCCAGGAGGGGGATCCGGTTGCCAGTCCGGAAGAGGAATTAATTTTGGGTGATGTGGTTATTTCCCTGCAGGCCGCCGAAAGGCAGGCCAAAGAATACGGGCACAGTTTTCAGCGCGAAGCGGCTTATCTTACGGTACACGGCCTGCTGCACCTTTTGGGCTGCGACCACCTGGATTATGAAGGACGGCGGATGATGCGTCAAAAAGAGGAAGCCATACTCGGCCGCTTGAATTTAACCCGGTAGTGCGATAAAAGATTTGGCAGGTGGCATCTTTGTTCTTAAGCAGGTTTTTACGCAGCTTTAAATGCGCTGCGGCGGGGATAATATACTCTCTTAAGACGCAGCGCAACATGCGCATTCATTTTACCGCGGCGTTGTTGGTATTGGGACTGGGGTATTGGCTCCGGATTGAGGCCAGGGAATGGTTGTTGGTGTTTTTTGCAATTGCCCTGGTAATTGCGATGGAATTGGTAAATACTGCAGTTGAGACAGTGGTGGATCTTTACGTGCGGGATTATCTGCCGGGAGCGCGGATTGCCAAAGATGTTGCCGCCGGGGCGGTGCTGGTGGCGGCATTAAACTCCCTGGCAGTTGCTTACATAGTGTTTTATCCTTACTTGAAAGACTTTTTTGCGGGCGTCGGTGTACCGTGATAAAAAGGATGCAAGGAGATGTTGAACCTGGAATTTTCAGTTGCGCAGTTAATCCGGGCCGCGGCTGCCGCCAGGGAAAGAGCCTACGCGCCTTATTCGGGTTTCCAGGTGGGCGCCGCTCTTTTGACCCGCCAAGGGCATTGTTATACCGGGTGCAACGTGGAGAATGTTTCTTACGGTTTGAGTTGCTGCGCGGAACGGGTGGCTCTCTTTAAGGCGGTTTCCGAAGGCGAGCGTGATTTTGAAGCCCTTGCCGTAACCTGCGGCACGGAAGATTACTGTGCCCCGTGCGGTGCCTGCCGCCAGGCACTGGCGGAGTTCGGCCCGGAGACAAAGGTTATCATGGCCAACTGCCGGGGGGAATACCGGGTGCAGACGGTAGGGCAGCTGATGCCGGCGCCCTTCGGCGGGAAGTGCGAATAATTCGATTTTAGCTGATATAGAGTTGGATGGTGAGACAGTGACCGAAGAGAAAGAAGAATTCAAGTCCGGTTTCGTAACCGTGGTAGGCCGGACCAACGTCGGTAAATCGACCTTGCTCAACCGGCTGATGGGCCGGAAGACGGTGATTGTGTCCGACAAACCCCAGACCACCAGAAACAAGGTCGTTTGTGTGCTCACGCGGGATGATGCCCAGGTGATTTTTTTGGATACTCCCGGTTTTCATAAGCCCAGGCACCGGTTGGGTGAACACCTGGTGCGCATTGCACGGCAGACTTTGAAAGAGGTGGACGCGGTCCTTTTCCTGGTGGAGGCCGGAGGGCCGCCCGGCCCGGGGGACCGTTTCGCCGTCAAGCAGTTTGCCGGTCTTACCACCCCGGTTTTACTGGTGGTAAACAAGATTGATCTGGTCAACAAGAAAGAACTGTTGCCCCTGATCGATCAGTACCGCAGGTTGTATCAGTTTTCCGAAGTGATTCCGGTATCCGCTTTAAGCGGGGAGAATACGGCCACCTTGTTGGAGGTTGTTACGGCCTGCCTGCCTTGCGGTCCCAAATACTATCCCGACGGCATGGTTACCGACCGGCCCGAGAGTTTTATCATGGCCGAGCTGATCCGGGAAAAGGTGCTGTATTTTACCGATCAGGAAATCCCGCACGCGGTAGCCGTGATTATTGAAACGCTGGAGCGGCGGTCTACCGGTGTGGTGGTGGCACGGGCGGTGATTTACACTGAAAGAGAGTCCCAGAAGGGTATTTTAATTGGAAAGGGTGGTCAGATGCTCAAGAAAATCGGCCGCCTGGCCCGGGAGGAAATGGAAAAATTGCTGGGTTCCAAAATATTTCTCGAGTTATGGGTTAAAGTGAAACCTGGCTGGCGCAATAAAGAAGCCCAGTTAAAAAACTTCGTCTACCGGGAAGATTACTAAATATTGATTTTACCACGAAGGTCCGGGTCTGCCTGCAGCTTGCGGGCGGACTTTTGTGTTATTATTAAAGAACCGGATGCTGGGAGTGCTTTAACTATGAGACTTTACAAGGTCGCAGCCGTGGTGTTGCGGGCCAGGGACTGCGGCGGGGGAGACAAATTGCTGACCCTTTATTCCCGGGAATACGGCAAAATGAAAGTGATGGCGCACGGGGTTGCCAAACCTTACAGCCGGAAGCGCGGTGCCGTACAGCCCTTTGTTTTTTCAAAATTCCTGCTCCGGCGGGGCCGGGAACTTGATACGGTGAGCCAGTGCGAAGCGGTGGAAACGTTTTCTTTCCTGGGAGCCGGCTTGGGAAAGCTTGCTGCTGCCAGCTACCTGGCCGAGCTGGTGGACGCGTTCACCGCGGAATGGGTGCCGGGCGGGGAGTTGTTCACGCTTTTCCGGGATACCCTGCGCCTGATGGGGGACCAGGATAATGCATTGCTGCTGCGCTCTTTTGAAATTAAAATTGCCGGGTTAACGGGCTACCGGCCGGTTTTAGATGCCTGTGCCGGCTGTCACCGGCCGGTGGACGGGGAAATTTTTTTCAGCCCGGAACAGGGCGGGGTATTGTGCGCCGGGTGCGGTTCCGGTGTTTCCGGCGCCTTTTCCTGCAACAGGGGACTGGTGGAGGTTTTAAAAACCCTTTTAAGCTGGCAGCCTGCCCGGCTGCACCAGCTCAAAGTGGAACCCCGGGTTAAAAACCGGATCAAGCAAATATTATTTGAATATTTGCGCTACCATATGGAGCGGGATTTAAAATCCACTGCTTTGATGAACCGGTTTCACCCCGGTATTTAATAAAAAACACGAGTCTTTTTAAAGTCCAAGTCAAAATTGCCCGGGTCTGGTTATCATCTAAAACGGAGTACAAATTCGGGCAAATATTTTTGCATGGCCTTTAAGGGTTCGCTTATAATGTATTCTTCCTCCGCAAGCATATTGTGCAGCGCAGCTCCGGAAATTTCGACAATGGGCTTGCACTCAAAGTCCGGCATTAACGGTACGGAAATATCGTGCTGCAAGCCTTCCTTATACTGCTTTACATAGAGCCCTTCATAATACCAGGTATAGTCCCGCGGCCCGTCGTCGGTTAACACCCTGATGCCGGCCGCAAAACGTTTTTCCGGCAGTTCCCCGAAAAGGACTTTGAGCGCGGGATAATCGTCGGAAAATTTTTGGGCTATTTTGCGGTCAAGCGCCATAGCCTGCTCCATTAATTGGTTTAAATTTTTGTCCACAGCGATTCCTCCCATCAACCAAAAGATTACGTTTATTATTACCCCTCATTTAATTTAGATATGTAAAAATAATTTTGCTTGGCTCATATTTCTATATTGGGTTATTATACAGAGAAAACCATTTTCCCTGCCGGCAGCACTATGAAAAAACGGCGGCAATACTAATACTGTAGATAAACGGTTTTGATGTATAAAAACTTATTACAAAGGAGTTAATATGTAAAAAAGGGGGTATTAAAAGATGGACCGTAATCTGGAAAATATTGATATTCTGCGGGCCCGTTTGGGGGTCAGTTATAAAGAAGCCAGGGAGGCGTTGGATGAGGCCGGCGGGGATGTGGTGCAGGCCCTGATCAACCTGGAAGATGAAGGGCGTAATCTTGGCGAGCGTTTTCAGGCCAGAGGCCGGGAGATGGTGGAAAATCTCAGGGGGTGTATGCACCGGGGATGTGGTTACCGTGTAAAAGTGAAAAAAGGGCAAAAAACCGTGTTGGAATTTCCGGCTTCCGTCGGTGCGTTGGGGATTATCGGGGCCCTTGCCAGCAGGGAGATTGCCCTGTTGGGCGCCCTGGGCACAGTCGCGGCGATGGCCAATGATTACACCCTGGATTTTGAGCGTGCGGGTAATACCGGCCGGGGAAACGCGCCGGATTATGAAATCGCGGGGGAAAACCCGGTTGAGGAAGGGATTTGAAACGAATATTAGCGGGGCAGCATTGACTTTAGCCCGTAAATTTGGTAAATTTATTTAAAAAATATGGGCAATGAAGAAAAAAGTAGCCGGTGGGTGCTTTTACAGAGAGCCTGTACGGGGTGGAAGCAGGTAGGGTATTGCCGGTGAAAGGGGTTTCCGAGCGGCAAGAGGAACGCAGGATACGGTCCGTGTTTTGGATAACCGGACACGGGCGGTACCGGTTAGTAAAGCTTGCATTCAAAGAGAGGACCGTTTATATCCCGGTAATGATTACCAGGGAATAATCCCGCCGGCGTCTGCCTGCGGGGAGTAAAATAATCGGTCAATCAGGGTGGAACCGCGGGAAAACTCCCGTCCCTGGTGTATGTGCCGGGGGTGGGAGTTTAATTTTGGTAAAAATGAACTATTAAGGAGGGGTTAGATTGTATTTCCAAGAGCTGATTCTGGCCCTGGAGGGTTTCTGGTCGCGGCAAAACTGTGTCCTTCAACAACCTTACGATATGGAAAAGGGAGCCGGTACCATGAACCCCGCGACATTTTTGCGGGTGCTGGGGCCGGAACCGTGGCGGGTTGCTTACGTCGAGCCGTCCAGGAGACCTACGGACGGACGCTACGGTGAGAATCCCAACCGCCTGCAGCATTATTACCAGTACCAGGTAATATTGAAACCGTCGCCCGACGATGTGTTGGATATATATCTGGACAGTCTTAAAGCAATCGGTATTGACCCGGATGAACACGATATCCGTTTTGTGGAGGACAACTGGGAGTCCCCCACCCTGGGCGCGTGGGGTTTGGGCTGGGAGGTATGGTTGGACGGCATGGAAATAACCCAGTTCACCTACTTCCAGCAGTGCGGCGGGATCGACTGCCGGCCTGTGTCCGCGGAAATTACATACGGTTTGGAGCGGCTGGCCATGTTTATCCAGGGGGTGGACAACGTTTTTGACATTACCTGGGTGGACGGGGTTACTTACGGTGATGTGTACCACAAGGGGGAAGTCGAGTATTCGTATTATAATTTTGAAACGGCGGAGACCGGAATGCTGTTCGAATTGTTTGACATGTACGAGCGGGAAGCCTTGCGGGTAATGGAAAAAGATCTGGTGCTGCCGGCTTACGACTACGTCCTGAAATGTTCCCATACTTTTAACCTTTTGGATGCCCGCGGAGCCATAAGCGTGACCGAACGTACCGGTTTTGTCGCCCGGGTACGCAACCTGGCCCGGCTTTGCGCCCAGGCTTACCTGCAGCAGCGTGAGGCCATGGGGTACCCGCTGTTGAAAAAAAAGGAGGCATCGTATGAAGATGTCAGTTAAACTAAGTATGATGGATTATTTACTTGAAATAGGAGTTGAAGAACTGCCGGCCAGGTTTCTGGATGCCGCCCTGGAAGAGTTGAAAGAACTGGCTGCCGGAGTTTTGCAGGAACACCGCTTGTCTTTTGAACAGGTGGCGACTTACGGCACCCCGCGCCGGCTGGTGCTGTACATCAAAGGGTTGCCCGGCCACCAGGAGCCTCTGGAAAAAGAAGTAAAAGGACCGGCCGCAAAAGTGGCTTACAAGCCGGACGGGACCCCCACCAGAGCCGCCGAAGGTTTTGCCAAAAGTCAAGGGGTGCCGGTGGCGGAACTGGTAAAAAAACCGCTCGGGCACGTTGATTATGTCTTTGCGGTCAAGCGGGAAGCGGGCCGTCCGGCACGGGACATTCTTAAGGAAACCGCCCCCGGTTTTATTACCGGCCTGCATTTTCCCAAGCCCATGCGCTGGGGCGATCTGGACGTGCGTTTTGCCCGGCCCGTGCGCTGGATCCTGTCTCTTTTCGGTGAGGAGGTAATCGCCTTTGAGTTTGCCGGGCTGAAAGCGGACCGGATTACTTACGGCCACCGCTTCTTGAGCAAGGAGCCCATAAAGATAATTTCCCCGGCGGCATATTTTGACCAGATGAAAAATAATTATGTTATGGTCGACCCGCAGGAAAGAAAAAAGGTTATCCTGCGGCAGGTGCAAAAGCTGGCTGATGCGGCCGGGGGCAGGTTGGAAGAGGACGGGGACCTGTTGAATGAAGTGAATAACCTGGTGGAATATCCGACGGCGCTGCTGGGGAATTTTAGCCCTGATTATTTGCAGCTGCCGCGCGAGGTGCTGGTTACCCCGATGCGGGAACACCAGCGTTATTTTCCGGTAACCGGTCCGGAAGGCAGTTTGCTTCCCAAATTTATCGCCGTCAGAAACGGTACGGCAGACCACCTGGACCAGGTACAGGCGGGCAATGAAAGAGTACTGCGGGCGCGTCTGGCCGATGCCGACTTTTTTTACCGGGAAGACTTGAAAATACCACTGGCCCAAAAGGTGGTTGCACTGAAGAAAATTGTGTTTCATGAGCGCCTGGGCACCGTTTACGATAAGGTGGAGAGAATAGGTGTTCTGGCCGGATACCTGGCCGGTGCGACCGGCGCCGGCCGGCATGAGAAAGATCAGGCCCTGCGCGCGGCTTACCTGTCAAAGGCAGACCTGGTAACTAATATGGTCTATGAATTTCCTGAGCTTCAAGGTATAATGGGCAAAGAATATGCTGCGCGCTCGGGTGAGGAACCGGCGGTGGCGGAGGCGGTTTTGGAACATTACCTGCCGCGCTTTGCCGGGGACCGGCTGCCGGAAACGCTGCCGGGAAAAATATTGAGTCTTGCCGATAAAATTGATAATATAGTAGGGTTTTTTGCCATCGACATTCAGCCCAGCGGTTCTCAGGACCCTTATGCTTTAAGGCGCCAGGCCCTGGGGGTAAGCCATATTCTCCTGGAAGGGCGGATCGCCTTGTCCCTGGAAAAATTGATCGAGGCGGCTTACCGGGAGTATGAAGGCAAGGTCCGGCTTGAAAACAGCCTGGAAAAAGTTAAGGCGGATACGGCGGAATTTTTCAGGCAGCGGATCAAGGGTATTTTCAGTGATTACGGTTTTACCTATGATGTGGTGGACGCGGTTTTGGACGCCGGCTATGATGATTTCAACGATGCCCGGTTAAGGGCCGGGGCACTGTCGGATTTTCGCCGGGAGCCGGCTTTTGATGATTTGCTTACCGTTTTCGTGCGTGCCAATAACCTATCTAAAAATGCCGTCATCCGCCTGGTGGAACCGGAATTGCTGAGTGATGCCAGTGAGCAAAGGCTTTATAACCATCTTTCCCGGGTACGGGAAGAGACTGCAGCATATTTAAAAAAACAAGACTACCGTGCTTTTCTGGCCGCCGTAGCCACGTTGCAGAAGCCGCTGGAAGAGTTTTTTGATTCCGTAATGGTTATGGTTGAAGATGAAAAAATACGGGAAAACCGCTTGGCTCTCCTGTCCAGCCTGGTATCCCTGGTTATGCGGGTGGTTGACTTGAGAAAAATAGTGGTGGAATAAATTATTCAAAAATTTTTTAAGAAAGAGGGAAATTATTTAAGCTTTTATAATGTATAATATATATAGCTTATTTTGTTAAATAGTATGACATATTTGCTCTTAAGGGGCGATTGATTTGCAATTAACCAGGCGGCAGGAGACTATTTTGGAAATAGTTAAGAAATCCGGCCCGATTACGGGTGAGCAAATTGCCGAAAAACTATCTCTGACCAGGGCGACTTTAAGGCCGGACCTGGCCATATTAAATATGGTCGGTTTGCTTGAAGCCCGGCCGAGAGTGGGGTATTTTTACAGCGGCAAATCTCCTTATCAAGTTATTGCCGATGAATTACGGGGAATTTTAGTAGAAAGCGTTAAATCGATTCCCGTCGTGGTTTCTGAAGAATGTTCAGTTTACGACGCTGTAGTGAATATGTTTATTAAAGATGTGGGCACCCTCGTGGTGGTAAAAAAAGGAGGACTGCTGGAAGGAGTTCTTTCCCGCAAGGACCTGCTGAAAACCACTCTGGGCGGTCATGACATTCACAATCTGCCGGTAGGGGTAGTTATGACCCGGATGCCCAACATAGTGTACATTACGGCCGGGGAATCGGTATGGTCCGCGGCAAAAATGATCATCGACCACGAGGTGGACGCCCTGCCCGTGGTGCGCAAAGTTACACCGCCGGACGGGGAGGAAGGGTGGGAAGTGATCGGGCGTATCAGTAAGACTAATATTGCCCGTCTTTTTGTGGAATTAGGGGAAGGAAAGTAGGGGGGAGTTATGATTTCCACCGAGAACGGAATTCAGCCGGTGATCTACATTATATCCGACTCCGTAGGTGAGACTGCGGAACTGGTCGCCCGTGCCGCCGCCAGCCAGTACAATCACGGGAGTTCGGATATTCGCCGGGTGCCTTATGTGAACAGCACGGAAGAGCTGATTGAAATAGTGGAAGAAGCCAGTACTTTTAACAGTGTCATTGCGTACACCCTGGTGCTGCCCGGATTACGCGAAGTTCTGGTTGAAGAGGCGGCAAAGTACGGTATTCCCACCGTGGATATCATGACTCCGATGTTGGAAGCACTGGCGGCGGTGGTGCACCGCCGTCCGAAGCTGGAGCCGGGATTGGTGCGCAGGATGGATGACGAGTATTTCCGCAAGGTGGAGGCAATTGAATTTGCCGTAAAATATGATGATGGAAAAGACTCGCGGGGAATTGTGCGGGCAGACCTGGTAATCATCGGGGTTTCCCGTACTTCAAAAACCCCTCTCTGCATGTATCTGGCTCATAAAAGGATTAAAGTGGCCAATGTGCCGCTGGTTCCGGAGGTAGCTCCTCCGGAAGAAATATACAGTCTACCGCCCCATAAACTGATTGGTCTGACCATAGGGCCCGAGCAGTTGAATGAAATCAGGAGAGAGCGCCTGAAAACCCTGGGCCTGACCTCAAGGGCAGACTACGCCAGTATGAACCGCATTCTCAAAGAACTCGATTACGCGGAAAAGATTATGAAAAGAGCTAACTGCTCAGTTATTGATGTCACAAACAAAGCTGTAGAAGAAACTGCTACCAGAGTGTTGGAAATTTATTTTAGGGGGGAAAGACTTGGCAGGTAAAAAGTATGTCTACCTTTTTGAAGAAGGCAACGCAGGGATGAAAAGTCTACTGGGAGGGAAAGGTGCCAATCTGGCAGAAATGACTAATATCGGCCTCCCGGTGCCGCCCGGATTAACGGTTACCACCGAAGCATGCAAGGATTTCACCGCGTTGGGACAAAAATTCCCCGAAGGTTTGGAGGACCAGGTTGAAGCTAAAATCAAAGTACTGGAAGAAAGACTGGGTAAAAAATTCGGGGATGAAACCAATCCCCTGCTGGTTTCGGTACGTTCCGGCGCTCCCGTATCCATGCCCGGTATGATGGACACGGTTTTGAACCTCGGTTTGAACGACCGGACCGTGGAAGTGCTTGCCGCCGCCACGGGAAACGAAAGGTTCGCCCTGGATTGTTACCGCCGTTTCATTAATATGTTCGGCAACGTCGTGATGGGGGTGGAACACAACCGGTTTGAAGAAATTCTACAACATTGGAAAACCGGGGCCGGGGTTAAAGATGACAGCCAGCTTTCCGCCGGGGAGTGGCGGAAGGTCATTGTTGATTACAAGCAGCTGATCCAGAAAGAAACGGGCCGTATGTTCCCACAGGAGCCGTTGGAGCAGCTGTTCATGTCGGTATACGCCGTTTTCAATTCGTGGAATAATGACCGTGCCGTCGTGTACCGTAAGTACAATAAAATTCCGGATGACCTGGGGACGGCGGTCAATATTCAGATCATGGTCTTCGGGAACCTGGGTGCAGACAGTGGTACCGGTGTGGCTTTTACGCGTAATCCTTCCACGGGGGAAAACAAGCTCTACGGTGAATACCTGATTAACGCCCAGGGTGAAGATGTGGTGGCCGGGATCCGCACCCCGCAGCCCATAGCGGCGCTGCAGCAGGATATGCCGGAAATCTACGGCCAGTTTACCGGGGTTTGCAACCTTTTGGAGCAGCATTACCGCGATATACAGGACGTGGAGTTTACCATTGAACGGGGCAAACTTTGGATCCTGCAGACCCGTAACGGTAAGCGTACCGCCCAGGCGGCGATTAAGGTTGCCGTGGATATGTATAACGAAGGCCTGATTGCCAAAGAAGAAGCTTTATTAAAGGTCGAACCGGGCCATCTCGATCAAATCCTGCACCGCCGGATTGACCCGGCGGCCGAGCTGAATGTGGTGGCCAAGGGTTTACCGGCGTCACCCGGCGCATCGTCCGGTGTGGTGGTATTTGACGCCGATGTGGCGGAAAAGTTGGGACAGGAAGGGAAAAGTGTGATTTTGGTGCGCACTGAAACCACTCCCGACGATATTCACGGGATCGTGGCGGCGCAGGGCGTGCTGACCGCGCGCGGGGGTATGACCAGCCATGCCGCGGTGGTAGCCCGGGGGATGGGTAAGCCGTGTGTCTGCGGGTGTGAGTCAATAACCATCGATTATGAGCGCAACAAATGCTATACCGGAGACCTGGTCATTAAGCAGGGGGATATTATTTCTATTGACGGTGCCGCCGGTAGTGTTATGCTGGGTGCGGTGCCGATGTTGGATCCTGAATTGTCCCCTGAATTCCAGGAGCTTTTAGCCTGGGCCGACCAGGTCCGCAACCTGGGTGTGAGGGCCAATGCCGACACCCCGGATGACGCTGCCAAGGCAAGGGAGTTCGGCGCCGCCGGGATTGGTTTGACCAGGACCGAGCATATGTTTATGGCCCAGGACCGTCTGCCCATTGTCCAGGAAATGATCCTGGCAGCCGGCCGGGAAGAGCGGCAGGCCGCGCTGAGCCGGCTTTTACCCATGCAGGAGGGGGATTTTTACGGGATTTTGAAAGCCATGGACGGTTTTCCCGTGACCATAAGACTGCTTGACCCGCCGCTGCATGAATTCCTGCCCGCCGCGGAGGAATTGGCGGTGGAAATAACCCGCCTGCGCCTGACCGGGGGCGATAAAGACGAAATCTGCCGGAAGGAAGAACTGCTGAGAAAAGTACGTGCCCTGTCGGAATTTAATCCGATGCTGGGACACCGGGGTTGCCGGTTGGGCATCACATTCCCTGAAGTGTACGGCATGCAGGCACGGGCTGTTTTCCAGGCCGCTGCCCGGCTGGTTGAAGAAGGGTTCAACCCCGTTCCGGAGGTTGAAATACCGCTGGTTATAGATGTAACGGAACTGGAAGTTTTACGGGAAAAGGTAGTCAATACCGCTGAAGAAGTAATGCGGGATACCGGAGTAAAATTTCAATACACGGTAGGTACCATGATTGAAGTGCCCAGGGCTGCCCTGCTGGCGGACGAAGTAGCGGCACAGGCGGATTTCTTCTCCTTCGGTACCAACGACCTGACCCAAACCGTGCTGGGATTTTCCCGGGACGATGCCGAGGGGAAATTTATGCAGGATTACCTGGACAAAAAAATACTGGCCGACAATCCCTTTATGGTGCTGGACCGCAAGGGTGTGGGCAGCTTGATGCAGACCGCCGTGGAGTTGGGCCGCAAGACCAAACCGGACCTGCTTATCGGTATTTGCGGGGAACACGGCGGAGAACCAGGTTCCATTGAATTTTGCCACGGGCTGGGACTGGATTTTGTCAGCTGCTCGCCTTTCCGGGTACCCATTGCCAGGCTGGCTGCCGCCCAGGCTCAGGTTAATTTTCCAAGAAAATAAAACAATAAAGTATAGTAGAGAATAAGGGCTCTTTGTCAACTGGTGTTGGTGAATAATAAAAGTGAATTATAATGGTATAATATAATCCCATTGGCTTAGAGGAAAAATTCTCCTCTAAGCTGTTTTTAATGCAGCTAAATTTTGAGTAATCAGAATTCTGATTTTAAAATGGTAAAAGCATTTGTATCCAAAGGCAATGCGTTTGATAACTTTGATCTTGTTATTAATTCCTTCTAAAATACCGTTGGTATAATCATACTTAAGAGTATTCTCTACATAGTCTATGTATTTTTTTATCGTCTTGATGGAAGTTCTCATATAGTCAGAAACGCTATTAATACTATCGACTAAAGCCTTTTTTAAATGATCAATTTCTTTGTTTTTAATGCAAAATCTAATGTCATGGTATAGCTTGTATGTAGCCTTTAATTCAGGATCCAAATCCAGCAAATAATTAATTATATCAATCTCTCGCATTTGGTTTTTAAAACAGTGATGGTATCTATAGTTCGTATAGTTAACCGTTGTAATATCCTTAAGTAAAAGCTTCCAATACCTTTTTAATTTATTGTAATTTTTCTTGTCCCTATTCATAACTCTAATTCTTGTTTTATTTAAAGCTCTGCTAAAAAGCTGGATAATATGAAACTTATCAATAATAATTTTTGCATTAGGAAAGACTGATTTAATCAATGAGATGTAAGGACTATACATATCAATAACAATCGTTCTAACTGCATTTCTGGCAGGTTTGGAGTACCTCAAGAAGTAATCCTTAAGAACATGTAATCTTCTATCCTCTACTATATCAACAATAGTTCCAGTATCAGAATCACAGAATATGAAGGACATAGCGCCTGCTGCGGATTTAACTGATTTAAACTCATCAAAACACAAATGCTCTGGGAGATAGTTATAATTCGGTTTATAATGGTCATAGAAGCTATCAATTACTCTATTTACTGTTGAATGAGATACATTGTACATTTTAGAAATATCCTTTTCAGAGACTTTTTCCTTAGCATTAACGGCAATAGCTAACTTTGTATTATTAGAAATAAAGCAATTTTTATTAACAATATTAGTTTTAAGTATAAAAGTTGAATTACAATGTTTACAGAAATACCTTTGCTTCCGCAGCTTTAAATAAGAATTAAAACCAGATATACTAGGCAACTTGATAATCGAAGTTTTAAAGCCATGTTTAGTTATCTTATCATCAAAAACATGCCCACAAGAGTAGCAAGCAACCGGTTTATAAGTTAGTTTACCATGAAAAAACTTAGACATAATATTCTTCACAGTAACCTCTGAACAAAAATTTTCAACAAAAATTATATTTTTATCTTTTATATTTAGCAAGTTCAGTATAGAATCATTATGAGACATTTGACATCACTCCTGGGGATATGGTTGTAGAACACCCATTTGGAACTGTAAAGAGAATCTGGGGTTTCAACTACTTCTTGACCCAGGGACCAGAGTCAGTAAAAGTAGAAAATAAGTTGCATTTTCTGGCCTATAATATGCGAGGGACCATAAATATCCTGGGAGTTGAGGAAATTGTAAAAAGGCTAGCTCCAATATAAAACCTAAGTCAGCCCTCTTAGTCTTAATCTTTGTCAACTGCCTAATAATCAAAAAATTCTTTGCTTATTTTGAGCGGAGGATAAGGAGGTTTTCACACAGTCTGCCGTCCCCTTGTCACACAGGCAATTTTGATATGTTTGATTTGATATCAGGGATAACATACTAGGTTGTCACACAGTCTAAAATCCTAGTGCAACAAAATTAAAGTTGTGAAATGAAACTATTTTTAGATATTTGCGTCATAACAAATATAATGCTAAATTGAGGAGGAAATAAAACATGAAAATCAAGCAGACTATTGTATTAGTACTAATGGTTTTTTTATTTAGTAATACTGCATTTTCTGGCCCAACCTTGGCGGAACCAACCCCTATCAATGATACTGTCGGGATCGAAGTTGTGCTTGATCAGAATGACATGATTACAGCAGAAAAAATTCAGGGAAAGAATGATTTCTTGGAAATCGATATTACTTATCCGGTCATTTCAGGATTGACCGATGCTGATTTCCAGGAACAATTAAACTATTTCATTAAAAAACAAGTTATATATAGCAAGGACATTATTGAAATGCAAGCAGATGAATATGCCCAGGAAGCTATAAAAAATGGCCGGGAAATAATACCATACCAGCTTTTTATCGATTATAACTTAAAAACCAATGATGAAGCCTTTCTTTCTTTTACAATAACTTACTATACTTATACCGGCGGGGCGAATGGCATGACCGTGGTAAGTTGTATCAATATTGATAAAAAGGCTAATACGCCTATGCACTTAGATGATTTATTTCCGAAAGAAGCAGATTATAAAACGAAAATAAATAATGAAATCGTTAAACAGATAGAACTTCGCTCTATAGATAAAAATGAAATGTTCTTTGAGGGGGATATGGGGTTTAAGAGTATTAGCGATGCACAAGGTTTTTATTTAAGAGATAACGATATCGTAATTGTTTTTCCCAAGTATGAAATAGCGCCGGGGTTTATGGGTATTCCTGAATTTCCTATTAATTTAGCTAAACTTAAGGATGGATTGGCCGTGAAAGATGAGAATAAGATCGTTGTTAAGGATGTAGAAATTGAGACTGTCATGAACCAGGAAAATCAAACGATAATGATCCCCGTGCGCCTAACAGCAGAAACATTAAGCTATACTGTAGCCTGGAATGCGGGGAATCAAAGTATATTGCTGACCAAAGGCGAGGCATCTGTAAAACTGAAAATCAGTGAAAACATATATATAGCCAACCATAAGATACCCTATATTTTAGAAGCTCCCCCGGTTATTATTAATGGTTGTACTTATGTGCCTGTTTCATTTTTAGAAAAAGTATTACTGTATAAACTCTAATTATTTAGTGTTGCTTACATGTTATTTAGCGCTTACGCCGACTGGATGTAAAATGCAGCCGATCCCTGGCTAATACAAGTAATTTTTTGCAAGTACATTTGGTTAAGGTTCTATATGATTTGCAGCAGCAGATGGTAAAAAGTGTTCCGTAATGTGAAAAAATGAAGATTGGTCTATTTTGATTGCAGCCGCCCAGGCCGCCGTCACGTTGCAAAGGTAGCAGGAAACAGGGGACGGTTCTCTGTTTGACACCACCCCACCGTTAATATAAACTAGCGGTGGGGTGATTTTTATGCCGAGGGTAGCGAGAAAGAAGAGTGCAACAAAGATTTATCACATAATGATAAGAGGGATAAATCATCAAAACATATTTGTAGATGATGAGGATAATGAAAAATTCATTGATACTCTTGCTCGATACCGTAAAGATATCGAATATGAAATATATGCCTACTGTTTGATGGGTAACCATATTCACTTGCTGTTAAAAGAAGGAAATGAAGAGCTTGCCAATATGATGAAGCGAATAGGGGCTAGTTATGTGTACTGGTATAATTGGCAGTATAACAGAAAAGGGCACCTGTTCCAGGATAGATTTAAAAGTGAGCCCGTAGAAAATGACACTTATTTTCTTACGGTATTAAGATACATACATCAGAATCCGGTAAAGGCTGGATTGGCAGATAATATAGAAGCATATAAATGGAGCAGCTATAAGGAGTACATAACGCAGGCAGAGATTGTTAATACCGATTTCGTTCTGGCAATGTTCGCTGAAGACAGGGATAAGGCTCTGGAAAGGTTTCAAAAGTTTAATATGGAAGCTAATAACGATAAATGTCTAGAAGTAACTGCGGAAAGGAAAACCATTTCCGACAAAGAGATAAGACATTTAGTGTTGAAAAAATACAATATAGAGCTGGCTAAACTTCATAACGAAAAACCGAAAACCCAGACAGAGGTTGTGAACCACCCCTCCCTTCGCTTTGCTCAGGAAGGGGCTTCCAAAACAAAACAAAGTTATAAGGCTTCCTGGTTCATTGTAGACCCTTTACTGCAGTCTAGCTCTCCAGGCATATGACCGCCGTTCCAGCGGCACAGATTTTTATTTATATACTAAGAAGCTTTGTATCTATGCAAAATGTTAATTGCCGCGTTATGGTCGCGATCCATAACCAGTCCACAGTACGGGCAGTCATGCGTTCTAACCGATAGGTCTTTTGGTACAACATTCCCACACCGGCTGCATTCCTGTGTTGTACCGTGGGGTGAAACCTTTGCCAGTATCCTGCCGGCACTTTCAGCCTTGTAGGATAACATTGCGATAAATTCTCCCCACCCAACATCGGATATGTTTTTTGCTAACCGGTGGTTCTTGACCATGTTTTTAATTTGTAAATCTTCTACTACAATGGTGCCGTATTTCCACACTAACCGGGTGGATAGTTTGTGCTGAAAGTCCTGGCGCTGATTACGCACTTTTTCATGCTGCCGGGCTAGTTTTACACGGGCTTTGGCTCGATTTTTAGAGCCTTTCTTTTTACGTGACAGGTTTCTTTGCAGGGTTTTGAGTTTGCGTTCAGATCTCTGCAGGTTTTTTGGATTAGTAATTTTTTTACCATTTGAAAACACGGCAAACTCCTTGATGCCAACGTCCAAACCAATAGATTGCCGGTTTGGGGAATATAATACAGGCGATTCTTCTACCGTTAGAATTGCATACCATTTCCCAGACTGTTCCCGCTTTATAGAACAGGTTTTGACTTTACTGTGTATCTCCCGGTGCAGCTTTATCTTAACCAAACCAATCTTGGATAGTTTTAATTTGCTGTTTTTAAACGAAGCCCCAAGCCCGTCCCCGAACTGGGTAAAGGTAAGCGTCTTATACTGTCCCGGACCCTTATACCTGGGGTAGCCGGGTTTCTCCCCGGCTTTGGCCCGGCGGAAAAAGTTGTTGAAAGCACGTTCTATACGAAATAATACTTCCTGGGTTACCTGGGAATGAACCTCTTTTATTCGAGGATACTTGGTTTTGTCGGTTTTAAGAATTACTTGTTGGGCTATCCTGGTTAACCCGTTACCTGTACGGATGAAGTGGTTCTTACGGTCAGCCAGGGCTGAGTTATAAACAATACGGCAAGTTTCCAGCCAGCTGGTAAGCTTGTGTTCCTGCCGCTTATTAGGGTATATGCGAAATTTGTAATTACGTTTTTCCTTGCAACTGGATGTAACGCTTGACATCTTCAAGTTTCACCTCCCCGACAGTGGCTAAAAAGTAACTCGGGGACCAGAAACTACTGCCCCAAAGTTGTTTTTTAATTTCCGGATAATCCCGGAATACCAGCCTGGCCGTTGTGGATTTTAATGAGTTGATGAACTTGGAAAGTTGGACTGCCGGCTTTGTTGCGAAGATTATATGAATGTGGTCTGCATCGGTTTCTTGCTCAATTATTTGCACACTAAACTTATTAGCGATATTTTTATTGGTTTTTTTTAGATACTCTGTTACCTCCGGTGTAAGTACCTTGCGCCGGTATTTAGTACAGCAGACATAGTGGAACCGAAGTGAATATACAGAGTGACATCCTTTATCAGTATTGTATTTCATGGTTATATTATATCAGCAGAACTGTATTAGAACAAGTGTTCCAGGACGATCTTTTCCCGCCTTTCATCCCCTCCCTTCGCTTTGCTCAGGAAGGGGACTTCCCGGCGGTCTGGTTAAAAAAAGGAAATGAAGAGCTTGCCAATAATACATACATCAGAATCCGGTAAAGGCTGGGTAAAGATAGATTGGCAGATAATATAGAAGCATACAAATGGAATTTGCTGTTAATAAAACATTCAGGGCGTAAAACAGAGAACCGTCCCCTGTTTTCTCCTGTTTTCTTTCGAGAACCGTCCCCTGTTTTCTCTGTTTTCTGTTTTTTGACCCGCTGCTGCGGCAGCAGGTCTTTATTTATTTCTCCAATTCTTCCGTTCCAGGGCCCACGTGGATGATTTTGTTTGTGGGACGGTAATAATCTTCTGAGATTAAGGTTTTTGAAACCACCCGGCCTTCTTCAAGTACTTCGCGGTAAACTTTCACCTGATAACCTGTTCTTCCCGGATTTATGACTTTGGTTTCACCTTCCTGAAGGGTATCGTCCTGCATGACGGTAACTCTTGGCGCGACAAGCTGCTTTTCGGATGTAATTCTTATCGTGTGCCGGTGGTTTTTATCTCCGCCGAAAATACGGACGGTAAAGGTTGTTGCATCGGATAAACCGGCAATATAAACCGGAGTATCAGTATTATTGGCGAATTTAAGATCCAGATGGTCGCCGGAAATGGTGGCGTCAAGGCCGGGAGGGATATAGTTGACCGGTTGCGAGTGGGGAAAACGCTCGACAATATCCAGGCCGGCCAATAGTACGGCGTTATAGAGCGTAGTGGCGACCTGGCAGATACCACCCCCGAAATCCAGTGTCAGGCGGTTATTGGCAATTACGGGAGCTTTCAGATAACCGGATTTTTCCATCCGGGGGCCGAGTTGCCGGTTTAACGAAAATATTTCTTCCGGTTTCAGAACGGAACCGTTTATTGCGGCGCCGGCAAGAGCAATATTATGGACTCTGTTTTCGGCGTTGCCGTCATAAGCGGTAGTAAATTCAGACAACAGCGTATCAACGCCTTGGAGGTCAGAAACAGTGATATCAGGTTTAAGAATTCGCCCGGACGCGGCAATATTAAAAACACCCCGGGTTAGGGCCAGGCGTGCTTTTTCCCGTGTATTTTCAAAATCCAGCCGGTAGCCGTTTACTTCAGGAACAAGCAACACTTTTTGTTCGGATATTTTTACCGTGGCATTCTGCGGCTGCTCCTTCCATGCTTCCCCGATCAAGGCGATATTTTGTTTTAACTTTTCATGATCGTAAGTAATTTTTAAAGATATTTCAGGTGGCGCGGCCATAAGAGTTAAAGCGGAGAGCAGTTGATTGAAGTCCAAGCTTTTTTTACTGTATTTGATTACCTCTTCGGTTATGGCAGGGAAGTCGTATTTCCCGTCAATTTCCGACAAGGTAACGGAATGACTTTTCCCGGCGGCGGCATCAGTGAATTGTAGTTTAATTTCCGCCGGGGACGAAAGATTATTTTCCAATTTCCGTACTGCCTGCGCCGGAGTCAATCCCCCTACCGGGATACCGTTGACCGTGATGCCTTGCCGGATTACTCCGGAATAACCGGATTCCCAAAACGCGGCGGCTCCAAAAATACAAATTACGGATTGAACCAGAAGAATCAGTGACAAGAGTACCGTTTTTTTAAAAAGCGACATTACTGCCTCCGGAGTTTAGTCAGAAATGTTTAAAGTCAGCTGAATATACTTGTCTGCTGCCTTTGCCCGGTCTATGATTTCCTGGGTGATCGTTTCCCCCTCTTCCACCACTACTTTACCGTCGTCATCCGTAATCTTGAGGGCGGCTTTTTTACCCAGTATGAACTGCCGCTGCTGCTCCTCGAAATGTTTCAATTCTGCCCCCGGTGATTTTTTCTGTCCGGCGTCCTGTGCTCCGGTACCGGCGGGGGTAGTTTCGACCCGGTTGTTGCGGGAGCCGGTGGCAGCGGAGTGGTCTTCCGTAAGTTCTTTTACCAGTTTTTCTTCAATCCCCTCTTCGACAACCAGGTAGTCACTACCGTAAGTAAGAATAAATTTCCCGGGTATGATCCCGGCGGCTTTTTGGCTGTTTTCCGGAATTAACTGGCATCCGGCAATATCACCGCTCTGGTCGTGGATATAAAATTCACTTACGGACCCCAACAGGCAGCCTTTGGTGCTGAGGACTTTTAAGCCCGGCAGGCGCAAGTCTTTTTCCAACAAGTCAATTATTCCGGTACATTCCGTAACCTCTGAGAGGGATGAACGGTTTGCCACGGTCAGGGCGTATGCTCCAATCCCCTGTACCGCGGCATACGGCATAGCCTTTAGTCCCTGGTACCAGGCCTGGTCTTCTACCAGGATATAATCTACCGCGCCCCGCTGCGGGTTTAGGACAAGATGCTTGACTCTGCCTATTTCCTTACCTTCTTCAATACTGAGGACCGGCAGGTCCAAAATCTGACGGCTGCTTTTCAATCTTTTCTCTCCTTTCGGTAAGTTATTTTATTTTTTATTGGTTTCAAGGTTGGTTTTCATTAGAACCAAACCGGGGATTTTTGAGTAAGGCGCGCCGGGTATACCGGCCATCTTTAATTGTTCAACCAGGGTTTCCAGAAAAACCAGCCGTTCAAGTAATTTTTGTCTTAAAACCGGTTGTTTGATTATTTCATCCTGCCCGGCGGCAGATTTAAGGAGCATTCCAGCTTGGAAATACTGTCCGCATTCCTGGTAAACAGCGCTGATTTCCAGGGCTAGAACGGCGTAAACCTGCGGGTCCCGGCACCGTTCGAGAGCTTTCAGAAAATAGCTGACCGCTCCGGTCAGATCGCCGGCGCTTTTAGCTTTAAAGCCGGCGGTGATATAATCACCGGTCGTGACCGGTTCTGGCTTTACCTCTGCAACGGTGGAATCCGGGCCGGCTTCTGCAACTTTTACAACTTCTTCAAACAGAGATGCTGTTGCAGGGGGTTGAACCTCAACTTCTTCAACCGGAGATGCTGTTGCAGGGGTTTGAACCTCTGTTCCCGCTGCGTTTTCTGACCATGACATTGACGGTACGGAGTCGTCTGGTGCCGGGCAGGAATCCATTTTAACCGGGTCTTCCGTTAAAACGGGTGGCGGGTTTGTGGGGGGAGCAATTGTAACTGGCGATGGGACTGCAACCGGTCCGGTATCTGGAGACTCCTCATCTGGTTCCGGTTGCCGGGGAGCGGGAGCGGATACGGAAGCGGAAGCGGATTCGGAAGAAGAGCTGCTGTCCGTGTAGCTTAGAACTGCGGCGGAAAGAAAGATCATACCTAAATATACAGTAATAACCTTAACGGGAGTAAGGTTAGCGACAATGACCGGAAAAATTATTCCCACAATAAAAGAAATCATTACGGATCCGTATAAAACCCGTGAATTTAAAGGGATACGATTTCCAAAAACCTTAAATATAAAAATTAATATTAAACTGAGGATCAGTAACCATACAAAATATTCCAACATATAATTCCTCGATGTATTTCGCCCTTTTCTAAACATTATCAATAAAATTAGTCAATAAATCAAGTATAAAATAAAAAAATATGCAAAGAAAGGAATATTTTGCTCTTTGTTGAAGGATATTTATTTGGAGAAGGATTGTCAAAAGTTTTATGAGGTGGGTGCTTTTGGAACAGTTGAGATTGTTTATTGCGCTAAATTTACCGGAAAAATTAAAGCGTACGCTGAATACATTTATTGAAGAGCTTAGAAAGCTGCCGTCCGATGCCAAATGGGTGGAGAGTGAGAACCTGCATTTGACGGTGCAATTTCTCGGCCGGGTTGACGGGGACCGGGTGCCGGCGGTCACCGGTGCTTTAGGTCGTGCTGCGCAGGGCATATCCCCTTTCCGGTTGGAATTTTCCGGTGTGGGGTTATTCCCTTCGGAACAAAGGCCGCGGGTAATCTGGGTGGGAGTGTCCGGAGAAACCGCTGTTTTATCCCGCCTGCACCGCCGGGTGCAACAGGAAATGGGGCGGGTTGGTTTCAAACCGGAGAAGCGCCGGTTTTCTCCACACCTGACGTTGGCCCGGATGCGTTCCCCCGCTGGGTTTCCAGCTTTGATGACCGTGGCGGAAAAACTAGCGCGGGAACGGGGTGGCTTCGGTGGGGCAAAAATCTCTTCAGTGGACCTGATGCTGAGTGAGCTTGGTTCCCGGGGACCCAGGTACTCGGTTTTGGCCCGGATTGCCTTGCCGGGATTTCCGGTTTAAGCTCAAAGGACCGGGAATAAATTATATCGGATCATGTTTTTTAGAAAGGGGAGCATGGATGTTTATAGTAGCTTCCAACGGAAGCCTCCAAAAGGAAGGTAACACTGCCTATTGGGGTGGTAATTATCCCCGGTGAAAAGTTTTTGCGCCGGGGATTACACTTTTTATAATAGCGGGCAAATTGATACGGGCAGGATTATAGGTCGCGCCTGTAGAATTATTTTTATAGATATTTTATAGATATTAGTGCAGGGTGGTGGTTTCATGGATATCCGCCTGCGCACCGAGGAACTGGAATACCGTATTTTTTCCCCGTGTGCTTGTTTTAGCCGTGAGAGCCGGGGACGGGTGCAGCCGGAAGAAGAATGCGTGGTGCGGACTGCTTTTCAGCGGGACCGTGACCGGATTATACATTCCAAAAGCTTTCGGCGCCTGAAACACAAGACTCAGGTTTTTACCATTCCAGAAGGGGACCACTATCGCACCAGGCTGACTCATACCCTGGAAGTGTCACAAATTGCCCGTACCGTAGTCAGGGCACTGAAGTTGAACGAGGACCTTGCTGAAGCAGTGGCCCTCGGTCATGATTTAGGGCATACCCCGTTCGGGCACGCCGGAGAAGAAGCTCTGGACGAGGTTTTTCAACACGGTTTCAAGCATAACGAACAGAGTTTAAGGGTTGTCGACGTGCTGGAGGGAAACAGGGGGTTAAACCTGACCTGGGAGGTGCGGGACGGGATTTTAAACCATACTGGTCCGGCAATGCCCGCTACCCTGGAAGGGCAGGTGGTGAAAATCGCCGACCGGATAGCCTACATCAATCATGACATCGATGATGCCATCCGGGGCGGGGTGCTCACTCAGGGCGAGCTTCCGGAAGATTGTCAGGAGATTTTAGGCAGGGAACACCGGGAGCGCATCAATACCATGGTCCTCGATTTAATCCAAACCAACTGGAACGAGCCCGGGGTAATAAAGATGAGCCCGGCAATTAAAATGGCTACCGACCGCCTGCGGGACTTTTTGTTTGAGTATGTTTATATCGGGTCCGAGGCCAAACGGGAAGAGGCAAAGGCGCGGCACGTGGTACGGTGTTTGTACCGGTATTTTCAAAGAAACCCCGAAAATTTACCCGGGGAGTATCTGAAACGTGCCCGGACCGGAAACGCAGAACGGGTGGTGTGTGATTATATCGCGGGGATGACTGACAGGTTTGCCATCCGGGTGTATAAGGATTTATATATTCCCCATCCGTGGGTAGATTAATACGTGCCGCTTAAAAGGCAGTAATAATTGGCAATAATATTTAAAAAAATGTCGATATTAGGAAGGAAAATATTAAGCGGTAGCGAATATTTTTTTTAATAAGAATGTTCAAGTGTTTAATAGGATTATTTTATTAATATTTTAAACTAATCCGGAAGGATAATATGATTTATCTGTTGAATCATTCTAAATCGATAAAGGTCTGATAGAAGGTGATCCCAAGGTGGGCTTTATTCCTGATGAGATAATTGAAACGGTCCGCCTGCGGTCAGATATCGTTGAGGTGGTATCCCGTTACGTTCAATTAAAGAAAAAAGGTAAATATTTCACTGGTTTCTGTCCTTTCCACCACGATCGGGCACCTTCATTTACTGTCACGCCGGATAAGCAAATCTTCTATTGTTTTGGTTGCAGTACCGGCGGTGATGTTTTTAAGTTTATCATGCTTAAGGAAAGCCTTACTTTTTATGAAGCGGTGCAGATGCTTGCCCAGCAGGCCGGGGTTGCCGTTCCGGTAAATGAAAGTCCCGCCCAACGGGAGAAAGAGCGCCGGCGGGAAGCACTGCATCAGATCAACAGCCGGGCTAAAGATTTTTTCAGCCAGGTTTTACAACAACGGCGGGAAGCGGCAGCGGCCAGACGATACCTGGCAGCAAGAGGCTTCAACCGGGATGCGTGGGAACATTTTGAAATTGGTTTTGCCCTGCCGGAATGGAATGCACTGTTGGGGTTTTTGCGCCGGGAGGATTACCGGCCCGACGAGGTGGTTGCAGCCGGGCTGGCGGTAAAAAATGAAGCCGGTAGATACTATGACCGGTTTCGTAACCGGATTATTTTTCCCATCCGTGACGCGGCCGCCCGGGTAGTAGGTTTTGGCGGGCGGGTGCTGGATGATTCTCTGCCCAAGTATGTCAATACTCCGGAAACTCCTTTTTTTAATAAGGGGCGTATGCTTTATGGTTTGCACCTGGCGCGTGCGGCAATCAGGGAAAAGGGTTTCGTGGTGGTGGTAGAAGGGTATATGGATGTTATTACCGCGCACCTGCACGGGATTACCAATACGGTAGCCACGCTAGGTACGGCTTTTACCGTGGAACAGGGCCGGTTATTGAAGAATTACAGCAGGGACGTGGTAATTGCTTATGATGCCGATGCCGCCGGAGTGGCCGCGACTATTCGGGGACTTGATATCCTGCAGGAGTTGGGCTGCCGGGTAAGAGTTATCAGCATCCCGGACGGTAAGGATCCTGATGATTTGATAAGAGTACACGGGAATGTTTTATGGGAGGAGTTAATCAATAAAGCTCCGTCCCTGATAGAATATAAATTGCGGCAGGCCACCGGGGAGAGAGCCGTCAATACCGTAGCGGGCAAATTGGAAGTGATGCGCGGGGTATTTCCCAACCTGGCGGTTATGAGCAGTGAAGTAGAGCGGGAAGAAGGTTTAAAGGCGGTAGCCCGGGTTTTAAATTTGTCCTGGGAAACGGTAGCAGGAGAATTCAAGAGATTTAACAAAAAAAAGGGAAATAAATGGCTTAAACCGGATAATTTTACTAAAACTAAGCATAATATATTAGGTAAAGAAGCAAGGCCGGATGCCAGGGCCAGGGCGGAAGACGGGTTGTTGCGGCTGCTCCTGGAAGAACCCGCGTTGGGAACTGCCGTTCTGGATGAGATGGGCGAGAAGCCGTTTAAGAAGCCGTTTTATAATAAAATTTTTAAATGTTGTCTAAAATGTGCCGGTCATCCGGCATACCGGCCCGTTGAGATTTTAAGTGCCCTCGACGAAGAGGAACAGGCTGTTTTGAGTCGCTTGTTAACGCAGGAAATTCCCGGGTCAGACCCGGTTCAAATAATGAAGGGATATTTGGAATCGCTGAGCCGTTGCAGCCGGCAGGAGCGCAGGGAGACACTTCTGAATGAAATAAGCAAAGCTGAGAAGTCAGGCAATAAATCACTTTATACCAAGTTGTGGCGCGAGTATATTGTTTTACGGGTGATTGCCGAAGCGGAGAAAGCAGGAGACCGGAACCGCTTGGAAACTTTGCTTCAAGAATACCGGAAGGTTTCCGGGGCTGATGAAGTAGGAATACCCTAGAGAGGGGAGTGATACAATTGAGAGAGGAACTTAAAAATGAAAATGTAAAGGAACTGATCGATAAGGGCAAAAAGCGTGGTGTTTTGACTTATAATGAAATCATGGACAGTTTACAGGGTATTGACCTTACACCGGAACAAATTGACGATATTTACGAAAAATTAGCCGGCATGGGCATAGAAGTGGTTCCCGAGATATCGGGTATTGTGACCGCGGGAAGTTCAAACGAAAACCAGTCTGAAGAGGTGGAAGTCGACCTTACCATCCCTGAAGGTGTTGGCATAGATGACCCCGTACGTATGTATTTAAAGGAGATCGGCCGGGTGCCGCTTTTGACTCCGGAAGAAGAGGTGGACCTGGCCAAGCGTATGGAAGAAGGCGATATAGAAGCTAAAAGAAGGCTGGCAGAAGCCAATTTAAGATTGGTGGTCAGTATTGCCAAGCGTTATGTCGGCCGGGGCATGCTTTTTTTGGATTTGATCCAGGAGGGTAATCTCGGCCTGATCAAGGCGGTAGAAAAGTTTGATTACCGGAAAGGATATAAATTTAGCACTTACGCCACCTGGTGGATTCGCCAGGCCATTACCAGGGCTATTGCTGACCAGGCCCGGACAATTAGGATTCCCGTGCATATGGTGGAAACCATCAATAAGTTGATCCGGGTATCGCGGCAGCTATTGCAGGAGTTGGGTCGCGATCCGAATCCCGAGGAAATTGCGAAAGAGATGAATATTACCGAAGATAAAGTCAGGGAGATCATGAAAATTGCCCAGGAGCCCGTGTCTCTGGAAACTCCCATCGGCGAAGAAGAAGATTCCCATCTGGGCGATTTTATTGAGGACCATGAGGCCAGGGCGCCGGCGGAAGAGGCATCCTTTACCTTGTTGCGTGAACAGTTGAATGAAGTTTTGAAGACTTTGACTGACCGGGAACAAAGAGTGCTGCGCTTGCGTTTCGGCCTGGATGACGGTCGTGCCCGGACCCTGGAAGAAGTGGGACAAAAGTTTGGGGTGACCCGGGAGCGCATACGGCAGATTGAAGCCAAGACCCTGCGTAAACTGCGCCACCCGAGCAGAAGTAAAAAATTAAAAGATTACTTGGAATAAATTATTACGTCACGTTGATTGACGGTCAATATAAATTATCGTATAATGTTATGTGCTGGTATTCCTCGATAGCTCAACGGTAGAGCAACCGGCTGTTAACCGGTAGGTTGCAGGTTCGAATCCTGCTCGGGGAGCCATTCGGGCCCATAGCTCAATGGTAGAGCATCCGGCTCATAACCGGCTGGCTCCAGGTTCGAATCCTGGTGGGCCCACCAAAGACTATCAAAAGGCCCCTTGGTCAAGCGGTTTAAGACACCGCCCTTTCACGGCGGTAACACGGGTTCGAATCCCGTAGGGGTCACCAATTTCCGGGAGCATAGCTCAGCTGGGAGAGCGCCTGCCTTACAAGCAGGAGGTCACAGGTTCGAGCCCTGTTGCTCCCACCAATAAAAAAATTCAGCGCCGGATTATTCCTGGCGCTGGTTTTTTTTCGGGCACACTTCAACTCATATCTCGTTGCGGTTCAGGTTTTCGCGGCCATCCTTGGCTGCAGACCGGCTGCGGACCATTGTTTTAAGCCGGTTCACCGGCTGCATCCACCACGGCGGTTTTTTTTTAGCGGCCATTGTATTGCGTACGTTTGCCATCAGGTAGGCATCCCGGCTGGAGGCCAGCCGGGTACGGAAGGCAACTTTGCGTGTCCGGCCGGCAGTTTTCCGCGACAGTACACGTTCTGCCGGCTTTTGAGTTTCATTGTTTGCCTGCGGGCGATAATTCCGGTCAAATGCCTGGAGCAATTCTGCGGCGTTTAAACCTAAAAAGCGGGCGTAAGTATTTAAGTAATACCGGACATAAATTTTTTCGGGGAGGATAGCGTATTGCTCATTTTCCAGCGCATCGAGGTATCGGCGCTGAATTTTAGTGGTGCGGGACACTTCTTCCAGCGTCAATGCCTTTGCTTTTCGTGCCTGCCGTAACACTGCGCCTATTTCCATACATCCCCACCCCCCGGGGCATGGTTTTAAAAACATTTCTTCTATAAAATGGAGAAAATTCCTTTATATAATAATGTCGTTTTTTAAGGATAATAATTAAACAGGGTGGGGTTTTCACTTCTCATCCGGTGTCAATTCAGCTGGTATCGACTTCATCATAAGATAACGTGGTAACTTTGGTGTAATTACCCTTTTCCCGGTTTTTTTTACTTGCCTTCTTCTTTAGCAGATCTTCATTACCGGCGGCATAGACCGGTTCCTGCCGCTTTTTTTTGGCTTTTTTCATTACTGCATCTGCTCCCTATACTTTAGAGTTGTATTTTAGTATGGCAAACACGGTTTTGATTATTACGTTAATCACGTGGCGGACATTTATTTTTTTATCAAGGTCAGCAGGTATTCTTCCCCGTTTCGTTCGGCCGATACCTGCCATTTCATTTTGTCGGCAAGCCGGGTAATGTTGTTTTTCGCTGCTTCGGAGTCGACCAGCACCTGAAAGGTACTGTTCCCCGGAAGATCCATTTCCTTTTTAGTTATTAAGACCGGTTCAGGACAGAGGAGTCCTCTAGCATCCTTGACTTCTGCCACCGGTGACCACCTCCTGTTTTTTAAATAATAATTTACTGTTGATTATTGCTATTGACAATACCACGGCAAAGCCGATGAACAAGGCTACCTGGCCCGCTGCGGGCACTCCATTGGGGCTGGCCGCCAGGCCGAAATTATGGGCTAAAGCTGCTCCGGCAATCAGGCCCGCTACGGTAATCGCAGAATCCATGTTACCTTCCGCGGCCGAAACCAGTTGTCTTAAAGGGCATCCTCCCAGCAGCACCGAAGCAAACCCGCCGAGCGTCATGCCTAAAAAGTTCCACAATGTCGCGCTGTGGGCAATGGGTTGGTTGGCGAATCCCGGGTTGAAATTGCCGAGGATTAGGTTGCCGGCAAGGGCCACTACCAGGATAACTAAAAATCCATATAAAAGATAAGTATCCCTGAAAATAATAAAATCTCTGACTCCTCCGACCAGGCACAGGCGGGAGCGCTGCGCCAGTACACCCACCAGCAGGCCGGCGGCGAGCGATACGGCCAACGGCGCGTGCATGGAGCCGGGTCCGTTTTCACTGAAGAAGATAAAGGCCGGTTTTAGCAGTAACAGGACCAGCACCACCAGTATTATCACCGGGAAGATATAGCCGTTGGATTTGTTTTGGACCACGGCCCTGCCGAGGGTGAAACCCTTTTGTAAAAAGAATATTCCCGCTGCCACCCCCGCTACCAGGCCCGCCAATCCGGCAAGGGCATTTAAGTCGCCGCCCGCGAGGCGCAAGATTGCCCGCAGGGGACAGCCCAGGAAAATCAGCATGCCGACCATGGCAAAAAAGGCCAGGATAAACCTGAGCAGTGTGTTTGAACCACCAGTGGCCCGGAAATCCTTTTTAAAAGCGGCTGCAAGAAATGCTCCCAATACCAGGCCCAGGATTTCAGGGCGTAGATACTGAACAACGCCGGACTGGTGCAGACCGAGACCGCCTGCTATGTCCCTCAAAAAACAGGCAATGCACAAACCCATGTTGGCCGGGTTGCCCAGTACCATCAGAATTACTCCTAATAATCCGACCACCGCACCGGCAAGGATTATTAAGGCTTTTTGATTCATAATGATCATCCTTTCTTGAAAAAAATTAGATTTTTTATGCCACTTGACAGACAGTTACTAATTCTGCATTTATCACAATAATCCTTTATAATATCAATTTAATATTTTTATGCCTGGTGAGTTAAGTAATAAAGTTATTGAATAATACATTTATAGACCGCCTTGTTTACGGTTTGTTTTTTGAATGAAAATGGTTTATACTTGATCAAAACTGAAATGTTGCGGAGGATTACCCATGGAACTGGCAAAACGCCTGGCCGTGCTTGCACTTCAGGTGCCGGCGGGCAGTGTGGTTGCCGATATAGGTACCGACCACGCTTATTTGCCGGTCTATCTGGTGGAAAAGGGTATTTGCCACGGGGTGATTGCCACTGATTTAAATCCGGGGCCGTTCCGGTCGGCGGTAAGCAAAGTAGAGGAACGCGGACTGGGGAGTAAAATCGACCTGCGCCTGGGTTACGGGTTGAAAGTATTGCAGCCGGGCGAGGCTGACGTATTGGTGCTGGCTGGTATGGGAGGCAATACTATCCGGGAGATCCTGGCCGCCTCGCCGGAAGTTTTAAAAACGGTGCAAAAGCTTGTGCTGCAGCCGATGGCCGACCCGGGGGACCTCAGGACCTGGCTGGCGTCCAACGGCTGGCGGATCAGCGATGAGCATTTGTTGCAGGAAGACGGCCGGATTTATGTTGTGGTGGCAGCCGAACCCGGACGGGAAAAAACGGAGGATTCCTGCCTGCTGGAACTGGGGCCGAGACTTTTGGAAAAAAAAGATCCCCTGATGGATGTTTATTTGCAAGGTATTGTTGAAAAGTACGAGCGGGCGCTGAACGGCTTGGCCGCCGCGCGGAGCGGGGCGGCGCGGGAACGGGCGGGGGCATTAAAAGCAAGGCTGGAGCGGATTAAGGAGGTGTGGCGGAATGCCGGTAAAGTGCGGGGAGATATTTAAACTGGTCGAGGAATTGGCGCCGCGCCGCCTGGCCGAGAGTTGGGATAACCCCGGCCTGCAGGTGGGTGACCCCCGGTCTGTGGTGAACCGGGTAATGCTGGCCCTGGATGTCAATATCGATGTGGCCGCAGAGGCCGGTAAGCTCGGTGCCGGACTGATCATCAGCCACCACCCCTTGTTTATGAAACCGCTCCGTTCCGTCAGGCTGGACCGCCCGGACGGGGAACTGGTAAGCTACCTGTTGCAGAATGAAATTGCTGTTTATTCGGCCCACACCAACCTGGATTATGCGGCCGGTGGCGTAAACACGGTGCTTGCGGATATACTGGGCTTAAAAGATGTAGCGGTGATGTCTCCCGCCGGCCGGGAGCGGTACCTGAAACTGGCGGTGTTTGTGCCTGCCGGTCACGTTGAAGAGGTCCGCCGGGCATTGTCGGGGGCGGGAGCCGGCTGGACCGGCAACTACAGCCATTGCACTTTTATGTCTTCCGGCACCGGAACCTTTAAGCCGCTGGAAGGTACCAATCCCTATATCGGTAGAACCGGTGAACTCGAGCGGGTGGAGGAATATAAACTGGAAACCATAGTTCCCTCCGGTAAATCAGGCGCGGTGCTCCGGGCCATGCAGGAGGCCCACCCCTATGAGGAAGCCGCGTACGACCTGTACCCCCTGGAGAACGGGGGTCCGGTTTATGGACCGGGCATGGTGGGCGGTCTTCCGCAGCCGGTTATTTTGCGGGAGTTTGCGGCCAAGGTTAAGGAAAGATTGGGTCTCCCTGCTGTGCGCCTGGGAGGAGACCCGGGGAGCAAGGTGCAAAGAATTGCCGTATGCGGCGGTTCCGGAGCGAACCTGTGGCCGGAGGCGTTGAAAGCCGGGGCGGATGTTTTGGTCACCGGGGATGTCAAGTACCATACCGCCCAGGATATGCTTGCCGCCGGAATTAAGTTTATCGACGCGGGGCATTACGGTACGGAGATGGTTGTTATGCCGGTGCTCCGCGGTTATTTAGCCGAACGTTGCCAAGCAGCCGGAATGACGGTGGAAATATTATTATCTCAAATTAATACCGACCCTTTCACGTACTTTTAAGGATAGGAAGATATTCCTATCCTTTTATTATTTTTGATTAAGGGAGACTAATTATGCCGGAATTAAAACCGTTGTGGGTAATTCAAAATCTGGAAGATAAGAACCGGAGACTTAAACAGAAATTGTTTGAAACCAAGGCGCCGCAAGATTTACAAGCCCTTAAAAAAGAGCTCGACGGGGAGCGTGTTGCATACGACAAATTAAAGGAAAAATTTGCTGTATTAAAAAGGAATTTAAAAAACAAGGAAATGGAAATTAATGCCGCCGGAGAAAAGTTGGCTAGTCTCGACCGGAAATTATACGGTGGAGATATGACCAACGTAAAAGAACTTAATTCTACCAGTAAAAAAATAGACATTTTAAAGGAAAAAATTAAACAGGAAGAGGATGAAATGTTGAATTTGATGGAAGAACAGGAACTACTTTCATCCAACCTGGAAGAGATAAGCAGCCGGCTTGAAGAAAAAATCAGCATTTACCGCCGGATGCAGGATGAAAAACTGGCTGACCGGAAAAAAATCGAGCAGCTGCTGGCGCAAAATACAACCGAATGGGAAAAGTTGGTGGATAAATTAGATGATGAGCTTTGGGAGAAATACCAGGTTATGAAAAAGAAGATGGAAAACCCGCTCGCCAGGGTGGTCAAAGGAATCTGCCGGGGCTGCCAGGTGGGGGTTTCATTTGACGACCTGAGGTTTTTAAAACAGGGTAAGGGTCCGGTGTTCTGTAATAACTGCGGCAGAATGCTTTACTGGGAGAAGTAATGCTGCGCCGTCACGTCCCGGGACAGCGCTCCGGTTGAATATTTTACGGTTCTTATGATATAATGCTATTACACAAGGAAATAAAGTGAGTAAATCAGGTGGTCGCGGGAGCCGGAGATACGGCTCCTGAGGAAAGTCCGAGCTCCGCAGGGCAGGGTGCTGGGTAACACCCAGTGGGGGCGACCCTAAGGAAAGTGCCACAGAAATGCAGACCGCCCGGCACTCAATGGAGTATGTTATGTGCCTATAACGGGATTGATAAATATACTCCGTTGAGTGCCGGGTAAGGATGGAACGGTGCGGTAAGAGCGCACCAGCGGCCGGGTGACCGGCCGGCTAGGTAAACCCCACCTGGAGCAAGACCGAATAGGGGAACAAGGGGGCGGCCCGTCCTGTTCCCGGGTTAGGTCGCTAGAGGCACCGGGCGACCGGTGTCCCAGATAGATGATCATCCACGACAGAACTCGGCTTACGATTTGCTCACGGCACCTTTTTTTATGGTTGTGAATTACCATGTCCGTTATGGCTCATTGAGTGGAGTTATATCCCACTCACCGGGCCATATTGTTTTTGTAGCCACTTTCTTACACCTTCTTTAGATCCAAAATTCCCAGGCGCAGTAATACTCCGGCGGGTGTTCGTCCGGCGGGCAGGCCACGCACCTGGTCTTAATGCGCGGATCGATGGTTTCCGCAAACCGGGTATATTCCACCAGTCCCACCGGTTTACAGGGGAAGTCCGGCAAATTTTTTCTTTTTCTGGCGGCCTGGACCCGGCAGTCGTTCATTCTGAAGACTATTTTATTTTCACCGGTGTCAATAATTTCCTGCTGGTTTACGAAGGCGTAAAGCCGCAGCCATAACGCCTTTTTCAAGGCCGGAATACCGCCGTTGCGGGGCAGTTTGAGAAATTTTTTGATTCTTTCCGCCTCTAGTGGCGAGAATACCTCCCAGGCCATCACATCCATTTTTATTGCCGCATCCATGCCGTATTCTTTTTCCACTGCCTGGAACCAAAGGCCGTCGTGTGCCAGCCAGCGTTTCGCCATGTCTTCCATCAGGTCCAGGAAAAATTCACACCGGTGTAATTCCGGCAAGACCGGGTTATGTTTTTTATTTTTCATATAAAAAAATCCTTTCGTACCGTAAAATTGTATTTATTTTACCACACTTTTATAAAAGTAAGGTGAATTGCACAAAATTTTACCATATGTTGGGTAATAAAGTCATAATGCAACAGTACCCATTATTATAATTTTAGTTTTAGCAAGCGTAATTTTTATAGGATTGATAAAAATTATTCCGGGGCTCTTTAATAAGTCGCAATCAAGAAAAGAAGATGACCCGGATTTGATTACCGATAAAGCAGTTGAAGAAGAAATGAAAAATTATTACGAAGCAAATATAATAAAGGTAAATAAAACTGACGGAATACATTCTATGCCTGTTGAACCTAATAAAATTTTATTTAATGACCGGAAACAATTAAATAAACTTGATATTGTCATAGAAAAATATCCCGCTGGTAAAGCCGGAGAATAATCAAATACTTAAGGTGGTGGGTTATAAATGCATAATAAACAAAAATGTGTTTCCCTGAATTGTGATTGTCCTTCCGTCCAGGATTGTCAATCTTCAATAACCGTATGTTTTAATGGTGTAAGCTTTCAGATTATTGCGGAAGGGCCGTTTGATAACGGCAGAACCTGGCTTTACAAGGTCAGGAGGCTTGCCGGCGCAGAACTGAGTCATTTCAATGTTCAGTTTTGTGTTGACGCCACGGTTACGCAATGGCAGATTTTTGTCTTTGATCCGGCACTTAACCAGTGTACTGAGCTCCTGGCTTCCGGAACCGGACCAAACCGGAACTTCGAAATCCTGCCCAACGGTGATCCCGCATCGGATTGTTTTGCCGACATACCCAATCTGAAATTTGATAATTTGTCCGATTTCGAGGACATAACCGATGATTTTTGCTTTCAATTTACGTTGGACCAATGTTACCAAACCGCATGTATCTGTGTTGGCACCAAAGCAGGACCGAATGACGGCTGCGCCTGCATTTTGGGACCGTCGCCGGACTGCGCGCCTTGTTTGCCTGCCAGGGGATTCAGAATATAGGTTAAGATCTGAAGTTCTTGAAGGGGACTTTGAGACCGGCCTTAATTTAAAAAATTTCGGCCGGTTTGGTTTTTATAAATCCGGGGACAGGTGGTGAAGGTAATATCAACTTCAAGAAATGTCCGGTGGGGCGTGCTCATTTATGCCTGCGGCAACAATGATTTAGAACCGGAAATTACCCACGCGGTTTTATCCCTGTTTGCAAACAGCCGATTTGAAGATGCCAGTATTGCAGTTCAACTTGGTCGTGCTTCCAGAGAATTAATTGCAGTTTTAAGGCCGGGCTTGAAATATCATTTTCGGGGCGGGGAATGGCGGGGGGTGAAAAGGTTTTTTCGCGAAGCAGGGTGCCACAACGGGAAATTTAGCGGTTTAATTGACCCGGTAGAAGATTTGGGGAATCAGAATCTGGCCTGTCCAAAGTCCCTGAGTGATTTTTTAATCTGGGCAATCAAAGCTGTTGCCGCCGAGCAATATCTGGTTATCTTATCCGGGCACGGGGCTGCTTTTATTGGTTCGATGGTGGATTTTTCCCACGGCAGGCCGCAGATAATGGGGGTTCCACAAATGTCAAAGGCCATGCACAAGGCATTAAATGATACCGGTAAAAGCATCAGTTATTTGTTAATGGATGCTTGCTCTATGAATCTGGTGGAGAATATTTATGAATTAGCCCGATATAAAGCGGCAAAAATATTTTTAGGCTCAAGCGGCTTTATCCCACTAGAAGGGTATGATTATAGTTTGTGGGTTAAAAAGCTTTGCGGGCAAAATTTTATTCCGGGCAAAAAAATAATGGCGGTAAATAGTGAGCTGTTAAGCGGCATCGAAGCCGCTGCGCTTGACAAGTACCGGTTGACATTGTTGAAGCAGCAACTGTCCGGCCTGGCGGAGAGGCTTATCCGCCTGGGTATATCTCCGGCGGTATTTAACAGATCCGGCGAAGCGTTAATCAGCTTGGCGGAACTACTGAATAAAGTCTTGGTTAATTTTTCAACCGATTCGGTTTTAATAAAAATTGCCGGTGCGGCTTTAAAATTATTAGCTGACATAGATCTAACCAATTCCGGCATGAAAATTTTTTGTCCCGGACGGCAAGAGGTCTTTAACCATTATGCCGGGTATTACCAGAAACTATCTTTTTCCAGCAATAATTTTTGGCCTTTATGGTTGTCCGGAGGAAAACCGTTGTTGCATGGTAGTCCCATGGATGATCCATTTTCTTCCATTTACTTGCCGTTAGATATTTTAACGGAACACATATTAAATTTAAATACCGGTATGACGGTTGCGGAAGTCGAGGAAATCTACCGCAAGTTAGGTTGGAAGCAAAGAGAAAATCGAAGTCAAGATGGATACTTGACTAATTCATAGTAATTTAGTAGACTTAAAACAATATTAGACAAATAGGAATTGTGTACAATAAACTATCAATATATTTAAGATATATTTAAGAGTTTAAAGTGAAAGGAGTGACCCGGAAATTTTAAAGTTTTCCACCCGGTCAAGATACGGACTGCGGGCGATGTTGGAACTGGCGCTTGATTATCAGCGCGAGGAACCGGTGCCTCTTTTCCGGATTGCGGAGAAACAAGGTATCTCCGAAAGGTATCTGGAGCAGATGATGACTTTTTTGCGCCGGGGAGGACTGGTACGCAGCGTGCGGGGAGCCCAGGGGGGATATTTGTTGGCCAGGGAACCGGCAAATATTACTTCCGGCGAGATCGTCAGGTGTCTGGAGGGTCCCATCAGCCCGGCGGATTGTGTTAATGAAGCCGGCCCGGAGCAATGTACCCGGTCGGAATATTGTGTTACGCGGGGTTTGTGGGAAAAAGTCGGCAAATCCGTTGCAGAAGTGTTGGACAACACTACTTTGGAGGACCTGTGCCAGGAGACTGAGATTGCTTCCTGGGTGCAAAAAAATTAAAAACAGCAAAGTACCGGTTTGGAATCTCCCAGTTTTAAAATGAATGGATGAGATCCGTCCTGGCCAGGATAAAATATAACCTGGTCTGGTGCTTAAATGTTGATGAAATTACAGTACAGTTGAGATTAGAGGGGGATATTAATGCGCAGAATATATTTTGATCATAGCGGTACCACGCCGGTGCATCCGGAAGTGGCGGAGGAAATGTACCGTTTTCTTACCGGTGACAATTTCGGCAATCCTTCCAGTGTTAATTATTTTGGACAGGTTGTATCCCAAGCGGTGGCGGAGGCCCGGGAAAAAGTGGCCCGGGCCGTGGGAGCCGCGCCGGAGGAAATAGTGTTTACCAGCGGCGGAACGGAAGCGGACAACCAGGCCATTCACGGCGCGGCTATTACCAACCGGTCCCGGGGCAACCACATCATCACCAGCGCCGTGGAACACCATGCCGTACTTAATACAGTAAAAGCCCTGGGTAAACAAGGTTTCGACATAACCATTCTGCCGGTGGACCAGTACGGCCTGGTCAGGGTGGAAGATGTTGCCGGGGCGGTTACGGACCAAACTATTTTGATCACTGTTATGCATGCCAACAATGAGGTGGGCACCATCATGCCCGTGGCGGAAATCGGGAAACTGGCCCGGGAAAAAGGAATTATATTTCATATTGACGCGGTGCAAAGCCTGGGTAAAATTCCGGTTGATGTAAATGCTTTGGGAGCCGATCTTTTGTCGGTTTCAGGACATAAAATCTACGGTCCCAAGGGTATCGGCGCGCTTTACATCCGTAAAGGAACCCGCTGGAAACAGACCCTTTTGCACGGTGGGGCGCAGGAACGCCTGCGCAGGGCCGGTACCGAGAATATCCCCGGCATCGTCGGGCTGGGCAAGGCGGCGGAACTGGCCGTGGAAAACCGGGAAAGAGAAGCCGCCAGGCTAAAAACTATAAGGGATAAACTAATCAGAGAAGTTACCGGCCGGTTGGAACAGGTCAGGCTAACCGGACACCCGGACCGGCGCCTGCCCAATCACGCCAGTTTTCTGTTTGAATTCATAGAAGGCGAGTCAATGTTGTTAAGCCTGGACCTGAAAGGCATCGCGGCCTCTACTGGTTCGGCCTGCACCTCGGGTTCCCTGGAGCCTTCGCACGTGCTTTTGGCCATGGGCGTTCCCCCCGAAGAAGCCCACGGGTCCTTGCGCATCACGCTGGGTAAGGATAATACGGAAGAAGACGTGGACCACTTCCTGGAAGTTATTGGTCCGATTGTAGAAAAACTGCGAGCCATGTCGCCGCTGGAAGCTGAAGGGAAAAAAGCGGTTAATTAGCCCGTAAAAATTCAGATGCAACTTTGCCGCGGAAAAGGCGGTGGTGGTTAACGCGCCCAGGTTGCGGCGCTTTTAAGCCGAGGGCCGTATAAACCGGTTTTTGTTCAGTCCAGGCCCTCAAGCAGGGCCTTTACATTTTTACCCAGCACCCGGTGGTTGTATCCGCCTTCTAAAACGGCAAATACCCGGCCCCCGCAAACCCGGCGCGCGTATGCGGCGATCATTTTGCCGATGGTGGTATAGTCTTCCGTGGACAGCAGGAGGCCCCAGTCTTTTTTATGCATGTCGAACCCGGCGGAAATCGCCACCAGGTCGCATTCCTTGTAAAATTTGAGGCATTCCTCCAGGCCTTGCAGGCCGTAAAGGTGGTAATAAAACACTTCCGGAACGTCTTCGAAAATGTTGCTGGTGCCGTCCCCGAAATGCAGGTCGATGTCGACGATCAACACCTTGTTGACCAGCCCTTGCCGGCGCAGTTTTTCCACGGCAACGGCCACGTTGTTGAACCAGCAAAAACCCCAGGTGTTGCTGCTGCTGGCATGATGGCCCGGCGGCCTGATCAGGGCAAAGGCGGGTTCGCCCTGCGCGGCCAGATGCGCGGCCTTGATTGCCCCGCCGGCTGACAGAAGCGCGAGTTCATAAATCATGGGCTTGCTTTGCACCCAGTTCAAAAGTGCTGCTTCGTGTACCAGCAGGATATCGCTTTCTTTAGCCGGTTGCGGTTCGATGAACTCGTAAGCGTCCTGCAGTTCTTCAACGATGCATTCCATTCTCCCCCTGGCGGCTGCCGGGTCATAATCATAAACCAGCTTGAAATTTTCATGAAAGATTATTTTCATGGATCTTCCCCTCCCCCTCTCCCGGATAATGGATTCTTAGGTTTACTTATTTTATTTTAAAGCAATAACCATAAATATGGTATAATATTTTAAATATTTTAATGGTTTACAGTTACGGTGAGGTGAAAGTTGTTGCTTAAAATAGCTTTGGGGCAAATGAAAGTAGTCCCCGGAAGGCCGGATTTAAATACCGGGACCATGCTGGAAATGATCGCCGGGGCCCGCCGCCGGCAAGCCCGGATAATTATATTTCCTGAAATGGCGGTACCCGGGTATTTGTTGGGGGATACCTGGGAGCAGCAGGCTTTTTTACGCGATTGCGAGGGATACGGCCGCAGGATAATCGAGGCTTCCGCCGGCTGCTGCGTTCTTTTCGGTAATGTGGCCGTGGATTGGGACAAGACCGGTGAAGACGGCCGGGTGCGCAAGTACAACGCTTTTTTTATCGCGCAGGACGGACGGTTGTGCGGGGCGGACAACTTTCCCCGCCCGTTTCGCATTAAGACGCTGCAGGCCAATTACCGGGAGTTTGAAGATTCCCGTCATTTTTTTAGTTTACGCAAATTGGCGGAGGAAACGGGAAAAGGTGTTGAGGAATTGCTGCAGCCGGTGAATTTGAATATCGACGGGAAACCGTTGCGCATCGGCTGCCTGCTCTGCGAGGACGGGTGGAGCGACGACTACGGCATCAAACCCGTGGCGGCCATCCGGCGCAACGGCCCGGTGGATTTGTTCGTCAATATCTCTACTTCCCCCTTTACCACCGGCAAAAATAACAAGCGCAACCGGGTTTTTTCCCGGCAGGCCGGCGCGGCCGGGGTGCCCATGGTTTATGTCAACAGTACGGGAGTGCAGAATAACGGCAAGACGGTCTTTGTCTTTGAGGGATGCAGTACCGTTTATGACGGCAGCGGTGCGGTTGTCGACTGTTTGCCGTCTTTTTCTTCCGGGATGAAATTAATTGAACTTGATTTGACCGGTAAAACGAAAAAATCCCCGCCGGTGCCGGTGCCGGGCGACCGGGATATGGATAGTATTTACCGCGCTCTTTATTGCGGAACGGAAGGGTTTCTGGCGTCAACCGGCATTGAAAGAGTGGTCATCGGTATTTCGGGCGGGATTGATTCGGCGGTGGGCGCCTGTTTGTACACCAAAATTCTGGGCCCGGAGAACGTTCTGCTGGTGAATATGCCCAGCAAATACAATTCTGCCACTACCAGGCGGCTGGCCGAGAAATTGGCCCGTAATCTCCAAACTCTGTATACCGTGATCCCGATCCAGGAGTCAGTAGACCATACCGTTAAGCAGATGGAAGCAACTCCGGTTGCCTGGTTAAGAAACGGCCGCCGTTTGCACCTGCCCGTTTCTTCGTTCGTGGCCGAAAATATCCAGGCCCGTGACCGCTCGGCCCGTATTCTGGCCGGCCTGGCGGCGGCCTTTAAGGGAGCATTTACCTGCAACGCCAACAAAAGTGAAATCACGGTCGGTTACGGCACCCTGTACGGGGATATCGCCGGCTTTTTTGCCGTTTTGGGCGACCTGTGGAAACACCAGGTTTACGCCCTGGCGGAATATCTTAACCGGCAGGTTTACGGTTGGGAGGTCATTCCGCGGGAAATTATCGATCTGGTGCCCAGCGCGGAGCTTTCCAGCGAGCAGGCCGTGGATGAAGGCAAGGGCGATCCGGTAATTTATCCTTATCATGACTACCTGTTCCGGGCCTTTATGGAGTCCTGGAACCGGGCAACGCCCGAAGATATCCTGACCTGGTATGCCGAAGGCGTCCTGGAAGAAAAAATCGGCTGCCGTCCGGGTCTCGTGAAACAGATATTCCCCGGTCCCCGGGAATTCATTGCCGATCTGGAACGCTGGTGGAAATTATACACCGGTATGGGGGTTGCCAAGCGGATCCAGGCCCCGCCGGTACTGGCGGTCAGCAGGAGGGCCTACGGGTTTGACCACCGGGAAGCGCAGAATACGGTGCATTTTACCGCGCAATACCTGGAGTTGAAGCGACAATTAGTAAACGAATCAGGATAATTTTACCGCCGGGTGGACGATGATGGTTTGTTCTCCCAATTCCAGCCTGGTAATTTCCAGGTATTTCAACACAAAGCCGAGCTTGCTTTGCAGGGCCCGGTTGAACCCGGGTATTTTGTTGAAGTCCACTTTCAACAGGTTTTCTTTTATGTCCAGGTACTGCAGGAGGTTGACCAGGCCCTCAGGGGCCCCGTCAAGTTTTGCCGGATCCGGGTCCACCCGCAGCCTGGCTTTAATTTCAATGCCGTGAAACGAAATCAAAACCGGGCCGTTTACGGGCAGCTCAACATAACGGTGCTGCCGGTTAAATTCAAAAGCACCCGGGGAGAGAGAAAGTTTTACCCGGACGGTGGATTTACCCCCCGCGTTAATCAATGCGGTCAGGTTAATGCATTCGGCGGTGATGGTGACCCGGACTTCCTCTACGGCTTGATTATCCGCCAGTGCTTCCCCTATGAATTTGTTAATCAGGTCCTGGTGGAGCACCAGGTTGCCGTGAAAAAGATTTTCGATCAAGCTCATGTTTTTCAAGTTCTTTCTGATTAATGCTATTTATTATTTAAAGTACGGGTGAGGCAGATGATCCGGCAGGCGTTTTCCAGGCTGGTAGTCCGCTGGAAAGCCTCTTCCAGGGTGTGCCCCGCCGCAAAACTGCCGTGGCCGCGGACCACGGCTATTTTTGACGTTTTTAACAACTCCGGCAGCCCCAGAGCCACTTCTTCCGACGCGATCGCCCGGGCCGCCGGCAGTACCGGTACTCTGGACAGCAGGTACTGCCCTTCGGCGTCAACCGGCAGGATTTCTTCGTCGGTCAGGGAAAGCGCGACGGCATGCACCGGGTGGGCGTGCACCACGGCCAGGGCGGAAGTGTTTTGGTAGATTGCCCGGTGCACTTCAATTTCCGAAGAAGCCAGGGAAGTGTTGGCATCTTCCGTTTCCAGGGCGGTTGCGATCAAGTCGTTTGGTGCCAGGTGGGCCAGCATGGAACCCCGCCTGGTGATCACAATTTTGTCTTTGCGGCGCACGCTTAAGTTCCCGCTGTGCGAATTGTTTAAGCCCGCCAGAAACAGGTCGCGGCCGAATCTTTGAAATTTTTGCAGCATAAGCTTAGTTTCTCCTTTTTGCCGGACGGTTATAAACATTAATCTATGGTTATGCCGGTAAACTTGTTTTTAAACCCGCATCATTATAAGATTTCCGCGCCGGGTGTTTGAAATCCTGCGAGTGACATAAAAATTCTAGTTAAACGGGCTAATCGTATATATTTGCCGGATGGCTGTATACTAAGCTATAAACTGCAATTTCTATAATGCCGCCCTGGGCAGGGAAACCATCGCGGTTACCCCGGAAATGGAATACGGGGACGGGGCGGGGAAATGCCCCCGGAAAGGCATCCTTATCCGATGTAACCCCTTGCACAAGGGGTTTTTTGTTGCGGTGGGTTCTTCATTCTTTTAGATGCGGCAGGCAGGAAAGTAGGGAGCCGCTGTATAAATATTTATAGTCATTGGTCTTTTGAGTAATTTATTCGGTTCAGATGTTATAAGATTAAACTAAGAACCGGCCCAGTTTAACTTTGATGAGGTGTGGATAATGTCCGGCGCGAACTTAATCGGTTTATTCGACTCCGGTGTCGGCGGAATTTCGGTCATGAAAGAGGTGCGGCGCGTGCTCCCGGCGGAGGACCTGGCTTATTTCGCCGATTCGGCATATTGTCCCTATGGAGGCAGGCTCCTGGAATTTATTCGCGCGAGGGCGTTGGTGATCGGTGATTTTCTTGTGTCCAGGGGGGCCAAGTTAATCGTCATCGCCAGCAATACCACTTCCATTGCCGCGCTGGATGTGGTGCGTGAACGCATGAACGTGCCCGTGGTCGGGGTTGAACCGGCGGTCAAGCCGGCGGTAGCGGCAACGCGCAATGGCAAGGTAGGCGTGCTGGCGACGGGGGTAACCCTGTCGGGGGGCAGGTTTAACGCGCTTGTGGAAAGATACGGAAACGGGGTGGAGGTTTATACCCAGCCCTGTCCGGGGCTGGTAGAATTGGTTGAAGCAGGCAGGTGGGAACAGCCGGAAGCCGGAAATTTATTGGGCCGTTATCTGGAACCGATGTTGGCCAGGGGGGTTGATACCATAGTCCTGGGCTGTACCCATTACCCTTTCCTGCGGCATTTGGTAAAAGAAATTGCCGGACCGGGAATAAAAATCATTGATACCGGTGCGGCGGTGGCGCGGCAAATAGTCCGGGTGTTGGAAAAATACAATCTTGGTACTATGAATACGGGACCGGGGGAAGAGCAGTTTTTTACCAGCGGCGAGCCGGAAAAAGTGGGACCGGTCGTGCGGTTATTATGGGAGGACCCCGGTATTTCCGCGGAGCGGGTTACGTGCTAGTTTTTTGGAGCAGATCTCTTTCCGATACCACCGCGTAGGATTGGTTGATTTGCACCAGATAGTACTTGGAATTATTTGACGTGACGGTTTCGATGATTTTTGCTTTTAGCATGTTACCGTCCGGCAGGCAAACCGTCACCCGGTCTCCAGGTTTGAATTTATCCCGGGTCAATAAAAGCACCTTCTTATGAGGTTTTAATTTAATAAAATATATTGAATTTTTATTATTTTCAATATAAAATCAAGATATAGAATTACTTATTAGATCTATTCAGGGCAGGTGGATTGGGTGTATTGTAGAGATTGTGCGTTTTTTAAAGAATGGAAGTCATTTGGCTCGGCCATGTGTGAGGTTTCTTTTACCTCAGTCGGTTACCTGGATCAGGCCTGTAAGAGTTTTACCCCCAAAGGACGGTTTAACGAATGGGGCGAACAAACTCCTCGCGGCAAGGTATGCCGCTAGTATTTAAGCCTTGGTATTACCGGCCGGTCTTTTAGACGGCCGTTTTCTTTTTTTAAACTATTTCTGAAAAAACATGCGTATGGCAAGCAATACCAAAACAACGGCAAAGGCTTGTTTGAAGGTTGCCGTGGGAACATATTGCATTAATCGCGACCCGATTTGAGCGCCGATGATGCCGCCCAGACCGAGGAAAATTCCCAGGCGGTAATCCACGTGGCTCAACTTGCTGTGGGCAAGCAGAGCCGAGGTGCTGATAATCAGAATCACCATGAACGAAGTGCCCACGGCGCGTTCCGCCGCAAAGCCCAGAAACAGCAACAGCGGCACCAGTATAAAGCCGCCGCCCAGGCCCGACAAACCGGATAAAATCCCGACACATAAACCCACTACAATCATTACCAACGGGTTCATATCTTTTCCCCCTCGCAGTTATTATATCATTTTTCGCGGCGAAAATTGTTAAATCAATAAAAGTCAAAATGTTCTAACATTGTCATTGTAAACCTGTTCTACCAGAACAGGTTTGTAAATCTAATCGCAAGGTGGTAAACTACTGATTGGGTGATGAAAAATGAATCTAAATTGCGGCCTGGTGGGGATGCCCGTGGTCGGTAAAACGACGGTTTTCAACCTGCTTACCGGGGCGGGTGCCGAGACATCGGGTTTTTTAACCGGCAAAACGGATACCAATGTCGGGACGGCCGTGGTACCCGACCGCCGGGTGGATTATTTGAGCGCGTTATACCGGCCCAAAAAGACCAGCCACGCCCGGATCCGTTTCAGTGACTTGCCGGGACTGGTACGGGGGTCCAGTCAAGGCGAGGGTTTGGGCAACCGCTTTTTGGATGCGGTGCGCAACGTGGACCTGCTGGTTCACGTGGTGCGTGCTTTTAAAGATCCGGAAGTGCCTCATGTCGACGGCAGCGTTGATCCGGTGCGGGATGTTGAGACCATAGGCACCGAACTGCTTTTTGCCGACATGGAGTTCCTGGAAAAAAGGATCGAGCGCATTAAAAGCGGCAAAAAAATAAAGAAAGAAAACCTGGCCGAGCTTGAGCTCATGGAAAAGTGCCTTGAAGCCCTGGGAAACGAGATCAACATGAGCCGGGTCGACCTGTCCGGAGAGGAAAGACATTCCCTGAAAAATTATAACTTTTTAACCGGGAAGCCGCTGATGGTAGTGGTGAACACCGACGAGGAACAGTTTAAAGCAAAAACATATCCGGGCAAGGACGAACTTACGGAATATACCGCGTCAAGGGGTCTGCCGGTGCTGGAGATCTGCGGGAACATGGAGCTGGAAATCAGCCGGCTTGGCGCTGCAGACCGGGCGTTATTCCTGGACGACCTGGGAACCGACCGGGCCGGTATTGACCGTTTGGCACGGGCCGCGTACGATTATTTAAAACTCATTTCGTTTTTTACCGTCGGTGACGACGAGGTCAAGGCCTGGACCATCCTCGACGGGACCGGCGCCCGGAAGGCCGCGGGCAAGATCCACTCCGACATGGAACGGGGTTTCATCAAGGCGGAAGTAGTCAAGTACCCCGACCTGGAAGCATTGGGGAGCATGACCCGGGTCAAAGAAAAAGGATTGTTCCGTTTGGAGGGCCGGGATTATATAGTTAAAGACGGAGATATCATTAATTTCCGGTTTAATGTTTAACCAGAAGTAGATTCTTGGATTTATGAATAATCTTGCAATAATAATGGTTTAATAAAGGAAATCGCAATATGTTTGAAGAATAATATTTGAAGAATAATAATAGGAAAAAACTAATAACAAATTTTATATAATAGCCAGTTTTTCCATTGTATTCGGTTGGATTATGTCCTTTCCTTACGAAGGGCCGGTTATGTATTCATCTTACTGTGTACGGGGAGTTCATTGGTTTTAAGTCTTTTTATACCGGTTATTCCCGTGGCAACCTGGGTCATTGTACTCCCCCTGGTATCCTTCCTGACCGGCATCGTGATCACTTCAAACGGTCACCTGATCAAATCTTTCATTCCGCCGGAATCAAGAACCAAAGCGGTAGCGGATATTTTGATCTACGGAAACGTATTACTGATCGCGGCGCATATTCTGGCCTACAATACAGCACCGGTGTTTAGCTTTGTCTTTATCGAGCTGCTGCTGGCCGGAGCTTTTATTGCGGTTTTTAAAATTGATACCGGGGAAAAATCAACTGCGCCCTTAATTGAACTAAAAGAAGAATCTATTCTGAAAAACTACGGAATCTTTTTTTTATTCATTTTTGTCATTACCATTAATTCCGGAATTATGTTTCAAGTCATTTACCCGTATTTCGGCGGGTTTGTATTGCTTACCAGTATTTATACCAATATTCCCTATATTGCCGCGATATTTATTTTGTCAAGAATGCTTAAAATAAATAAGTTTTACTTTCTTTACATCGGGCTGGCCTTATGGAGTATCACCTTTATCCTGTTTGCAAATTTGGGGCAAAACGCCACCGGTTTTATAATTATCTGCTCGGTGATGCTATTTGCCGCGGGGATATTTGATTTGTTCTGGTGGAGCATTATGGCCAATAATTTTGACAAGGTAAAAAATCCGGCTTCTCTTTTCGGATTAGGACTGGCCCTGAATGTCCTGGGCGTATGGGTGGGAGGATTAATCGGCAATTATCTTACGTCCCTTGGCTTTGGAAAACAAGTGTTGTCATACATCGGTATTATGGTGGTAACCGTATCCATTTTGATTATTCTGCCGCTTAACAATAAATTAGCAAGTTTAATTGAGTATAATGAGTTTTTGGTCAAGCTTACCGGCATGAAAAGGAAAGCGGCGCAAAGTTTCCTCGCAGAAGCAAAAAACCTCCTTACCAAGAGGGAATTTGAAGTGTTCAACCTGCTGATTGCCGGCAAAACCGATTCTCAAATAAGTGCCATGCTCCACATATCGCCTCATACCATAAAAACGCACAACCGGAATATATATAAAAAGTTAAATGTTGCCAACCGAGTTGAACTTATAGAAAAAATATCCGAGGCTACAGATTAAAGGTATATCACGTATCTCCCGCATATCCCCCCATATATCACCCCAGAAAAACTAAAAAATCACCCGCTCTTATAACCATGCCCAAGTGTGGCGAAAGCAGATGCTTTACTTATGGTAATATTTTTACCTTTGTTTCGATAGGAACCATTTCATATAATTCTACTATGGATTTATTATACATCCTTATGCATCCACCAGAAGCATGAGAACCAATAGTAGACTCGTCATCAGTACCGTGGATGCCGTATTTTTGACCGGTTGGAGAACGACCGTCCGGTCCCCCGTCAATTTTATTGCCTCTTTTGTCAAAAGAACAAGGAACTGCAAGCCCCATCCACCTACTACCCATTGGAACATCAAAGGATTTTCCATTTGGATACGGAATTTTATTGATTATGCGGAATGAACCTTCGGGAGTATACCAGGTTTCTTTTCCTGTTGACACGGAGTAATTTTTAGCTAATTCCCCTTTTTGATAATAATAAAGCCGGTTGGAATTTTTTTTAATTAAAATATAGTGGTCGTCATTATCGACGTGCGGGTATTTTTCCAGCAAAACAAACTCTGGCTCCAGTTGAAAAATGTAGCTATCATTTTTACCGTCTAATACCGCTCCCAGAGAAATTGTTCTGTCAATCAGAGGAGCAATGCCGGTTCCTTTATGTTTAATATCATGACTGAATTTCAGATTCTCCTCCGGAGCTTGTATAGAAAAAGCTGTTCCTTTATTAATCAGTATCAGCCGGTTGCCCGCCTGATATAATTGGTAACGTTCATTACTATAAAGTGGGGTGCGGAGGGTGTATTTGTTTTCCAGCCGGGGCAAAGGTTTTTTCAAAGCAGGGATGTCGGTTTTAAATATAGTAAGTAATAATAAAATAGTAATAAATGAAAATATTATTTTAAAATAACGTGACATTTAAGAGGTCTCCTTGACGGGTTATGTTTATTAACAGCATGTCCTTTGGAAAAAAATCTTTTCAGGGAATTCAAGGAAGCATCTTCTCATTACATCATTATCGGATTAAAATAAATTAAGCCTTGTTAAAGCAGGAAAAAATATTGCGGCAGAGAATATTTATAATAATCCATGATAAATAAAATATGGTCAGCAGGTGCCCGCCAGGGAGAATAGGGAACCGGGTGCAAGGCCCGGGCGGTCCCGCCACTGTATGCCGGAGCGCCGCCGCAGGTGTTTATATGAGCCACCGGCTTGACCGCCGGGAAGGCCGCGGCCGGGCGCGATGAACGCGAGCCAGGAGACCTGCCTGTTGAGAGTTAAACCCCGCGGAGAAGGGGACCAAAAGCTGGATGATGGAAAAGTCCACGGCCTGTTTAGGCTGTGGTTTTTTATTTTTCAAGGAAAATGAGGAGGTTGATAGTTTATGTCATTACTGAACCGGACGCTTGATGAAATTGGCGTTTTGCACGCGGGAGCCATGGAGCGGGCCCGGAAACGCCTGGACGGCCTGATCAAACCACCCGGCAGTCTCGGCGTCCTTGAGGAAATGGCGGTGCGCCTGGCCGGGATCACCGGCAATCCCCTGCCGGAGGTGCGCGAAAAAGTGATCATTGTCATGGCCGGTGACCACGGCGTGGTGGCGGAGGGGGTCAGTGTCGCGCCGCGGGAGATTACCGCCCAGATGCTGCCCGCCTTTCTTGCCGGAAAAGCCGGGATCGGGGTGCTGTCGAGGCACGCGGGAGCCAGGCTGGTGGTGGTGGACGTCGGGGTAGCCGGTACGGTTGATTGCCCGGGCGTGCTGCAGCGCAAGGTGCGGCCGGGTACCGGGAACATTGCCGCCGGTCCGGCCATGTCCGGGGAGGAAGCCGTGGCCGCCCTGGAAGTGGGCATCGCAACGGCACTGGCGGAAATTGACCGGGGGGCGGCGCTGCTGGCCACGGGTGACATGGGTATTGGTAACACGACCCCCAGCAGCGCACTTTTGGCCGCTTTCAGCGGGTGCAGCGCCGCGGAGGCGGCGGGCCGGGGCACACTGGTCAACGATCGGGTGATGGATTTGAAAGTCAAGGCTATCGAACGCGCTCTCGAAGTCAACCGTCCCGACCCTGCAAAGCCCCTGGAAGTTTTGGCCAAGGTCGGCGGGCTGGAAATAGCGGGCCTGGCGGGGGTGGTCCTGGGAGCGGCGGCGAAGCGGGTGCCGGTCTTGATCGACGGGTTTATTACCACCGCGGCGGCCCTGGTGGCCTGTAAGCTGCAGCCCTGGGCCAAGGAATTTATGATTGCCTCCCACCTGTCGGGAGAACAGGGGCACCGTTTGCTTCTGGAGCAGCTTGACCTGGCGCCGGTCATACACCTCCAGATGCGGCTGGGCGAAGGCACGGGGGCCGCCCTGACCATGCACCTGGTGGAAGCCGCGGTCAGGCTCATGCGCGAAATGGCTTCATTCGATGAAGCCGGCGTTTCCGGCCTGGAGGAAGATAAAATAATGAAAGGATGAAAAAATGGCACGCCTGATATCATCTAATCGCCATCGGGCCGTGGTTTTAAAATTGCTCCAATTGGGGAGCAATTTTTTTATGCCTGTGACAAACTGCTGTCTACGTAGGTTGATAAAATGGAATTATTCAAAAAAATATTTTTGTGGTTAGATTTGTAATTTTTTGAAGGATATTGTATGCTCCCGGCGAAAAGAAAAAATAATGCAAATTAACATTAATTCGCCGGGAGGTCATATATGAAACAAAAAACCGGGAAAGGCGCCAGCCGGGGCTTGCGGCTGAATATGATCATCGACCGCATTAACCAGCAGACCCCCTACGGCGGGGTAACCGTAAAGGAGCTGGCGGAGAAATACGAAGTTACCGAACGGCAGATCCACCGGGACCTGCATAAAATTCAAAATGATTTGAGAGTGCTCCTGGTAAAAAAGGAACGGGTTATAGACGGGCGCAAAAGCACGTTTTACTGCTTGAAAGCCGGCTACCTGCCGAGTATGAGTCCCGAAAAGGCCACCGCCGTTTTTCTAAGCATGCTGCAGCAGCAGGGCTCCGCCCTGTCCGGTTGCCTGAACGAACTGAAAGACGCTTTGGTTGCAACCCTGTTCAAGTACCATTACAACCCTGCCGAACTGGCGGTGGAAAAACTGCAGGACCGGATCCATCTGGTGGAGGAAGTCCTGGCCGAACCGGAACGGGTGGGGGAGCTGTTCACCAAATTGGTCCAGGCCCTCAAGGACTGCCACCGGGTCAAAATATGGTACTACGTGGGCTACCGGGGCAAAAAAACCACGCGGGTGGTCGAACCCTACGGCCTGATCTGCAAACGGCAAAACTGGTACCTGGTGGCGTACTGTCTCAAACGCCGGGCGGTCCGGGTTTTCCGGGTGGACCAGATCGAAAATGTTTACCCTTACACCACGGAAAAGTTCGCCTGCCCGCAGGACTTTAATCTTAAAGAATATATGGCGCAAAGCTGGGGAGTCATTAACGACGGGGAAGCGTACCGGGTCAGGCTGAAGTTCCAATCCAACGTGGCTTTTAGGATCAGGAACCTGGTTTACCACCCGTCGCAGGTATTGGAAAAAGAACTGGACGACGGGTCCATAATTGTTTCCTTTTACGTGTGCGGTATTAAGGAAATGCAAACCTGGATCGTGCAATGGGGGGATGCCGTGGAAGTGCTGGAGCCGGACTGGCTCAGGGAAGACATGTGCGCCATGGCGGAAAACATACTGCGGGTTTACTCAAAAAAAGAATAAAATAAACCGGCACCGTGGTAGAGCAAAAAGAACGCGGTGTTTTTTAGTATGATAGTTTATTTAATAATCGTATTTTTTAGGAGGAACAGACTTGCATGCATATGTAAAAATGAGAATGGACCCGTCCTCACCGGCCATACCCATTCATTATAATTACCTAATCCAGGCCGCTATTTATGCCGCGTTACCGGAAGAAATGGCGAAGCGTCTTCATGATGAAGGTTTTACCGCTGGTAAACGCAGCTTTAGATTGTTTTCGTTTTCGAGGTTGATGGGCCGGTTTAACTTGAATAGAAATGCAGGAACAATCAGTTTTCCTGAAGAGATATCTTTCGTGATCACTTCCCCGGATAAGAAAATTTTCCTGGCTCTAGTTAATAATTTGCTTACCAAGGGCCGGATGCATCTAGATCAATCACTGCTGGTGATTGACGAAGTGCGTTTTGACGAACAAGTAGCGGAAGACGAAGTTTTAATTGTGCGCACCCTTTCTCCGGTGGTAGCCTATAGCACTCTTTTGCGGCCGGAGGGCGGCAAGTATACCTGTTATTACCAGCCGGGGGAGGGGGAGTTCGACAAGTTGATTACATCCAATCTGGCTAAAAAATTCGAGGCCTTACACGGACACCAGCCGCCGGAAGGAAAAGTCCGGGTGCGTCCCCTGGACCGGCCCCGCCTGCACGTGACCAAATACAAGGGCACCGTGGTAAAGGGGTACACCTGTCGCCTGAAGCTTAACGGTCCAAGGGAACTGCTGCAGATGGCCCTGGACGCCGGCCTTGGGGGCAAGGGGAGCCAGGGATACGGTTGTGTGGAGAAGGTGGCGGGAAAGAGGTGAATTCTTAGAACCAACCAATTAGTTAATAATTTTGCTACGAGAAAGGAGTGATAGATTGATTGATGCGGTACGGACAATAGCCTTGGACTACCTGGCGGGGGAATTGGCCGGAGAAGAACTGCCCGCTGACGTAGAACACTGGTATAAAGAACTGCGCCAGAATTCTCCTGGCTTGATGTTTCCCTATCTGGTAGAGAGCAGCGGTAAAATTGAAACGGTATATATTTTGGAGAAATGCGCGGACGATCTGACACGGCTTTCAATTCAGGACATAGTAAGTGAAGCCAGTGGAATCGGGAAGGGATGCACGCCCGACAAACTGCCCTTTATACGGCCTTCCGGTCCGCAGGGCGCCCAGGTGGGTCCTGTTATTAAAAGGAGCTATGATAAAACGAAAGGAGGGGGACCGTCAGAAAAGATTCTTATTACAACAATGAAGTATTTCGCTGAAGTGTCAAAGGCAAATAAACCCTGGTCGACTTATTTCCAGGATATTATCAATGTCTTGAACTGTGCCGGTATCCAATTACCAAGTGGAGAAGTTCTGGCCTGGAGGAAAAGTAAATACGCAAACATGTTGGCCTGCGCGGTGGACAGGATCGGCCCGCAAAAAGGTACGGTAATGCTTGCAGTAAGGGATAGCAAAAGCCTGCTGCCAGGAGAAAATGCCCTGTATCTTGAGTATCTTTTGACGGAAAAACTGGCCGGGAAAAGATATGTGACTTTGCAGGTGCCGGCTAAGGAAAAAGAGTCGTGCTACCTTTGCGGTGCTGCAGGGGTAACCGTTTATCCCAACGCGTTAAGAGGGGCAGGCATAAACCTGAGTAACGTGGACCGGGCTGGCGCTTTTCCTGGTGTAAACACGTTCGAGGCCTGGAAGAGGTTTGCCTTGTGCGGTTCTTGTGCCGATCTTCTCTATATATACAAATTTCATGTCCTGAAAAAAACCGGGCCAAAAAAAGACCGTCTTCCCTTCAGCGCCAGGATCGCAGGTGACAAAGCCTTGATAATTCCGTCGTTTATCCCTGGTTTATCGGCAGGAAATCGCCTGGAGGTTTTAAAAGAAGTAACAGATTATGTTGAAAACATGTCTAGTGATGTGGAACAGGATGAGGACTGGCTCCTTGAACTCCTTAAGGACAAAAGGGCTGTCCTGAACCTGCTAATACTTTGGGCCGACATCGGCCAGGAGATTGCAAACGTGACCGGTATTATTGCCGACGTACTTCCCAGCCGGTTAAGGGAATTATCCGAAATGAACGCTACGGCGATGGAGTGGAAGCACCCCTTGTTTCCAAAAGTGCCGCTACGGGAGGGCCAGACGAATTTTAAGCCGGAACTGTCCCTGCGGGCTTTACGGCCGCTGTTTCAGAGACCAGGGGGGAAGAAAGCCAAAAGCGCAAATAAGAGTAAACGGCTTTTCCAGCTAAAGAGATTGGTCGCCGAAAGTGTTTACCATCACAGCACGATCCCGGAAGAACGCTTTTGGGAAGAAATTATGACAACGGCACGTTGGTACTGGCTGGATATACTGGAACAGAAAGACAGATATAAAGGGTTGTTATATGAGGGTATGGGTAAAAAAGGACCGTATTTGACAGCAGCCGGGTGGATCAAACACTTGAACTGGTGGTTGTATTATTTAAAACAGGTGGGGTGTATAGAGATGGAAAAGCAATATTACAATCCTGAGATGGATGAACTAAAACCGTATTTCGGGCCTGAAAGCGGCATAGACACGCCCCAAAAGACATTTGCTTTCCTGTTGGGCATACTGTACGGAAAATTGCTGCAGGTTCAGGGTGCCAGAGGAGTTAATGTAAGCGCAAATGCCTTGAGCTGGCTGAAAAGGCTTACTCTGCAGGGGAAAGATTTGCCGGAACTATACACAAGGATCAGGGCAAAGTTGCTGGCTTATGAAACCGAAAAAAATGAAAAAGTGAGGAATCTTATTGCAGAAATAGGCCGTTTGGGAGTTAAATTGGGGGACGCAATTGATTTGAATGAAACCCAGACCAATTATTATCTTCTTTTGGGACAATCCATGACGGTCGATGTTTTACCAGTTGAGGAAAAGAATAAAGGGAGGAATTCTAAATGAGCGGCGAAGTGAAAACATTATCCGGAAGGAAAGAATTTCTTTTTCTGTACGATATAAAGATGGGAAACCCGAATGGTGACCCTGACGAAAACCGCCCCAGGGTTTTACCCGATGGGACTTATTACGTCACCGACGTGCGCTTGAAGCGTTTTGTAAGAGATTTTTTGAAATTTACGGGATATGACATATTGGTGGATAACATTGAAGGAAAGACAACAAACCTGACCGGCCGGGTGGCCCATTATTTGAATACTGTGGGAAAAGAAAAGGCCGAAGGCAAAGAACTGGTGGACATCCTCCTGAACACTTTCATTGACGCCCGCCTGTTCGGAAGCTCCTTCGCTTTTAAAGAAGGGAAAATCACGGATAAGCACGGAAAAGAAGAAAAATGGGAGCCGAAGCCGGAGCCCAAGACCATGACTGGCGCCGTCCAGATTAATATGGGTGAAGTGCTCCATAAGGCAGAAAGTGTTGATATCCATGGTACGTCGGTTTTTGCTAGTGATGAGTCCAAGGGGCAGGGAACCTTCACTACTTATTTCGGACTGCGTTACGCCATGATCGGTTTTTCAGGGGTGGCCAACGAGCATTCAGCCGGGATTTCCAGGATGACCGACTCTGATTACGAGATATTTTTGAAGTCCCTCTGGCATAGTGTACGGTCGGCGGCGAACACTAGGACCAAGGTGGGGCAGGTTCCGCACCTGCTTATTAGCGTGGAATACAAGCCGGGGGAGGAGTTCCAGTTCGGCAGGTTGCATGATTTCGTCAGATTGGCCGCCGTCGGCGACAAAGAAGAGAAGGCCTGGTCTTCTCCGGCGGACTTCCGCGTGGATACGAGCATATTGATAGACAGAATCGCGAGTCGATCCGATCAGATTCAGACGGTGCGTTACGCCCTTTCGGAAGATATCCAGCTTGTGTCCGACCATTCGGCCGAATGGGTGCTCATGGACATCGAAAGCACATCCAAAGGCAGCTGATTTGGAATGATTAAATTGATTAACTTTCACTTAAAGGGGCGTTTTGGCCACTTTTTACGGGCGGATGCGGGGGCGAGCGCCATCAGTTACCCTGTCCCCCCGCGGACGGTGATCATGGGGATAGCGGGGGCTGTACTGGGTCTTTCAAAGGATCAACCGCAGGTTGCCCTTGAGCCTATTGAAATAGCAGTTGCCGGCAGGATTCCTTTGACGCATTGGCACAAGACGAAGCTGCGCAAAGATCCGCCCGATTCACTTCCTTATGAAATAAAAAGGACGCGGAAACAAGAAAAAAACACCAAGCCGGAGAAGGCTACCTTGATTGCTCAGGAATGGCTGTTCGAACCATCGTATGAAATATGGGCCGGATTGCCAGAGCCTTACCACAGTGAACTGAAAGTCCGGTTAAGGGAAAGACGTTGGCATTTCCAGCCGTGCCTGGGGCTATCGGAGATGATGGCTGAATTGAAGTATATCGGTACCGTAGAAGCTGAAAAGCTACCGGAAGGAATTTATCCGGTGGAAACTGTTATGAAGCAAGAACAGGTTAAACCGGACATTGAAAGGATATATAACGATAAACTGGCTGTCTATCTTTTGCGAATGCCCAGAACAGTAACTCCGGAAAGGGTTTTCAGCCATGCCAGATATTTAATGGAAAGGGAAGGCCGCCCGGTGCCTGTTCGGACTGCAGGGGCATACCTGGCGGAGAAGAGGGTTTTGATGTTTTTATGAATGAGAGAATAAATTCACATCCGCACCTTTTTTTAAAGGAGCATATCAAGCAAGTCAATAAGGCTATTGAAGGTATCTGGAACTGGCATTCAACGGAAACAATAACGCCGGCGGTCAAATACCTACTGGAAAGACTTGTCGTGCTGCATGACTTGGGCAAGGGAACGAGCGCCTTTCAGGAATATATCAAAGACCCCCCAAACTATACGGGTGCCAGGTATGAAAAGTCCCATACCTTTCTGTCCCTGCTTTTTACCCTCGCCAAATCCCGTGACGAGGGATGGGACGAACTGGATACTCTTATTCTGGCAGCCGCTGTCAAAGGTCATCACAGCAGGTTGCCCACGGTTCCGGAAAAGAAGATCGGTGGAGCCCGCTGTGCGGAGTGGGATATTGACAATTTTGCCGGTGGTGAAAGGGCAAGGTTAATAAAAAAACAGTTGAATATGGTAAGTTTTCCTGCCCTTGCAAGGGAAACAGGTGTTGAGCTAGAAAGTGCCATTTATGCCAAGCCGGCTCAAGAAGCCAGCAAATTACTTGTGACATTAAAAAAATTTCTTATTGACAGGGTTGCTGTAAAACTATTCTCCCTGTCAATAGAAGATGCCGTTGATTTCCGGCTGAAAGCTCAGTTGGTTTATTCCTTGCTTCTTGAGGCCGATAAGGCCTTTCTGGCTGTTTCCGATCCGGCACGTTACCTGAAAAGGGATGACAGGAAATGGCAGGCACGGTGGGTCGACTATTATATCGGCACCCCGCAGGATTCAGCGACAAACCAGTTGAGACAAAAAGTCAGGAGTGAAGTAGTAGATGTAATTGAAAAGAACAAAAGTGAAAAAATCTACTACCTAACCGCTCCCACCGGAAGCGGTAAAACCCTCCTGGCTGCCACCTGGGCATTTAAGATGCGAGAGAAAACTGCCGCTGAAACCGGTATGTCCCCAAAGATAATTGTGGTCCTGCCTTTCCTGTCTATTATTGATCAAACAACAAGAGTATACGGAGAACTCTTGAAAGCCGGCGGGTATAAGACAGACGGTGCCTGGCTGTTGACCAGTCACTCCCTATCCGACCGCAACTATGCGGAATGGCTGGAGGAAGGGGAGAAACCTTTCTATGTGGATACCTGGCGGAGCGAGTTGATTGTCACCACTTACGACCAGTTCCTAATGAGCCTGATGGACACTGCGGCCAGATACCAGATGCGTTTTCATAATCTATGTGACGCCGTAATTATCATGGACGAGGTGCAATCCCTTCCCTGCAGATTATGGCGACCTCTGGAGAAAATATTCAATAGCCTTGTCACGACATGCAACAGCAGAATTTTGTTGATGTCGGCTACATTGCCTCCCTTTGTAAGTAGCGCGGTAACGCTACTCCCCGGATTTGAAAATTATTTTTCCAATTGTAAAAGATATGTACTTCGTTTTAGAACTAAAGAAAAATTGTCAATAGAACAGTTTTGCGAAGAAGTGGAGAGCCGTCTGCCGGCGTGGGGGGAAGAAAATAAACGTGTCCTGATTACATTAAACACCCGCAAGAGCGCCAGGAAAGTAAGAGACATTCTGGCCGGACCGTCCTCAACTGCTACAGGTACACCTGTTTATTTTATCAGCGCGGATGTAACTCCCAGGGACCGATTGGAAATTATTAAAAAGATTAAGGCAGGCAAACCGTGTATTGTTGTTTCCACCCAGTGCATAGAAGCCGGTGTCGATATCGACATGGACCTGGTTATCCGGGATTTTGCACCGCTGGACAGCTTGGTTCAAATTGCCGGACGCTGCAACCGGGAAGGTGAGAAAGGGCGTAGCAGGGTGGAAATCATCGACCTTTTTGACGAAGATGAACGAAGGTATTCAGAAATGATTTATGATCCGGTTCATCTTCAGGTGACGAGGGATTTGATTAAAGACACCCCCGAAGTGCTGGAAGAAGATGTGCTTGAATTGTCAAATTACTACTTTCAAGGGTTGTTTTCTAAGAAAGATGCCGGTGGGGTTCATTTGAAGAGGTTCGCCCGCTGGCAGGAGGACCTACCTGTACATGAACTCCTGCGGGGAAAAGAAAAAATGCAACATACTTTTTTAGTAATTCAGCAGGATCCCCAACTAATAGAGGACATGGCCACAGCCAATAGTGAGATTGACCGTTGGAAACGTAGGGAGGCCTGGAGAAAACTGGCCGGCCGTATTGCCTGGATCTCCGTTAGTATTTACGCCAGGCCCGGGTTTCACCCGCAACAGATAGCGGACGAATATCTGGGGCACTGGATTTTGCGGGAAGGCTATTATTCTAGTAATCGTGGCTTATTAGTTGAGGGTGAGGCATTGATTATGTAATTAAGCAATGAATGATGTTTTTACATTATTCAGTTAGTGAAACAGATAGATTGGACCGGGAGGAAGGAAGTTTTGATCATGAGCAATATTTTACTGCTTACGGTAGGTGGTTCTTGTGAACCTTTGGTGACGGCCATTCGCCAGCACCGTCCCCGTTTTATATATTTCCTGTGTTCCGATGATATAACACACCCCAGAAAAGCTGCCGGGAGTTATATTGCGGTAATTGGCGAGGGAACTCCTTGTGGAAAAGGTCAGGATTCGCCTTCTATAGTGGCCCAGACCGGCCTGGAAGAAACCCGGTATGAAATTGTTAGAATTCCCTGCATGGATAACCTGGCCGAATGTTACGAGCATAGTGTGGCGGCAATTGAAGATGCTAAAAAAAGATTTCCCGGTTGCAAAATTTTAGCCAACTATACGGGAGGGACAAAGACCATGACTGCCGGCCTGGTGGCCGCCGCCCTGGACGACGGAGAAGTGGAGTTGTTTCTGGTGGGAGGAGACCGGGTTGACCTGGTAAAAGTGCGTTCCGGCAGTCAGCGGGTGCTGCGTTGCGACTGGATGCCCCTGATCTGGCGCAAGCGACTGGCGTTACTGAAATCCCTTTTTTCCCGGTACAATTATACCGGTTGCCTGGAATTGGTCCAGGGGACGTCAATGGATGCCTTGCCCGGTTCCAAAGAAGACAAGATATTGCAGACTTACCAGAGTATATGTTCGGCTTTTTTAGAGTGGGATAGATTTAATCACCAGGAGGCCCTGGAGCACCTGAATTACTATGGGAGGCATCTTGTTCTTTCAATAAAATTTTTAAAAGAAATTATAGCTTCCAAGAAAGCTTATGCAGAGGCGGGCAAGCCCGTGCATTTATTCGCCCCTGTTTTTGACTTGCTCCGAAATGCGGAGCGCCGGTTGCACCAGCAAAATTATGACGATGCGGTAGCCAGGACATACCGCAGCCTGGAAATGCTGGCCCAGTTTATCCTGTTCGAGTTTAATCCCGAATTAAAAACCGGAAACTTGAATGTAGATTTGCTTCCCGGGACAATTAAATCAAAGTACCAAGAGTTAAAGAGCAAGACAGGGCCGGCAGGCAAACTGCAACTGCCCTTGTATAAAACTTTTGAATTGCTTTTGGACCTGGGTCATCCGGTGGGCAAGATGTTTGCCGCAAGAAGGGGACGCTTGCTGGACCTGCTGGTTATTCGCAACAACTCCATTTTTGCTCACGGTTTTATACCAATTAATCCCCAGAGGGCACGGGAATTTTTTCAGTTCGTGCTGGAATTCGCGGTCGAAAGCGTCGGGGAGGGAAGGAAGAAAAAAGGAGGAGACTGGGCGCAGGCAATCCAGTTTCCTACCGAATTGCCCGACGAAATCTGGCAGGATTAGAGCTTTGAAAGTTATTAGAAAACGATTATAAGAACCGGCCTGTTTTGCCTGAGCCGGTTAGAGTGGTTGAATCTTTGGATGAAAATTTCCGGAAGAAATAATTCGAGGCAATATTAGGGAGAAAGCTCCTCGGTTTTTATATGAAGAATTTAGTTTAAAATAGCTTAATAAAAAAGTAAGGGCATGAATTTGAAAGGTGTCATTTGCTTTTAACTCCGTAGTTTAGGAGGTAATTCAGGGTGGAGAACCGGGAAATAAACGTCAGCGGCACCTTGGTGTGGTATTACTACATCTGTCCCAGGGAAGTCTGGCTGATCGGACACCAGATTAACCCGGACGAGGACAATGCCAATGTGAGCCTGGGACGTTTCATTCAGGATTATTCTTACCCGCGTGAGCGCAAGGAATTGTTGGTGGGCCACAGTAAAATGGACGTATTCCGGTCAAGTGATGAGGGTTTTGTCATCGGGGAGGTTAAAAAAAGCTCCAAGTACCGCAGCAGCGCCCGCATGCAGTTGGCGTTTTACCTGAGCGAATTAAAACAGCGCGGTATCGCGGCCAGGGGTGAGTTGCGTTTTCCCAGGGAAAAGCGTAAGGAAGAAGTGGTTTTGGATGAACAAACGGAGCTGGAACTGGACAGGGTAAGACGGGAGATCCTGCGCCTCCTTTACTTGCCCGGCCCGCCGGCACCTAAAAAAATAAACTTCTGCAGAAGATGCGCCTACGCCGAGTTTTGCTGGTCGTAAACGCGCTTATAAAGCAGGTGGTAAACGTATGAAAAAAACTCTTTACATCTTTTCCAGTGGCGAACTTTCGCGTAAAGACAACACACTTTCTTTTGAAATGGAGAAGGGCAGGCGTTTTATTCCGGTGGAAGACACTGGAGAGATCATGATTTTCGGTGAAGTGGCGGTAAACAAAAAATTGTTAGAATTCCTCTCTATAAAAGAAATCGTTTTGCATTATTTCAACCACCATGGATATTATATGGGATCTTTTTACCCGCGTGAGCACCTGAATTCCGGTTACATGACATTAAAACAAGCGGAATACTACCTGAATGAAGAAAAACGGCTGACCATAGCGAAGGAATTTGTGCGGGGAGCCGCTAAAAATATCCGCCAGATCTTAAAATATTACCACGGCCGGGACAAGAATGTAAGCGATAAAATTAATGCCATTGAAAATTTAATTGAACCGATAGAAGAATGCAGAGACAATTCGGCTCTGATGGCACTGGAAGGAAATATTCGCGAATACTATTACAAGGCTTTTGATGAAATAGTAGACAAGCCGGATTTTGCCTTCCAGGAACGTAGTCGCCGTCCGCCTAAAAATTATCTGAACACCCTGATCAGTTTCGGTAATTCCCTCATGTATACCATCTGCCTCAGCGAAATTTATAAGACGCACCTGGATCCCCGTATCGGTTATTTACATGCCACAAACTTTCGCCGCTTTACTTTGAACCTGGACATAGCAGAAATATTCAAGCCGGTCATAGTGGACAGGCTAATTTTTACCTTGCTGGCGAAAAGGATGATTACTAAAAATGATTTCGACCGGGTTACGGAAGGTATTATGATGAAAGAAAAAGCCAGAAAATGTTTTGTGGAAAATCTTGACGAGAAACTGAAAACAACCATTAAACACAGGGAAATCGGACGTCCGGTTTCTTACCGCAGACTGATCCGTTTAGAGTTGTATAAACTGGAAAAACACCTGATGGATGAAAAGGAATACCGGGCTTTTGTCGCCAGGTGGTAAAAACAAAAAGCCGGTATGTTGTTACTTAAATAAGGAAAAAGGTTGGTGAGCCTGCCCTGTTTGTTATATTGGTTTACGATGTCAACCAAAAAAGAGTGGCCAAGGTCCTGAAAAAGTGCCGTCAGTACCTCAATTGGGTCCAGAATTCCGTTCTCGAAGGAGAGATTTCCGATGCTAATTTGAAGAAATTGAAAATGGAATTGGAGAGAATCGTTAGAAAAGACGAGGACTCGGTTATTTTTTATTACCTGCGCACCACAAAATATTATTACCGGGAGATATTGGGTTTGAAGAAAGGCGGGGATGAAAATATAATTTGATGTGAAGGGTAAGAACAATAAAATTGTCGTCGAAAGTTAATAGCGTAGAAATACCATGGGAGCGACGACAATCTTAAGTGATAAGAACCTTGCGATAACAGGATTGCTCAAGAAAAAAAATTTAAAAATTATATAGGGGCTCATTCAAAAAGCCTTATTTTTTGGGCAACAAAATGGGTTTTTAGCCTGCCTATGAGGAATTGAAACATATATTAATCAGGCAGGTTAAGGCTGGAAGTATTGCGTTTTTAGCCTGCCTATGAGGAATTGAAACTCATACCAGACATATAAAAAGTATGGGCCTTGCTCCGTTTTTAGCCTGCCTATGAGGAATTGAAACACCTGACGGATAAAGACGTGGAGAACCTGCCGCCTGGGTTTTTAGCCTGCCTATGAGGAATTGAAACCGCCATATCCTCGCGGCCATGTCACCACCTCCTCAAAGTTTTTAGCCTGCCTATGAGGAATTGAAACTCGTGTGTACGGTATTAAAGGGATTAGTCCTACAGTGTTTTTAGCCTGCCTATGAGGAATTGAAACATCGTGGATACCGGCGTAGCCGTAGTGATGCTGTTATCGTTTTTAGCCTGCCTATGAGGAATTGAAACCCACACTATCAACGCTGTTATCGGGCAACCCCTTCAAGTTTTTAGCCTGCCTATGAGGAATTGAAACACGGTATCCCCCAGGCGGACCTTCTCGTGGCTCAGGTTTTTAGCCTGCCTATGAGGAATTGAAACTTGATTACTGCTTGCCGGGAAACCTCCGGTTTTTAGGTTTTTAGCCTGCCTATGAGGAATTGAAACGGAGTGTTGACGACAGAAGAATATGAGCTAATCACGTTTTTAGCCTGCCTATGAGGAATTGAAACCTGTTTCCGGTTTCTTTTTAACATGGTCAGAAACGTCCGTTTTTAGCCTGCCTATGAGGAATTGAAACATGTCTAAAAAAGGTAAAACAGGTAGGCGAAGTAATCGTTTTTAGCCTGCCTATGAGGAATTGAAACTCCGTTCCTTTGTGGGGATTTAGGGAAAAGATTTCTAGTTTTTAGCCTGCCTATGAGGAATTGAAACCCTAGAGAACCGTCTGCCCGTCCTTGTAGTCCGCCCGGTTTTTAGCCTGCCTATGAGGAATTGAAACCTGGTTTTAACTATATTAACTTTATATATTTTAATATCGTTTTTAGCCTGCCTATGAGGAATTGAAACCTACTCCGTCCACTAGGTCCCCTTTACCTGCTGATGGGTTTTTAGCCTGCCTATGAGGAATTGAAACGACCACAGACCATTTCCACCCAGGTATAGGTGAGCAGTTTTTAGCCTGCCTATGAGGAATTGAAACCCTGCACCCGGTAAGTGTTGCTCTCCCCCTCTTTTCGTTTTTAGCCTGCCTATGAGGAATTGAAACAAGGCAGACATCATCGCCACCAAAGCAGACGTTGTGTTTTTAGCCTGCCTATGAGGAATTGAAACAGGCGTCAGGGTGTCTGCCTATCACACCCTGCGCCGTTTTTAGCCTGCCTATGAGGAATTGAAACTCTTTGTCATGCCCTGGTTACGCAGTTATCCAAGTGAGTTTTTAGCCTGCCTATGAGGAATTGAAACCGGACAGGATTAACTGGTGCACAACTAGGAGCAATGAGTTTTTAGCCTGCCTATGAGGAATTGAAACACCTAACAACATTTTCCAAACGTGCCATTAAATTACCGTTTTTAGCCTGCCTATGAGGAATTGAAACCCTGCACCCGGTAAGTGTTGCTCTCCCCCTCTTTTCTGTTTTTAGCCTGCCTATGAGGAATTGAAACTCGTTTATTTCTGTTTCCATGACTTCGTTTTCTACAGTTTTTAGCCTGCCTATGAGGAATTGAAACACTTTTTCATCTTATCAACCCTCCAGTATCGGTTACCGTTTTTAGCCTGCCTATGAGGAATTGAAACCCGGGATATAACGACATACAAGGGAAGCCAACAACCTGTTTTTAGCCTGCCTATGAGGAATTGAAACCCACCTATTCCAGGCACCCAATCAGGGGCTTTTAGTGTTTTTAGCCTGCCTATGAGGAATTGAAACACTTCCTGCACGATGAAGGCTACATCAACATTAATCCGTTTTTAGCCTGCCTATGAGGAATTGAAACGATATACCGCCGTGGCCTACTGCTATGGCCGGTATTGTTTTTAGCCTGCCTATGAGGAATTGAAACAAACTTGAAGGATACTATTTGCTTTGGAGATACGTCAGTTTTTAGCCTGCCTATGAGGAATTGAAACCGAGGGCTATGACGCACCAGACGCGTCGGGGCAGGAAGTTTTTAGCCTGCCTATGAGGAATTGAAACCCCGCCGGGTTGGTGTGAAGGAAGAAGAAGCGTTTAGTTTTTAGCCTGCCTATGAGGAATTGAAACTCCAGCAGAAATACACCAAGAACAGCACCACAGGCACGTTTTTAGCCTGCCTATGAGGAATTGAAACCACGATACAATGATTTACGGGAAAAATGGGAGCTTGGTTTTTAGCCTGCCTATGAGGAATTGAAACCTTATTGGATACTGCACAAACTGTGGGAAGGGATAGGTTTTTAGCCTGCCTATGAGGAATTGAAACCGAGTTTTAGCGCACATGGCAAATGAAAAGGTGTTAGTTTTTAGCCTGCCTATGAGGAATTGAAACAGATGGTACGCCGGTATGTCGCTATGTTTAGCGACGGTTTTTAGCCTGCCTATGAGGAATTGAAACACGCAATAGCCGCTAGTTTCTGTGCTTCTCCCATTCCCGTTTTTAGCCTGCCTATGAGGAATTGAAACCTTTAATGATGGGTGCTGATGTTTTGATTTTATTACCGTTTTTAGCCTGCCTATGAGGAATTGAAACACTGATGAGGAAGAGGCGGAAATATTAGCAGGCATGGGTTTTTAGCCTGCCTATGAGGAATTGAAACGGGCCACTATGCCATTGGCACTTCTTTGGATAGCCGGTTTTTAGCCTGCCTATGAGGAATTGAAACCAGGGAAAAATTTTATTACCCCGCCCTGGAAGCATTGGTTTTTAGCCTGCCTATGAGGAATTGAAACTTAGGGTATTTAACGAGGCTGAATATGCCGAGCATGTTTTTAGCCTGCCTATGAGGAATTGAAACTCACTAAAGCCCGGGACGATTACCGGAAACCTTATGAGTTTTTAGCCTGCCTATGAGGAATTGAAACAGGACATTAAGAAAGGAAAGAGGTTATACACAAGAAGAGTTTTTAGCCTGCCTATGAGGAATTGAAACAGATGGAGGACTATATCGACTTGTATGTATCTCAAGTTTTTAGCCTGCCTATGAGGAATTGAAACTACGGCAAAGACTGGCCTTTTGATATGGTGGTTGTGGGTTTTTAGCCTGCCTATGAGGAATTGAAACCTAGTTCATCTCCAGGCTTCAGCACCAAATCTTCAAGTTTTTAGCCTGCCTATGAGGAATTGAAACTTCTTTGCCTCTCTCATATCTTTACTGCTTATTATCGTTTTTAGCCTGCCTATGAGGAATTGAAACATGCCGCACTTTCAGCAAAAAATGACTGCATTTCTGTTTTTAGCCTGCCTATGAGGAATTGAAACCTGCCCGGGAGCAGGACGTAGGGCATCGGGTTAAAGTTTTTAGCCTGCCTATGAGGAATTGAAACTCGAAACCGAATCTAAACTAGGACACTACGAGCGAAGTTTTTAGCCTGCCTATGAGGAATTGAAACGTAGATCCAGCCAAGGAAGCATTAAAAGAACTGCAAGTTTTTAGCCTGCCTATGAGGAATTGAAACCCACATTACCTGCCTAAAGACGGATATTTTATGCTGGTTTTTAGCCTGCCTATGAGGAATTGAAACTATAACCACGGACACTATGTAAAAATCCCCAATCACGGTTTTTAGCCTGCCTATGAGGAATTGAAACAGGACATTAAGAAAGGAAAGAGGTTATACACAAGAAGAGTTTTTAGCCTGCCTATGAGGAATTGAAACTAAAATGTAACCTGCCGAAACAGTTTTTTCATTTCAGTTTTTAGCCTGCCTATGAGGAATTGAAACTTCTTGTCCCTTATTGTCTGCTTCTCTCTGTCCCAGTTTTTAGCCTGCCTATGAGGAATTGAAACTACGACAGTCTTGCTCACTAACAAAGCTGTCAACTCGTTTTTAGCCTGCCTATGAGGAATTGAAACTACGGTGTCGCACCCTTCTCCACTATGGAGCGCATCGTTTTTAGCCTGCCTATGAGGAATTGAAACTTTAAAAAAGGAGTGACTAACATGTTGGATGTATCGAGTTTTTAGCCTGCCTATGAGGAATTGAAACAATACTATGTTCGATATGCAGATGATATTATTATCGTTTTTAGCCTGCCTATGAGGAATTGAAACTCGCTGCACAAGTCGGCCTCATAACTGCCTCTAATCCGTTTTTAGCCTGCCTATGAGGAATTGAAACTCTCGAATCGAAGCAAACAAAAGGCCGATTGAAGATGGTTTTTAGCCTGCCTATGAGGAATTGAAACTACCATGGCCAACGGGGTTACATACTTTTACGCAGAGTTTTTAGCCTGCCTATGAGGAATTGAAACACATTACAATTACGAAAAATGAAGAATACCCGACTGGTTTTTAGCCTGCCTATGAGGAATTGAAACTTAAATTATGAGTTTGGTGCTTTCCGTGGTTACTCTGTTTTTAGCCTGCCTATGAGGAATTGAAACTCAGCCAGCCTTTTTAGCACAACGGCAAATTCTTCCCGTTTTTAGCCTGCCTATGAGGAATTGAAACTGGTACCTCATGGAAAAATGTTTTGACATCGTGGTCCGTTTTTAGCCTGCCTATGAGGAATTGAAACTTTTCTGCCTTGTTGTCGTCTTTTTTCTCCTGCTCCGTTTTTAGCCTGCCTATGAGGAATTGAAACATATAGCTGGACTCGTCTAATATGATCATAGTCTTTTCGTTTTTAGCCTGCCTATGAGGAATTGAAACGCGTAAGTCAGGTCATTCGGAAGGCTTGCTCTGCCTGTTTTTAGCCTGCCTATGAGGAATTGAAACTCCGCGTAAATACTCACGTCCTCCCCCCGGGTGTCGTTTTTAGCCTGCCTATGAGGAATTGAAACGCAGTTCACCGTACTCTCCAGCAATACTTTTCTCTGTCGTTTTTAGCCTGCCTATGAGGAATTGAAACAACGGGAGTTATCTGGCTTAATAGCTGTCGAGCCCCGTTTTTAGCCTGCCTATGAGGAATTGAAACCTAGAAGGATTGCAGGAAGTAAATACTGTAGTCCAGGTTTTTAGCCTGCCTATGAGGAATTGAAACTCCTCTCCCACTTTATCAGCTCCTTTCAGCGCATTTGTTTTTAGCCTGCCTATGAGGAATTGAAACATTTCCGGGTGAGTATATTCATTCGCCGTAAAGGCATGTTTTTAGCCTGCCTATGAGGAATTGAAACAAAGTGTCTCTATGCGCTCATGTTCAAACTGCAAAAAGTTTTTAGCCTGCCTATGAGGAATTGAAACACAGCCTTGACGTTCTTAGCCTCGGCCTTTGCCAGGGTTTTTAGCCTGCCTATGAGGAATTGAAACATTATTTCTTCTTTTTGGCTATATACAACTTCTCTGGTTTTTAGCCTGCCTATGAGGAATTGAAACAAAATTTTTTTGCAGAAATAAAAAAAGGCCCCTCCGGTTTTTAGCCTGCCTATGAGGAATTGAAACCCGAGCTGCAGGAGCAGAACAAACAGACCGCTGAGGGTTTTTAGCCTGCCTATGAGGAATTGAAACGACATCTCTGCGGCCATGTTTCTGATTTCTCCTGCTTGTTTTTAGCCTGCCTATGAGGAATTGAAACCCGTCAACTATAACATTAACATCATTAGGATCATAGTTTTTAGCCTGCCTATGAGGAATTGAAACGGAAATGTAACTGAAAATCATATTTTAGCATCCTTTGTTTTTAGCCTGCCTATGAGGAATTGAAACCGGATGGGCTGGTAATGCACCAGAAGGTTGACGGCAGTTTTTAGCCTGCCTATGAGGAATTGAAACTAGAAAAGATGACCCTGGGCGGCTTTGTGACCGGTGTTTTTAGCCTGCCTATGAGGAATTGAAACTATGCAAGTTCTGAAGAAACGGATTTGATAGCTGTTGATCTACACTAAAAATTGACCCCCTATTTTCACTGAAAATTGACCCCCGGGCATTTCCAAATTATACTGACCCCGATGAAAAAATCGGGGGAGGGAACTTAGGGGGATGATATCAGTGGAAAAGTGGGCCAGAATCAGGTCACTGGCCAAAGAAGGTTACGGTAAAAAGGCAATCGCCCGGATGCTCGGCATTTCCAAGAATACCGTCCGACGGGCACTAGCAAGCGATGAACCACCGCAATATGTGCGCCAAAAACCGGTAGAGACTAAAGTTGCCCCCTTTAAAGAACAGGTAAAGCACATGTACTTGGAGCAAAAACTCATCGGCACCCGTATCCATAACGAGCTAGTTAAATTGGGATACGACGGGTCACTCACCACCCTGTACAGGTATCTGTCAAAAATAAAACAAGAAAAGCACCATGAAAAAGTAACCGTCCGTTTCGAGACAGCACCCGGTGTTCAAGCACAGTTTGACTGGTCCCCGTACAAGGTAAACATAGCTGGTGAAGAATTGTTGGTGCAATGCTTTCTGTTGGTATTAAGCTACAGCCGGTTTAAATACATGACTTTTAGTACCGACCAGACGTTATGCTCAGTAATCCAGGCGTTGGAAGAAGCATTGCGCTTTCTTGGCGGCGCTACACGCATAATACTGGTGGATAACGCCAAGCAAATAGTTTTTGAAACCCTCAATAACAACGCCAAGAAGTTTAACGATACGTTTCTTAAATTAGCCGGCATGTATTCCTTTAAGCCGATGGCCTGCCGGGTTTACAGGGCCCGTACCAAGGGGAAAGTGGAGCGCCCTTTCTTTACCATCGAACAGCACTTTATCAAGGGTAATGTCTTTGATTCCATGGAAGATCTGATTGAAAAAGGTCACCGGTTTATTGCCGAGTGGAACCAGAAAATCCATAAGACCACCCTAAAACCTCCGGTGGAACTTTTACCACATGACCTGGCCCAGCTATCACCTGCGCCCCTAACCAGTTGCTCAGAATCCATCCGTGAACTACGCAAGGTTAGCTGGGATTGCTTGGTGTCAGTCAAGGGCAGTCGCTATTCGGTGCCGCACCAGTACCAGTACGCCGGCAGACGGGTCTGGATACGAATAGAACACGGTTACCTGTTGTTGGTTTTCGACCTGGGCGGCGAGCTTGTTGCCCAGCATGTATTAGCCAGGCAAAAGGGTACCACCAACATTAAACCCGAACACTATGCCGGGCTTAGCCCCCTACCCCAAAGCTCACCCCGCATCAGGGAGGTGTTCTGTTCCTGTTTTCCGTCCGGGGAGAGGTTTTACCAAGGGCTAAAGGAACGAGTGTCCTGTAATGCACCCTACCACGCCCAGAAGATCTTGGCGCTCAGGGAATATTACAATGACGAAACCATTGAACTGGCTCTAAATCGTGCGCTGTCGTTCAAGGCTTTTAACCATGAAACCGTTGGTAATATCTTAAAACAATACCCTTTTAAGGCCATGACCATTCCCCAGAATCCCGGCCAGGTAAAAAGAGCCGGTTGTGCACTGCGACCGCTGAACTACTATAGAGATCTGCTACATTAGGGCGAGGGGGTGTTTTTAAAAATGTCCACCGAATACATGGAAACTCTCCGGGAACACCTAAAAGAACTGAAACTTAAAGCCATAAGTACAATATTTGAAGAGGAGGCGGAAAAAGCCGCCAAAGCCAACCTTAGTTACACTGAATACCTGGCCCGGTTAATGCAGGCCGAAGTAATTCGCAAGGTGGATTCATCGGTAAACACCAAAATTAACAAAGCCCGATTTCCGCGCCGGAATACCCTGGAGGATTTTGATTTCAGTTTTCAGCCGGGTTTGAACATCAAGCAAATACGTGAACTGGCTAACCTGGGGTTTGTTCAAAAAAAGGAGAATATCATCTTCGTTGGCCCCCCGGGTGTAGGCAAAACACACCTGGCTATAGCCCTGGGTATTAAGGCCTGTATGGCGCGGCAGCGGGTGCTGTTCCTTTCCGCCGGTGAATTATTGGAACATCTGTACTCGTCATTGGCGGATATGTCCACCGCAGCCAAGCTGGAGGCTCTATCACGCTTGCATCTGCTTATTATTGACGAACTGGGTTACATGCCTATTGATAAACAGGGAGCTAATTTATTTTTCCAACTGGTGAGTAGACGTTACGAAAACGGGTCTATCATTTTGACTACCAACGTACCGTTTGACCAGTGGGAGAATATCTTTGGCGACCCTGTGATATCAGCGGCTATTATTGACCGGCTCGCTCACCATAGCCATATTTTCAGTATTAATGGTAATAGCTACCGAATGAAGGATAAGTTGAAGAAAAAACCACCATCAAACTCAAAACCATGACCTTCCATTTATGGTAACGTGAAAGCTGCATGAGGGGTCAGTTTTCAATGCAAAAAGGGGTCAGTTTTGGTTGACAATCTACAATAGCTTCTCGTTTTTAGCCTGCCTATGAGGAATTGAAACTCCGGAGGCAGGTCAACTATGCTAGCTTCTGCCTCTGCGTTTTTAGCCTGCCTATGAGGAATTGAAACCCAGTGGAGGATGAAGAAGATGAAACCTAAAGCTGGTTTTTAGCCTGCCTATGAGGAATTGAAACTTTCCTCAATCGTGTTGTCGTAGTTGTATAACTCGGTTTTTAGCCTGCCTATGAGGAATTGAAACAAACAAGACTTAGCTACTGTAGGCGCGGAGCTTGAAGTTTTTAGCCTGCCTATGAGGAATTGAAACTAAAACTTGCGGCCAGCCAGGGGTTGTGGGCGGTGCTTGTTTTTAGCCTGCCTATGAGGAATTGAAACTATGCAAGTTCTGAAGAAACGGATTTGATAGCTTCTCGTTTTTAGCCTGCCTATGAGGAATTGAAACTCCGGAGGCAGGTCAACTATGCTAGCTTCTGCCTCTGCGTTTTTAGCCTGCCTATGAGGAATTGAAACCTTAAAGTCGTCGCACAGTTGTCGCATTTTCTTTGGAAGTTTTTAGCCTGCCTATGAGGAATTGAAACTCAAGTGCAGCTACGGATACTAAGCGATCTCGAAAAGTTTTTAGCCTGCCTATGAGGAATTGAAACTAAAACAGTTTTATTTTACCTACATTAATAAGTTTTAGTTTTTAGCCTGCCTATGAGGAATTGAAACGATGTTGAAGTCAAAAGTGTTTCGGTGGGCGCTAAGTTTTTAGCCTGCCTATGAGGAATTGAAACAAAAATTTCAGAACGTGCCCCATCTTTTGGATTGGGGTTTTTAGCCTGCCTATGAGGAATTGAAACCCAGAAGGTGACTACGACTTTGAAGTTACTAGTTTTGGTTTTTAGCCTGCCTATGAGGAATTGAAACCGGTCAGAGGCGTGCCGCCGAATAAGGCCCCCTGGACGTTTTTAGCCTGCCTATGAGGAATTGAAACTGAATATATCACACCTTAACTCTGTTGTCAAACACGTTTTTAGCCTGCCTATGAGGAATTGAAAGCCTATGAGGAATTGAAACTAAGGAACAGATTCAGGGGTGCCAGCGGTTCCTCCGTTTTTAGCCTGCCTATGAGGAATTGAAACAGAAGTTTTGGGCGAAGGTACCGGGGATTTATATTGGTTTTTAGCCTGCCTATGAGGAATTGAAACGCCCGTACTGTGAAGGACGATGCCTACTTTGTCTTTGTTTTTAGCCTGCCTATGAGGAATTGAAACCGTGGCGGTGAGATTAACAGGGGATTGGGTGATCATAAGTTTTTAGCCTGCCTATGAGGAATTGAAACACTAAGATGCTGCAGAGTTCACCGCCGGACATTCCCGTTTTTAGCCTGCCTATGAGGAATTGAAACCGCAACGGCCAGGCAATGGGGCTGGATGAGTGCCAAGTTTTTAGCCTGCCTATGAGGAATTGAAACGCTTTCAACTGCTTTCACTCCTTCGCTTATCAACCGTTTTTAGCCTGCCTATGAGGAATTGAAACTAATGGGCGCCCGGTCTGCTTTGACGCCCTCATCTCGTTTTTAGCCTGCCTATGAGGAATTGAAACCTGTGGAGGTATCATCGGCATAAAGAAACTGTCTGCCAGTTTTTAGCCTGCCTATGAGGAATTGAAACCAAAAAACATGCGATAACCTGCTTCTTCTTGTAGGTTCTAACCCCCTGCCTAATTACTTTGCCGCGCTCGTCCTTAAACCGAAATCCATCCAGTTTTTTTATAGTCTTGAAACTGAACGAATAAAGTCTTATTTGAAGAAGGGGATTAAAGCAAAGTTACCTGAAACAAACATTAAAGAGGCATGTATTGCTGATCGATCGATGATATTCTTGGTCTACATGGAATTGAAAGGGAACTTAATACGAAAAAAAGGCCAAGCATCGAGGAAGCAAAACGGATTGCCGGATCTGTTTTTAAAGACATTAGCAAGCGACCTTCTGATGGTAATGGTCTTTGGCTTGAGGCATGGACAGGGCAGTTGGTGCGCGACATTCTTGCCGGAAATGCAAGCGAAGTAACTATTGGTATGAACTGCGTGCGTGAAAACGGTCGCCATTTCGAAATAGATGTGGCCGTTGTCCGCGGCCATCGTCTTTATGTGATTTCCTGTACTCAATCTGCCAGACTCGCTGATTGTAAAGGCAAGCTGTTCGAAGTATCTATGCGCGCTCGGCAGCTGGGAGGGGACCTGGCCCGGTCTGCTGTTGTCTGTTTACTTAACGGTAGTGACAAAAAGGGTCCGTATGTAGACCAACTCCGTCACGATATTGAAGATATTTGGGATGCTCCTAATACGCCAAAAGTTTTCGGATTTGATGACTTGCGGGAATGGTCGGGTATCGCTGGGGGAGCGGGTGTGGAATCGCTAAAAAAATGGCTTGAATCATAGGAGGAGGATCATATGCCTGTTTTAACGGCTATTGACGTGTTAAAGGTGCAGCCCTTCATCTTTGCTTCGAACCGCTTGCGTGATGTTGTAACGGGGTCATGGCTGGTGCATTGGAGCACGTCAAGAGATGGAACATTAAAGGACTTTGTTTCCCGGGAAAGCCTGCTTATGGTAGGTGGGGGCAATGCTATCATCGAGTTTAAATCTTGGGAAGAAGCCCGGCGCTTTGCTGCTTGCTATACCCGCCGTTTGTATGATAAGGCTCCAGGCCTGGAGGTTGTTGTGGTACACAAAGCATATGATAGCGGCGGTTTGGTGCGAGCCTTGCAGGAAATACAAGTTGAACTGGCGAGGGTGAAGGCTGAGCGTATTCCCGCTTCACCGCTTTTAGGCCTATCGGTAACTGCTGCCTGTCGGGAAAGCGGATTGCCCGCCGTTGGTTTTGATAATAAAGAACCGGCAATTCCTCTTTCATGGGAGGTGTTGAGCCGCCGTGAGAAAGCGGGGGAGGCTGAAAAAAGGTGGGAGGATTTTTTGAGCCAATGCCCCGGTTTTGCTTTCCCCATGGAACTGGATCAATTGGGACGGACTTATGGGGACACGAGTTTAATCGGTGTAGTACATGTAGATGGAAATGGAGTAGGCAAGAAAATAAAGAGCTGGTTGGATAAAAAAGCAGAAAGCGGAGCGGAAGATGAAGTTGTCCGCAGTGAATGCCGGGAATGGTCCGAGGCTATTAATAAATTGGGCAACGAGGTCTTTCAGGGCGTGGTAGACCGCGTTTATTGCGCAGCAAGGAAAGACCTTAATAATGGTCAGGAAGTAATGAAGATAACCGGTAAACCAGCCAGGTTGAGCTTTGAACTTTCCAAAGAAAAAGGAGAATGGCTGCTTCCCTTGCGCCCTATTCTGCTCGGCGGTGATGACTTGACTTTCGTTTGCGATGGCCGCATTGCTTTAGACCTGGCAGAAGTTGCTGTTTCGCAATTCGGAAAGAGCGATATTCCTCATCTTGGGAATATCTGTGCTTGCGCTGGGGTGGCCACAGTCCCTGCTCATACACCTTTTATGCGCTCCTATGCGTTGGCAGAAAACCTCTGTTCTTCAGCCAAGCAAATGCTGAAGATGAAAGGTGATGAAGGTTGTGCTTTAGACTGGCATATTGGAACGAGCCGTTATGGCGAAGTTCTGGATAAGGCCCGTAGTCAGTATCAGATGAAAGATCGCTTGTTGACCTGCCGGCCATATCGGTTAGGCAGCGATGCTGGCGATGAGGAAAGCTGGCGCTGGTTGTCAGGGACGCTTTTGGAAGACCCGGAGCGAGGCTTGCGGGGCAGCCATTGGTCTCAAGGGCGAAACAAGGTAAAAGCTTTGGCCGAAATTATCCGTGAAGGCCCGGAGGGTGTCAGCGCGGCGTTTAGATCCTGGAAAATAGCAGCGCAACAACTAAATTTACCAAAGCCTATCGAAGAAGACGGATTTTTTGCTAAAAACCGGACGCCGCTTTTGGATGCGGTGGAATTGCTTGATCTACACTTTATTCTGGATCCGACGTCATCTGCCGGCAGAAACGACTTGGAGGGGAGAGCATGAAAAAGGTTCAATATATCCAGGTAGAACTTCTTTCCGATACCTGCTTCAGCCGAGGCGAAGGCACAGCCGGTGTAGTTGATGTGGAAGTAGAACATGATGAGTTGGGATTACCATTTTTAGGTGGGAAAACCCTGCGCGGGTTGCTGCGAGATTCCTGGCTTTCTATGCAGCACTGTTTTCCGGAACTAAAGCAAGCAGGAGAGCGCGTCTTTGGTCTGGAGGCTGATCTGGAGGAAAAATCTATCCTGCGCATCGGCGATGCTGTGGTTGATGATGTTACCCGCAGGTGGGTTGCATCAGCGGAAAGACGGGACCAGCATCCTATTAATCCGGAAGCGGTGCTAGGGGCCTTGACTGACATCAGGTGGCAGACTTCAGAGAACCGGAGCACCGGCGCTTCAGCCGAAACGACACTGCGTTCGTTGCGGGTGGTGCTCCGCGGCTTGAAGCTTTATGCCCCCTTACTTTGGTTGCAAGAACAGGTGGAGGAAAACGACCTGCGTTGTTTGGCTATGTCTCTTCTGGCAACCAGGCATGCGGGGCTGGGTCGCAGCCGCGGAAGGGGTCACATCCTTCTTACCTTCGAAGGTAATTTGGATAAAACCTTAGGGGTTGTGAAAGGAGGAGCAAAGTGAGCTGGTATCAATATCTGCCTTATGCCTTGACGTTGGATTCTCCCGCGATCATTACAGCATTGGGAGGTGATCCCAATAGTTCTCGAACATTGCCTTACATTTCAGGAGCTGCAATTCGCGGCGCTATTGCCGGTAAGTTGGGTGATCCGGGTTCTGATGCCGCTAAAAAACAGGAGTTTTTCGATTTGGTTTTGGGAGGTAGAATACGCTATTTAAATGCCTACCCGCTCTGTGAAGGTGTGCGTGCTTTTCCGGTTCCGGTTTCTCTGCGCAGGGAAAAGAATAAAAAAAATAATTCGAATACTGTTATTGTTCCGGATCTCGCTGCCTATGATGGCTATCTTTCACCAGAACGGGATTTGTTTGAAGCCTGGCCTGAAAAAGAGCTGGCGGCGCTTGCGGAGTCTTTTATCACTATCGGTTCAGCGAGACTTGCTTTGATTCAGCCGGAAATAAGCGTTCGTTTTCACCACCAGCGTGACCGTATAAAAGGCCGTGCATGGAAAGACAAGGATGGTCGCAGCCACGGGTCACTCTTCGTTTTTGAATCTCTTGATGCCGGGCAGTCATTCGAGGGCCTTCTTCAGATTTGCGTGGATTCGAAGGAGCAATGCAGTCAAATTGAAGCCCGTATTAAGGAGCTATTGGGGGATTCTATCCTTGTTGGGCGCTCCAGGCGGGCTGGATACGGCGGCATGGCCAGAATTAAATGGGGAAAGAGCAGGGAGTGCGAAGTCGAAGGAGCGGGTTCAGAAGGTTTTAGACCGGTGAAAGGCGTTCTCAAACCTGGTGAGCAATTTCGGTTGCTCTTGACATCGACCTGCATAGCCCGTCACCCGGATACGGGGCAGGTCGATCCCGCAGCTATAGAAAAGTTGATCCTTGATGCTCTGGGAAATCGGGTTAAATTGATGCGAAAGAGGTGGTCCTTCGAGACATGTGGCAGCTTTAACCGCAAGTGGCGTCTGGAAACCCCCCAGGTTTTGGCTGTGGCGGCGGGTTCAGTATTCGTGCTTGAGGCAAAACAGGTCGTTTCTTTTGCTGAGTTGTGTCGTATGGAGAACGAGGGTATAGGAGAGCGCAAAGAAGAAGGTTACGGTCGCTTTCTTTTTCTTGACGCCCCATTGAAGAAAGTTTATTGTTACCGGCTGGATAAGTCTTCATCAAACCTTGCAATAAATGGAGACCCTCCACAATTAGTTGCCTTTATTGAAGAGCGTATTGTTTATGAACAAATTAAAAGAAAAATTAAGGAAGTTGCTGCTGATATTGCCGGCTCTGCTATTGCCTTACCGAGCAACAGCCTCATCGGCCGACTGCGGGCGGTTTTGCGTCAAGAACCTCAAGAGGCGGTAGAAACTCTTGCGGTTTGGCTGCAGGGGCCTGACAAAGGCCTGCGAAAGCCGGCTATGGACCGTTTGGAACGCTGTCGTGTCGAGGTAGGCGGAGATAGAATGAACTTGGCATCATGGTTAAAAAAGGTAATAAAAAAGGAGAAAGTGCTTGCTTGGTTACAAGCAGAGGTAATAACTCAGCGCTATTATGTGGGCTCGGAAAAAGCGGCATGGACCTTTTTGGAAAGGAAATCCCAAGAGCTTTCAATTAGATTGATTGATGTTGTGCTGGCAGAGATGGCTCTGAGCAATAAAGGAAGGTGTTTACAATGAATAACTTTTCAAAAGCAGGGATTGCAGGAGGTATCCGGTCTATGTCTGCTCGCTGGGTTATTACTGCTGATATGGTGCTCAAAACGGCTGCCCATTTCGGAGGAGCTGGGGATGGCAGAGTGGACATGGAAATTTTGCGTGACCTCAAAGAAGGCTGTCCGCTTCTTCCCGGAACTTCTCTGGCCGGTTCCCTGCGTAGTTATTTATCTGATGTGCTCGGCGGTTACTACAAGGAAGAGCATGAAGATGTTTCCTTATTATTCGGTGCATCCCGTCGTGACGAACAAGGGACGCAAAGCTCGCTTATAGCTTTCGATTCTTTAGGCAAGCTGCCTGATGGGATGACGGAGGAAATCCGTGATGGTGTAGCCTTGGAGCAGAAAACCGGTACTGCCAAACCTCATAAAAAATTTGATCTGGAGTTAATTCCTCCAGGCACAATCTTTCCCCTATGCCTGGAGGTGATTATTGGTAAACCTGAAGAGGAGTCTCATTTGCTCGGCCTTCTTCTCAAGGTATTGGAGGGCTTGACGAAAGGTGACATTTCCCTTGGTGCAAGACGCTCTAGGGGTCTAGGATCTGTTATCGCTTGTAACTGGCGCGCTGTGCGTTATGATTTAACGGCGCCAGAAGGTTGGCTGAACTGGCTTACTTCCGACCCCTTGCTTCCTATTGCTGATGATGTTTTAAACGGCTGTGTTCTGCCCAAAGAGGTTTTTGAGGGCGCTTATCAGTCGATCAAATGGAAAGAAATCGAAGACAAGAGAAACCGCCTAGTAGTGGATGCTGAACTCTTCTTTCCTGCCGGTGTTCTGGTGCGTAGCCCGGCAAGAACTCCTGATGCCCCCGATAACGTGCACCTTATTTCCGGTGAGTGCTCTGTACTTCCAGGAACAAGTTTGGCCGGGGTGCTCCGCAACCGGGCGTTGAAAATTGCCCGCATTGTCCGCAGTGGGAAAGATGATGCGGAGGCATGGGTTAACAGTCTTTTTGGGTCACCCACGGAAGCAGATCCTGAAGATAAACATTTTGCTTCTCGCCTGCGCATTTCGGAAAGCGTGGTCATGGAAGGGACGCGCGTGCGCCCCTCGCGCATTCGCCTTGACCGCTTTACTCAGGGGGTAGCGAAAGGGGCGCTTTTTGACGAGGAACCTGATTATTATGGAAAAGCAAGAATGCGCTTCGAGCTGCGGGAACCAAAACCCGGAGAAACCGGCCTGTTGTTGCTGTTGCTCAAAGATCTGCTTTCCGGCGATCTTTATATCGGTGGTGCGGCGGCGGTAGGGCGAGGGGCGGTAAATGGTAATGCTTCTGTTTGCTTTGTGGATGGGAAGAAAGCTGAAATTAGTTCTAAGCTTGAAATTTCTGGTGAGGCCCAGGAGTTCTTTCCGAAAAAGATCACAGAATTTCATGAGGAGGTGCTGTATGAACCGGCTTGAGGGATGTAAAATCGAATACTTGGACAACAGTGACTGCCGTAGAATTCTGGGCAAGGTGACCGACGGTGAACAATTCGAGGGCAGCTTAAAGGACGGCATTAGGACTAGCGATTATTCCTGGCTGTTGGCTCATTGCTACGATGGGGTTGTTTGGGGCTATTTTGATAAAGATCTTAAAAAATGGCGGCTTTCATTCGCAGTATTCTCAGATCTTTGCCCGCCTGTTTCTGGAGATAATCTCCTTGAAATGCGGTTGTTCGGTTCTAAAGATGAAATAATGATTTGGCGTAAGGGTGCGGAATTATTTGGACGCCGACTTATCGATGATTACGATGAAAATGATGATTCACCTGTCCGACCACATACAGAAAACCGAATTTTGTTGGGGGACAGGCTTATCGAGCAGCCGCGAGGCGGTTTTAGCCGTGTGGGGACCGCTGCCGGAGCTGAGCAGGCTGTTCCCTGGGAATGTGAGGAAAATGATTTCCGGGGTGGCCGCTGGCCGCTACGCTTAGAAATGCGCCATTATTTCCAGCAGGATACGGAAAGCGGTGCAGTCCGTGTAGCCGCAACCCGCCTAGTGGATGTTAAGGAGGTGTGATTATGCCCCGGCATGTTAATCCGGAAACAGAAGATAAGACTTCCTTTGCTCCCTATAATTTTGTGCCGTTGCCTAATAAAGTTTATACTGTGGCTGATGGCTTTGAGACTGAGGGTGAAAAAAATAAGCTGTGGGAAATGCACGATCAATTCGTACCTGGAACATATAATGGCTGGATCGAACTGGCGATAGAAACCCTGACCCCATTGTTTATCCGCGGGCCGGTGACCCGTAAAAACGGTGAATGGGATAGACGCGTTACCCGCCTGCGACCGGATTTTTTTACCACCCCGCAAGGCGAGCCGTTGATACCGGGTTCCAGTTTGCGGGGGATGACTCGGAACTTGGTGGAGATTCTTTCCTTCGCTAAGATTGCGCCAGTGACGGATGAAAGACCTTTTTTCCGCACAGTTGCTGATGACCGCATAGGTGAAGCTTATCGCATGAGAATGATCCGCGGTAGCCGCAAGCCTGACGGAGGTTATATAGAAAAAGATGGTGATCAATACTTCATAGTTCCCGCGGAGGAAGTCCTGCGGGTACACCGTAATCTGTTGAATGAATTGGGCCTCGATGTTCCGGTTTGTCCTGATCCGAAGTATTTTCCTAATTGGAATGGCCAGCAAAAACGGTGTTGGTTTAAACGGGACCCCCAGAAAAATAAAAATGTAGCAGAAATATTTCTTGACAAGCAAAACGACACCGGTTGGGAAGAAGGCACTCTGGTTCTTACCGGCAGTGCTCCCAAAAAGAAATACGATTTTATATTTGTTGGAAGGAAGGCAGACCAAAAAATACTCATTACAAGTAAAAAATGGGAGCGTTTCCACGATGATGATCAGGTTACCCAGTGGCAGGAAAAGGCCTTTTCGAAAGACAAGCCAGATAAAGATTGCCGAAAGGCTCAGGGCTACCTGCGCCATGGCGAACCGGTTTTCTTTCTGACCGGTGCGTCTACAGAAAATAGTCCTGGCGAGCTTATTTTTTTCGGCAGGGCACAGATGTTCCGCTTTCCTTATGATTTGAGCCCTTTAGATTTAATTCCTGAGAAGATTAAGAATGCAGACCTTGACATGGCAGGGGCTATGTTTGGGTTGGTCAGGCAAGAGAAAGACAAAAAACCGCAAGCGGAGGCGATCAAAGGGAGGGTTTTTTTCGAGGATGCTGGGGTGGTCGAAGGCGGACCGGATTGGTTTGAAGAAATCATTGCACCGCGCATCCTTTCTTCACCCAAAGTTACTTGTTTCCAGCATTATTTGACACAAGACGGGACAAAAGATAAAAGCCGATTGACTACTTACCTGCAGGGCGATCATACGACTATTCGCGGCCATAAACTTTATTGGCACCGCTGGGAAGAAAGAAAAAATCTTGAAATAGTAAAGGAACCTAAGAATTATGGTGGTTTGTTAGCAGATCTTCAGTCTGAAAAACCTAAAGACCGCCAACACACGCTAATCTGCCCTGTTAAAAGCGGCGTTGTCTTCAGAGGCCGCATCCGCTTTGAAAACTTGTCTGCTATTGAATTAGGTGCCTTGCTTTGTGCACTGCGTCTGCCGCCAGAATGTGAACACAGGCTGGGGATGGGTAAGCCGCTTGGCTTGGGGTCCGTGCGGATTGAGTCGAAGCTTTTTCTCATCAATCGAAAAGAACGCTATGCTTGCTGGGAAGATGATGGCGTTAAAGAAGAAGATGGTTCTTCTTATGAGAATGCCTTTGTAGAAGCAATGCTCGCTCATGCCAGAAGCAGCGGGGAGACACTTATTGACGAAAATGACGGCTTGCGCAAGGTCGCGCGGCTTGATGTGTTGTATCGGCTTTTGACATGGAAGGGCCGGCCTCAGTTTGAGAACACAGATTACGTTTCTTTAAAAGAATTTAGTAATAGGCCTATGCTTGTGCTTCCCACGCCGCATAATGTAATTAAGGAGAAAGAACCGGATTGGCCTTTCGACCCACCGTGGCCTGCTAGTGTAGAGAAAGAAAGAGCAGCTTTGCCGAAGGCAAATGAAATAGTGGAAGCTGTGCTGCTTGAGGAAAAGACGAAAAAGGGAGGCTGGAAGGCCAAACACGAAGCAAGCGGACTGTCCGGACCGATCCAAAACTCCAAGGATGTCCCCGAAGATAAACATCCAGGTGATCGGGTACCATTGGTAGTTGCTTACGTGAAGCAGAAAGAGATTGCTTTTAGGTGGTCAACTTAGAGAGAAATCAACCTGTTGTAAGGAGGTGAGGACATTTTTTTGGACTTGCTCATGCTGCTAAATTAATACTACGTCTATACGCCACGGGACTCATCGCCCCGAGTGACATCTTGATTCGTTTCTTATTATACCATCTGAGATAGCTGTCGAGTTCATCAATGAACTGAACTATAGAAACATCTTTCCATGACCGATAATAAAACATCTCATTCTTGAGTTTAACGAAGAATCCTTCACACGCAGAATTGTCTGGCGAGCAGCCTTTCTTGGACATCGATCTTGTCAATCCGGCATTTTCCATCCTTGAGATCCAGCCAGGCCAGCGATAATGGAAACCCCTGTCCGAGTGGACGATTGGATGCTCTCCATCCGTAAGATTGCATATTGCATCATCTAACATCGTGTTGACCAACTCTGCATCTGGGCTGGTCCCGACCGTCCAACTGACCACCAACCCATCAAAGCAGTCAATGATCGGTGAAAGATAGACCTTACCAGCAGGTATATGGAACTCGGTGAGGTCGGTCAACCATTTTGTGTTTGGCGTGTCAGCATGGAAGTCACGAGCGATCAGGTTTTCCACAGCTGGGCTTATCTCTCCTTTGTATGAGCTATATCTGCGTTTTTTCTTGCATGGGACGACAAGCTGCTCCTCTTCCATGATCCTTCGAATGACCTTTTCAGAGATAATAGTCCCTTTGCTCTTGATTTCGGCATGCACTCGCCTGTATCCATAGCGGCTTTGGTTCTCAGCAAAAATCTTTTTCACCTTTGTTCGTAGAGCGATGTATTTGTCGGGTCGAATCTGGGCTTCTTTCTGATAGAAATAGCTGCTTTTCGGCATCCTCGTCATCCTAAGTAGTTTATTCAACGGATATTTCGTCCTCAGGGCATCGATCAGACTGGCTTTTTCCTTGTTTGCCAGCTTCCGAGGATCGATGCCCTGGTCTTTTTTTATGATTTCTGCCGCCTTATTAAGTATATCCAGTTCCATTTGTTGTCGATATAATTGTTTCTTCAGCGACTCGACCTCTGCTAAAAGCGCATCCCTGTCATCGGGGAGCGTCGGTTTGCCGGATTTGTTCATGGTTTTTGCTTCATCCTCACCGAGCAGATCTTTTTTCCATTTATACAGGCTGTACCTGCTGGCACCGAGCCTATCGGCAACGTCAGCCGCAGATTCTTCCCTGGCGCACAGTTCAATGACTGCGTTCTTTTTCTGCTCCTGGGAAAATTTTACCACAGCACTGCGTTTCATGCGAGTTTTTCGTTTCCCAAGAGCCAGTTCATCGATCCATCCTTTAAGCGTCTCCCTCGAAGGGTATCCAACTGCTCTTATTGTCCGGCTAATACTGCGTCCATGCTCCAAATAGTAATTGACAGCATGTATTTGTCAATCGAAAAATCCCCCATATTTTAATCGAAAACTCCCCCACCTATAGTTAAAAAAACAACACATCATTCCTGTTCTTTTAACCATCTTTTGGTTTCTTTCAAACGATA
>Ga0334899_1000272_pt1 | contig 71039 bp, 60 predicted proteins | sample GraSluR3_MG_FD_207219 | JGI IMG/M metagenome (GOLD analysis project Ga0334899, IMG submission 207219) | Sludge microbial communities from methane-producing bioreactor in Wageningen University, Netherlands - Granular Sludge_8_08-R3 | ecosystem: Engineered > Bioreactor > Anaerobic > Unclassified ...
TAAGATCACTCTCGTTCAAAGCCCATAAATCGTCACTAATTAGGTGACGACCCAAATATAGGGAATATAGTTTTTCGAATAAAATGTATAAACTAATAAATGATTCATGATCAATAGAAAAATCATTACTGTCATCTTGAGATTTAATTCCATTTTCGATGGCTTTAACCAAAACTATGTTGTCTGGAACATTATTAAGATGTTCTTTAGTCTTGTTAAGGGATGTTTTCCAATTTTCATGGACTGCAAATAACGCTTCCCAGTACCTCTCTTCCCACAAATATCTAAATTTTCTTAAAACTTCTGAAACTTCAAATATATGGCCAAATTCACTATAAAATTCATTATAACGAATTTTTAACTCTTTAAATTCCTTTTCCTCTTCTGATCCTAACATTGAACCACCATAAGTTTTATGTATCGAACAATAGAAATTATTGTAATATTTTATTAAAAAATATTAATAAATATTGTTGTTGGACCAATTCAACCGGAAAATCTAAAAGTATACTGATGCTTCTTTGGTCTTAGGTAAACTTGAAAAAATGATTTTTTGAAAATCGCAAGCTTTTAGTATAAAGAAGTATGTAAAATAGGTCAAAATGGAGTTATAACTCAATATATTCTTAAAATAAACTTTTTCACCAAAAATTTCGCCATCTTAGGATAATTTGAATTTTAATATCTGCTTATTGAAATGTTATTTTGTAATAGTTTTATAGATTGCAAACATAGTATTAGTTCAAGAAATACCATCTAACAAACCAAATTCAGGATATGAAAAATGGTTGAAAATAAACATCAAAAAGAGGTCCACCCTTCAACAAAATCTGTAAGGTGGATACAACATCCCTTAATTAAAGAAGAAAAAATAGAAGCCCGTCTTTATCAGCAATTAGTTGCTGCTAACGTCTTGAAAAAAGGGAACACCATGATAGTGGCACCTACTGCATTGGGAAAAACTATCATAGCTGCGCTGGTAGCCGCGGAAAGACTGAAAAAATATCCAGACAGTAAAGTCCTACTTTTAGCACCCACCAAACCACTGGTAATACAACACGAAGAAAGTTTCCGTGATTTTGTAAAAACAACCGTTAACAGCTTAACCGGTGCCGTGAAAGTCACCGAACGAGTAGAGAAATGGAATGATTCACAAATAATATGTGCAACTCCACAAACAATAGAATCTGACATCATTGCCGAACGTTATTCTTTAAAGGACGTTTCCCTACTCATTTTTGACGAATGTCACCGAGGAACCGGATCATATGCATACGTGTTCCTGGCAAATCGTTATAACAGCCAAGCAGACCATCAATTAATATTGGGGTTAACAGCCTCTCCTGGAGGAGAAGAAGAGCGAATAAATCAGGTGTGTCAAAATCTTTTCATTGACGAGGTAGTTGTAAAAAATGAGGACGACGCTGATGTTAAACCCTATTTCAACCCCATTGAAGTTGAATGGGTTAAAGTAGATTTAAAAAAAGAACAACTTGCAATAAAAAGCCACTTAGACACAGTTTTAAAAAATAGGCTTAAGGGCCTGAAAAGAATGGGAGTTATCAGTTCCATACAGAATGTCAGTAAAAAAGACATTCTCCGTGCTAAGGGAAAAGTCCAGAATAGAATATCTCGCAGCACACACCCACCAAGAGAATGTTTACTTGCAATTTCAATGTTAACTGCTGTATTTAGTGTTTTGCATTCAATGGAACTATTAGAAACCCAAGGCATACGAAACTTACATTCCTATTTTCATAGAATGCGTAAGAAAAAGACAAAAGCCGCCCAGGGACTTTTCAAAGATAAAAATTTCAACAATGCAGTAAACCTTACAAGGAAAGCCAATGAAAAAGGTTTAGAGCATCCAAAACTGGAAAAATTATTAGACATCCTTAAAAAGGCTGTTAAATCTGACAATCAAGTGATTGTATTCAGCCAGTACCGAGATACTGTGAACCAGATACAAGAAAAGTGCCAGGAAGAGGGAATAAAGGCGGTTAAATTTTTTGGACAGGCAAATCGCGAAACTGAAAAGGGTTTGAGCCAGAAAGAACAGAAAGAAATCATTAAAGCCTTCCGGATGAAAACTTACCAGGTTCTTGTTTCTACGAGTGTGGCAGAAGAGGGTATTGACATTCCCAGTGTGGATCTGGTAGTGTTATACGAGCCTGTTCCTTCGGAAATTCGGATGATCCAGAGGCGTGGGAGAACCGGGAGAACATCAAAAGGCCGTATGATCGTTTTAATTACTAAAAACACTAGAGATGAATCATTCTATTATTCCAGCATACATCGTGAGAGACAAATGAAAAAACAATTGTCGGGCGGTTATGAAAAGGCTGAAAAACCATTAATTGCTAATAATGAAGATGTTAGAGTCCTCGACCGGGAAAAAACTACTACCGATGTGGAAAAAAAACTTATCGTGTATGTTGATCATCGAGAAGCAAGATCAGGTGTTACCAGAGAACTCAGTAACCTCGGAGTAAAGGTTGAGGCAGTTAATCTCCCAGTCGGCGACTATCAAGTCAGTGCACGAGTAATGGTTGAAAGGAAAAGTACAAAGGACTTTGTGAGCTCATTAATAGATAAAAGATTATATAAACAATCTCAAGAATTGATAGAAAATTTTACAAATCCATTAATCATCCTAGAGGGTCAGGATCTTTACAGGAGTGGACTAAACCCCAACTCAATCCGGGGAGCCCTGGCCAGTTTAGCAGTTGACTTCAACCTACCCATAATCCCCACCCGCAGTCCAGAAGACACTGCAGCAATGATCCACCGGTTGTTAGTAAGAGAATTTGATAAAGGATCTAGAGATATTCAAATACGTACTGATAAAAAACCGCTGACCCTTCAGGAACAACAGTTGTTCATTGTGGAATCTCTGCCACACATAGGCCCTGTGACTGCTAGAAAACTATTAGAAGAATTTAAAACAATAAATGAAGTTTTCAATGCATCGAAAGAGGATTTAAAACAGGTTGATGGAATTGGAGATAAAATTGCTGAAAACATTCGTGAAGTGATTGAATCTAAATACATCATTGAAGTACCCTACTATGGTGAAACTCAAGATTATCCATTATCAAATAAAAATAAACCAGGAAAAAAATTCCACTTAAAAAAAGAGAAACAATAGGGATTGAAACACCAATGAAAATATTGATCAATGCAAAAGGTAAAAAATTCTTGGCAGGCTCTGAGGATTTACACACCGACAAGGGCTTTATAAAAAAGGAAGAAATACTATCCAGTCAGCCAGGAAATGTATTAGAAACACATCTTGGCCATGAATTCCGTGTCTTAGAAGCAAATATAAACGATTATGTTGAATTAATGGAACGTCGATGTTCAATACTTCTCCCCAAGGATTTGGGTGTTATGGCTGCTTTCACAGGACTTGGAAGCGGCCAGCGTGTGGTAGAAGCCGGGACGGGTGCCGGTGCGGCAACCATTTTTATGAGTAATATTGTGGGTGAAAAGGGGCATGTTTATTCCTATGAATTAAGGGAAGATTTCGCAGTGGTGGCTGAAAAAAACATTAAAGAATTTGGGTTAGAAAACGTGACAGTGAAATGTGCCGATGTAGTTACAAGAATTGACGAAAAAAATATTGATTTAGTGTTTCTGGACCTTCCCAAACCGTGGGAGGTGATTGAAAATGCAAAGGACGCCCTTAAATTTGGAGGATATATAGTTGCATACACCCCCTACATTGATCAGGTGAAACTCTTTACCAGGATTCTGAAAAAACGTGATTTTTCTGATTTGAAGAGTTTAGAATGCATTTTAAGGGAGATGGAAGTTAAAGACAAAGGAATTAGGCCTAAAACACGTATGACGGGACATACCGGGTATTTAACTTTTGGCAGGAAACTTTAGTGAAAATTGTGCTAATAAATAAAAAAAATGTTTAATGGCTTTAAAACAAATAATTTATATGCGGTGAAAAGATGGGTTTCGAATTAAAAAATATAATTTCAATTAAAGACTTCAGTAAAGAGGACATTGAATACATTCTTAAATTAGCCAAAAAAATGGAACCCATCGCCAAGTCAGAAGAGAAATCCAATATTCTAGCTGGATCTATTTTGGGAATGTTATTCTACGAAGCTTCTACCAGGACACGTCTATCGTTTGAAACTGCAATGAAACGTTTAGGGGGAAATACCGTTGGTTTTGCTGAAGCAGGGACTAGTTCAGCCACCAAAGGAGAAAATTTAACTGACACTGTCCGCACAGTTGGGGAATACACAGATGCTCTGGTTATAAGGCATAATATGGAAGGTACAGCTCGTTATGTGGCTGAAATGGTAGATGTTCCAGTTATTAATGCTGGGGACGGTGCAGGTCAACACCCAACTCAGACCCTCCTGGACTTATACACCATGCAGCGTCTCCTTGGTGACATAGAAGAACTACATGTAGCATTAGTAGGTGATTTGAAGTATGGGAGGACTGTTCATTCCCTTTCATACGCTTTAGCCATGTTCGGAGTTAAGATGAGTTTTGTGTCGCCTCCGGAACTGAAAATGCCCCGTGAAGTACTCCATGACTTGGCAGCTGCAGGGGTTAGTGTGCAGGAAACAGAAGAAATTAGAGATGTTCTGGAGTATGCAGATGTTTTATATGTAACCAGGATCCAGAAAGAACGTTTCCCTGATCCACAAGAATATTTGAAGATTAAAGGTGCTTACACCATTGACTCTCATCTTCTTAAGGGAAGTGAAGCCATAGTGATGCATCCCCTCCCTAGAGTAGATGAAATATCCCATGACGTGGATAATACACCCTACGGGAAATATTTTCAGCAAGCTTTTTACGGGGTTCCAGTTCGGATGGCATTGTTAAAATCAATAATTAAATAGTGAAAAATTCATTGAAGCATTTGAAAAGAAGAAGTAATTTATACTTGATATATAAAAATGGACTTTTAAAAAAAGTAATAAAAATTGGAGTGGTATTTGGAATTGGTTTTTATCCACTCCACATAGCGTCTTCTAATAGTTCCATGTCACATTGTAGGGTGATAAGATTTGTTCTTCCTTTTCCTCTTCCTCTTGAAACTGTTTTGGTTGAAATCAACCCCAACATTTCAAGTTCGTTGATGAAATCAAAAATGCGCCTGTAGGATACAGAGTCCCCTTTGGTTATATCTTTATAGACGTCGTATAGCCGACCTGATGTGATTTCTTCTTTTCGTTTGGTTAAGAAGATCAATGATTCAAGAACTTTCTGCTGCTGGCTAGGAAGGGTCATTACAATATCAGTCACTTTATTATGTTCAATTTGATCCTTCGCCTCTCGAACATAGTCCTCATAAACCATCTCTGTGCCCTTTTCATCGGCCAGTTCACCAGAAGTTCGCAATAAATCCAGAGCATAACGAGCATCACCCTCTTCCTTAGCCGCAAGGGCAGCGCATAAAGGTATCACTTCATCGTGAAGGACCCCATTGTTGAAAGACAATTCTGACCGTTCATTCAGTATGTCTACCAATTGCTGGGCATTGTATGGGGGAAATACAATCTCCCGATCACGAAGACTGCTACGAACCCTTGGTTTAATGAACTGTTTAAAATCTACAAAGTTACTGATAGAAGCAATAGAAACATTATCAGTACGGGTAAGAGTGTAAAGAAGACCATCACCATCATTTTTCAACAATATATCTATTTCATCCAAAATAATAATCAAAATTAAATCATTGCCAAAAACATTCTTCTTAAAAAGATTACGGAAAGCGTTTATAACTTCTGCCTTGGTCCAGCCCCGGTACGGAACATCCTGACCCATCTGTTGACATAACCTGGCAATAACTTGATATTCAGTTGTAAAATCCGTGCATCGTATATATTCCACTCTAACATTCACATTTTTTTCTTTAGAAACTTGATCCAACTGTTTCTTGGCAAACTTGGCAACGGCTGTTTTTCCAGTACCAGTTTTACCATATATTGTGACATCAGGTGGTGTTACATTCGTTAAAGCCTCAACCCAGTATTTGGCCACGGATTTGATCTGATCTTCCCTGTGGGGGAGATTATCAGGCAAAAATCTATGATCAAGAAACTTTTTAAATTTAAACACTGACTTTTTCTCACCCAATTCCTCAAAAATATTCATTACCACCACTTTCCCTTTAAAAATATTAAAGCTTAAATTATCGTCTGTTGTTTTCAATATTACTATGTCAAAAAACGCCTTAACATATATTAATGAAAATTATGTTATTAATAGCTGAAAAATGTGCTCGAAACAGTTTGACAGGGGTCAGTTTCAAGTGTATGGAAATCTTTTGACTAGTACAAGGTGTGTTTCAAGTGTAAGTATTTGATCCTATATTAATCATTACGGTGGGAGGTTGATTTCAAGTGTAAAAAACATTAAATTCAGATTTATTGAGATAGAAAGAGATGTATTTCAAGTGTAAAAAAATAATATCTATTGTGAATATCTCAAAAATATTCATTACCACCACTTTCCCTTTAAAAATATTAAAGCTTAAATTATCGTCTGTTGTTTTCAATATTACTATGTCAAAAAACGCCTTAACATATATTAATGAAAATTATGTTATTAATAGCTGAAAAATGTGCTCGAAACAGTTTGACAGGGGTCAGTTTCAAGTGTATGGAAATCTTTTGACTAGTACAAGGTGTGTTTCAAGTGTAAGTATTTGATCCTATATTAATCATTACGGTGGGAGGTTGATTTCAAGTGTAAAAAACATTAAATTCAGATTTATTGAGATAGAAAGAGATGTATTTCAAGTGTAAAAAAATAATATCTATTGTGAATATAGATAGAGAGATCAATTTCAACTGTAAACATCAATATACGATTATTTAAAAAGATAAATTATTGGATAATTTTACAATTTGAAGCTGTGATAAGTCTTTTTAAAGTTTATTCCCCAAAAAAACATCGGATCAAATGAATTTAGTTATTTATATAGATTTAAAAAATAAAAAAATGATTAGAATAAATATCAGATAAAATTAAGATAATAAAAATTTAAGACCAAAAAAAGTCCTTTATATGAAAAAGCTCATTTATATTTGATTTCGTTTGTTTAATTTAATAAATAACAGATATTCTAGTTTATAATTCATAAACTAATATATAAATATAATAATTAAATAGTTATATTTAATAATAGTTAAAGTTACAGTTGAAATTGATCTCTCATTGTTACAGATATATTCTTTTTTAACTGATAATTATTTTCACAATAAATAAGGTTTAAAATACACTTGAAAGTTATCTTCTTTAAATACTTAACTGTAACTTTTTATTTTTTACACTTGAAATCAACCTCTTTTTTTGACGAAAACAATAATATGGATTTTTTACAGTTGAAATGCACCTCTCTTCCTAAAACCGTTCATTGTTTTTGCTTTCCTTAATCACTATCTAACTTAAAATATTATATTCCTATTTTTTTTAAAAATTTGTTGCACACACATAAATTTCATTACACTTGAAATTGGGGTCTTTCTCCCAACATTATAGGTTTTAAAAATATTAAAAAATAATTCCAATCTTTTTTTAATAATTAAAAGACAAATACCCACCAACACGTCCATTAAACCTCATTAAATAAATTAATTAATTAAACTCACGGTTTAATGTCCTTAGCATCCATTTGTTTCCTTATTTTTTTTAAAATATGTCTAATACGTGGTTGTACACAAATAAATTTAATTGAAACATATAAAATATATTGAATTCCAGATATTTCCTATAAATGATTATTAAATTAAACTCGTTTGTTTAAGGGAAATGAAAACATGGTAGAAGAAATTTTAATCATTATTTTAGCATCTTTTTTCATTGATTTAATGTTTGGAGAATTACCATCTCCGATTCATCCTGTTGTGTGGATGGGTAAGTTAATTGAGATAATGAAAAGCCATTTCTTCCATTATTCAAAACATATTTGTATATTATATGGATTTATAATGACTATTTCACTGATAGTGGTGTTTATATCCTTTTTCACAATTATTCTGTTTTGTTCGTCCTTTAATCAACTATTATTTATACTAGTAGCAGCTCTTCTATTATCCACAACATTTTCTGTCAGGACTTTATTGAGATCTGCAGGGATAGTTGCCAAAGATCTTGATGAAGATATAAATAAGGGACGAAAATCATTATCATTCTTGGTTAGCAGACCAACATCAAAATTATCGTTACAGGAGGTTGTTTCGGCCACGATTGAAACATTAACTGAGAACATAGTTGATTCAGTAGTAGCACCCATATTTTACACTATTCTTATCCCAATCCTTGCATTTTTTTCATGGCCAGTGTATTCGTCATTATTTCTCCAATATGGATCAACCTTACCATACCCACTTCTGGTCATATTTGCAGTAGCTGCAGGGGTTTCATATCGTGTGGTAAACACCCTGGATGCAATGGTTGGTTATAAAGATCCTGTTAATATTGATATTGGATGGTTCCCAGCTAAATTAGATGATCTCCTGAACTTTCTTCCAGCCAGAATCACGGGGTTTCTCATTGTTATATCAGCCTTTGTAATGTCTTTGGACTATAAACAGTCCTGGAGGATAATGTTGAAAGACGCTAGAAACACTCCCAGCCCCAACTCAGGATACCCAATGGCAGCTGCTGCAGGTGCTTTAAATGTTCAACTGTGCAAACCAGGAACATATAAACTAGGAAAACCGCAAATGAATCTAACCATTGACCAGATCAAAGACACTATTAAACTAAGCACCCTTACCATTTCATTGTTTTTAATCATCTTTTCCCTTTTACTAATGTTTATAATCCTCAGTTAAAAAAAAACCAACGAAAAAAATAATCAAGATACAGTCATTCATTCAAACGATTTTCCAATGAAAAAGGAGAAAGTATTATTATTGTTTTATTGATACAGTATTTTAATAAGTATCTATCAATGGAATTCACGTGATTTTATGAAGTTTGCAATTATCAGCGTAACTAAACAGGGACAGACTTTGGCAAAAAACTTGTCGGAGTACCTAGAAAATGATCCATCTGTGATAAAAGTAGATCTCTATCATAAGAACGTAAAACCAACTTTAAAAACGCATTTTAAAGACTATGACTGTTGGGTTGGTATTATGGCTTCTGGGATAATGGTTCGGAGTGTATGTCCCCTGATAGAAACAAAGTTCACGGATCCTGCTGTTTTGGTAATTGGTGAAAATGGTAAACACGTAATAAGTATGTTGTCCGGGCACATGGGTGGCGCAAACCACTTTGCTGTTAAGTTAGCTGGAATGATAGGTGCTGTACCAGTAATAACAACCGCAACAGATTTGGCGGGTAAAATGGGTTTAGATACACTGGCATACCAGTATTGGCTGGATATAAGTCATAAAAAGTCTATTAAAACTATAAACCAACATATTGCTGCTGGCGGGAAAGTCGATTTATATCTACCAACCAAATTTGATTTTTTAAAAAATCATCCTATCGTGAACAAGTCTTATAAAATTGATATATGGAACAAACCGTTTATCCGAGCTTCATTTCCTGGTGACGAGATTGTTCTAACACCTAGAAGGCTGGTGGCTGGTGTTGGTAGTAAAAAAGGAGTCACAGAAGATCAAGTTTTTTTTGCCATTCGTTCCGCACTCCAACACTTGCATTTGCCCATAAGTAGGTTGGATGCTATAGCCACAGCGCAGATCAAAGAGGATGAAGAAGGGATTAAACTAGCAGCAATTAAATCAAATTCCCCATTAACGATAAAGTCGTTGGAAGAAATACGAAATTTCCAACATCCAGACTGCTCAACATCGCAACTAGTAAAACGGGAATTCGGAATTGGGGGCGTTTCTGAACCGGCAGCATTAATAGAAGCAGGGCCCAATTCAAGGTTAATTCTGAAAAAAACAGCTTATAATGGTGTCACGGTCGCGGTAGCTGTTTCAATTTAAGCAAAATCTGGCTAAAAACAACAAAACACGATACATTATAATTAATCCTCCAAACACGCCAACAGGACCCTTTTATTTCAAACAGGGGGCTGCAAATCATTTTTTTTAAAATTCTTTACCAAAACCTTTTTAAAGGCCAAGATATAAACAAACTTGGATAAGGCTTGTTATGAATTACCATTTTAAGCACTTTTTATCATGAACACAATTAACTTAACGGAGGCATTATCATGACTGCAGAATCATTTGAACGGTGTAATCAGATTTTGAAACATATTATGGGAGATACTAGTGTCCCTAGAAATATCCGGAGGGCGGCTGAGGAATCTAAGAACTTATTATCACAGGACGATGACGAACCAACCATCAGAGCCAGTACAGTAATTTCCATCTTGGATGAAATAAGTAACGATCCGAATATACCTATTCATGCTAGAACTCTCATTTGGAACGTTTTAAGCGAATTAGAATCCGTGCGTGAGTAAAACCTAATTTTCCCTTTTTTCTTGAATTTTAAAAAAATAAAAAAATAATTCTATTTCTAAATGGAATTTTCATTACATTTTCTTAAAATAATGCTTATAATGGATGAGCGAATATTTTGTATACTCAAATTTCAATATTTCCTAAAACACGTGATATGAATTGTGTTTTAGCTGTATCTTCCACGAATTCTGCCAGGAGAGTTGCTTCGAAGAGGTTTTTCCCAGTTGCCACAATACCATGGTTTTTTAGTATTACAACGTCTTCTTCAAGTAGTCCATTCCCTGCTGAAGTAGCTAGTTCATCAGTTCCTGGTGGAGCATAGTCAACCATTTTTAAGAATGGGTTTTTTCCTTCCCTAAATCCTTCAACACGTTCTATTCTCTCACCTGCCCGGGCAAATCCGGTAGCGTATGGTGAGTGTGTGTGAACAATCCCTTTCACATCATCCCTTTTTTGGTAAACATCTAAGTGAAGTTGTAGTTCTGAGGATGGTTTTGCTCCACCCGCAACGATTTTCCCTTCCATGTCAACGAAAACTATTTCACCCATATTTAGATATCCTAGTGACACTCCACTTGGTGTTATTGCCACTGTGTCCTTGGAACGGACACTAATATTACCTGATTTACCGGGAGAAAGGCCTTTACTGTATATATGGCGGCCAGTTTCACAAATTTTCACAGTTAATGGATAATTCATATATTTATCACCGATTCAAGCCTTTCCAAATTGGTTATATATCTTAAAAATACCTTCTTATTTTTCATGACTCTGGAATGATTATAAACAATTTTAAAGGCCTTGATCAACAACATGGTTGTACTAATACTCTTAACTGAAGTCTAACATTTTTAAACTGCCATTGTTAATAACAGGGACTTGTGCACACGTAGGGACGATATTGTAGATTTTTTGAAACTCTGTCTGAGACTGGAATGTTCCACTGTTAATAAGATGTATGCCTTTGTATCTTTTGTAGCTGTTAATGTGAACATGTCCAGTATGTAAAATATCAGGGATATCATCAATAACGAGATGATCCTCGATTTCAGATGCTAATGGAGTTCGCTCTCCATATATAGGGGCCAAATGTCTTTTTTCCAGAAGTTCCTTCATAATTAAATCTGATTGTTGGTGGCTCATTCCTTTAACAGTCATGGCCATGTCATCAAAGCTTCTACCATGATATATTAGCACTTTAATACCATCTAAACTAACAAGGGCAGGATTACTAACAAATTCCGTTGTTTTCAAATCATGAAGATCTTTAGCGTAATCTTCAGTTATGGTGGGTTGGGGCTCGGCAAGACGACTGGCATCGTGGTTTCCAGGAGCTATGATAATTTTCACATCACTTATATCTCCAAATAGTCGTGCTGCCTCCTCATACTGTTGATGAATGTCTTTGATGGTTAATTCTTTATCCTGACTGGGATAAACTCCAATACCATCCACAATGTCTCCAGCCACTACTATATACTTAACATTGTTGGCAATTTCGCGTTGCTCTTCATCACCGAAATCACCATTTACCCAGTTTATAAACCTTTGGAAGGCGTCTTCAAGAAACGTAGAACTGCCAATGTGGGTGTCACTTAAAAATACGGTGCCAAAGTTCATACTTTTCTCATCAATTCTTGGCACGCCCGGATTTATAAGTTGGCTGGCCATAATGAGACTTCCTTTTCGACTCCCTACCACCCCCACTACTTCGTCTTTAACAATTCTTTCTGCTTGTTCAAAGACTTCATGGTTTTCATTGTGAATTAATACAGTAGCGTTACCAGTTTCATCCTCTAATTCAATGAGTTTGTGATTGTTTTTGGTGTTACGTATCTCATTCACCATTCCCACAATTTTAACCACATCATCAAGACTGGTAGCTTCTTTAACTGAATTCACATCTGTAAGCTCACGCTTGTGACTTAACATCTCTTTAAGTTTATGATAACGACTTTTAAAGTAACTTGATAAGTCTTTTATTTCTCCATTGGTGTAGGATTTGCGGCTGGTATCTTGAAGAACTTCAAAGTCAAAGTCTCTAGGCACGAGTTTGCTCTGTGCACTTTCATCAATTATTTCCTGAGCACTGGATTTCCCCAAGTAGTCTTCTACCAGTTCTCCAGTGAGAACCATCATTTCTGGTGATGATATTGTGAGATGGTTAATTAATGAATCCACCAGGTTGGAAGAGTCATTATAATTTCTAATTTTATGATAAGCATCCTCATCAAGAAGTATTTCAGCATCTGCGAATTTTGATATGATGTCTTCAGTCATGTGCACTCCGTAACAAGTTATGATGAACTAATAAATTTCTGATATATGAATATATAAAATTTTAAGTTATGCGCATTCTGTGTACTATTTAACATATCAGATTTATCAAGTTTTTTAATCACATCACATTATATCAAAGATGAATTATCTTGGATTTAGATATAAATTAACTTCCCGACTTAAAGTGCTATATTTTTCTCGGAATTTTTCCAAGTCATCTATTGATTTTTTTAATTTATCACGCGAAGGTTCTTTTAATCCATCTTTAAGGAGATTAATATATTCAATATTGGCGACCACAGACTCTTGTAGAATTATAATGGTATTTAAAAGATTTAATTGAATTTTTTTACATTTAGTAGGTGCTTTCAATTTTTCGTACTGGAAGAATATTTCTTCTATATTTTTTCTAATTTTTTCCATTTTTAGATATGATTCGTCAAAATCGGCACTGTTATTTGTTTCTTGGTTGATTATTTCTCTTATTAACAGTAGTTCAATTCCCATGTCTTTCAGACATTTTTTACTTTTTTTTAAGAATTGTTTCTTGGTCATCCCAAACATGAAACATCGCCTGATCGGTTAAATCATATAATATGATTGTTTTTGATTTTTTTTCTTATTATCGCATTCTTCTGGATTCACCAGTTCACCAAATTTATATATTAATCGCATTGTATTGTGTATTATGAAATTCTTAAACAATCTGATCTGGGGATAAGTTTTTTTATGATTAAGATCACTTCTCATAATAGTTAATATATAATGGTTAGTCTACTATCCTTGTTTGAGATATGCTCCATCGAAGTTTGATGTATTGAGTTTATTGCAAATAAAAAAATAAAGTAATTTCATCTTCGATTCCTTGTTAAATCTTTGAATCTTACCCAAATCTTAATTCCATTAATCTAAAAAGTATAAGGTGATATTTTGTCCAGAGCAGTTAAAATAATATTATTCCTAATCTTTTTTGCCCTCTTCTTTGAGGCGGGTTTATTTGCATCCTACACAATTGTAACTCAGCAACCTCCAAATCCAAGTGATTTAATTGAAATGCAAATTAACGGCATCAGCTCTCTATTTAATCTGGGAACGCCCAAGATTGCAACTCCAAATAACTTGAAGATTATTAATAAGAACGAAGTAGTAGAAGCCTTAAAGGCCAAGAGTGGTGTTGATGGAATTAATCTAGAGACACTCACAGCCCAAACATATCAGGACACTGATGATGCTAACATAACAGTTAATATCACTGCCATGGGCTATAAGGATGATAAAAGTGGTGGAACATCTAACAAAAGCACTATTGTGATCAAATCCAACGAAACATATAGTATCACTGCAACTGCAGTGGCTGTTACTAAAATGGAGGGAGTGCAGATTAAGGTTGGCACAATAGTGATTACTTCAACCCGAATCCTCTACAACCGATAATATGTTTTTTTTTATTAATCGTTGGTGAAAAATGATAAAAATAGTTGGCATAGGCCCGCGAAGGGAAGACATGACTATAATGGCCCGTCAGGCTCTTGAAGAGGCCGAAATTGTTATTGGTTATGGTGGCTATACAAGGCAAATAAAAGATCTACTGGAAGGGAAAAAGATCATATCCCTTGGAATGGGGCAGGAAATCGAAAGAGCAGAACTGGCTATTGATTATGATAATAAAGGACATAATGTAGTTTTGGTCAGCAGCGGTGATCCTGGAGTGTATGGAATGGCCAACGTACTCCATCAACTAATGGGAAAGTATTCTGAGGTCGAAGTAGAAGTAATACCTGGAGTTTCGGCGGTCAATTATTCAGCTGCCCTATTAGGGGCACCCTTACACGATTTTGCAGTTATCAGTCTTAGTGACATACTCACACCACTTGTGGAGATTAAGAGGAAAATTCGCGCCGCTAGTGAGGCAGATTTCATCATTGCTTTCTACAACCCTCGTAGTAAACAAAGGACAAAACCATTTAAAGAGGCATTGAAAATTCTTCGTGATGTTAGAAGTCATGAAACATTGGTTGGAATAGTTAAAACTCGGGAAACCGTTTCTTCTGTCAGAATCATTACTCTTGACCAGCTTAAAGAGGAAGATGTGGATATGAACACTACCCTTATTGTTGGCAATACATTTACCTATATTGATGACGGTAAAATGATAACACCACGTGGTTATGTCCTCCCATATTCAACACACCCACTGGCCTGCGATTTTTACGAAAAATATCTTGCTGGTGAATGTATTAAAGGTTCCAATACATCCTGTGAGTTCTATCCCTGTCACAGTCACCCTCAAAACTGTACTTACTGTTATTGTCCTTTCTATCCTTGCGGCGATCCCTCCACAGGCGGGCGTTGGATAAAAGAGAAGCAGGTGTGGAGTTGTGAAGGATGCACTTGGATCCATCAGGATGATACAGTGGAATGCATAGGGGCTAAATTACCCAAACTACTTGAAAAAGTGGAAGACCTTCAAGATAATAAAAAAGAGCTTCTCAAATTAAGACGGGAATGTGTTTTTCTAACTAAATAGATGAGGATTAAATTGATTTACTTGGGTTACAGGAAAGTTCAAATTTTCAATAATATAATTCAATTTAATTTTTCATAACCCCATTCCAGATATTAATTTTCCTGAAAATGGATGTTTTTTATGAGATCAAAATATGGGAATGGATATTAAATGAACTTTTATGGGTATTGACAATATTCCAAAAGGTAATGTACCATGTCCGACATACTAATGGTAGTGGTATAATGATTCGTATAAAAAGAGCCTACCAATCTCCTGCAAAAAAAGATGGTTACAGGATTATGGTGGATCGTGTATGGCCTCGGGGAGTGTCTAAACAAAGGTTAAAGATGGATGTATGGTTAAAGGACATTGCTCCTAGCCATGATCTACGCCGATGGTTGTCTCAAAATTCCCAAAAGTGGGATGAATTTGCAATTAAATACAGAGAAGAACTAGCAGACAAAACCGAGTTTTTAAACCAGATATTGGAATTGGAAGAAGAGAAAGGCACTGTTACACTGGTCTATACAAATGGTAACATAGAACAAAATAATGCAATTATATTAAAAGAAGTTTTGAAGGAATTAAATCCCTAAAAACAATCCAAAACTCCTATTTTTTTAAAATTTAACATGAATTATTTTGTATCTTCTTTTCACTGTATCCTTTCCCTTTTACAAATTAAAAAAAATTATTACTGATTAAATAACCATTATTTCCTAATAATGTTTTCAAAAATGTCTAGAGCAATATTTAAATGCTCATCAGGAATGGTGAAGGATGGAATCAACCGTAACATTGATAGGTACCGTCCTTGACCGCCAGACATGGTAATAATTCCCTGCTTGAAGAGTTCCCCCTGAATTTGGGATTTATATTCAACCATAGGTTTATTTTTATCTTCACGGAAATCCACAGCCCTGAGTAATCCCCAGCCACGGGTCTGCCACACATTATGGTAATCATCCCATTCACTGACCCGTTTTCCAATAACATTACCCAAATCCTTAACTCGATCCAGGAGTTGGTGTTTATCCATATACTCCAGTGCAGCCATATTTCCTGCTAACGAAATCGGGGCACCACCATAGGTGGATCCGTGGTAAGCTGGAACCTCTTCCATAATTTCGTCACGAATGAAGGCAGCACTCAGGGGGCTTACACCACCACCCAGGGATTTGGCGCTGGTGAAAATATCGGGTTCGACTCCGTGATGTTCATGCACCCACATCTTTCCGCTGCGACCCATTCCACTCTGAACTTCGTCGAAAATCAGGACTATACCATACTCATCACATATTTCCCGGGCAGATTTGAGAAACTCTTCAGGAGCTGGGTTCATCAGACCTCCAGTAGTGTAAGGCTCCATTATAAATGCAGCCACCTCCTCTGGACTGACCTGGTGGGTAAGGACTCTATCTTTCAGTAATTTCTCTATACAATATCCGTTGCAGTCTTCGGGCTGGTCACAGAATATACAGTTTGGGCAGTTAGCACCTTCGGCATAGTATACATTACTGGAGCGGAGCGACCGGAAAGTATCAGCATCCCTTGATTTCTGGGCCATGCAGGATAATGAACCCATTGTGCGCCCGAAAAAGCCACCCATGAACGAAACCACACAACCTCGCCCGGTGAAACTAACTGCAGTTTTGATGGCTGCTTCATTGGCTTCAGTTCCGTCACAAGCATAATGAACTCGATATCTCGGGCCTTGAGGCACTGTTGACAACAATTTTTTACTTGCATCTATCATTAATGGAAGATTATAATCATTGGATGGGAAAATTCCCAGAACACCATATTCATTCATAATTTCCTGGGCCCGAATCCATATCTCCGGGTTGTTGTAGCCGAAATTAGCTGTGGAGATCCCAGCATTGAGATCGATATACACATTCCCATCCACATCTTCTATCAGACTATTGGCAACTTTTTTAACAGTCAATGGCAGATCCCAACCATCGTCAGAGTCTTTTTTCTTACCAGTCCAGTAACTGGTGACATATTTTTTTGCTTCCTTAATTTTATCTAATGAATAAGGACCCGGAGGATTAGTATTTATGTAGGGAACACCATTCCCCTGCAAATGTTCAGACCAATCGTTTAAACTCATTAAAAACACTTCCATTTCAAATATGCCTATTAAGATGGACAGAATTAAAAATCCAGTTCCATTATTCCTTCAAAAACTGAGACAGCATCACCTTCCATGAAGGCACCCAATTTATCATCCTTCTCGTAGACAGTAATCTGAAGGTCTCCTCCAGGGAGGTGGACTCGCACATTCTTATCTAAAATCCCCTGATGGTAACCACTAATGACTGTGCTGGTGGCACCTGTTCCACAAGCCATGGTGAAACCAGCACCCCTTTCCCAAGTGATCATATCCACTTCCTGGGGGCTGTTTACACCAACAAAATGCACGTTTGTCCTTTCCGGGAACGCTTCATGGTTTTCAAGCAAGGGACCCAACCTATCTAAGTCCACATTTTCAAGATTTTCACAGAATATTACGGCATGAGGATTACCAACGTTGACCGCAGTAAGTTTTATTTCATGTCCATCAACTTTTAACTCCTGATTAATGAACTCATCTTTCTCACTGATCATGGGCACATCTCGTGTTTTAAAAGATGCTGTTCCCATATTTACCCTAATATTTTTCACGGAATTTCTTTCAACTGCCAGTATCAGTTCTTTGATACCTCCCCGGGTTTCAACACGGATTTTCTCTTCTTTGAGAACATCATTTTCATAAACGAATTTACCGAAGCAACGAATTCCGTTTCCACACATCTCTGCTTCACTTCCATCGCTGTTGAATATTCGGAATTTTATATCGGCTATGTTAGATTTCGAAACAAATATTACTCCATCAGCACCAATAGAAAATCCTCTTTGGCATAACGCACTTGAAATTTCTGATTTCTTATCTTCAGGGATCAATTCTTCTTCAAATTCGTTTATCACCACGTAATCATTACCGAGGCCATGCATTTTATGGAAGAGTAGAATAATTTTCTCTTTCATTTGAAAAACCTCAAAGGCAAATTTTGTTTAGATAATATGTCAGAATAGGTCTCTCTATCCCTTATTACATCCACTTTTCCATTATTTACAATTACTTCTGCAGGGAGAGGCCGTGAATTGTATTGGCTGCTCATACTAAAAGAATATGCACCGGCATTCATAATGGATAGGACGTCACTTTCTTCAATTTCGGGAAGGGGTCTGTCTCTTGCAAAGAGGTCACCTGACTCACAGATGTTGCCAGCAACATCAACGTTCTGGGTTGTTGGAGCTTCTGGTTTATCAGCAACCAGTATATGGTGGTATGAGCCGTACATGGTTGGTCGTAGAAGGGTGTTAAATCCAGCATCAACTCCCACAAATTTTCTATAACTTTGTTTAATAGTGTTAACGCGAGTTAAAAGGTATCCTGCATCTCCGACAATGTAACGTCCAGGTTCTATGCACATGGTGGGATTGTCAATACCATACTCAGATAGTTTGGATTTGTATAGTGCTACAATTTCACCTGCGAACTTTTTGATTTCTAGAACAGGTTCTTCAGGGGTATAGGGTATTCCGAGGCCACCCCCAAAATCTATGAATTCGAATTCCACTCCAGCTTCTTGGTGTACTCTACCAGCAATATCCATCAACACCTGGACCGCCAGTTTGAATGGTTCAGGATCCAGTATTCCGGATCCTATGTGGGTGTGTATTCCCACAGGATTGAAACCAAGTTTTTGAGCTTTTTTGTAAATTTCTACTGCCTCTTGTTCCATAATTCCGAATTTAGAAAGTTCTCCACCAGTTATGCAGTGGTCATGGTGTCCGGCCCCTACCATGGGGTTGACTCTGAAAGATATTCTGCTTCCTTTTGCCCCCGGTAGTTTCGCCAAGCGTTCCAACATTGATACAGAGTCCAAGTTAATGCGAACACCAGAATCGAGGGCAAATTGTAATTCTTCACTGGTTACATTGTTACCTGTGAAAAGGATTCGTTCCGGTTCAAAACCTGCTAAAAGGGCGGTATAAATTTCTCCTGGGGAAACTGCATCAATTCCACTTCCTTCCTGTTCCAGGATCCTCATTACTGCCAGGTTGGTGTTGGCTTTGGCTGCATAGAATATTTGGAAATTCGAATATTCAGAGCTGAATGCCTGATGCACTCTCTGATAGTTATCCCGTATTCTCATCTCATCCAGGACGTACAGGGGTGTTCCATATTTATGGGCAAGTTCAAGGGCGTCAGCACCCCCAATTTCTAGGTTGCCTTTTTCATTGGTCTTAAAGTGTAAGTTCATCATAATCCTCCGAAAAGAAGTAAACATCAAATATATCCATTTACCAGCATATAATTGTTACGATATTGATAAAAAAGTGGTTTATGGAAATCGTGATCCATATGAAATTGAAAACATAAAAAAAATAGGGTAGGAAATAGTCATGCCAAAATTAATCCGTTAAACGACCTATAACCTCATCTAAATTGCTTGTTACTTTGTCGATCTGTTCTCTGGTGATAACTAATGGGGGAACAAACCTCAGAACTTTTTCTGCGGTGCAGTTGACAAGTACTCCCTGTTGGCGCATGGCATCTACCATATGGGCGCATGGCATATCCATCTCTATACCTAGCATCAGACCCACGCCACGCACATCTTCCACCAGCCCATGTTCCTGGAAGAGTTCGTTTAACTCATTTTTGAAGTAAACCCCATTTTCACGGGACTTAAGCACCAGTCCTTCCTCTTTAATTGTTTCTATAGAAGCTAAACCAGCAGCACATGCTAGAGGCCCACCTCCAAAAGTTGCAGCGTGGTCTCCGGGTTCGAAAGCTCTTCCCACTTCTTCACTGGCTAGAATGGCCCCCATGGGGAAACCCCCAGCTATTGCTTTAGCTAGGCTGGTGATGTCAGGGGTGACTTTGAATGTTTGGGATGCAAACATCTCACCTGTTCGGCCAAAACCAGTTTGAACCTCATCAAATATCACTAGAGCATCGTTTTCATGGCAGATTTTTTTTAATTCTGCCAGATAGCTATGTGGAGGTATTATTATTCCACCTTCACCCTGCACGGGCTCCACCAGCACAGCAGCTGTTTTTTCAGTTATGGCGTCATCAACAGCTTCAAGGTCTCCGTAGGGGACGTGACTAAATCCAAGTGGTAGTGGGCCGAATCCTTTTTTATATTTATGCTGGCCAGTTGCCGTGATGGTGGTGATGGTTCGGCCGTGGAAACTGTTCTCCATGGCTACGATATCTCCTTTACCAGTGTATTTCCGTGCCAGCTTAATAGCTCCCTCATTGGCTTCTGCCCCACTGTTGCAGAAGAAGGCTTTTTGATGGGGGGAGATTTCAACCAGTAGTTTTGCCAGGCGCACCTGTTCCTCTGTGTAGTAAAGGTTTGAGGTATGGATCAGTTTATGTGCCTGTTTACTGATGGCTTCGGCTACATGTGGATGAGCGTGACCCACATTATTCACAGCAATACCAGCCACACAGTCAATATAAGGATTACCTTCAACATCCCAAACCACAGCGCCTTTCCCCTCTTTAAGGGCAAGAGGTTGGCGACCGTAAGTTTGCATAACATAATCTTTATCTAAAGCCATAATCTCTTCTGTGTTCATTTTATCACCGAATAAATGTAATTAGATCATTAGTTTTTGAACAGCAATTCAATTCAAATTCTTATTTGATTCATCACCATGAAATGCATATGGTAATTATCAGTATAAGGAGTCATGGTTATAAAGATTTAATCTTATATGGTACACATCCACAAGAAAAGCATTTAATAAAAGGATGAACAGGGATATATAATCAAACTATAATATTTCAATATTATTACGTTTATGAATGCAATTTTATGGTTCAGTTAGTATTGTTTAGGAGGATTAGAAGTAATGGATAATCAGAAACTAATTTTATATATTGGATCGGTATTTTTACTGATTATAGGCATTTATACATTATATATTGGTCAAGTATCCCAAGGTGTGACTTGGTTCATATTAGCCATATTGTTTCTTTCAATCTCTACACAAATGGGAATTCCTATTAAGGCAGTAAAAATGAGGAAAATCATCATTTCAATATGTGGCATATTATTGTTGGGAATTGGAGCCTTAACACTCTACTTCGGGGACTTATTAGCAGGAACGGCATGGTTAATAGCAGGAATACTAGGAATATTTGTTTCGCTCATGTTAGTTGGCTATAAAAGGCCTAAATCGGAATGAACATTATAATTATCAGTTATGGGCTTCTCACCATGGACATCGAAACAATAAGAATCGCACTTAGGTCAAAAATTTATAAACCAAGAAATTGAATTATTTTTCAGGTGAATTATCATGAAAAAAGCTGTTATTGAAACAGATAAAGGAAACATAGAACTAACACTTTTCGAAAACGAAGCCCCCAATACAGTTGCAAACTTCGAAAAATTGGCTAACACGGGTTTCTACAATGGTTTGTCCTTTCACAGAGTTATCCCGGATTTCGTCATCCAGGGGGGCTGTCCAAAGGGTAATGGAACTGGTGGGCCTGGCTACACAATTAAATGTGAAATAAACCCCCATAAACACGGTACCGGGGCCCTTTCCATGGCCCACGCAGGAAAGGATACTGGTGGTAGCCAGTTCTTCATAACACACAGCCCACAACCCCACTTGGACGGTGTTCACACAGTCTTCGGCAAAGTAATAAAAGGAATGGAAGTGGTTAACGCCATAGAACCCGGCGATGTGATGAATAAAGTTACCGTAACTGATGAATAATCCATAAACCCTAATTATTCATCTATTTTTTTTATTCTCAGACTCACAGTTTTTCACTCAAAGAAACTTTTTTAGAACCAAACCATAGATTGAAGCTATCTTTTCAGCGATTTCCACGTGTTTTTGGGTATAATCCTCTTCAGGATTCCCAGCCACAATCTGTCCCAGAATTTCATTCTCGTACATTACTGGAACTGATAAGAACTGGTGCACTGGTTCATGGCCTGGGGGAAGCCCGTGTGCTGCAGGGTGGCTGCTTATATCCTGTACGTATAATGATTTGCCAGTATCCAGGGAGTAACCCAAAAGACCACCATAACTACCATCTTTTAGTACTTTGAAGCGTGCCTCACCAATTTTCTCATACATCTGGCAGGATTTAGTTAAATGGGAGAAAGATATGCCCACACTATCCCTATTTTTTGGATCTATAAATGCCACATAACAGCTTTCACTTTTAAGGGTTTGTTTGATTTTTCTCAAAAAAAGGTCTGAAATTTCTTTAAGAGTGCAATCAGGTAACATGGCCATTACTTTCATGTAGAAAACATCAAGATCATCTTCAACAGACATTTAATCATCCTCACAAACCTTAATCAGCACACCAAACACGGATTCTAAAGGCAATGTTGTTTCATTTTCAACTTCAACATACCAAAAATTATCTTGATGGAAAGTGTTTTTAACATGAGCTATCTTGAAGGGAAAACCAGCAACCAAGGCATAAGAACCTAAAAGGGGATTTTCTAGTGGTTTGCCAGATACTAAAATCTGATCACTTGTATGAACGCGTTTGGGGTTTATTCTAATTTTTAACCAAGTATTTGGAGCTAAATCTGGATTTTGATCACCATTTACCTTTATTATAATGGTTTTTTCCCTTTGTTTTCCTCCCTGCCTTTTAATTTTCTTTTTTAACATTCGATTGATTAATGATTCTACCTCAACAATACCAATATCCGCCTCAAGTAAATGGGCGATGATTCCTTCATCAACTGCTTCCTGTAACACTCGTCCGGCGTGAATCTCTCGACACCGTGATTGGCTGCTGGTGCTTCGCATAGGACACTTCCAACAGTATTTATCCTTCAAAATATTCATTAAATCATTGTATACGTCTTTATTATCTTTTTGAAAATCAAGAAGACGTTTTTGAAGCTTCCCCATCAAATCACTATTTATCTTTGTCAATCTATTAATATTTGAATTTGATGATGTTAAATTTCCTGTTTTTATGTTAAATTTATTATAATAAGGACCGGTTGGTTAAAAACTCTCTTTTAATAAACAGCATAATTTAATAAAATCATGCAGATAACTGTAAATAGACACGATCATATAATGTGGAGATACAATGGCCAAAGATGCATTTAATGAATTGGATGAGGTTACCAGAGAAAACATTGCTCTTGCCCTCTGGATGAAAGAATTCAAATCCCAAAAAATACCTCCAAATATTAAAAAACGCATTTTAAGTAAAAAAAACAGTCCAGAAGCCTTTGGAAAGAGGATGCAGTATCGTATTCAGGATTTACTTGACAACCCTGATTCATTCACCCCTAGCTACAAGAAAAGATACGAAAAACTTTTGGAACACTGTGATTCGCTAACATCAATCCAGGCTTATGCTTTAAATCACTTATTGGGTGTGGACAGTAGTCGAGGCTACCAGGATATTCCGGATGAATCTAATATAGAATTTCCTAAGGATTTTGCCCCGCAATTGGGATACCAGGTGGGTTGGCACTTTTTTGTTGGTAACTGTCGCGATACCCGAAGAAGGGAATATGGGATTTTAGTTTCATTTTATCGTTACTCACTCCTACCTCCAGAAATGGCCCATACTTTCGGTTTAACAGATTGGGATAATCAGATATTTGAGATGCAACTGGCCGTGGCCCCGGCAGGAGAAGAACATCTGCAAAGCAGACCATTTGCAATATCCGGTACCACGGGATTGCTGGACTTTTCCAACAATCCTTTTCATTATCAGGCAGGAAATAACAGCATAATATCCGAAAAGGAAGACGAACTTTTCCCTCTAAGAGTACAGGCTTGGGGTATCAATCAGGGAGGAGAAGAGGATGTGGAGATGGAAATTGACCTCGGATTCACCTCCAACAAAGATTTCCTCCTCCAAGGGAATAAGGGATGTCTTCCATGTTGTTGTGGGGTGGGAACACTTTACTATTCGGCTACAAATCTTTCACTGGAGTCGGGTAGTCTGTTGAAACTGAATGGAGAGGACATCATACTTACTCAGGGGAAATTCTGGTTTGACCATCAGTGGGGCAACGCCCTGGAACCTCTGGGTAACAGCAGGTGTAAAGTAGTCCGGGCAGCCAACGTCCTGACCAAAACATCCCATTCCAGGGGATGGGATTGGTTCATGGCCCAATTTGAGGGTGATCGGGAGATGACCATGTATGCACCCCACACTGATGAGAATCTACAGTTCTACTGGTTAACTGGCCCAGAACCACCAGGAACCATGGTGGTTGCCGTCAAGGGACAGTTCGTTGACTCTGATTGTGACGTTGTAGATATTAGGGGAACACTCACTGTAGATAAATGGGTTAAAAGTGTGAAATCCTCTAATCCTGAGCATTATTTCGTCACCAACACATGGTATCCAGACCACTGGGAATTCGAGTTCCAGGACATGGTTCCTGAGGATATTCGTCACTTCACCATGACTCCGATCGTTGAGGGTGGGCAAACTGGTTACAACGCCAGCGGTGCCCAATATTCAGAGGGGGGAGTTTATATCCGGAATCCTGAAGGGAAATTTGTGGGTAAAGGTTTTGCTGAATCAGTTTATTATGCTGATGCACATCCAAACATTTTCCATCTAGCAGGACTTCCAGACACTCCAAAAATGCGGAAGTTAATGGATCCACCAGAACCCTCAGCATTGTTAAAGTTAAAGGCCCTATTGTACATGGCCTGGCCACCAAACCAGAGGAAGATTAAAAAAGTTCTGGAAAAATGCTTGGAGCAGGGATTACCCACAGACTATCTTGGCTGATTTATCTCCTGGAGCAGTGTTGTAACCTCATTAAAGCAATTGCATTTACAAGAGTAAAAGTCCAATAGCTCAATCTTATCATGGCATTTTTTTTATTTTCAATCAATCAATGAGATTAGGGTCAGATTAAACATCAAAAACTTATCTAAATGTTCTATTGGCTAACATAAACAAAATAAACATCAAAAAGGGAATTAAAGCAATTAGGAGCAATATTTTCCCATGAAAATTAGCCCTTTTATTGTGCCGTGACAGGAGATAAAATCCCATTATAACTGCACCTCCAACAAAGATTGAACCATAACCCAAAAATATTTCACTACGGTATCTATTATATTCATATTCCTCTTCTGACAGATAGTTTTCCTTAAACCCGTATAAAGAATTTTCATTACTTTGTATGAGGGATCCACCACATTCGCATAATAGATCAAAGTCTTCAATCGATTCATTACTTTTTAATTCGTAATATCCTTGGCAAGAATCACATACCAAATATTTGAGATCCTTACCTTCTCTTTTATTCCTCAGCTGATGTGAGATTTCTTCATTAGAAACCATGTAAACACCCTATGATATAAAAACGAATTTTTTGAAAGGTTATTTATCATCTAAATTTATTTAATCTCATTACATTATTTATGTACAATTTTTTTTAATCGTAATCATCTTTTAAAATGAGTTTTAGCCAAATTTTTGTTTTGAATTATTTTAACTGATTCAATAAACAGTTTTAGCTTTCCAATTGCTTGAATATTATTTTTTGGAAATAGTTTTTATTTTTTCTTCCTTAGTGATTCTAAAAGTCCAGATTCGCGGGCGTAATGGAAGAGGTAGAGCTGAACATAACCTGCCCACTTGCCATAATGTTCCATTCCGAATTCTCGAACTTCTTGTGGTTTAAGCTCTTCTTTAGGGAAGTATAATTTTTCAATAATTCTTTTAATCCACACATCCACGGGGAAAGCCTGCCCCCTTCCAAATCCGTAGAGTAGAATGCAATCAGCTACCTTCGGCCCCACTCCAGGCAGTTCAATTATGGTATCGAAGGCTTTCTCATAATTCATCCGGGCCAGTTTAACCAGATCAATTTCAGACTGAATCATCCGGGCAGCATTAATAATGTATTTAGCCCGATAACCCACTCCACATGCCTGAAGATTTCTATCAAAGATGAAATCATCCGGTAAATGGTCTTCGTGGCGTTGCATTTCCTCCAAGTCGTGTTCTGGTACTTCACTCATTACTAGAGGGGTTGGAAATGTGTAAAAATCACCAGAATTAAACCGATATCCATCACCCCACTTCCTTTTAATATCTACAATGGAGCGGGTCCACCGTAATATTGAACAATTAGCTGAGGATATGGATGATATGATGCATTCAAAAGGATCATGGGCTTTAAAAAGCCTTAATCCATGACAGAAATCAATAGTGGGTGATAATTTCGAGTCTTCTGTTAAAAATCGGTAGAAATGGTTCAGATCATGATCTAAACTGAATATTATCCGGATAGAACGTTCAACACTCTTTTTTGAAATATTTTCAGGCGATTCAGCACGAATTTCAATGTTACTTCGAGGATCACTGTCTTTATGACCCATCTGAATGAGACAGGGAGAACTATCTACCTGAATCAGTTCTTGGAAGTAAGAATCACTATTTTTCCATGGGGGCTGGCTGGTCTGGCCGCTGTTGATGGTTAAATTCAGATTCAAAGGCCCTTTGAATCTCTTTGGTGAGATGGAAAATTCAGTTATCATTATTATTTTGATGTGGTTGTTGATTTTTAAAAAAGTTAGTATTCCAAAAATAAAAAGAAGTAGATAAAGTATCTACTTAATTATAAACTGTATCTAACAGTTGCAAGTTTTTAAACCATTATTTTATCTTATTCTTTTGTTATTGATCCTAAACCGTTAACTTGCTGTTTCACTTGTGGATTACCTGAGTATTTAATTGAACCTCCACCATTCACAACTGCATTTAGGGTGTTCACAATATTCAGGGTGGCTTTACCTTCACCATTAATAGTGGCAGTTGCTTTTTGGCTCACTAAGTCTTTGGCAGCTATGGTACCGCCTCCGTTAATAGTGGCGATAAGATTGTCAATATTACCAGAAAGGGTCATTTTACCATTATCGAGGGTGACAGTGAGGCTGTCAGTATTTAGATCTGTGACTTCAGAATCACCACCACCATTGGTTGTAAGCGAATTTAAATCTTTTAAGGTGATATAAATCTTCACTGCCCTGTTGCTAACGCTATTCAAGTTGTTGATGGATAAAGAGTTTCCAGAAACTGTTGTAGATATTTTAGACATAAGGTTGTCATCAGCTTCTATTCTAATGGATTCATTGTTCCCTTGCTGGATAATCAATGTACCAGGACCATTTAAAGCAACATTGGTCACACCACTAATATCTGGGGTCTGGTTTCCAGTTCCAGGAAGTTGAGTACATCCAGACGCAGCGACTACTATGCACAATAATACACCCAATATCAGAATATAAGAGTTCTTATTCATTTTTTCCATTTAATTCCCTCCATTGATAGTATTCGTTTAATTATCTATTTATTATTTTTCATTTAACCTGCCATTAAACTGATAACAATACAAGAGTTATGGAAATTTTAAAAATAGCCATTAAAATAAACTTAAACTGAATTGGAAATGAATTGTCCTTTTTAAGGACTATTAGGGGTTTAAACGGAATTTAAGAACAATATGTTGGAACCATATCTATTTAGAGTGAACAGATCAATGATTTATATGCAGGGGGGAATGCTAATAACTGGTTTCACTTCACGTATAAGGGGCACTTTATTAGGGGGCCTATTACCGCTCGATCGGTCTCGATTCATGCCTGAGATCATGGCAGGCATAGTAATGGCCGCAATATTCATTCCTGAGGTGATGGGATATGCTAAAATCGCCGGAATGCCTATAATCACAGGAATATACACTATTTTAATCCCCATGGTTGTTTTCGCCATTTTCTGTTCATCCCGCCACCTCATTGTAGGTGCGGATTCAGCCACTGCAGCTATCATGTTCGGCATCCTTGTTACTGCTGCTGTTCCTGGAAGCCGATTATACTTGTCCATGGCTTTCTATGTGGCAATTTTATGTGGTTTGTTCTTGCTCATCGCTCGATTGCTCGGATTGGGATTCATTGGAGATTTTCTCTCTAGAACGGCTCTGGTGGGATTCCTCACAGGGGTAGGAGTCCAGGTGGCCATAAGTCAGTTAGGGGGAATGTTTGGTTTAACCACCACGGGAATTGGCGCATTTCCCAAAATATTATCATTTATTTCCAATTTACCCCAAACCAGTCTCACCACTCTGATGGTCTCTATACTTGTGGTGGCTTCCATCATCATATTCCGACGCATTGACCCTAAAATTCCAGGGGCCCTCATTGCTGTGGGGGGAACCATTATGGCCAGTTATATTTTTGATTTCACACGGATCGGTGTTTCAGTTGTGGGCACGGTCCCCAACGGCATCCCAACAATAAGCATACCTACTTTCTCAGCACTTGACTACTATGCTTTATTCACGGCTGCAGGGGCCTGTTTCATTGTTATAATTGCCCAGAGCGCGGCCACATCCCGGGCGTACAGTGTTAAATTCTCTGACGAATTGGATGAGGATAAAGATATTTTGGGGCTGGGAATATCTAACATAATGGCGGGTTTAACAGGTAGTTTTGTGGTCAACGGCAGTCCTACCAAAACCCAAGTCGCAGTGGAGTCTGGAGCACGCAGTCAACTTGCCACTCTGATAGCTGCTGCTGTAGTACTCCTGGTGGTATTATTTTTTACTAAACCCCTTTCAATCCTACCCAACGCAACCTTGGCCAGCATAGTATTTTTAATCGGTCTGGAAATGGTCGATATCAAAGGTTTGAAGGATATATACTATGAAGTACCAGCAGAATTTTATCTGGCACTCATAACTCTCATAACTGTGGTGGTAATAGGTGTTTTATGGGGAATATTAGTAGCTGTAATCATATCTCTCATTTTACATCTAAGCCACTCGTACAGGCCTAACAATAGCATTTTAATCCGTAATGAAAGGGGTGAATGGGCATTTGTTCCAGTAATTCTCGGCGCATACACTGAAAAGGGCTTAATCGTTTACAGGTTTAATCGGGACTTATACTATGCTAATGCAGAAAAACTCATGAAAGAAGTTATAAATCTGGTTAAAAGCTCTGATTATCCGGTATATTGGCTTGTATTGGATTCTGGGGGATTTACTGGTATTGATTATACTTCTGTGCAGATGTTAAAAGAATTAAAAATCAGATTGGATAAATTGAATGTTCTTTTAGTCATGACCACTGTTTTCCCTAGTTTAAGGATGCAATTCGAACGTTCCGGGTTTATAAAAGTATTGGGGGAGGAGAATTTGTATAGGGGCGTGAATGATGCTATAAAAGCATTTGAAAGACGGAAATAACTTTCCTACTTATTTTTTTCTTTCTTGTTTGGAGATTAACTTTAGATATTTAATGTTACATAAAGGGTAGCATGAATGAATTATCACAGAGTTCTAATAAAAAAAGCCTTACCAGGGCAGGGATTTTATTTTTCCTGGCGGGTTGTATAATTTTAATGGGCATCATAACTGCCGAATCCTTCTATCCTGAAAACTATACCTATACCACGTCTAAAAGTATGATAAGTGATTTAGGTGCCACGGAACCACCAAACAGCATTATCACCCAGCCATCTGCAACAATATTCAACTTCAGCATGATTTTAACAGGGATCATAGTCCTTTTCGGCACTTACTTCTTGTTCAGATATTATAATGACCGAATAGCAGCGGTTTTAGTTGGTTTACTTGGTCTGGGAGCGTTAGGCGTAGGTTTGTTTCCAGGAAATGTGAATCCTCAACATCCTCTATTTGCTCTTACAACCTTCATCAGCGGAAGTTTGTCTGCAATTTACTCTTATAGGATTATAAATTCGCCATTCAAATATTTCGCGGTCCTTTTGGGGATCATTGGTCTGGTATTCTTGTTCAGCGCCAATATATTGATCCCAATTTTCGGTGGAGGCGGGGTTGAAAGATGGGTGGCTTACCCCATCGTGTTGTGGTTAATTGGATTCGGAGGATATCTCATGGGATTAGGATCCACAGAAAAAGACTAATAGCAAATTATTATTTGGAAACGGTAAAATTGTAGACAAATCATTTTCATTTGTATCAATTACCAGTTTCTACCTCCCGTTGAAAAATAAAAAAAACGATAGGACGCATAATTAGTCCTATAAATTATTAATCAATTTTTCATACTTTATAGAATGCGATTTACTGGAAATACTATCTCATGAATTAAATTAACTAGTTAAAGATTTGGTTCGCTGTCCAGATCAACTTCGCATTCTTCAAAGTGCAGTTTCTTCTTTTTAACCCATACAAAGCCATGATCGGGGGTGATAACTGCCACATTTATTGGCCCACCAACTCCTGGCATGTCCCCCGGGTCGGAGTTAATTCCGTCACTAAAACGTTGAATGGCGCTGGTGGTTTGGATCATCAGTGTTGCAAAGTCAATTGCGTCCTGCAGGGTCATGGTCCCCCATTGAATGGCATATTCCAATCCTCTTAGCTGATTTTGAATTTCTTGTTCATTTCGCTTTTGAATGGCTTCTTTAACAAATTCAATATTCTGAATTCGACCATCAAATCCTAAGACGATCCGGGCGGCAACGTCTCCCTGCCCGATCCAAGAACTTCCGTATTCCATGTTAGGTTTTTTACTATCTCTGAGCTTCTGAACGGGGCCGGGTATGGTCACACTGTAAACCTGATGCGTTCCGTCTGGATTATAACCAGCCACTAATAGTTCAATAGGGTCTGGTCTGGCCATCCCATTTTCAACGGTTCCATGGGGTGTTCGGAAACTGAATTTCAGTAGAGCGCCTTCTTGTTCCATTTGCAGCAGGGTACAGCCCTTGGAATTCAGATCTTTTTGAATATTGGCCTTAATCTGCTCTAATTGCGCTTCCCACTTGTATTTTTGGCTGAAAATATGGTGTAACTTTCGGGCAACCTCTTTCACTCCCATATTATTAACTTTGGAACCACGACGAAACTCCTCTATATACTGGCTTACATTCTTCTGCACACCATCCTCTGGGAGGAAGGCTAACCCGGTGATGCCCACACCAATTCTTCGGTTAATTTCGAATATTTTAATGGCATTCTCGCTACCTATTCGGGCCATTCCTTTCATATTACGATAACTCTGCCTGCTGTCAGCAGCAAGGACTAATCCTTCAGGGGTGGTGGTGTTGATAACCAGTGACATGCTCGTACCTCTCAAATAACATTATCATTTTTCAATTTCTAGAACAATTTGACAAAACATCATTTTTATCAGGGAATAATCTTTATACTCCTAAGCCGATATTAATGGAATCAACGATTTAGTTTATAAGGGTCGAAAATAAGATTTGGGCCCTATCAGTTCGTCATGGTACGTATTTTCTATATTATTACTATTCTGGAGAATTTAGACGACTTAAGGCTGAATAAATAAAAAAAAGGAAGTTAAGGGGAATCAGTTTCTTCTACATCTTCCAATGTTTCTGCTTGTATTAAGCACCCTAAAACTCCTCCAAATGCAGCAATTACTATTTCAATCACCAAATAAATGACATTAAAGAGTAATATGCTCACAATATAATTACCATACCCTTGAAGGTACATCATGGCTATTAATATTACATTGATTAGTATACCGGAGATTAATCCTAAAATTACCCCATTAATAGCTCCAGTTTTAATGTCATCATTAATCATGAATCCAACTACGATTCCTGCCAGTAAAAATGAGGGCAATAGTAGACTCACACCAGTTACCATGTCCCCTATGACATACATTGATAATATGATTGCAATACCAATAATTAGGGGGTTACGTTTGATAATTTCCATATTCATCTTGTTCACTCCTGTATTATATTTGCCATTTAAATCTGTAAAAACCTCAAGAATATGATATTTTTTTATGGTTTTTAAATCAGGTTTTTCTCATGAGGTCATATCTTAATTATTTCAGATTTTTATCTAATGTTCATATTCTTTTAAAGGCAATCTTTAAATAATTATGCCCAAATTCGTTTCATTTATGCCCAAATTATGTTTTGGATTAAAAATAGAAGTAATTATTAATTATTTTTTTTTAAAATTTGGGTTTAAAAGATTAAAAAAAATAGCACTCAAACAGGGAATAGTGGAATGTTCAACATAAATCAAAATAACATAGCCAAATTTTTGCTATCACTATATAGAGACACCTATCAGAAGTCAGGATTTTTGTTCATAATCCAGTTTTTGACTGATGTGCTGATATATGTCTTTAGTTACTCCAACGTTCCTAATAAAATTGTTAGAATATCTAATATCCCCTCTTCGGGGGTTATCCTGCCTCATAACATACATGCAGACGGCGGTTATGATCATGAGGGGGTCAGTTTTTCGCCCCTTACCTCCCCGGTAAAGTTTCCGGAAATCAGCCTTGCAGATGATATCTCTGGCCCGGTCTTTTTGACCACCACCAACTGGCTTCATGACTTCTTCTCCTTCTTCAAGTTTGGTTAAAACTAGGGTTGGGCTATGGCCGGTCATCATAAAGTTACTGGCAACAACGCTAAGCATGGCCAGTTTTTCCTGCAGACGGAAATCTTCTTCACTGGTTTTCTCATGGTAAGATTTATATCGCTCGTATTTTTTTATCTTCCTTTCTAATTTGTCCACTTTAGTCTTATCGTCAAGAAAGATGTGTTTTCGTTTTGTCAAATTCTTCGCCTGGCAAGTTTTTGTAATGATTCAATAATCTCTTGTTTAGAGTCTAACTGCAACACCCTTTTCCTTCAAGTACTCTTTCACCATTGGCACTGGATACTCATTAAAGTGGAAGATGCTGGCAGCTAAAGCAGCATCTGCCTTGCCCTTAGTGAAAACTTCATAGATATGTTCTGGATTACCACCACCACCCGAAGCAATTATGGGAATATCCAACATTTCACTCATGGTCTTGTTCAGAGGAAGATCATAACCATCCTTAGTCCCGTCCCGGTCCATGCTGGTTAGGAGTATCTCCCCAGCGCCCCTTTCCTGACATTCCATTGCCCATTGTATGGCGTCAATCCCGGTAAATTCCCTTCCACCATATATGCTACAGTCGTACCAGCAGTAACCCTCAGGAGTTTCGATGATCATATGATCGTCACTTTCATTGGGGTTATCCACGTAACGGCGTTTGGCATCAATTCCTATAACGCAAGCCTGGCTTCCTACCACTTTTGACGCCTCATTGATGAGATCTGGATTATGAATCGCTGCTGTGTTTGTGGAACATTTGTCCGCTCCGGCCTTGAGCATGTTAACATAGTCCTGTGGCTTCCGAATACCTCCACCCACACAAATGGGGACGAAAACATTCTCGGTGGTGGCATCAATTACATCCGCCATGGTCTCCCGACGCTCATGAGAGGCGGTGATATCCAGGAATACTATTTCATCAGCGCCATCCTCATAATATTTGGTGGCCAATTCCACAGGTTCTCCAGCGTAACGTATTTGTTTAAATTCAATTCCTTTTACAACCCGGCCGTGGGGAACGTTGAGGTCACAGTCCAGGCAGGGTATTATTCTTTTTGCCAGCATTAAAATCTCCTGATTAATAGTACAGTAATTAGTTTTTTAATGTAGTATATATCTTCCTGCAATACGAAATTACTTTATTAATATCGTTATACTAAACATAGTAAAAATCAAGAATATGGGTTATGAAATGAATTTCGGCAAAGTCTTTAAAGATGCACTTGTTTATCCATTTAGGAACATTAATAAGTTTTTGATAATGTTAGCACTAAATTTTGGTAGTTTTTTAATCATTCCTATTTTCATGGCTTCTGGATATGAATTTAGAATTATAGAAAGTACTATTCAGGGATCCAATGAATTACCTGATTTTAGCAAGTCCGGAGATTTAATAAGCCAAGGTTTTAAAATAATTGCAGCCTCCATAATCTATGGTATCCCATCTTATATTGTTATGTTTGCCCTGATAATTTCCAGAAATCCTGATTTAAGCGTCAACGGAGTTTATTCAACGATAATTTTGGCATTCATTGGTTTTTTAGTAAACATTGTATTTATACTATCAATAGTTAATATGGTCGCTGAAAACCGCTTCGGGGCTGTTTTTGATTTTAAAATAGTTTTTCAGTTGATAAAAAATCTAGGATGGGGCAGATATCTTTCATATCTAGTGGTTTATTCAATAATAATTGAGATTCTTGGATTAATCATCAGTATGATCTTTACTCACTTCATGAACATGGGATCAACATTCTTGATAGCGTTCTTAGTGATTATGTTGCATAATGCCTATGTATTAATGTTTGGCGGCCGATTCAGTGGATTAATCTACTCTAATGCTGCTGAAGGACTAGAGATGGAAGGAAGATAATCGCTGGAAAAAATTTTTTTCTTTAATTATCATTCTTATAATTTTTTTAATCTGGTTACATGTAAAAGGGTTTTTTAACTCTAATAAGAATAATTTTATAAGTGAAAAAAACCTAACAAGTCACTTGCCTATGGTTTATTAGGCTTTTTAATGGGCCTGTAGTCTAGCCTGGAATATGACGTGGGACTTCGGATCCCAAGGTCGGGGGTTCAAATCCCCCCAGGTCCGCTATGTTATTCTTTATTTTTGTTATAATCATTTTTTCCAGCCATAGTGGTCACATATCCATCTGGCTTCCTTGGTATAGGTTTATCCTCATTTCTTCTCTGAGTTTCCTTCAATAAATCGTCATTTGCTTTAAAGTGTATTGTTTTGCGAGGTTCACATTCGTCTATAATTGCATAGGCAGTGTTAAAACCAGAACCCATGCGCACCAGCCCGGCCACAGCTGCCGCTTCCATGATTTCCCCTTCCCTGGCTCCTGCTTTCAGGGCCTGTTTTTTATGGGCTTTTACACAGGAATCACAATTTACTGCCACTGCACACGCCAGTCCTATAATACTTTTATCTTTAAGGGTTAGGGTCCCGTCTTTTAAGACTTCGGATGCCAATTTTTTGAATGCATTATCCACATCTTCACCAAGAACCTCTGTGAAACGATTTGGCCGACTTTTTTCTACCATTGTAGTATCTCCTTGACTTTTTCAGGGGTTAATTATTCATTAAGGATAATATATGATATGAGCTTTCCCCAGATAGAGTTATATAATTTTTATCTTTCATTAATTCTCTATTCTCATTAATATTATCATAGTTATAAGTTTATCATCTGAATGAATAACTTGCGGCTTTAAGTGTCTAATTTACAGTGATAATGGGTAAATTACTTTTGAATGTCATTTATCAGGCTTAATTCTTCGTTTAGAAAAATAATCGAATATTACGATAGCATGGAAAATGCCTGCAAATGTAATACTTTTTAATATTCTGATAAGATTTATAAGTGATTATCTATAATTAAATTTAGAAAAAATAGCTTTAAAGCATTTGATGAGCTATTTTAGATTTATAATATGGTTTGATTAGGAGTTTAAATTTTTATAATGCTTAAAGAGATGGTGAAAAGATGGCTAGTGAAGAAAATGATATATTTTCAAAGGTTATAGAATTTCATGGACATTCATGTCCTGGTGTGGCAATAGGAATCCGTGCTGCAGAGATAGCTACTGATAAATTAATATCTTCTAGAGCAGTGGATGAAGAATTATTGGCCATTGTGGAAAATGACAGCTGTAGTGTTGATGCCATTCAAGTGATCACTGGCTGTACCTTTGGAAAAGGAAATTTAATATTTAAGGATTATGGGAAAAACGTATACACCTTCATCAACCGTGGCACTGGAAAAACTCTGCGTTTGTCTTTAAATATACCCATTGACGAAATTGATCCTGAATTCGCTAATCTTAGAACAAAAGCATTTTCTGGAGAAGCGAAACCTGAAGATGAAATGGAATTCGAGAAACGAAAAGATGATATTTCAGAAAAAATCTTGAGCATGCCTGAGGATGAACTCTTCAAAATAGAGTATGTGGATATTGAAATTCCTGGAAAAGCCCAGATATTTGGGTCAGTAAAATGTTCTAAATGTGGTGAACTGGTTGCCGAACACAGGGCAAGGGTAGAAAATAGTGATTTTGTTTGCATTCCCTGTTTTGAAGATTATTCAAGAAATTAATTTTTTAATTTTTTTAACAGATTTTCCTGTCATTTGAATTTTTGTTATGATTTAATTGATTAGGATTATCTCCAACTTCCAAAGATTATATGATCATACTTTTACAGCATTATATACAGTATTATCTTCTAACTGGTTATTTATAAAGTTGGTATTATTTTATTTTTCAGTATTACATTTCAAGAATTCATATATATATGTATTATTACTTCGATCGAAAGTATTATAATGTATTTCTATTACATTTATTAAAAATCGGAGGTGGTTTTATCAATCAGAAGTTATTAGCAGTAATTATTATTATCGTAGCATTAGTGGGTGGAGCTTTATTCTACATCTTTGGAATGGGTGGATCAGCTTCAAATAGTAATGGAACAGTCCCCATAACAGATGTTGCTGGTAGGACAGTAGAAGTCCCGGTTCAGGTTAATAAGGTGGTGGGAACTGGGTGTTCAGCCAGAGAAATAGTTTATCTAAATGCCACTGACAAAATCGTGGGAATAGAACAGATGGAAACAAATTCTACTGGGGCTTGGGGAAATCAATTACCTTATACTGTTGCCCACCCAGAACTAATGAGTCTCCCCATCGTGGGTAATGCCAAGAAAAGCATAATAAACTACGAGCAAATTGCAAAACTAAACCCCGATGTTGTTTTTGCAGCTGATGCCAGCCAAGCCGAAGATATTCAATCTAAAACAGGCATTCCGACAGTTGTTGTTTATACTATGGGTGTGGGAACACCAGACCAGATGGAAAAGTATAAAAACTCCCTGAAAATAATGGGCAAAGTCTTGGGTAAAAGTGAAAGAGCAGATGAACTCGTGAATTATATCAATTCCTGTGAAGAAGACTTGAACAAACGGACTAAGGACGTCGCAGACAGTAACAAATCTACAGTTTATGTGGGAGGGCATGCTTACCGCGGCTCTCATGGCATAACATCTACCAATGCATTCTATCCCACATTCAGAATGGTAAATGCTAAAAACGTTGCTGGTAATGTCAGCACTAATGACACTTCAATAGCAGTCCAGATAGATAAGGAACAATTAATAAAGTGGGATCCTGATGTGATTTTCATTGAAGAATCCAGTGTAGCATCGGTGATAAACGATACCTCAAAATTTCCAGAATATAAAAATTTAAAGGCAGTAAAGAATGGTAAAGTGTATGGATTGATGTCCTACTGTCTTTACAGTTATAACAAGGACATATTATTAGCCGATTCATACTACGTTGGGAAGATTCTATATCCCGAACAATTTAAAGATGTGGACCCCGAAGAAAAGGCTGATGAAATCTTTGAGAAATTTGTGGGTAAACCTGTTTACAATCACATGAAAGCAGTTCAGGGAGGATTCAAGAAAATCGAGTTATGATTTTCTTTTTTTAATTTTTTATAGGGATCAAGTGGTAAGAATGAACATTCTAGAAAGGCCAGATATAACACACGAAAAATTACAAGAGATAGTTGAAAATGCCTTCAATGGCTTGAAAACATTTAACATTATAAAGTCTTCAGTTGAAATGGGAGTTTTTGATAACTTAAAAGATCCAATAACCTATGAAGAACTATCTCAGAGATTAGAAATTGAACCAGTATTTTCTTATTATATTTTAGAGGCCTTGGCAAAGATTGGTTTAATAGAGAAGGAGAATAATTTTTACCAGAATTCAGGTTTATCCCAACTATATCTAGACTCTAATTCTAATTATGATCGGAGTAGTTGCATAGTATCTTTGCAAGAAAACGCTGATCTATGGAACAATTTAAGTGATACTCTTAAAGGGGATATTTCCAAGAAAGAAGAACTGTTTTTCCCATTCATAATACAAGTAATGGCTGAAGACTGCATATCTGGAGAACTTCAAGATACAGTGGAAATCATTGCTTCCTATGATGAATTCATGAATTCCAAAACCTTACTTGATTTGGCTGGTGGTCATGGGATGTACTCCATAGCCCTTAGCAAGGCAAATCCCAACATTTCTTGCCACGTTTTTGATCTAGCGCCTGTAACTGTGGAAACCGAAAAATACATCCAAAAATACGGAGCGGATGTGAAAACCATTCCAGGAAATTTCTATCAGGATGATCTTAAAGGGCCTTATGATATGATTTTTTCCTCATATAATCCGGGTGGTAAAAACCCTAAAATTGCCAAAAAAGTCTATAATTCCCTTAATATGGGGGGATTATTTGTAAATAAACAGTATTTCCCAGAAGATGAAAATCAGACTCTGGCTGATGTTCTGGATAACTTGGAGTGGAATTTTGCAAACTTCGAAAAATCAATGAAGGCCAGTACCAGGTATAGCTTTAAGGGTGATCTGTCATTTCAGGAGTATTTGGCGTATTTAGAAGATATGGGCTTTGAGATAATGGACGTACATCATGTAGATCATCTTAACCCGTCCTTTGGAACTAAATCAAGAAACAAACTTATAATATCCAAAAAAGTGAGTTAATTGTCGTGCGAAAATACAACAATCAGTCGTTACATGGCTTATACTAGAAGAAAATTACTCATGATAGTTTTTCTAGTATTGGCCTTAATATCTTTAATAATTCTGTCTATTAAAGTAGGATCAGCTAATTTATCAACTTTAGATATAATAACCGCCCTTTTTAATCGGGAAGCTACGGCTGCTTCGATTATATGGAATATTCGAATTCCCAGAATTCTTGCATCCATAATTGCAGGAATTTTAATGGGTATTGAGGGTTCTATAATGCAATGTGTTCTTAGGAATCCTTTAGCAAGTCCATTTACCATGGGGATTTCTCAGGGTGCAGCATTCGGAGCTGCATTTGCGATAATAATACTGGGTGCAGGAACTTTACACAGCACCCATGCTGATGCGGTTATTGTGAATAATCCTTACCTCACAGTTTTTGCAGCATTCGCTGGGGCACTAATAGGGGTTGCCGCTATCCTATTAATTGTTAAGATGCGTAGCGTAACTCCTGAGGTAATGATACTCGCCGGAGTTGCCATGAGTGCATTGTTCGGTGCTGGGACCATGTTTTTACAGTACTTTGCTACTGATGCTCAGGTAGCAGCTACTGTATTCTGGACCTTTGGTGATGTGGGACGGGCGGTTTGGAATGATGTCTGGATCATGTTGATCTTTATGATACCTGCCATTGCCTATTTCCTTTATCATTCCTGGGACTATAACAGTTTAGAAAGTGGAGAAGAAACTGCGAAGGGATTGGGTGTAAACACAGAGAGATTAAGGATTCACGGAATGTTAATTTCATCATTTACAGCAGCGATTACAGTGGCGTTTTTGGGAGTCATCGGGTTTGTGGGTTTGATAGCTCCACATATCATGAGGAGAATCGTCGGCCATGATCACCGGTTTTTAATCCCCACATCTGCTATTTTAGGTGCTTTAATACTTTTAGCATCCGACACGTTAGCAAGGTCGATTTTGTCACCAATTGTTTTGCCAGTTGGAATTATAACTGCATTTTTGGGTGCACCAATGTTTCTTTACATTATAATGAAAATGAGGCGATAAAATGGTTCTTTCGGTGAATAAGGTAGAATTTTCTTATGGAAGCGTGCCAGTTTTATGTGACGTGAATTTCGAAGTAAAAAGAGGGGATTTCATTTCAATACTGGGTGTTAATGGATCTGGAAAATCCACTCTGATGAAGTGCATAAACCGCATTTTAAGGTTCAAAGAGGGAATGATATTTGTTGAGGATAGGGATTTAAAACAGATGAAATCTATTGAAATTGCCCAAAAAATTGGTTATGTGCCCCAAACTTCAGAAAATGGGTTTGTGACAGTTTTTGATGCTGTTCTTTTGGGTAGGAAGCCCTACATAAAATGGGATGTTTCCCGGAAGGATATAGAATTAACAGAAGAAATACTTAAGATCATGGGGCTCGAAGAATATTCCCTACGTTATATTAATGAGTTAAGTGGTGGAGAACTGCAAAAAGTAGTCATTGCAAGGGCGCTGGTTCAAGAACCTCAGATTTTGCTTTTAGACGAACCTACCAGCGATCTTGATTTAAAAAATCAACTAGAAGTGATGAAAATATTAAGGGAAGTCTCCGGCACTAAAAATATTGCTTCTGTTGTGGTAATGCACGATATAAATCTCGCACTAAGATATTCCGACAAATTTATAATATTAAAGGATGGTCAGGTATTTACTTCCGGTGGAAAGGAGGTTATAACCCCCGAAATTATAAAGAAAACTTATGGTGTTGATGTGCACGTAACCAATTTCGAGGGTATTCCAGTGGTAATTCCTAAATCTCAATAGTTTTATCAACGAAAATCTCAGAATGTGTGTTAGACAGTAAATAAAAGATTCAGGCTCAATAATCTGAATGACCATAAGATAAATAAGGCCAAAAACTCTACGAGAACTATTATATTTTAAACAAAGCGTAACCTTTGATGAAACTTACTCATGTTGCATTAGTATTGAGAGAGTTAAAGCTTTAAATAATGGTTCGTGGACATCTGGGATGATAACGAAGAAATTGTTTCAAGAAATTTAAAAAAAATCATAAAATATAAATTTCCATGCCTAATAAACTTGAAAATAATCAGTTTTCCCCAAAAAGCAAATATTTATTGGGATACAGTACCCAAAAGAAACAACATACGAACCCAAAAAAAACACAGAATTTTAACGCAACTAATAACTATAGACAACCCCTTTGATTAACATATTAGTCATGAATGAGGCGTTGTTGGGGGAATATGGATGTCCGAACTGGAAAATGAGTTGGATCAAGTTATTGTGAATATAGGTCCTCAGGATGCATTTACATTTGTTAAAGAAAACTTTGAAGACCCTAATTTTGTTATATTGGATGTTAGAACTCCTAAGGAATTCTCCAATGGCCATATTGAAGGAGCGGTTAACTTGGATTTTTATTCGGAAGACTTCAGGGAGCAACTGGAAAAGCAAGACAGGGAGAAGAAATACCTAATTTGCTGTGGATCCGGTGTTAGAGGGGTTAAAACGTTAGGCATTATGCAAGATTTGGGATTTACTAATATATTTAATATTCTTGGCGAAATTACCATGTGGAAAGCGATGGATTTGCCGTTGACTGAAAAATAATGGTTTTTGAATAGATTTCTCAAATTATATGATGATATTGCACTTAGATTTTTTTATTTTTATTAGCCAATATACAACTGATTTAATGAAACTTTAAATGGTATATTAATTTCTAACCACATCTATCATCCCATCAGGACGTTCTTCAATCTCTTTTTCCTGGATTAAATCCTTTATAACTCCTTTTATCCTCTTAATTGCTGAGCTGCGGGCTACTTTACCTCCGAAAAGTCTGGAAACTTCACGCACTAGCTCATCTATTTGGGTGGCGTACTGTAATTCTAAAACCATTTTAACTGCTGCTGCTATCTCTTCTTCACTTATAATATCCATTTTGGCAGGAGGGTCACCAGTTCGTCGGCGCACTACAACCGGAGCATCTTTATAGTATAAAAAGTCTCCTTTCTGGATTATCTGGCCATCCAGGACTCCCAGGCGGATAGCTTCCTTCATAACACTCTGAACACGTCTTCCAGCTCGGCTAAGCCTCCAGAATGTCCGTACTCGTCGTACAACTTCATCATAGTGGATGGGTCCTTCTTCTTCAACCACTTTCATCACTGCATGAGCCACATCTCCAACCGGCTGACTGTGGAGATCTCCAGATACATCAACGCAGGGATCTTCACAAAGCTTGTATTCGGGTATTTCATCTGGTGATTTATCTTCAACATCAAGTTCACTGATATTTTCTTCTTCAGTTTCCAGAATTTCCTCTTCAACTTGTTCAATTTCTTCTACATCATCCTCAACTACTGGGGGAATAATCTCCTGCTGAGGACGTTCCTCACCCAGAAGTTCTTCAATAGTAGCTAATAAGTTTTTTTGAACTTCTGAACGGTTTCTATACCAGTCTGTGGACCAAAGTCGGTGGAATCTCCATCCGAGCCCTTCTAGGACTTGCTGCCTCAAGCGGTCCCGGTCCCGTGCCACCCTGCTGGTCTGGTACATGGGCCCGTCAAAGGCAATTCCCAGGAGATAACGTCCAGGATATTCAGGATCCACAATTGCCAGATCTACACGGAAACCAGCACAACCTACTTGACGGTGGATCTGATATCCCTTCTCACATAGAAATTCGTATACTGCATCTTCAAAGGCTGCATCGCTGGTATCCTGAACCAGGTCAGACATTCGTAAAGTTCTATTTTCGGCATATTCTAGAAATTCTTTAAATGCACGAAGACCAAACGGTGCGTTACTGCTTAGATGCAAGTCCTGACCTCGGAAGTTGGAGAATATCACACATTTTTCACGTGCGCGCGTTAAAAGAACATTCAAACGTCTTTCTCCCCCGTCCTGGTTCACTGGTCCGAAGTTGTGGCTTAAACGTTTTTCGGAATCAAAACCATAACCTACACTAACCATTATGACATCTCTTTCATCTCCCTGGATGGTTTCAAGGTTTTTAATGAAGAAATGCTCTTCCAAATGTGTGTTAAAGTATTTTTCCATTCTGGGGTTTAGTTTTAACTGCAATTCCAGTTCTTCCAAGAGGGCTTGTTGTTGGCGGACGTTAAAAGTGCCTACGCCCAGACTTTTGCTGTCCCCATACTTCTTGAAGTGTTCAAAAACAGCTTTAATAACTTCTTTAGCCTCGCCACGGTTAGTGGCAGTTTTACCTCGGTCATATACAGTATCTGGGAGGTGCACCAGTTTCAGTCCCAGTTCCTCCGACTCCTGGCAGGGGGAAGGGTAGATCAGAAGATGGTTGTCATAAAATTCTTGATTACTCACTGCTATGAGAGATTCATGACGGCTACGGTAGTGCCAGCGAAGCATCTTGGAGGGAAAGCTACGCTTGCATAAGTGGAGTATGCTTTCCATATCTGCCAGAACAGCCAGGTCATAGTCATCACTCTCCACATCAATCAAAATATCGAAGAAAGTAGTGGGAGGTAATTGCCTTGTGTCACCCATTATTACTGCATATTTGGCCCTTAAAAGCGCTCCAAGAGCGTCTTCTGGTTTAACTTGACTGGCTTCATCGAAAATAACGTAATCAAACCGTAGGTTTTTAACACTATACGGGTCCAGGTACTGGGCTATTGATAGTGGACTCATCATGAAACAGGGCTTTATGTTCTGTATTATGCCTCCACAGATGGATAACAATTTCCTGATGGGCATATGTCCCCTTTTACGGGAAAATTCGCTTTTGAGAACTCCCAGTTCTGAACGTGGGGAGGCCGTGCTCGAAAGCGAAGGCCGATTTTCGTAAAGTTTCTCTGCTATTCGGAACCGGTTGAGTTTTATTATTTTGCTGTCAAGTTCTCTGAATTCATTTATCTTCTTCTCATGCACATCACCAACAAAGCGGGAGAGTGAAGGCTCCTTTAAGAAGAAGTTACGTAGCATGGAATCTGCGAAATTACCCTCCAAACAGGGAATAATGTCTTTTCCTTCAATTTCATCATTATCAACTAATTCTACCAAGTTAGATCCAATTGTTTTCAGGCACTCAGTTCTTGAGGAGCTAAAACGGGACCAATTCTGTAAATCAGAGAGACTAGCTTTTAAAAGGGAAACCTGGGATATTAAATAGTCAATGGGGCTTTGTATCAGATTGGTTCCCAAAACAGAATCCGGATCAAAATGCAGGAAACGATCCAAACGACTAATGTTCTGCGTGATCTGGTCGTAATCCAAGTGCATTTGTTTGCTGATCCTTTTAACTTCATCTTGTTCAACTGAATCCAAGATTATAACAATTTTTTCGGTTATACGGCCTTCTTCAAGTGATTTTCGGAATTTGAGGATCCATTCTGATATGTTCTTCAGGTTTTCAGTTTCACTTTCTTCGCTCTTCCAATGGGAGCCAAAGAGGGATCTGGCCAATTCATCCTGTTCTCTAATCTTAAGCCGTATTTTCTGGCATCTTATGAGTTCTTCCAGGTCTTGAGCTATTACTTCATCATCATCTGGAGCTTTACCATGGTAAAGTTTTCTTATTCTCTTTTTGACTTTCTTGAAGTCTCCACTTAAGAATTTCAGGAGTTTGGGTTTCTGTTCCTGGAAATCCATTAAAAGTGAAAGGAGGTCCTGGTCCAGAACTCCTTTTTTAAATCTCTTCAAGCTTTTTTCTCTTGATTGGAATTCTTCCAGACTTTTAATGAGGTTGTAGACTTGAAGTTTGTCATAGTCCCATTGGGTGTTTAAAAGTATCTCCCTTTCCAGTGAGGGGAAGGAGGAAATTATCTCCACTGCAGCTATTAAGTGTTCCATTTCTTCCAGCGTGGCAGGAATTTTAATTCCTGAAATTTTAGACAGTTTCTGGGCCTTATCTTCAATGTTGTTTAAGATTTCAATGGTGTCAGTTAGCAGAGTTTCAATTTCTTCTTCTTCAGCAGGTAGTATGGGGTCTGGTTGAGTTAAATTCCATGGATTATAGGATATTGGCTTTACCAGTTTGTATAATTCTCCCAGTTCTTTGAATTTATTAAGAGTTCTCTGCCATTCTCTTAGAGTGCAATTTTCACCTTCTTCCATTGTGAAACGTGGCATTCGCTTTCCGGATTTTTCAAAATGTTGCAGGGACTTTTCTTTAGCACCGAAAAACTGGTATGGTGTCCATCTAATTTCACCGTAAGGGGAATGTATTAAAATGATATATTCATTTAAATCAGATTTTAGCTCTTCTACGGTGTTTAAATCTTCATCTAACATTAATTCTACTGGTTTGGGGTTTCTTAGGACGCTTTCTAGTTTTTCAAGGACATCTTTTTTGTTTGATTTTTTACTGTGCAGCTCTAAGCAGAATTCTCCCAACCCCACACTGTCCAGACGACCTTTAACCACTTCAAGGGCTGCCATTTTTTCACTAACAAAAAGTACAGTATTTCCACGTGCCAGGAGTTCGCCAATGAGGTTTACAATGGTCTGGGATTTACCAGTTCCTGGGGGTCCCTCCACCACCAAGTCACGGCCATTTTTCACATCTTCGATCACCGATATCTGGGATGAATCTGCATCTAAAACATGATAAACATTATCAGATGAGAGTTCCACGTCCACCTGGTTTTCTTGGAATCCTACACCTAATTCTTCTTCTGATGGATCGAATATGGCTTTAATTAAGGGGTTTTCTTCCAGTGGCATGTCTTCAGGCCAGCTTTCAGGATCCAGGTCTTTGTACATCACGAATTTTGTGAAACTGAAAAATCCGAGGAAAACTTTGGGAATAACTTCCCATCCCTTTTCACTGGAAATTGATTCAGTTACTTGGTCTAAATATTCATCTACACCCTCTTTTGTCCTTGGCATTTCAAAGTCAGGGATTTCTATTCCATTATCTGCTAGTTTTGCCTGTACGGATATGTTTGTTATTATGTCCTCTCCAGTCCAGCGTAGTTTAAAGGAACCTTTCACTCTTTTTCTTTCCAGTTCCACAGGAATTAGTAGTAAAGGTGCTTCTCGGAATCCGTTATTTCCATTTTCTTCTTTCCATTTTAAGAATCCCATGGCCAGATACAGAATGTTGTATCCCTGTTCTTCCATAACTGATCTGGCACGTTGGTTTATGTAAAAAAGTCGTCTTTGGAGTTCAGAGGGAGTTAAATCAGTGGATAAAAAAATTTCTTTATTTTTTTCCAGGGTTTCCTGATCCAGAGAGGGTGATTCCCAGAGTAGGGAAGTTTGTTCGCCAGTTAATTCATCTTTACTGCTCGTTGGTTGCGAAATGTCCGTGAAAGCATTGTCTTCCATGGTTTCATCTGCATTATCATCAAAATCGGCGGCAGAAACCTTTTCTGATAACTGATCTTCTTCTGAATCGGCAATGGGCAGCTGTTTATCATTATCTATATTTCCAGTTGCTTCAGTTAGGGATGAATCTGATATTTGATTTGTTTTGTCAACGCTAAATTCAGATTCTCGATCTAATTTGGCTACATCGTCAGTAGAGATTACATTCCCTATTTCTTTTTTTTCAAAATAAGTCTCTTCTTCCTGCTCAGTAATGGATAAAACTGTTTCTCCACGTGGTATGAACTGTAAAAGTTTTCTTTTAGTTTTTTTAAGGACTAATCGGTCGTATATCTCTGCCAGTTCGGCATCTTTGACTTCCACAGTCATGGTGCGGGGACGGAAGTTCAGAAGCTGGTTACGCATGGTAAGGTCCAGCAAACTTTGCCTTAGAACATCAATTTGTCTGTATATGTCCACCTTGGAGAGTTCGGACATTTATCAATACCTCTCATTACTTGATTCGGCCGGGAAATAATAATGACATTCAATATAATATTCTTGGTTTATTAAAACTCTATATTAAAACTATCTCTCCGTTTATAATTACATGGCTTTCATTCTCTCTGTATAGCTTCTTTGAAGAAGCTTGGCACCAGGTTACGGTATAGGGGATTGCGCAGTAGCATACGAAAGTTACCATCCAAAATATAAGTTTCACAGTAATCATCTTCTGCTCGCATCCCCCGCCCATAGGCTTGTAGTAGGGTCATAATTGTTTTATAGGCATACCATGGAGGGTCCAACTGTTTTCTTTGGTTTATTTGCGGATCTCCGAGGTAGGGAAATGGTATCTTATAAATAACCTGAAACTGACACTTTTCATATGGCAAATCTACTCCTTCACTCATCGAGGGGCTGACCAGAACCCTTTTGTCTTTGGAATGTTCGAATCTGTTAAGAACTTGTTCCCTGTTTTTGGGGTTATGGCCCATTAACCGAGGATTTTTAAGATGCTTCATAATGTACTGCTGGCACTTGTAGTTATGGGTGTGAATAAGTCCTTTCTCCTTTTCATGATGATTAATGATTTTTTCCAGAATAGGAATAGTTTTAGGTGCGGTACGTTTTATAAGGCGCTGAGACATGTTTCCCACAAGTTTCAGATGCACGGGGCGTGATGATTGTGGAAAAATACTTTTAATTTCCATATAATAGGTTTCATCAGGTTCGATACCCAGCCACTGGCAGAATAAATCCTTATCCAGGATGGTGGCACTCATAAAAAGCCGAATATCAGCATGGTTGAAGAGCCTGTCTCCAGCGTAAGTGTTAATCCGGAGAGGTTTAAATGAAACTCCTCCTGGACTGGTATCCACCACCCAGTTTTCTGGATTATTCTCCAAGTTACGGGAAAGCTCGCTAAGATTCATTTTCATACGGTTGACACGATCAGCCGATCTTTTAGGGATTGTTTTAAGGTTAATGTCTTGATAATCATCATAAAGGGATTCAACAAAAAGTATCCATTCCTGGGGGTCATGGTACTTCATCATACTGGGAGGTATTTTCTTTTTGATTTCGCGTTCCAAACGGCGGTTGTAGAGATTGACCTCCAAACGCTGCATTAACTTATTTTCTATATTATGGGCCTCATCCAAAACCATTAAATGCCTTTTTCCAAAGTGTTTAACATAGTTGAGTTCAAGTAGTGCGTAATCATAGTTCATTAAAGTTATGGGACTTTCCACAGCCACAGCTTTTTGATCCCAATAACGACACCTCTCATTGGAACGGAAATAGATCGGTGTTCCAAATGCATCCTGAAATGCACGCATCTCACCATCAAAGGGTGATTTACTGATACCATAATCACAAACAAATTTTTGGGTACTGGGAATGGTCTGGCATGTGCCCTGGTCACAATTGTACTCCAAGCTTTCATTCTGGCATAAGAAGTTGCCGCGCCCTTTAACTAGTGGGTAACCGAACTCTGCAGCATACTGGGACTGGAGCTGTTTAGTCATGGTTAATATATAGGCTGGCTGATATATTCTGGCCAGGGTGGTGGCTACCGCTGATTTCCCAGTACCAGTACCTGCCTCAAGGATAATATTGGAATAACCACGCTCAATAGCATCCACAATTTCGGATATTATTTCTAATTGACCTTCCCGGGGGGATTGAAAGGGGAATTTTTCTATTATCTCCTCATCAATATGTGGGAACTGCTTTTTAATTGTTTCAAGCCGTGATGTCGATATTTTAGGTGTTTTAACTTGCTTAGAATTGTCTGATGCACATATGCAGCGGTCTTTTATCATTCCACATTTGTTACAGAAAAAGCCGTTTTCCATAATGACTTATATTTTGATAGTGGTATAAATACATAAAGTTTTGAAACCTTTAAAACATGTTTAATTAGAATTGAATTCTAATAACAACTGCAAGCCAGCCTATTTATATATATTGCGGTTATTACATTTTTTTGAGATTTTTTATCAAATTTTTCTTTCATAATGTGATTTAAAAGCTCTGGTGAAATCACCATTACATATTACTTTTTTAACAGTATTTGTTACGATCTTTGGGAAAATAATGCTATTTTTTTAAACCAGAATGGATAATTAATTAATCTAAGGATTAGAATTCAGAATCAATTTTTTTATTAATCGGTGTTTTATATGGATAAAGGAAAACTCATTGGTGTGGGTGTGGGTCCTGGAGACCCTGAATTGCTCACAGTCAAGGGAATAAAAACATTAAAATCAGTACCAGTTATATGCGCTCCTAAATCTTCAAAGGCAAAACCTAGCTTAGCCCTTTCAATAGTCCAGAATGTTTTAAAGGAACGAAAAGATGATTATACCATATTTGAACCTCTTTTTCCCATGATAGAGGATAAAATGGAACTGGAAATTTATTGGACTGACGCCGCGCAACTGATAATGGACGAACTTGAAAAAGGCAGGGATGTATCTTTTATAACCCTTGGAGATCCTTCTATTTACAGCACATTTTCCTATATAGCAAATATAATTAAGGATGAAGGCTATTTGGTGGAAATGATTCCAGGAATAACATCATTTACCAGTTGTGCTGCCAGTGCAGGTATCACATTGGGTGAGAAGGATGAGATAGTTATAGTAGTTCCCAAGGTGGACCAGCGACTAAAAGAAATTTTGGAGCACGCAGACACGGCAGTGATCATGAAGACTTCTCGCCACTCTGGTATGCTAGAAGAAATCATAAATGATGATTCAAGGGATAAACACATCATCTCTGTTCAAAATTGTGGAATGGATGATGAAGAAATATCTACTGGCTTTGCCAAAAAGGGAAAGTATCTTTCAACAACCATAGTTAAATTTGAAAAATCCCATTAATTTTTTAAAATACCACAACTTTAATATTGGAGGATTCTTCTTGCTTAAACAAAAAAATCACACTCTTCACGACTTCAAATTTGAATCTGGGATGGTTATCTCTGATTTATCAATGGAATATGCAGTTCAGGGAACCAAAAAACTTGATGAACAGGGAAATATTGCCAACGCATTTTTATATCTCCATGGGTGGAGCGGAGACTACGCTTCTGTGAAAAACCTTAGTAGTGTTATAGGTCCTGGGAAGGCCATTGACACCAGGAAGTTCTATGTGATAAGCCCAACAGCATTGGGAACACCAGGATCATCCAGCCCATCCAGCACAAGCATGGGCACAGATTTCCCTGAATACAGCATTAAAGACATGATAGTGGCCCAGTATGAATTGTTAAGGCAGGGATTGGGGATTGAACATCTTCAGGGCATTATGGGCACATCAATGGGTGGATTTCAGGCCCTGCATTGGGCTTTAGAATATCCTGATTTCATGGATTTCCTGATACTTCATGGAACCAGTCATCATTTATCAAACAGGATGTTTGGAGTTTACCATCTCATGAACCAGATCATTGAGGGTGATGCTAAATACAATAAGGGAAAATACGTCCAGAATCCGGTCAAAGTTATGGAACACGTTGCCTACCTCAGTTACCTATGGTCACTCTCCCCAGAAAACTATGAAGAATGTTTTGATTCTAGAAATGAATTTCTTGCAGGTGTGGGTGAGAGAAAGGCCGATTCGATTAATTGGGATGCGAATGATATAATATGGAGAAATAAAGCAATGTTTAACCATGATCTAACCCATGAAATATCCCGGATCTCTGTCCCTGCCCTGGTGATTGGAATACACCAGGATCAGATAGTTGATGAAAAATTCAGTATCATGCCCTTAAAGGAAGGTCTCAGAAACTCAGAACTATTTCTATATAATTCTATATGGGGGCATTATGGTTGCATCAAGGATGTTTTGAAAGCTTCAGGGGCAATTGGGAGATTTATATCAGAAGGTTGCAGTGACTAATTTATTAACTAGTTTTTACCATGAACTGGCAGTAGTCATCTCCCTTGGCGTAACATTTAACTTCCGTCACTTCAACATGCTCCTGGAAGTATCGGGAGAAAATAGCTTCAAGTATGCCTGAGTCGAAGGAACAGGCGGTTCTACCAATTTTTGGCAGATCTTCACATTCGAAACAGTCATATAACTGGATAATAAGGGGATCTATGCTTTTTATTTCTATTCGGCCTAATTGGTTTGTTTCCCAGAATCTGGCCAGATTATCAATGAATTCGTTGAGATCAGGGTTTTTTAATTTTTTGTAAAAGGTATTTCCCACTTTGATTCCTGCATTGCGAAGTATGGGGTCAATGTTTATGCCTTCATCCATAAGTGCTACTCGGATGGATCTGAACATGAATCTGAAGAACTTCAGGGGGTCTTCTGATTCTACCACAAAATCTTGCAGATATTTGTCATCATCGTCTTTAATTTCTTTTTCTGATGAGACATCTCCCAGAAATTTTGAGTTAATGTAATAGATTTTACGTCGACGGTCTTCGGGGTCTATTACCCAATCTATTATTCCTGCATCTTCTAAGTCTTGTAAATGTGCTGATATAGTTGATTTAGATCTTATGGTGGATGCCACGATCTGGGATCCACTCATACCGCCTTCTTTGAGAAGTGATAGTATCTGGGCTTTTATTGGGCTTTGGATAATATTTATCCCAGATTTTGTTGAAAATATTTTAACACGACTTTTGGTTTTAAGTGGAGCCATTTAATTCCCTCAGATTATTATTTTCATTATTATTGTATTGAATATTTATTCGTTAATTTAGTTGTATATATTTTGTTCGAATATATAAGTACGTTCGGTTCAATGCGAACAGTAACATTTATATGGGATAGTTCGCATAACTTCTTACGTTCGGGAACCTGCGAACCAAAATTTTGTGTTATCAAAATGAAAACATTAAAAAATCATGGAGAATAGGACACGAATCTAATCAACTAAGAAAAAATAGGAAGTCTTAAGGAAAAGACCTGGAATAATTAGGAAAACCAATTTTCAACAGTTAATGTCATGAATTAATTTTTCTTGTCCTCAGGAGGATAAACTCACCCCCATCTTCCTTTCATTCTATTCTTCCTTTTGGTAAGGCGGAAAGTATTATATTCCGAATTAATTTTATAAGAACCTGAAATTACTGGATTAGTGGTCAGATAATGAAAACAAAAAATAATAACAAAATAATGGTTGGTGTTAGCTGCCGGTGTCAGAAACCAGCCATTTCCCGGCCCCCATCTCATCTTCGGAAAGTTCAATGCCAAAAATGTGGTAAAATTTTCAAGACCAACCGGGATCTAAACAAGCATGGCCTAGATACTTGCTTTAAATGTAGAGAAAGGAGATACTAAGAAATATTTCCATTCAATGTCTAATCGAATAAAAAGAATAATAAATAGATTAAAACATGCTTATTATGCCTGGAACCACACTGTATAATATTAAAGTGGCCAAGACACCAATCAGAACTATTGAAACACTTGATGTTATTCCATTCACAAATTTTTCAGGTATCTTTCTCCCCGCAATTTTCCTGGGCATTTTTTTCCCAGCAAATCTCTCTGGTAATTTATATCCGAGTATTTCTTCGAATATTATTCCACCATCAAGGGGTTTTATTGGGAGAAGGTTAAACAAACCAACCATCAGATTCAAAGCAAATACCCAGTAACCTACATCAGCAAGGTTATATAAAAACCAGGGAAGTATTTCCCCGTAGACACGTGAAACTTCTGGTTTAACAACAAGACGGGTTTCACTACGCGTTCCCGGATAGCTGATGGACGCATTATTTGGTTGACCTGTTGATGTAATGGTATAAGTGCCCATATTAGTGACATAAGTCAGCTTATCTCCAGGTTTGGTTTTATTCACCATTACATCCAGATAATTTGTTCTGTTATTGATTGTAAAACCATTAATGCTACTGACTATCATTCCTTCTTTAAGTATGCCTTCAGAAGGACCCCCGGGTGTTACACTGGTAATTTTAATACCATCTTCTTGGAAAGCGTAAGGTATAAAGGATGAAGACAGAATAAGTACAGTAATAAATGCTATTACTGCCAGTGCAATGTTAAAAATCGAGCCTGCTGCATATATGCGGAGTTTTGTTGATTTTTTAGCCTTTTCAACGTCTTCTTCATCAAGTTCCACAAAGGCCCCGGGCAGGATTGTTGCTAAGATCACGCCAATGGATTTAATTCCAACACCATCCACTCTGGCCAGAATCCCATGTCCGAATTCATGAACCACCATGAGTAAAACCAGGGCGATCATACCCGATACAATGGGTATGAATACCGGAGATCCTGGAATATCAACTCCAGGCAATAAAAGTGCTGCAGGGGCAACAGGAGCCTGAAACAAATATATTAATGACATTATGGTGGTGTAAACCATAAAAATCATACCTAAAATTGCCAGGGGAATGCCTATATTCATGCTCCAGCGCCAGAATCTTGGACATAGATTGGCAATGAAATCTATCCATCCTCTCATTTTCTGAGTTCTTCTCATAAGGATGGGTCCATAAACATCTATTTTCAACCTATCTTTAAATATAATGGCCAGAATATAGATGGCAACAATAAAAATCACGTAGTACCATAAAACATTCAAACAAGATCACCTTTCATTAATAACAAGTCCCTTCTAATTTAAGCTTTTAACGATTGGTAAGGAAGAACCCAACAATTTTCTCCTTCAAAAACTCCTTCCTGATTTTCTGGTATTATAATGTAGGAATCCGATTCAACCATTGACCTTATGATCCCGGAACCCTTAATTTTCAAGGGACGAACCAAATCACCTTCAATTGTGGCCCTTACGTAATCTGTTCTACCTAAAGATGATGCTATCTTATGTGTTGCCTTTTTCTGAACAGTTAATGGTTTTATCTGGAAACCCTGCATTTTATGAAGAGCATCTCTCACAAAAACATCAAATTGAACCATAGCTGCCACCGGAAAACCAGACAACATAAAAACAGGTTTGCCATGAATTTGTGCAAATGTAAAGGGTTTACCTGGCCTCAGTGAAACACCATGGAAAAGGACCTCACCCATTTCATCAGCTACATCCACCACAACGTCTCCTTTACTAATAGCAGTGCCTCCGGTGGTAATTAATGCATCATAATCTTTTAACAAATTATTAAACATATCTTTCAACAGATTGGCATCATCAACAGAATGGAACATTTCAGGAACTGCCAGACAACTCTCTACCATGGACTTAATGGCAAAATGATTGGAATTAATAACTTCTGGCCCTTCAACTCCATTCTTTGGCATCACTAACTCGCTACCAGTTATTATAACTCCAATTTTAGGTTTTTTAAAGACAGTAGCATGGTCAAACCCTGCAGAAGCAACGATACTTAATTCAGGGGGGTTTAAGATTTTACCCTTATCAAGAACAAGATCACCTTTATGAAAATCTTCACATGCAGGAGAAACATTTTCACCAGGAAACACGGAGGTTTCCACCTGTATAAGGCCTTCTTCCAGGTAGGTGTGCTCTTCCATCACCACTGCATTGGCACCATCAGGTAAGGGAGCACCAGTGGCTATTTGAATTGCTTCACCTTTTTTTAGTTTAACTTTGGACTGTGCACCGGCTATGATGCTATCCACCACTATTAATTGGGTGGGGTTATTCACAGAGTGGCCAAAGGTATCTTCCGCCATAACTGCATATCCATCCATAGCAGAACGATTAAAAGGTGGTGAATCAAACTTAGAATGCACTTCAACTGCATTTACTCTCCCATATGCTTTTTCAAGATCGATATCTTCTGTTGAAGGTTTAATCAAGCAACTGGATATGATTTTTTTGGCATTAGCCACAGGGATGAATTTAGATAATAACATTTTACGAACTCTTTGGTTTATTATATTCGTGATTTGTTCCTTAATTATAACTGGTTCAGTGGTTATGTAATGAAAACATAAAAATGTATTTAAACCTTGTGATTGTCTCACATAATAATCATGTCATAATTTTGCTGATTTATTTTCATGGCAAAAATAGATAGAATCAATGAATAGGGTAAGAATTAAAAAAACAAAATATGGTAAATTTAACAAGATTAAATCACCTTTCATCTATCAGAGGTTTAAATGGACACTATACTGCTTTTTACAGCAATTTTTGCATTCATAGCCACTAATCTAGATGACATGTTTCTTTTAGCAGCTTTTTTCGCACATCCTGATTTTCAGGCAAGAAACGTGTTTTTGGGACAATATTTTGGATTTTTAGTTCTTCTTCTGGTAAGTTCTCTGGCTTATTTTGCTCAATTTGTTATTCCTGTAGCTTGGTTAACTATTTTGGGATTTATTCCCATGGCCATTGGGATCCGGAGTTTAATCCGGTTAAAAACATCTCGTAATTCTGTTGAAAACTTTGAAGACATGATTCCTGATAAAAAAGAAAAAACATCAAATCAGATGTTTCAAGTGTCTGTGGTAACTGTTGCCAACGGTGGAGATAATTTAGGGGTTTACATGCCCCTTTTTGCAACGATGAATCCTGCATCTCTCTTGTTCACAATTGTCACCTTCCTCTTCTTAGTGGGAGTATGGTGTATTCTAGGATACAAATTAGTGAACAATAGCATTATAGGCGACGAAATAAAAAAATATGGTCATTACATTCTCCCATTTGTAATGATATTCATAGGGGCAATGATTATGTTGAAAGGATGGCTCTGAAATCTTTCCACAATTTCTTGTTTAGGTTTTTGGTTAACTAGATAAACAATGTGGTAAGAATAAAATTATAGCATGGTACTTTTTTACATTCATGAATGGAGAGTTGCAACTTGAACTCAGATAATGTAATGGTGAAAATTGACTCATTAAGCAAGTCTTTTGGACATATAAAGGCACTGGACAACCTAAATCTGGATATTAAAAAAGGTGAGCTTTTGGGAATAATAGGGCCTAACGGTGCTGGGAAAACCACTGCAATTCGAATAATCTGCTGTATACTTCAACCAAACTCGGGTGAGGTAACTGTGGGAGGATATAGCATACATCATGATCAGATTAAGATCAAATCAATGATTGGATATTTACCTGAGGAACCCAATCTATACGAGAGATTTAAAGCCAGGGATCTTTTAAAGTACTTTGGAGAACTATACGGCGTCCCTAAAAACCAGATAGACCACCGTATAGACGAGCTCTTAGAACTGGTGGGGATGAGCGAACGTGCGGATGACCGTATAAACACCTTCTCCAAGGGTTTACGTCAGAGGATTGGGATTGCCAGGGCACTAATTCATGATCCGGAAATTATAATTTTTGACGAGCCCACAATGGGTCTGGACCCTGCCACTTCCAGAACCATACGTAACTTTATCAAAGGACTAAAAGGGGATAAGACGGTTATACTCTGCACACATTACATGGATGAAGCAGACTTGCTCTGCGATCGGGTGGCTATCTTAAATCAGGGAAGGATTCGTGACATTGGAACACCTAAATCTTTAAAAGAACAAGTTCACGGGGATATAATTCTTAAAGTAAGAGTATATGAACCTCAAAAAATAGATACACATCGTATAACAGTATTAGATTCGGTAGAAGCTGTTAGCCTTGAAGGTAATGAGTTTCTAATATCTCTACATACCCGTGAAGACATCTCAAACATAATCGACGTATTTGGTAGTCAGGCGTATTCAGTTAACACTAAGGAGCCCACACTTGATGATGTTTTCATTCAATCAGTTTGATAATTCAACCATTATCCAAAGACAAGGAATGATTAAATTCTCGCCGAAAACGTAATAAGGGTAGTAAAATGGATCTTAACATGAATTTCTTGACTATTACTCGATGGGAGTTTGAAAATACTCTAAAGAGCAAGAAATTTCTTTTCATATTTTTAATGCAGTTATCCATCCTATTTTTATTAATCGTATTTTTCAACTCTTTTGCAGCTAATATGGAATCAGAAGAAGGCATTTCATTAACACCATCACTTGTGGATTTCACTACTTTGGATATTGAGGATAGGGGTGGTTTGTTTAAAAAATATGTAAATCCAGAAATAATCAATATAATCTCTTCTAATGGCAATAATTCATTGTCACGCACTGAAAAGGGGGAAACCGGTGGCTGGTTCAAGGTTTCGCCCGATTCGATAAAGCGCATACAGAATGGGGAGGTCGTGGATATTGTCCTATATCTGGACTATTCAGATCCCCGGAGGAGTGTTATTAGGGATGAAGTTAATAACACTATCACAACCATGTCTGCAGTTTTAACCAAAGAATACCTGAAATCTGCTGACAATCAATACACTAGCGACACAACTGGTGTCACAGAAGAAAAAACAGGCGAATCTCTTCCTATTCAACTTATTAGAAAGGTCATGCTTTCCGTACTCCTCTTTCTGCCTCTCTTCCTATTTGGAAACATAATAATTGACAGTGTGGTCGGGGAGAAAGAGCGTAAAACTGGTGAAATACTTGTTGCCATGCCCATATCAACGGGTGAGATACTTTTAGGCAAAGGATTGGCGGTGGTGGCTATATCTGCCCTGCAAGTGGCAATGTGGATCATTGTTCTTATTGGTGCGGGTTTTACCATAGAAAATGTAATTCAGGTTTACCTCATGGTGGTTTTCACGGCCATACCCATTGTGGGGCTCACATCCATAATTGCCGCATATTCTAATAACTACAAAGAAGCAGGCATAGGTATCAGCGCTGCCTATATCATAGTTGTGGGCTTTTTAATTGTCCCTGCCCTAACATATATTTCCCGAAATAGCTATTCTTCTAATATTTCCCCAATGACTGTTGTCATGAGGCTTTTTGCAGGTGAAACTGTCGCCTTGCCGGAGATGATTATGGCGGTGATATTTATACTCTTAATGAGTGTAGTAACATTTAAAATAGCTACTTACCTATTTGAAAGGGATGATATCTTATTTGGGCCTCGTCCGGGACCGATCAAACTTATCTTACAAATATTCCATATTAAGAAAAGATAACCTTTACATTAGTATAGGCACGATCCATCAATACAAAATCAATTTAATTCAATTAATAGGGGAATTAGAAAATGAGCATTTACAAACTTTCATTTAAAAACCTCAAAAGAAGAAAGCTCAGGAGTGCCCTGACCATGCTGGGCATAATAATTGGGGTGGCTACACTGGTTCTACTAATAGGTGCAGGGACAGGGATGCAATCCTACATGAAGGAACAGACCGAAACCATGATGGGAGATATCTCAATTTATAACAGTTCTGGCGGAGCATTCATGGGATCCAGTGGGGATGCTTATCTTAACAACGACACAGTATCCAAGATAAAAAATATGTCACAACTTTACGATATTAAGGAAGAAACCCAATTCACCTCTGAAATGAACAGAACTCCCATATACGTTTTAGGAATTAATAATTGGGATCAGGTTAAGTTCAATGGAACTCCTGGTGTGGTAGTAGATCAGTCTCTGGTTGATACTTTTGGTTACAAGATTGGCAGCAAAATCACCATCAAAGATAAAGACTTCACTGTAACGGGCATAACAAAAGAAACCACTGGAATGGGAATGGGGTTAGTGTTTTTAGATGTGGAAAAGGCTATTCCTCTAAATGATAACAAGGTTACCAGCATCTCTGCCAGTGCAAGGGGCGACCCAGAAACTGCTAAAAAAGATGTGGAAAGCCAGGTTCCAGGAACTATGGCCATGACTCAGTCTGACTTCACCAAGCAGATCGATGACATGATGAATGGTATAATGCTCTTCATTGGCGCCATTGCCAGCATAGGACTCCTTGTAGGTGTTATAAGTATTGTGAATATAATGTTGGTGAATGTAACTGAGAGAACAAGAGAAATTGGTGTATTAAAGGCCATAGGCTTCACCAACCAGGAAGTTCTGGGAAGTATACTCATGGAAGCAGGCCTTTTAGGATTTATGGGTTCATTGGTGGGGCTTGTTATGGCAGCAATCCTACTGCAGTTGGGTATCATTTTATTCGGCCCACAACTGGGAATGGAAGATGTTAGTCTGGCATACATGCTTCCGGCTTGGCTTGTATTGGTGGTGGTGGGTGGTGCCACACTTTTAAGTGTTTTAGCCGGCCTTTACCCTGCATGGAGGGCGTCAAGACTTAATGTTGTGGAGGCGTTGCGATATGACTGATATATTGGATATTAAAGGAGCATGGAAAACTTATAAGATGGGTGCAGAGGAGATAAACGCCCTTCAAGGTGTCAATTTCAAAGTTGAAGAAGGTAGCTTTTTGGCAGTTATGGGGCCTTCTGGATCTGGAAAATCGACCTTACTTCACCTGGCCGGGATACTTGATCTACCAACCAAAGGAGAGATAACTCTTGGGGGGAAAAAGGTTAATGAACTATCCGGGAAAGAACAAGCCCATTTAAGGAGGTCCCAGATTGGATTCGTTTTCCAACGTTTTAACCTTCTTTCACAGTTAACTGCGCTTGAAAATGTTATGCTGCCTATGATGAAGCCCGACAAGAAAAAGGGTAAGGAAATACTTGATCGAGTTGGCTTAGAAGGAAAATATCATCGCTTACCCACACAATTATCTGGTGGGGAGGAACAGAGGGTGGCTATAGCCAGATCACTGGCCAATGATCCAATTTTGATATTGGCAGACGAACCCACCGGTGAATTGGACACCAAAAACAGTAGGATGATCATGGATTTATTAACAGAACTTAACAAGGAAGGTATGACCATCATAATAGTCACTCATGATCCAATGGCAGCAGAATACGCTCAAAAAACCGTTCAAATGAGTGATGGGACGATATACGAGTAAATTTGATGGTATTAACCAATAGTTCATATAAAAACCCAAAAAACATGAAAAATATCCCAAAAAACATCAGGAAAATAATTGCTTTAGCCAGGAAAGAATCCAGAGACATCCTTCAAAACAAGATATACATCCTGGTTGTTTTTGTTCAGATATTCATAATTATGGGTGCTGTTGGGCTGGTAGTGGTGGCAGCTGTTGCCAGTGACCCGGCCCTAATGGACCAGTCAGGGATAACTTCTGCACTAACTATAGGTTTACCAGAAGATTTAAAGGAATCTTCTCTGGTAGAGTACCTGGAAGAAGAGAGAATAACTCTGAAATATTATAAAACCACTGAAGATGCCAAACCCTTCCTTGGGGATGAGCTAGTGGCAATAATTGACCTTTCTGATACAGGAAAAGTTGTGGTACAAATTGACAATTCAAATGTTTTTTATCCAGTAACATCCACCAAAATCAACAATGCTGTTAATAATTATAACACGGAAAAAACATTAAAAAAAGCAGGTTTCAACGAAAGCCAAGTAAAAGTTATTCAGAACCCAGTGAACTTCAGGATAGTAAAGATCAATCAAGATAAAGAAGCCCCCTTAATACTGGATAATGCATACTTTGTTGAATTGATTTATGGTTTTATAATACCCTTCATTTTACTATTACCCTTCTTCTTAGCCAGTAACATAGTCACTGATAGTGTGGTTGGTGAGAAAGAGAGAAAAACCTTTGAAGTATTATTAATGACTCCTATGTCTAGTTATATGGTTATAATTGGAAAATCACTACCCATATTAGTATTTTCTCTCATACAAAGTCTGGTCTGGATGGGATTTCTTAATCTACTCAAGGTTCCCATCTATAATCCAGTTCTACTTGGTTTAGTCCTTTTTTTCATGGGTTTGGGATTTATTGGTCTTGGGATATTCATATCCATGCTGGTGGACAGCACCAAAGAGGCCAACTCTGCCATAACCTTGCTACTGGTCTTCGCCACTTTTATCTTGTTTGTGCCACTTTTCGTCAAATCCGACATTTTCCAGGGAGTTTTCAACTTCATCCCCACGGTTTTAATGGTTAAGCTTGCTTCATCCCCCACCATCAAACCAGAAATGATGTTATACGTTATACCCACACTCATAATATCATTAATAATATTCTTGGTCACTGTTCGATCATTCAAGCATGAAAGGGCCATAAGATTATAAATTGCTTCATAAAATGTAGATTATTATGCTCATCACAAATGCGGATACAAGGGGTATTGGTACATTATCGTCAATGGGACTGTAAGCCTCAGTCAAGGTCCCGGCCAATGCACCCACAAAGGCAGGGATAATTGGTATTTGGGTGAGTGAGACCATTAATCCAACCAGTAAAAAGGCCAGACTCCCCTCCAATGTTTTATGAGACTGAAAGGGCAGTTTAATTTTTCCAAACCATTTACCAATGAGTGTTGATGCTGAATCTCCGAAAAGCAGGATGAGAATAGCGGCATTGGCAATGGCAATGTTGAACTGAAAGAAATAAAGTGTGATGATAATGCCAATGAAGAAGTAAATAAATCCCTTTTCATCATCTTTACGTTTGGTTTGTCTTAAAATAGTGGAAAAAAAGGGTATATTGTAGGAATGGTCCAGGCGGAACACTATCTCCACGAAGACTACTATGGCTACGCACAGGATAATCAGCAGAGTTGAAGGTAGGAAGTAGCTTAAACAAACGATGAAGACACCTGATGCGTGTATAAGTTGCCTCCAAAGTTCTTTCTCCATATGATCATGCCATGAATTTTTCTATAACTCCATGATAAGCACTTTTAAGCTCGGATACATTTATTTCAACCGGATTCTCGTCATCCAATATTTTGAGAGAATCACCCCCAACAGTTCCGATGACTGCTGCAGAAACACCTTTTTCTTTCAAGATCCTCAAAATTTCACCTGATGATGCTTCGGTTACTGTGATCAGGTAACGGGCGTGTGATTCTGAGAATAGTGTTTCAGATGCTGAGAGTTCTTCGGCTCCAGGCACTCTAGACAGATCTACACTGGCACCGATATCTCCTTTAATTGTCATCTCTGAAAGGGCAACACCTAAACCTCCTGCTGAGATATCATGGACGGCAGTAATTGATTTGTTTTTATCACCATGAATAATATCAAGAACAGCTTGGGCAGACACATATTCATGTTCAATATTTACTTTGGGGGCTTTTCCCTGTACCAATCCATGGATAGTCTTATGATATTCGGATCCATCCATCTCTGGATTGGTGGTTCCAATAAGAATAATCATATCTCCATCGTTCTCGAATTCCATGGTTCTAATGTCTTTAATATCCATAATTCCAGCCACACTCACCACCGGAGATGGATTCACAGTAACTCCTTCAGTTTCATTGTAGAAACTAACGTTTCCACTGGTAACTGGTAACTGGAATTTCTTTGCAATGTCAGCCATTCCCTTAACACACTCAGAAAATTGCCAGAAAACCTCTGGTTTTTCTGGGTTACCGAAGTTTAGACAGTCCACCATGCACAATGGTTCAGAACCCATAGACACCACGTTACGTATAGATTCAGCCACAGCGCCGGCCCCCCCATGGTAGGGGTCTAGGAAGCAGTGTATGCTGTTACAGTCACTGGTGAGGGTGAAGGCTTTCTCATCATCCACCCGCAAGACTGCAGCATCATCTCCAGGTTTAACAACTGTGCGTATCTGCACCTCATGGTCATACTGCCGGTAAACCCATCTTTTACTGGCCAGGTTCTGACTGGAAAGTAACCCCAACAAGGCCTCATCAACAGGCCCATCTTCTACTTCCACATATTCATCATCTTTAACCGGTTTTTCGGCTTCACGTTCTACCAGTGGTGGGTCGGCCAGTAATTCGGTGGGTAAATCGGCCATTACTTCTCCTTCTTGGGTGACCACCATACGTCCGTTGCTGGTGACCTGACCAATCACTGAATAAGTCAACTCATGCTTGTCAAATACTCGCAGCAGGCCTTCCACATCTTGGCGATGAACCACGAAGACCATCCTTTCCTGTGACTCAGATAACATAATTTCATAGGGAGTCATTCCTTCCTCTCTTAATGGTACTTTGGTAAGCTCCATCAGAGCACCATTACCACATTTACCAGCCATCTCTGAAAGACAGCAGGTGAGGCCTCCCCCTCCAAGATCCTTTAATCCTTGAATGTTAATCTTCTCCAGAGCCTCCAGTGTGGCTTCCATAACCTGTTTTTTCGTGAAGGGGTCAGCCACCTGCACTGCTGGTCTACTTTCCAATTCTGATTCTGATGTAAGTTCTTCTGATGCGAAGGTAACTCCGTGTATTCCGTCCCTTCCGGTTCGACCGCCCATCAAAACGAAAACATCGCCTACATTAGGGGCAATCCCCCGTACAATATCATCTTTGTGCACTATACCTGCACATACTACGTTTACCAGGGGGTTAAATTTGAAGTTATCCTCAAATTCCACTTCTCCACCCACAGTGGGTATTCCTACCCTGTTTCCATAGTCCGAGATGCCTTTAACAACGTATTCGAAAATGTAACGCGACCTTTGATCTTCCATGGGACCAAAACGGAGCGAATCCAAAAGAGCAACAGGCATAGCTCCCATAGATATTATGTCCCTAATTATACCTCCAATTCCAGTTCCAGCACCCCCGTAGGGTTCTACTGCAGAAGGGTGGTTGTGACTTTCCATACCCATCACCAGGGCCAGATCATCAGTTAGGTTCACGATACCTGCATCGTCTCCAGGTCCTATTATGACATTGTCCCCTTCAGTGGGGAATAACTTCAGGAGGGCCCGGCTGCTCTTGTAAGAGCAGTGTTCAGAGAACATTATATCCAGCATACCATATTCCAGGGGGTTGGGCTCCCTTCCCAGTTCTTCCTTGATGAATTCCATTTCCGCGTCAGTTAAAGTCATCTTTTCACCCATATTTTGCTCAGGATTTCCTTGTTAAAACTTATAGCAATCCAAAAGTTTTTATTTAATTACTCCATCAGGACTTCACAATACTGATGGATAATTCATGCTCTTCAATATTCCATTTTTTATTATAATCTCCATCAATCATCTCAAACAACAAGTCATTGGCTCTAACCTCATGGGATATGAAATCAAGGTGTGGTTCTACCAGTTCTTTAAACTCCGAGCTGCAGTCCACATAAACATTAATATTGGCCTCTACATCCAGATCCAAATCTTTTCTCATATCCTGGATCCTTCTAATAAGCTCACGGGACATGGCTTCAGAGAGTATATCTGGAGTAAGTTCGGTGTCTACAAATACACTCCCTCCATTAAATTCAGCACTCACCACATTATCTGGAAGCTCAGTTTCAAACACTACATCACCCTCTTCCAGAGTAATAGTCATGTCATCAAGTTCCACCAGATACTCACCATTGGACTCGATAGCAGCAACAACTTCCGCTCCATTGGCGGTTTCTAGATATTCTGCGACTATTGGAACATCTCCTCTTAGTTTAGGTCCCAGAGTCTTCATATTGGGAGTGGCAATTATTTTAAGGTCCTTAAATTCGGTAGAAGATGTGTATTTTTTGGTATTGGCCTGTTCTAGTAAGATATCCTGGAGTTCTGAAGCAGCTTTCATCACCTGGCTATCCTCGGAAACAATTATAATTTCACGCACTGGCCAGCGGAGCTTGTAACGGGCAACATCACGGGCATGGGCGCATGCTTCTATAATGTCCCGTAAAATAACCATGTTCTCCTCAAGATTCTGATCTATCGCTTCCATATCAACTACCCAGTCCTGCATGTGCACACTTTCTGGCGCATCTTCTTCCACACCAAGCACCAGGTTCTGGTAGATTTCCTCAGTTATATGAGGTGCTACAGGTGCCAAAGTAGTAACTAATTTCTTAAGTACATGATATAGTGTGAAATATGCACCCAGTTTGTCTGGATCTTCTTTTTCCACCCATGTACGCCCCCTTATTAGGCGCACATACCAACGACTGAGATCCTCCAGTATGAAGTGGTTGAGACTGCGGGTGGCCTTATGGAGGTGCAGGGAATCCAGTGCATCGGTGACTTCAAGGGCCACTGAGTTAATTCTTGATGTGATCCAGCGGTCCTCATCACGGAATTTAAGATCATCAGGGGTGTAAAGGGTGGGGTTGAATTCGTCCAGTGCCATGTATGTTGTGCTGAAAACGTAAACATTCCATAAGATGTTAAACATCTTATTCACAGTTCCAACTTCTTCCCAGTTGAATTTCAAATCGTCCCATGGTTTGTTACCCCATAACAAGTAGAAACGGAGAACATCTGCTCCGTATTTCTCTATAACTTCATCAGGTTCCACCACATTGCCCAGGGATTTGCTCATCTTTTTACCCTCTTCATCCAGGGTGAAACCATGCATCAGAACCCTCTGGTAAGGTACACTATCCAGAGCAATTACTCCGCAGCCCATTTGGGAGTAAAACCATCCTCTGGTCTGATCATGGCCCTCAGTAATGAACTGGTAGGGATACCAATCTTCAAACATCTCTTTTTCCTGAGGATAGTATAAGGCGGCCCATCCAGCAACTCCTGAGTCGATCCACACATCTAGAACATCTGGAGTTCGCTGCATTTTCCCTCCGCAGGAGCAACCCAACTTTATCTCATCAACATGGGGGCGGTGAATGAAATCTCCCTCCAATTTTCCTTCAACAATTTTTTCCTGAAGTTCCTGAATGGATCCAACTACCTCCATCTTTCCACAGTCCTGGCAGAGCCAGATGGGTATGGGTATTCCCCAGTAGCGTTGTCGGGATATGGTCCAATCCCTTGCATTTTCGATCCAGTTCCGGAATCTGCTTTCACCAGCCCAGGATGGAACCCATTCCACCTTGTCCAGTTCACTTAGCATTTGGTCTTTTATGGTGGTGATCTTCAAAAACCATTGTTTGGTGGCCAAGTATATTATGGGGGTTTTACACCTCCAACAAAACCCGTAACGGTGGTCAATAACCCCTTTCTTATATAAGAGATGGTGAGCTTCCAAGTCGGCCATTATATTATTATCAGCATCTTTAACAAATTCTCCCTCATATTTTCCAGCTTCGCTTGAAAATAGGCCTGCCTCGTCTACAGGGCAGAATATTGGTAATCCATATTTTTTACCTATTTCAAAGTCGTCAGGCCCGTGTCCTGGTGCGGTGTGAACACATCCAGTTCCTTCTGTAAGAGTTACATGGTCGCCGGGCAGTATTCTATGCACAAAATCTTTATGGAATGGTATTTCTCCAGGAAGTGGGTGTTCGTATTTTGTTCCCTCTAGATCGCTTCCTTTAACTCTTTTCAATATCTGGTAATCAAGTTCAGGGAAGGTGGATTCCACTAGAGCTTCAGCTAGGAGGTATACTTCTTCACCATCTTCAAGTTTCACGTATGCATAATCAAAATCGGGATGCACACAAACTGCCAAATTAGCAGGCAGTGTCCAGGGTGTAGTTGTCCACACTAGGATGTACTCATTTTCCTTGCCTTTTAGAGGGAATTTAACATATATGGATGGGTCTTCCTTGTTTTCATAGTCGATTTCAGCTAATGCGAGGGCGGTTTCACAGCGAGGGCACCACGTGATAACTCGCAGGTCATTAACCAGGAGTTCTTTTTCATGAGCACGTTTAAGAGTCCACCAGCAACTTTCCATGTACTTGGTGTCAAGGGTTATGTAGGGATTGTCCCAATCCATCCAAACCCCCAACATTTCAAATTGCTTAGTCATAAGGGCCTGGTTTTCTACAGCAAATTCTTTACATTTATTTACGAAGTTTTCAATACCTATTTGGGTTTCGATTTCCTTCTTACTCTTTAAACCCAGTATTCCTTCTACCTTATGTTCGATGGGCAACCCATGGGTGTCCCATCCAGCCTGTCGACGGACATTGAAACCGGACATTGATTTGAAACGCAGGAAGCTGTCCTTTATGATTTTGTTCCAGGCTGTTCCCAAGTGTATGCGGCCGCTACAGTATGGTGGCCCGTCTAAAAATGAAAATTTAGGCTGGTCTTTCCTTAAATCTTTGCTATGTTGATATGTTTGGTTTTGGTCCCAGAATTTCTGTATTTTTTCCTCTATGGCCCTTGACTGGTATGATCGTGGGGCTTCCTTTATTGCCATCTCTATTCTCCTCGGATAATGTGATTATTAACTTGATGATCAACTCATAACAAACTTTGTTCACGGCCTTTTATATCCTTTTATATCAGTGATCTGGTGGGGTGAAGGAGGGGTGCTGGTGAAAATACTTTTATAAAAACAGTATAAACAGCTAATAAAATAATAAAATCACTTTAAAAAATATTTAAGAAAAAATAATGGGGTTTTAGAATGTTCTAAGCCTGCCCTGAATTAACATCTCAGTTATTTTGTTAATGTCAGCCAGCCAATTGTCCATAACTCCCTGAACTTCACTTTTAACCTGGTTCATTTCGTAACCTTTTTCAAGGATGAGTTGGGCGCTTGCAGCTCTGGGCTGATCAATAGGAGAGCCTATCTGACTTAAAATCATCATATGCACTTGTTTAACTCCTTCTACTTCTTTAATTATATCATTGGACATTTCGTTAGATAACAAGTTGTATATTTTACCTACATGGTTGATGGGGTTTTTACCAGAGGTTGCTTCCATTGACATGGGGCGGTTAGGAGTTATAAGTCCATTAGCTCGGTTTCCACGTCCGACAGATCCATCGTCACCCATTTCTGCTGAAGTCCCAGTCACTGTCAAGTAGTAACCAGCTTCGGTTTTGCTTTCAGGATTATCCCCAGTGTTTATATGGGTGGTTACTTTGCGATTGGTGTATTTCATGGCGAGGTTAGTTATAATGTCATTAAGCTCTGCTTTGGTATCCATATAGGTTTCGACACTGTCTATGTGCTTAGATATCATCGCAACGGCAACTGTGAGGGTTATTTCGTCTTGATCCCTTAGTCCCATTACCTTGATGTCTTCACCCACTTGTGGGTATTTCTTCTTGAAGTCTTTAGAGTTTAATAGCTCTTCAATGGCCATAACCATGCTTTCAGTCTCGGAAAATGGGGCAAAACCAACTCCGAAAGATGTGTCATTGGATGATGGCATTCCTTTCCTTCCAAAAACATCAACCAGGTCTCCGGATCCGTGGCCGATTTTGCACTCTACCACAGTGCAGGTTTCCACATCCAAGTTGATTAGCGATTCTTTAAGGTATTCTTTGGCTGCACCGATTGCTATTCTGTCAATACCTATCTTTTTACCTTCATATTCCGGAACTCCTCGTCCAGTTAGGAGAATGTCCATAGGGGTGATTATATCTCCGCCTCCGAACTCTGGAAAGGATTCTCCAGCGGTAACCTCCACTTGATCGGTGTTATGATGTAATACACCACCAAACTTTTCTAGATAAGCGTTGCACAGGCCACGACTAACTGATTCTGCTATTCCGTCACTTATACTATCTGGGTGTCCGATGCCCTTCCTTTCAACTATTTCTATTTCTTGCTCTTCAATGGGCTTTTGAATAAGCTTTTCAACAATAATATTTCTCATACATGATCCCTCTGCCTTATAAAAAACCTATTATAATGAGTAGGTTAAAACTATCTTTATGAGTTATGTGCATGACACACTTATATAACTATTTTTGTGTTTTGATTATTTGATGAAATACTCTGGTTCTGTTGTTTTTATCCGCAATAATAATATTTTCATTTCGTTCCACATGATTTCAAGGTTAAATTAAATAATTTTTTTAAGAATTAGTAAAGGATGTTAAAATTACGTAGGAGAATTATTTTCCAGTAAATAAATATCTGATGAGTCTTTTTTATTTCATTTGTCGTTTTTTATCATATCTTTTGATTAACCATATAATTATCAACAAGATTACTAAAAGAACAAGTAAACTGATTAATAATTGAGTTGGTGTAAGGGTTAAAGCTAAAGATGAGGTTGTAGTTTCTGTAGTTATCACTTTTGCCATGATTTTTCACTCCATGGATCTTTCTTGATAATGAGGTCCTCATAATTGATTATATGTTTAGTTTTTGACGTTTATCTATTAATATTGCCAGATAACCTCCTATTGTTGAAGCTATAATGAATCCTGTGTACATTAAAACTGTATTTATGGGATTAGATAGAGATGAGAGACCAAAGAATATTATTGATGGTATAAAGTAAATTAAAATCCAAGTTATACCTACATAAATTCCGTTCTTTATTTTTTTTTTTAGCAAAATAAGTAGCTATGAAACCTCCAATTACCAATGAACCCATACTTTCTATTGTCGATATTTGTTGAAAAATAGAATCTGAAACTCCTATTGGAATTAAACTAAAAACAAAATCAAAAATAATAAAACTTATTATGACTCCTAATGCAATGGAGATAACTGGATGAAAATTCAAAGATTTTTTTTCAACTGCTTGATCGGCAAATTTCCCAATAATACCTCCAAGCAATGTAAATATTAATACAAAGAGGATTGAATAAATAAAACCATTAACACTTAATCGATACATTATAGTTGAAAAGATGAGAACTAATATTCCTTCATAGAATAAATATTGTAACTTCTTTTCTCGAGCAAAATACATAACAATAAAACCGCCAAGGAAAAAGGACAAAAATAACAAAATAAATCTATGTAAACTTTCTGATATTAAGAAAACTACAAAAAACACTAACAATCCCAAAAAAATCGATCTTACTGGTTTTAATCGCATATATAATCTCCCTTTCTTTATTAATAATACATTCACTTATTTAAATATGACTAAATAACCTTCTTATTGAACATAAAGAACTATCTGGATTGTGATTAATTGTGGTTTGTTTTGGAAGTAGTCTGGAAAAAACCACACAATTAATACTGAAAAGATTTATTTATAAATATAGGTAGCAGAGCTGAGGGGTTTAAAATGGATTTTCTTACTATTTTAAAAAAAGGTGAGGGAACAACTGTAGAATTCAAAGAAGTTATGAACGAAAATGGATATAAAACGTTATCTGCATTTTCAAACACAGAAGGTGGATTATTATTACTTGGAATCTCTGATGATGGGGATATAGTTGGGTGTGATTGTTCGGATGAACCAGTTCGAACAATTGCTAATAAAATAATGAGTAAAATGGGAATTCACCCAACAATAAATATTTTAGAAAGTGACGGGTATAATATTTTGATTATTGAAGTTGGAAAAAGTGATATTCCAATATCTTATAATGGTAAGTATTATAAAAGAGTTGGAACTACTACTACGGGGATTTTAGGCGATGAATTGAAAGAATTCTTCTTGTTGGGAAGCAATTGGGATGGACTCAGTAATGATTATAGTTTGCAAGAGATTGATGAGATTTCAGTCAGGAAATTTGTTAAAAGTGCTGTAAATGCGGGTAGAATGCCTGCTGATGATTCGGGTGACATATCAGAAATTCTCCTAAAACTGAACCTTTTAGTTGAGGGTAAACTGACTAATGCTGCATTGATCCTTTTTGGTAAGGATCCTCAAAAATATTTCACTAATGCTTTGGTTAGAGTAACTAAATTCAAAGATGATGTTAGTATTTCAGATAGACGTATCAGGGGTAATTTGTTTAATCAAGTAGTAGAAGCAGAAGAGGCCATTAAAAATTTAATACACGTTGAATATGAAATTAAAGATGAATTTGCTCGGAAGGATATTTGGGATTACCCTCTTGATGCAATACGTGAAGTTCTTTTAAACTCTATAGTCCATCGAGACTATTTCAAATTTGTAGTACAAACACAGATCAAGATATCTGAAGATCAAATCTGGTTTTTTAATCCTGGAGGACTTTTAGGGGGACTTACTATTGAAGAACTTAAAAAACCACACCCATCACAAACTAGAAACCCATTAATAGCAGATATTTTTTCTAAAGCGGGCCTAGTAGAAGTTTACGGATCCGGAATTGGTAATGTATTAAATTCTTTAAAAAAAGCGGGTTTACCCGAACCTGATTTCAAAGAAGAGTTTGGAGGTTTTTCTGTATACATGTTTAAAGGTTATACTGAGAACATGCTTAAAGAAATGGGGTTAAATGAGAGACAAATTATAGTCATGGATTATTTATCAAAAAAAAGAAGTATCTCAACTAAAGAATACTCTGAAATAATTCCAGAAATGTCTATTGGCACTCTTAGGAGAGATTTAGCAGGTTTAGTTAAGAAAAATCTTGTAAAAAAGGTTGGACCACAACAATCTCGAAGATATGAGCTAGTAAAATAAAAAGCTGGATCATATCGATCATTTATCGATCATTTATCGATCATTTTGATCGATGGATCGATGATCAGAGGATCATGACGATCATTACTTGATCATTTGTCGATCATTTTGACTGATGGATATGGTGATTAGAGGATCACTAATGACAGAGTTTATCAATAAATAATCTAACTGGTCTTACATAATCAAATCTTTACATAATCGAAATTATTATATATAGAAAGGGGCTGAACGATGCATAAAAGTACAAAAACGAGTTATGTGTTTATAGTAAATAAAAGTAAGGGCAGCAACCTGGGAAATGCTGATGTGGCCGACAGTTTTTTCTCTCGTTTCAAGGGATTAATGATGGTAAAAAACCTTGAAAGGAGTCTAATTTTAAAATTACCCTCTGAAAGAAGTCGCAGA
>Ga0334899_1000281_pt1 | contig 70026 bp, 56 predicted proteins | sample GraSluR3_MG_FD_207219 | JGI IMG/M metagenome (GOLD analysis project Ga0334899, IMG submission 207219) | Sludge microbial communities from methane-producing bioreactor in Wageningen University, Netherlands - Granular Sludge_8_08-R3 | ecosystem: Engineered > Bioreactor > Anaerobic > Unclassified ...
CCATGGGCTATGGAAACAAAATTCAGTTGCGGTTACTAGATCATGAGATCAGGGTCCGTGACTTTGGCAGGGGCATCCCTTTGGGCAAGGTGGTTGATTGTGTTTCAATCATTAATACCGGCGCAAAATACAACGATGATGTATTCCAATTTTCCGTAGGGCTCAATGGGGTGGGAACTAAGGCCGTCAATGCTCTTTCTTCGCATTTCAGTGTTACCAGTTATCGTGAAGGCAAGTATTGTACAGCGACGTTTTCCAAGGGAATACTTTTGTCTGAGAAGAAGGGAAAAACAGCAGAACAGGATGGCACTGAGGTTTGCTTCACCCCTGATCCAGATTTGTTCGGTGATTACCAATTCAACGAAGATTTCATAGTTTCCCGGGTTTATAGCTATGCCTATCTCAATACAGGGCTTTCTTTGATATTCAACAACAAAACCTATAAGTCGACCCATGGACTTCTGGATTTATTGGACAAGGAAGTTGGTACTGAGAACCTCTACACCATCATTCATTACAAGAGTACACAACTTGAATTTGCCCTTACTCATGTTGGTGGTTCTTATGGGGAGAATTACTTTTCCTACGTGAATGGACAGCATACCACCGATGGAGGTACTCATCAGAGTGCCTTCAAGGAAGGGATTTTGAAGGGAGTGAATGAACATTTCAAGAAAAACTGGGCTGCCCAAGACGTCCGTGAAGGGGTTGTTGGTGCAATTGCTGTACGGGTAAAAGAACCAGTATTTGAATCACAAACCAAGAATAAGCTCTCCAATACTGAAATCCGAACCTGGATTGTCAATGAAGTGAAAGATGCCATCATTGATTTCTTACTGAAGAACTCTGAGCAAGCCAACAAGATATATCAGAAGGTCATCAACAACGAAACGCTTCGCAAGGAGCTCAATGAAGTAAAGAAAGGAGCGAGGGAGTCGGCAAAGAAGGTCTCTTTGAATATTCCGAAGCTCAAGGATTGTAAATACCATCTAGGGCAGAGCAGCGCTCATCAGGATGAGTGTGAACGATCGATGATTTTTCTTACTGAAGGAGACAGCGCTTCAGGGACCATAACGAAAACCCGAGATGTCATGACGCAGGCGGTATTCAGCCTTAGGGGGAAAATCGTCAACGTTTTCGGCAAGAAAAAAACAGAGATATACAAGAATGCCGAGTTGTATAATATGATGGTTGCCCTTGGTATTGAAAACGGGGTGGAGGGGCTAAGGTATGGCAAGGTCATCATTGCTACTGATGCCGATACCGACGGGTTTCATATCAGAAACCTGTTGATGACCTACTTTTTGACATATTTTGAGGATTTGGTGTTATCAGGACGTGTGTACATTCTGGAAACACCCTTGTTCAGAGTGAGGAACAAGAGCCAGACGGTCTATTGCTACAATGAAAAAGAACGTGATATGGCAATCAGCCAGATCAAGAACAGCGAAGTGACCAGATTCAAAGGCCTCGGAGAGATAGACCCCAAGGAATTCGGGCAATTTATCGGAGAGGATATGCGCCTGCTTCCTGTTTCCATCCCTGGCATGAACGAGATGCACAAAACCTTGGAGTTTTATATGGGCAACAATACTCCTCAACGACGTGAATTCATCATGGAGAATCTTATCTGATGACCCAAGCAAACTCAATTTTTCGCCAGAACTTTCTCGAATATGCAAGCTATGTCATCAAGGAACGGGCAATCCCTGATCTTGTGGATGGATTCAAGCCGGTCCAGAGGCGCATCATCCACTCTCTTTTTGAGATGGATGACGGGAAATTCCATAAAGTAGCCAACGTCGTAGGATGGTCGATGCGTTACCATCCTCATGGGGACTCTTCCATCTATGAAGCTTTGGTGAATCTGGCGAACTGCGATCTCTTCATCGAGCGACAAGGAAACTTCGGCAATATCCTCACCGGCGACAGTGCCGCCGCCGCGCGTTATATTGAGTGCCGGCTTTTACCATTTGCCAAAAAGGTTCTCTACAATCCTGAGTTGACACAGTTTGTGGACTCTTATGATGGAAGAAACCAAGAACCGGTAGTATTTCCTGCAAAGATTCCCGTAGTCCTCATTCAGGGGGTAAGCGGAATTGCGGTAGGCATGAGTACCTATATTCTTCCTCATAACGCACTAGAGGTTTTAGATGCAATGGCAGCCTCATTGAAGGGTGAGAGCTTTGTCTTATACCCTGATTTCCCTGGTGGGGGTATCGTTGACGTTGAGGACTACAAGGATGGCAAGGGCTCTGTTTCCATTAGGGCTAAACTCAACACCTCCGATCCCAAGCGTATAATCATCGAGGAGCTTCCCTATGGAACCACAAGTGAGGCAATGATCCATTCGGTTGAGGAGGCCGCAAAAAAAGGTAGACTGAAGATAAGCTCAATCAACGACTATACTGCTGAGAAGGTCAATATTGAGATCAATCTTGCCCGCAATACCTATGCCCAGGAAATTGTCGATGCGTTATACGCCTATACTCACTGTGAGACGAAGCTTTCGATAAATCCCTTGGTCATCAAAGACAATATGCCGACCATCATGACTGTCAGCGAGATATTGAACTATCATGCCCAACACCTTGTAACTGTCTTGAAAGCCGAGTTGGAGCTTGAGCGTGGGCATCTGTTGGATAAGCTGCATGCTCGAACTCTGGAACGGATTTTTGTTGAGGAACGGATTTACAAGCGCATAGAGCAGAAAAAAAGCGCAGAGGAAGTGAACAAGGCGGTGATTACTGGGTTTAAACCTTTTGCCGATCAGTTGTTCAGGGCCCTTGATGATGAGGATGTAGAGCGACTGCTTAAGATTCCCATCCGCCGTATCAGTCTTTTCGACATTGAAAAAAATCGTCATGATATCGACCAGATAAACAACGCTGTCGCTGATATTGATGCCAAGCTTGCCAACTTGATCGGGTATGCTCTCTCGTATATTGAAGAGTTGAAGCAGATGCTCGACAAAACAGAGCATAAAAGGAAGTCAAGCATCAAGACCTTTGAGCTGGTGGACGTGAAAGAGGTTGCTCTGAGAAATCTTGCTGTCAAGTATGATGCCACCAACGGCTATCTGGGGTATGGGGTCAAACAGGGAAACACCCTCTTGGAAGTCAGCACTTTCGACCGGGTGCTGCTTATCAGAAAAGACGGTACCTACCAGGTAATTGATGCTCCTGAGAAGGAGTTTGTCGGCAAAGGTCTTCTGTACTGTGGGTTTGCCGACAAGGAAGAGTTGGCAAAGGTTACCTTCAGCATCATCTACCAGGAGAAGACCTATAAGTATCTCTTTCTCAAGCGTTGTCAGGTTCTTGGCTTCCAACTGAAAAAACTCTATTCCTTGATCCCAGAAGGGAACTACAAATTGATCAAGCTCTCTACTTTTGAGAATGCAGAACTAACGGTCACCTACAAGAAAAAACCCGGTCTGAGGATACTGGAAGAGAAGTTCTACTTCTCCGACTATCTGGTAAAAGGGGTGAAGGCAAATGGTGTAAGGATTGCTGTCAAGGAGGTTTCTTCCTTGAAGCTCAGGGCAGTGAGAGAAGTGGTTCATCAAAACCCGAGTGAACCATCCCTTTTCGATGATGAAGATATGGAGAGCACATGATGCAGCTTGAGAAAAGAATCCTCTATGAAGATAATCATCTGATAGTAGTGAACAAGCTCTGTGGAGAGTTGGTGCAAGCAGATAAGAGCGGGGATGAGACGCTTGCAGATTTGGTCAAGGAGTATCTGAAAGTTACCTATAATAAGAAAGGCAACGTATATTTGGGAATTCCTCACCGTCTTGATCGTCCTACCAGTGGCATCGTTGTGTATGCAAAGACTGAAAAAGCATTGATTAGACTCAATGACCTATTCAGGGGAAGCTCTGTGAAGAAGGTCTATTGGGCTATTGTCGATACTCCTCCCCATGAGATGGAAGGTACCTTGGTGCACTATATAATCCGAGACACAAAAACAAACAAAAGTACTGCCCTGCCGATTGAGAGAAAAGGTGGCAAGCTGGCCAAGCTTGACTATCGGCTTCTTTGTGCTTCTACCAATTACTATCTCCTTGAAATCTTATTGCACACCGGTCGACATCATCAGATCAGGGCGCAGCTTGCCGCTTTGGGTATCCATATAAAAGGGGATCTCAAATATGGTTTCAAGCGATCTAATCCAGATGGTGGCATCTGTTTACATGCCCGGATGATCAGCTTTATGCATCCGGTCAAGAAAGAGGAGATTGTCCTCACAGCCGATCCCCCTGACGATGCTCTTTGGAATGCCTTTCTTTCATCTCGATGAACAAACACATGCTGCCGATTCTGGCAGCATGTACTATTGATAGCCATCACATCGAATTTTTTTGCTTGACAAATAAGAAATCATCCCTCAATCTTCATATGTATGATGTATGACGTTATAGAAATTGGGGGAACTGTCCATGGCTGAACACACGATTGCTGCCATCTATACCGGAGCTGCTTTAGTAAAACCTCTTTCGGATCTAATGAAAGAAACTCTTGGGGATTACAAGGTGATGAATATTCTAGATGACAGTATGATTGCTGACATCATTGAGGCCGGTACCTTGACCAAGGCGGTCAAGCGAAGACTCTATGGATACTATGAAATAGCTTGTGCTTCAGGAGTTGAGGCAATTCTCAACACATGCTCCTCAATCGGGGACGCCGTCTATGGTGCACGGGATTTTTTCCCGATTCCCATTCTTCGTATTGATGAACCGATGGTCAGAAAAGCAATAGAGCTGACCGATTCCATTGCTGTGTTGGCTACTCTTCCTACTACCCTTGATCCGACTATCAGTCTGATCGAGCGATGTGCAGCTGAGATGGGTAAGTCTGTAAGGACCGTCAGCGCACTGGCCGATGGAGCTTTCCGCGCAATCACCAATGGGGATGCCCAAAGGCACGATGAGCTGATTGCACAGACAGCGAAGCAGGTTGCAGACTCCTGTGAGGTTATGTTATTGGCCCAAGGCTCCATGGCAAGAATGGAAGCTCCGCTTGCAAGTCTGACACAAAAGACCGTTCTTTCCAGTCCCAGACTGGGAATCCTGCAACTTAAAACGTTGTTTGAGGGAACGCTCTGATGACATTACAAGAGCTAAAGGCCATGTCTCTCCAACTGAGGAGGGACGTGGTTGAGATGGTCTATCGAACCAAAGACGGTCATCCCAGCCCCAGTTTTTCTGTAGCTGATATTGTGACCGCTCTGTACTTTGAGGTGATGCAACTTGATCCTCAGAATCCTGCTTGGGAAGATCGCGATCGATTCGTGCTTTCAAAAGGACATGCCTGCCCTGTTCTCTATGCGGCCTTGGCTAGAAGAGGGTATTTTGATGTAGAGGAACTGTATACATTGCGCTTTCTCAATACTCGGTTGCAAGGACATCCGTACGCACCGAAGACCAAAGGCTTGGATGCTACTACAGGATCCTTGGGAAACGGTGTTTCAATCGGACTTGGCATGGCTTTGGCTGCGAGGATTCGTAATAAGTCCTATCACGTGTATGCCGTCACCGGAGATGGTGAGCTTGGAGAGGGGATGATTTGGGAGGCGGCGATGGCAGCAAGCCATCACAACGTAGGCAATCTTACAGTGTTCATAGACAACAACAATTACCAGAGCGGAGGAACTGTAGAAGAAGTAAGCGGTCCATATCCTATTGAGGATAAGTGGAAAGCCTTCGGCTGGCATACCCAGAGCATCGATGGACATGATATCGAGCAGCTTCTCTTGGCAGTGGAACAAGCAAGGGCGGTTACAGACAAGCCCTCTGCAATCATCTGCAAGACCATCAAAGGAAACGGGGTTTCCTTCATGGTTGGTGAGAATTCCTGGCATAAGAGAGTATATACCGATGACGAGTACAAACAAGCCATCAAGGAGTTGGGAGGGGCTGTATGAGCACTGTAGATAGTACCAGAGAAGGGTTTCGAGATGCTCTGCTTGCTTTGGCAAAACAGAGGGATGATGTTGTTTTCGTTTCCACTGACTCTTTGAAGGTCGTTAAAGGAGAGCCCTTTTTGGAAGCCTATCCCGACCGCGTCGTTGAACTAGGTATTTCTGAACAGAATGGGGTGGGCGTCTGTAGCGGCTTGGCCTCTAGTGGATTGCTTCCCTATATCTGTACCTATGCAGGATTCTTGACGATGAGAGCGTGTGAGCAGATGCGAACCTTTGTTTCCTACCCGAACCTTAAAGTCAGGTTCATCGGTGCCAACGGTGGTTTGCATGGAGGAAATCGAGAAGGAGTTTCCCACCAGTTCATCGAGGATGTCGGTATCCTTAGGACCATGCCCAACTTCACCATACTCTGTCCTGCCGATGGAAATCAGGTATATCAAGCTATGCTCGCAAGTGCGGATGTTGATGGTCCTGTCTATATTCGTATCGGAAGCGGTCGGGAAGACAAGGTATTTGCTGATGGAACACCATTTCCCATCGGAAAAATGAGAGTAATTGCAGATGAAGGCTCTGATGTGGCACTTTTTTGCCATGGGTTTGTAACAAATCGAGTCCTTGAGGCTGCAACAAAGCTTCAGCAAGAGGGTTTCGGCGTGAAGGTTGTGGAGGTTGCAACCATCAAGCCGCTTGATACAGAGGGTATCGCAAGCATACTCAAGCAAACAGGATGTGCAGTAAGCATTGAGGACCACTCTATCATCAATGGATTGGGAAGTGCCATTGCTGAGGTCATCAGCGAGGGTAATCCTGCCTATTTGGTACGGCTGGGCCTTCAGGATGTGTATGGCGAGTCAGGGTTCCCTGAGCAACTGCTCGATGCCTACGGTATGTCTGTAGAAAACATCGTACAGGCAGCAAGGAAAGCTTACAAACAGAGACAAAGGTAACAACTCCGGCTTTGCCGGGATAAAAAAAGGAGAAAATTTGTATGAAGAAGTTGATTGTTATTGCGTTGGTAGCCCTGCTCTCAACAGCATTGTTTGCCGCAGGCCAGGCAGAATCGAGCGGTCCTACTGCAGCAAAACCCTTGGTGCTCAGGTATGCACACATGAACCCTGCCTCCAGTCCAGCCGGTATGCAGGCAACGTATTTCGCAGATAGGATTTTCGAAGAAACCGGTGGCGCAATCAAAGTTGAAATCTATCCGGCCAGTCAGCTTGGCTCCATCTCTGAAATGGCTGAAGCTGTGTCCATGGGTTCGATTGCCATGCACCATAATACCTATGGTGGTTTGCAGCCTCTGCTCAATGACCTTGGTTTGTTCGATACCCCCTATCTCTACCGGGACGTCGACCACTTGCTTAAGGCCACCGATCCTGAGAGTTCTCCCGCGCTGATGGAACTGAACCAGAAGCTTATTGACACCAGAAACATCAGAATTCTGTATTCGTTCTACTTTGGTACACGAGAGCTGACGGCAAATTTCCCTGTTTACTCTCCTAAAGATCTCGCAGGAAAGAAGATTCGTGCAATCCCCTCTCCGATCTACCTCGCAGCGGTGGAAGGCATGGGTGCTGTAGCAGTTCCCATCGACTGGGCTGAAGTTCCTGTTGCTCTTTCCACCGGTGTTGCCGATGGACAAGAGAATCCTGTAAGCACCTTGGTTACCAGCAGCATCTTTGAAGTACAGAAGTACGCAATGATGACTGACCACATCATGGGAAGCGAGCCTGTTGTCATCAATGAGCGAGTATGGAAATCACTCACTCCTGCACATCAGGAAATCTTCAGAAAGGTAGCTCGTGAAACCCGTGACTGGGCTTCCAACATGGTACTTGAATCTGAAGAACGTGATATCCAGAACCTAAAAGACAAGGGCATGACCATCATCACCGCCGCTGATGGTTTGAAAATTGATGAGTTCCGCGCTTCTGTTTCCAAGGTTGTAAACGAACGTTTTGGCAAAGCTTGGGGCAAGTACTACGAGATGATCCAAGCAATCAAATAAGTAGTCATGCAGGAGTGGAGGCAGAGCATTGCTCTGCTTCCACGTATCTAATGGTATAGAAGGATGCTCGTATGAACACCACTCTTAAAAAAATAGCTAGAGGTTATGAAGCGGTAGCTGTACTATTTCTACTTCTTTTATTCTTTTCTGTCATGATTCAGATCATCATGCGAAACGTATTTCATGCAGGATCGATCAAGCTTGAGGAGCTTGCGCGATTTTCCTTGGTATCCTTGGTATTTTTGATGATTCCCACCCTTACTCTGCGTAAGCAGCATATAATTGTGGATATTGTCCTTTTATACCTTCCTCAAAAAATCAAGCGATGGGTCTCTGTTGTAACACAGGCCTTGGTATTGTTCTTTGGCTTATATGTGCTGTGGGCCGTTGCTACCATCATGCAGTTCAACTGGAATGTCAGAACCCCGGCTCTTGCCATGCCGAATGTGGTTTTCTATATCCCTATTACCTTGGGTATTGTCGCCATGGTTGTCTTCTCTTTTGCTGGCATGATTGCATCCTTGCTGAATAAGGAGGTTCTTCTATGAGCGGTTCATTGGTAATCTCTTTGTTTCTCTTTCTTCTTGCAACCGGTCTTCCTATTGCAGTGAGTATGGGACTTCCCTCTGCCCTCTACCTGATTATGGCAAACATACCTCCAAGTCAGCTGATTCAGCGCATGGTCACCAGTCTCAATTCCTTTCCCATGCTTGCAGTTCCTCTCTTCATTCTCGCCGCTGGTTTGATGAATAGTTCAGGGATCACTGAACGTCTGTTTGAATTTGCCAAGTTGCTGGTGGGAAGAATGAAGGGTGGTCTTGCTCAAGTGAACATCGTCGCTTCCTTGATCTTCAGCGGTATTTCAGGGGCGGCCCTTGCTGATGTCGGAGGCCTTGGGAATATCGAGATTGAGGCGATGGACAAGCAAAATTATCCAAAGACGCATTCTGCTGCAATTACGGCAGCCTCTGCTGTTATAGGGCCGATTTTTCCTCCGTCAATCCCCTTGATCATCTACGGAGCTGCAGCTGAGACCTCCTCGATGAGATTGTTGATAGCCGGCATTTTTCCCGCCGTCATTATCGCCATGGCCTTGATGGTGCAGGTAGGATTCCGTGCCCGAAAGTACAACTATCCTCGAGGTGTTGAGAAAAAGTACTCGGTTTCTGAAATTCTCACAATTGTCAAACGAGGGCTTCCTTCCATGCTGATGCCTCTGATCATGATGGTTGGTATGCTCAGTGGTTGGTTTTCTCCAACCGAAGTTGCCGCCATCGCAGTGACATATGCCTTGATACTCAGTTTTGCCTATAAGGAAATGAGCTTTAGGTCATTTTTCAAGACATGTCTCAGTACATTGCAGTCGACTGCAAGCGTTCTGTTCATCGTTGCCTCTGCAGCAATTTTTGCTTGGGTGCTTACGGTAGAACAGCTTCCCCAACAGGCTTCAGCCTTGATGCTGAGCATCTCTGATAATCCTGTGGTATTGCTGATTCTCGCCAATATGATTTTGCTCCTTGCTGGAATGTTCTTGGAATCGACAGCCGCAATCATGGTTTTGACCCCTATATTATTGCCTCCTTTGATGATTGCAGGCGTCAATCCAGTTCATTTTGGATTGGTCATGGTTTTCAACTTGATGATTGGCATGATCACCCCACCGGTGGGAATGAGTGTATACATGCTCAGTCCGATCGTCGGTCTTCCGGTTGGGAAAGTCTTTAAGGCGGTCTTGCCGTTCTTGGCTTCCCTATTGGTTGCGCTGGTGATTCTCACCTATATTCCGCAGATTTCTTTGTGGCTTCCGAATCTTATATTTGCCTAGAGGTATCAACATGAATACTACGTATTTCCATCGTGTTCACGCACAGACAGCTACTCGATTCTGGATCAACAACCCCACACTCGAGCAGGCCAAGAAGGCTATCGAGGAAGGTGCAGTTGGGTGTACCACAAATCCAAGCTATGTTTCCAAACTTTTCTCAAGTGAAGAGGATATGAGCTTTGTGCTCAGGACAATTGATCTTTTATTGCCCTATGAGAAGAATGATTCGGTTGTTGCTTCCAAGGTGCAGCAAGTGATGGTGGCTCGTCTTGCCGATGTATTTCTTCCTCTCTATGAGAAGAGTGAGGGGAAGGTGGGATTGGTTACCATCCAGGGCGACCCGTTTGCCGAGACAGATACCGATCTTATCATCGAAGAGGGGCTGGTCAATCATACCATTGCCAAGAATATCTGTATCAAGATTCCCGTGACTAAATGGGGTATTGAAGCAATCAGTGCCATGGTTGAGCGAAATATTCCTACGATGGCTACAGAGGTGATGGGACTCAGTCAGGCGGTATCGATTTGTGAGGCGTATCAGAAGGCCAGCGAGGAGAGTGGATTTACGCCTCCTTTCTATGTCACCCATATCACAGGAATTCTTGATGACCATTTCAAACGGGTGATTAAGGAACAGAACCTGAGTATTGATGATAGGCTGGTCAGGTACGCTGGGCTCTCCATTGCAAAGAAGCAGTATGAAATGCTCAAAGATAGAAACTATCCTGGGATCATGATGGGTGGGGGAGCTCGAAAACTTGAGGATTTTACTGAGTTGGTAGGGGGAGATCTTTCGATCACAATCAACTACAAAGGAAGTGCAGAAACACTTATCGAGCAGGATGCGGAGGTTGTCTCAAGAATTGAGGATAATCTGGATGCTTCAGAGATTGAGATTTTGAAGAAAGAGCTGCCCGATTACCAAAGAGCCTTGGATATCGATGGCATGCAAGTGGATGAATACTATGACTATGGCGCAGTGGAACTTTTCAGGACAGCCTTCCAAGGCGGTTGGAATGAACTGCTTGCTTTGATACAAGAAAGAAGGGAGAGCCGATAATGGATGAAAACAAACACAGAGGAAATCTTTTTACCGACAAGAAGGTCTGTCGCGCAAAAGGCATTGATCGAGTTACCCTAAGCTATGATGAAGATTCAATGCTTTGCTATTTCTATCTTGAGAAGGATTCAGTGCTTCAAATGCACACCCATATCCAAAGCCAGAATGGCTTTGTGGTGAAGGGTCATATCCATTTCATCAAAGGAGATGGAGAGGTTTTGGATCTTAGGGCGGGAGACAGCTATTACTTCGCCTCAATGGATCCACATGGGTCCAAGGTGATTGAAGATACCGAGTTGATCGAATGTTTTGCCCCTTCTCGAGATGATTACAAGGACTAGTGCATGTTTTCTTGCTTTCAAGTCAAGCTCTTGGTATGATAGGTGTGTTGCAGGTAGGGGGTATCCATTCTCATGGAAGACATATTCGCGGTGCGTGAAGCACGGCCATCAGCTGTTGAAGGGGTTATAGAAAAGATCAAGGAACTCTTGATCGAGCAGAAGCTCGCCCCAGGGGATATGATCCCGAATGAGATTTCCCTTGCCGAGAGCTTGAAAGTAGGGCGGGGTACGGTGCGCGAGGCATTGAAAATTCTCTCTGCCTACGGAGTTGTGGTAATCAAGCAGGGGCACGGAACCTTTGTCAGCAGTGCCTCAAACAAAAAACTGTTTGACCCTCAGCTATTTCAGATTCTTGTCCAAGATCGAGACTACCAGTCTTTGACCCAGGTAAGGCAGTTGTTGGAAGAAGGGATCGTCAAGCTGGTCATTGAATTTGCCTCGGATGAGGAGCTTGCCCTTCTTGACCAGACAATGGAGAAGTTCCAAGCGGAATTGGCCATGGAGAATGCTTCAGCACAGCATGCGGCATCATTGGATCTTCGCTATCATAGGCTGTTGGCACGATTCTCCCACAACAGCATTGTTGAGAACATCTATACGTTTGTCATAGAGCTCTTCACAAAGACAATAAATCCGATTCATGAAGGGGTGGATACAGTGCACCAGCATCTGCACCATGCAATCATGAACCGTGATAGCGATAAGGCGGTGGAAGCTGTCCGTGAGCACACCGCCATCTGGATAGCTGGGTATGAAGCTGCCAGGAAAAAGGCCTAATCGAGCAAGACAACCCCTTCTCCTTTGAAGCCGTTTACCTTTACGGTTATTTCTTTTTCAGTGCGGGCATGGATGAAATGTTCTGTTTCATTGAAGACGGCAAGTGCTTCGAGGGCTTCAAAGTCCAAAGAACCGCTGCGATACGCAGGATTGACGGTAAGATACAAACAACCCAGGCTTGTCATATTCTGAAAGAAGTGTGTCCCTTGACTTGGTTCGACTTGAAAGCCTTGCAGTCCGGTTTCAACAATCACCTTGGATCGGGAAATTTGTGACCAGGTTACAGGGATTCCCAACCAAGGGTCACAAGAACCCAATCTTCCTGCTACAACTAAAAGGTAGTCCTTTTCTTCTAGAACCAAGGTTGCATTAAGCTTGTCGAGTTCTTTTGCCATATCTTTCATCGCAGAAGCTTCAAAACTCTTATGCTTGAGGAAGATTATATCGTTGATTCCTTCAATTTTTCCGTTGCCCATGACGGTCTTGGCGTATATGGCTGAGCGATTCTTTTCTTCTTCTGTGATTGTGACATCGCTTTCTTCATTTCCTATAGCAATAGGGCGGATTTGTAAAAGGCTGAACTCCTGTTTCTTGGGAGCTTTTCGGTTCAGGTTGACCGCAAACTCTATTTCTACAGGGATGCCCATCGCCTGTTTGCCCAGATTCAATACATCCTTCACTATCGGGGCAAGCGGGAAGGCGTCGTACTTGAGTATGCCGTTGAAGGTGAGGACTTTCTGTCCCTCGGCCCTGATCGATTCACTGAGCATTCCACTGTCCATATCGTAGGTGCTCGCTACATATTTCAACGCTTGTGGATGCTTCTCTGCTTCACTGATATCCAGCAATTCAAGGTTCTCCAACCCTCCTTCTTGCAGCGGGTGGTATCCACTTTCAAGGTTCAGAGCATAAAAGGTATGTTGGCTGCTGCTCTGGTTGCCTCCAAGAAATTGAGCAGGCCGTTTGGGATGGGAAGGACTGAATCGCAACGCCGAGCCATTATCGACTACTGATTTTCCAAAGCCGAAACTGAGCATTCCTACCCCATCCTCGGGCTTTTCTCCTCCAAGGGGATAGTAGTTGAGGGACCGGGCAACTCCACTGACATTCGGATACCAATACGAACCATGTTCACTGCCGATGACTTGCTGGATGATTACAGCCATTTTTTCTTCTTCCAGGATGTGGTCGGTTGCTTTGAGGTATTCCTTGGCGCTTCTGAAGTATGTTGAAGCCCAGACTGCACGTACTGCATCACAAAGCTCGTTGAGTCTCGTCTCGAATGAACCGACATTGGGAAGCATGCATGTTTCATAGACTCCGGCAAACGGTTGGAAGTGCGAATCTTCCAATAGACTTGAAGACCGTACACAGATCGGCTGATGGATGACATTGACTATTTCAGAAAGATTGAGCACCAGGTCTGGGTTCAAGGGTTTTGAAAGGAATATGTTCAACAACGTCTCATCTGGAAGATCTGCGCTAGCTATATCGCTGAGGTTGTGCTCTTCAATGAACTGGGTAAAGAGTTCTGTAGTTACTACGACGGTTCGAGGAATTGAGAGATACACATCAGGATATTTCTCTGGCAGCTTTGCCGAACGAAGCACCATATCGATGAACGCAAGTCCACGACCCTTGCCTCCAAGAGATCCTCCGCCAATTCGGCTGAAGAAGAGGGTTTCATCATAATTGTTTCTACTGAATTGTGCGATTACCCCTTTTGTGCGTTCGCTGCGGTAGGTTCTGATGATGTCGGTGAGTTTTTTTTGGATGTCTTGGGCATCTCCATGCAAGGGTATTTGCAAGTCCTTGATTTTTGCTGCGAGGACATAGAGACTCTGGGCTCTAAGCCAGCGAGAGAATTCATTTCGTCTGCAGTGGTAGTCGAAGCTCTCGGTGGGAATCGAGGGGAGAATGCGTTGTAAATCTCGCATTGTTTCGGCTCGGGCTATTTCTTGCATCGTCTTAGGATCTCGGAAGATGAAGGGACCAAATCCATAATGGCTTGTCATGAATTTGTTCAGTTCAAATAATAGAGATGAGCTGTGTTTCCAGATAAAGAAGGCTCCACTGTCCTCAACAAGCTCCTTGGCTGTGTTGTCGCTGCTTTGTACCAGTACTGGTGTTTCGGGATCTTGGGCGAGTACCTGTCGAGTTAGGAACAGGCCTGCATGCTTATCTTGCTCTCCTTCCTTCAGGTAGGACATGTCTGTGATGATGCCTAAAATATTGTGCCGATAGGTACTGTACAGCTGATAGGCTTCTTCATAGGTTCTTGCAAGGACAATCTTTGGTCTGCCTCGCATTCTCAGTGTTTTTCCCCAGTTGTTCAACGCTTCAAGGATTGCTGAACGGTTTTGTTGAATCAAGCAGGTATACATCATGGGGAGATAGGAAGAATAAAAGCGAATTGAGTCTTCAACCAAGATAATGACCTGGACGTCCGCCTCATGAGTGTCATGATCAAGGTTCATCTTGTCTTCCACGAGTTTGATCATGGCTAGGAAGATGGTTGGGTCCCCTTGCCAATAAAAGAAATAATCGATTGCTGGACAGTCGGATCCTTTTATCAGTTTGTTGCGTTTATGACTGGATGAGGGTGAGAGTGCAATGACCGGCATCTCTGGGTCTATCGTTTTGATGGAGATCGCTAGTTGTTCCACTGATTCGGGTCCGAGGTCGAGCATGGTGATCACCAGTTCAAATTTTCGGCCTTTGATGAGTTCCAAGGCCTCTTCTCCACTGTTTGTGTGGGTGATTTTTGGGGGGTTGTTCAGTCCTAACTGTGTGTACTCGATGTATAGCTCTTCTTCTACTCGTCCGTCTTCTTCCAGGAGAAAACGGTCGTAATCATTGCATATGAGCAGTACGTTGTAGATGTGTTTCAACATAAGGTTGCTGAAAGGCAACCAGGTGGGGTCAAGTGTATACATAGTTTGTAGTTTATCATGTAGGAAACATTTTGAGCAATTTTTCAGTAGTTTAATGATATTGACTAAAAATTCAATAATACTGCATAAAAATGCATATTATAGCAAAATATATAAATATAATTATGAATAACTCAATTAGTCGTTGACAGAATGCGAGAGCGGGTTTACGCTTTTTAGACAAGTAGCGACTCTAGTCCAAGGAGAAAACCTAGATATGTACACCCTCGATGCGTTAATGGAAGAGCTGGAAAGAAAGAATCCTGCCGAACCTGAATTTATACAGGCGGTGAAAGAGGTTCTTGAGAGCGTAATAGACACAGTAAATGAGAATCCAGTGTATGAGAAACACAAGATTCTACAAAGAATGACAGAACCGGATCGCGTCTTCTCTTTTCGAGTGGAATGGGAGGATGATGAGGGCAATATTCAGGTAAACAGAGGGTACCGAGTACAATTTAATAATACGCTAGGTCCTTACAAGGGTGGTTTGCGGTTCCACTCAAGTGTGACGCTCGGGTCCTTGAAGTTCCTTGGTTTTGAACAGACGCTCAAGAACAGTCTTACCACGTTGCCCATGGGTGGTGGAAAAGGTGGAAGTGATTTCAATCCCCGAGGGAAGAGCGATGCAGAAATTCTTCGCTTCTGTCGTTCCTTTATGACAGAACTCCAGAAATATATCGGCCCGGATACAGATGTTCCTGCAGGGGATATCGGTGTAGGAGCAAGGGAGATCGGCTACCTGTATGGTCAGTACAAGCGAATCAGGGCTGAGAATACGGGAGTACTCACAGGCAAGGGTTTGGGCTACGGAGGATCTTTGGTTCGTCCTGAGGCTACAGGGTATGGTACGATGTATTTTGCCAAGGCCATGCTTGAAGCACATAATGATTCATTTGAAGGGAAGCGTGTTTCTCTCAGTGGTTTTGGGAATGTGGCTTGGGGTGCTGCCGTGAAAGCTACCCAATTGGGCGCAAAGGTGGTTACCATCAGTGGTCCCGATGGCTACATCTATGATGAAGAGGGTATTGGCACCCCTGAAAAATGGGCGTACATGAATGCCTTGCGTACCTCCAACAATGACGTTGTTGCCCCGTATGCAAAGAAGTTCGGCGCTGTTTTTGTTCCAGGGAAGAAACCTTGGGAAGTTGCTGTCGACTTGGCATTCCCTTGTGCCATCCAAAACGAGTTGAGCTTGGAAGACGCCAAGACCTTGGTTGAGAACAAGGTGCAGTATGTTGTTGAAACCAGCAATATGGGTTGCCAAGCCGATGCTGTTACTTATTTTATTGAGAATCGAATTCCTTTTGCTCCCGGAAAGGCTGCAAATGCAGGTGGTGTGGCTGTCAGCGGACTTGAGATGAGCCAGAATGCAATGCATCTTAGTTGGACAAGCGAGGAAGTTGATTCTAAGTTGTATTCCATCATGACGAGCATTCACGAAAGTTGTGTGCGAGAGGGAAGGGAAGAAGATGGGTATATCAACTATGTGAAGGGGGCGAATATCGCCGGCTTCAAAAAGGTTGCCGATACCATGGTGCAGCTGGGTTATTAGTTTCATTGTCTTTTATGTGTATCAAAAGGACCTTCCTGTCAGGAGGGTCCTTTTTTAATGTGTTACCACTAGGCTTTTGACAAAAAGGTAGGGATGTCCTTGTTTTTTATGGATGAAACTAGATGTTTGCTACCCAAGTTCCTCTGTATTTTTCTTAGAGTAATAATAGTCGATCACTTATTGCCAGTAAGGAATTGAGTAGCTTTACAAACAGTATTTTTGGTCTCTTTGATAGGGTTGTTTTATACTTCATACCATAATGCTATTATACTTATATAACACTATATATGGTGTATCAAGTGCTTTTCAGCGCTATAAATACTGGTATGTGCTTGCCATCTTACTCTCTCCGTGCTATGGTTGAAGAGGGTCGACCAAGGTCGACCCCGTGTTATGCAAGAGAAGCCTTTCCTGTAATAAAGTTATAAGAAAATAAATTAAAATAGAGGAACTACATGAGCTCAGTAAAGAATGAATTGAGTGCGTTGGGTAGAAAAATCTTTCTTGATAGATATGCATTGAAGGATGTAAGAAAAGAGACTTTGAAAATTGGTGATATCGTTGTTGCTGTAAGTAATCCGCTGACAGGACAACGTGAAATCGGGGTTGTCACTGAATTGGGTCAAGGTGACGAGATTACTGTAAAACTTGACGATGGCATGGTTTTGCATGTCAAGCGTGAGGATGTCGACAAGCCTCTTGAGACCGACCCCGCCCAGATGCTTGCTCGTGTTGCAAAGGGCATATCCTCTGTTGAGAAACCCGAGGTGCAAAAAGAGTGGGAAAAAGAGTTCAATTGGCTTCTGGAGGACTGGAAATTCGTCCCTGGAGGCAGGATTCTCACCGGAGCCGGAACCGACCAAAACCTTACCTATTTCAATTGCTATGTAATTCCCTCGCCGAAGGACAGTCGCGGAGGAATCATCAACTCGTTGGGTCAGATGACTGAGATTATGAGTCGCGGAGGCGGGGTGGGTATGAACATCTCTTCTTTGCGTCCTCGTCACAGTTACGTCAAGGGCGTCAATGGGCGTTCAAGCGGTTCGGTTAGTTGGGGTGGCCTTTTCAGCTTCGTGACGGGTTTGATAGAACAGGGCGGCTCTCGTAGGGGAGCTTTGATGCTGATCCTCAATATATGGCATCCGGATATTCTTGACTTCATCGATGCAAAGCGAGAAATGGGGCGGATTACCAATGCCAATATCAGTGTAGGGATCACTGATGATTTCATGGCTGCAGTGCGTAGCGATGGTGATTGGCAGACCTACTTTCCCGATACCACCGATCCTGCCTACAATGATAGCTGGGACGGGGATATAGAGAAGTGGAAGGCCTCTGGTCATAAGGTTGTCGTGTATCAGAAGATGAAGGCTAGAAAGATTTGGGATGCGATAATCGAGAGTGCCTGGGCTAGTGCTGAACCAGGGGTATTCTTCATCGATCGTTACAATAAGATGTCCAATTCTTGGTACTATTCTTCTATCCAGAGTACAAATCCATGTGGAGAACAAGGCTTGCCACCTTGGGGTGTGTGCAATCTTGGTTCGATTAATCTTAGTAGATTCGTTGAGGGAAAGAAGGTTCTCTATGAGGATCTTGGGCGCGCCGTTCGCGCATCTGTACGGTTTTTGGATGACGTTATAGACGACACTCCTTATTTCTTTGAGGAAAACAAGAAACAGCAGCTCAGTGAACGAAGAATCGGGTTAGGCACGATGGGCTTGGCTGATATGCTGATCAAGATGGAGTTGGGCTACGGTACTCAAGAGTCTCTCATCTTCATTGAAGAGCTTTACAAATTCATCTGTATTGAAGCGTATAGTGAAAGTTCGGATCTTGCCAAGGAAAAGGGTAGTTTCCCTCTGTTTGATGCTGAGAAATTGCTTCAAAGTGGCTTTATGCAGCAGATGCCAACGAGCTTGAGAGAGAAAGTAAGGACACAAGGTCTGCGTAATGTCACTCTGTTGACCCAGGCTCCCACCGGTACCACCGGTACAATGGTCAATACGTCGACAGGTATTGAGCCATATTACTTCTGGGAGTGGGAAAGAACCGGTCGTATGGGAACAAACCTCGAACGGGTGAAGGTGTATGACGATTGGGTTAAAGCTCATCCTGGACAAAAGAAGCCGGACTACTTTGTTTCTGCAATGGACCTTGCTCCAGAGGGACATGTGAAGGTGCAGGCAGCAATTCAGAAGTGGGTGGATTCTTCTATTTCAAAGACAGGCAATACTCCTAAGGAATATACGGTTGAGCAGACCGGTAAGCTCTATGAGTTGCTGTATGACTTGGGTTGTAAGGGGGGAACCACCTATCGTGATGGTTCGCGCGATACCCAGGTGCTTACAGTCAAGAAAGAAGAAGAGAAGCCTGCAATAGTTTCTCGTCCATCAGAGCCAAAGCCAAGAGTGCGTTCTACCGTGCTCAAGGGTACCACATATCGTAAGGCGACCCCGATTGGGACTGCTTATATAACGGTCAACTGTGATGGCCCCAACCCAAGTGACATTTTTGAGGTGTTCATCAATGTGGCAAAGGTCGGTTCCGACGTAGCTGCCGATGCTGAGGGCTTGGGAAGGTTGATCAGTTTGTTGCTGCGCATGCCTTCTCCCTTGACTGCCGACCAACGTGCCCAGGCTATTATCAGTCAGCTTTCAGGGATCGGTAGTGGTCGTTCCATGGGTTTTGGCAAGAACCGGGTGATGAGTCTTCCTGATGCTGTGGCCCAAGTGTTGCAGCAGCATATCGGATCTTCTGATTCAGATCGTGAAGCTTCACGGCTTCCTGACGAGGAGGATGAGCTAGAAGACGCAGGGCAACTCGATCTCGGGCTTCCCTCTTCAAACAGCGTGAAGCCTGATATCTGTCCGATTTGCGGTAATGTCACCTTTGTGAATATTGAAGGTTGTAAAAAATGTTTCTCTTGCGGCCATAGTGAGTGTTGACCATCATTGAGACGATCCGTACTCTCTAGGCAGGGCAGGGATCAGATGAATAAGACCAACAGCCCCCGACCTTATGCGACGGGGCTTTCTTTATACCGGGGATTACCAAGAAGTATTTATATTCTTTTCATCGTCAGGGTTTTCAACCGTTTTGGGGATTTTGTTCAAATTCTTTTGGTTCTCATACTTACCGGGAAGCTTGGACTGAATTCTTCACAGGCTGGATTGTTCGTTTCTGCCAGTATTCTTGCCACCATGTTCGGGCAGCTTTTCAGTGCATATGGTAGTAAGCGATGGCATATCAAATCATTGTTGGTGTTCTGCCAGTTGGTAGTGAGCGCTTCCTATCTTCTTTGTGCTGTCAGTTATCTCACTCAGCCACAGTTCATACCGTATCTAATCTTACTTGCCAGTCCTTTTCGGGGCGGTACTGCCCCGCTTACCAACACCTTGGTTGCCCAGTTCAGCAAGCCTGACGAGCTGGGTCGTTCTTTCAGTCTTTTGTATCTGGGGACGAATGTGGGAGTTGCCATCGGCCCGGTGGTAGCTTCTTTGTTGTATGTTAGATCACTGTTCTTGCTTTTTTTGTTTTCATCCTGTTTGTTGCTCGGAACCACCTTGTTGCTTATGTGCGGTATTCGCCAGATACAGGTACAACAAAGTTTTGAAAAAACAAGAGTGAATTTGCATATTGGCAAGCCTCTTTGGTTCTTTTTTGGTCTTTTCGTGTTCTACAGCCTTCTGTACGGGCAAAATACGTTTACCCTGCCGCTTCAGTTTTCTGCGCTGTACGGTCAAAATGAAGGCAGCAGCATGTTTGCTTCCTTGATGATGGTCAACGCCATTACCGTACTGGTTGCCACGACGTTCCTTACTTCTTGGACATACAGACTGGGGCAACTTTCCTGTATGGCCTTGGCGATGCTTTTTTATACCATAGGCTACGGGATGTACGGATTCTGCACCTCTTTTCTTTCGTTTTTGGGAGCCACCGTCATCTGGACGCTGGGTGAGATATTGATGGCGACCAACGCCAATGTGTTCGTGAATGCCTATAGTCCTGTTGCGCTCAGATCACAGGCGAATGCATATCTGACTACTTCTTCCAGTCTTGGACATGCTCTTGCTCCTACCTTGGGTGGCTTCTTTCTTCTCGTTGGCGACTATCGTCAGCTTTGGCTTCTTGGAGGAGCTCTTTGTTTTCTGCTTGGATGCGGTTATATTGGGATAAATAAATACCTACAGAAATGATTAATAGCTAAGGGATTACAAATAATAGAAATCTAAGTGGTGAAGGTTGCAAACGATTCCTTATTGGTTTATTATTGGTTTTTGGAAAACCAAAAAGGTTTTTCTTTATGTAAGCAATAGAGTGACCCTTTCCGGGCCACATCAAATACTGTTTAATGGAGTGTCAAAATGGGTAACAAAAAAAGGGTTACTATTGACGGAAACACCGCTGCCGCGCATATTGCATATGCCTTCAGTGAAGTAGCCGCAATCTATCCTATCACCCCGTCCTCTCCCATGGGAGAGTTTGCGGATTCTTGGTCTAGTACCGGACGTAAGAATCTTTGGGGTAAGACGGTAGAGATCATGGAAATGCAGTCGGAGGCAGGTGCGGCAGGAGCTGTTCACGGTTCTCTTTCTGCTGGTGCTTTGACCACCACTTTTACGGCAAGTCAGGGATTGTTGTTGATGATCCCCAACATGCATAAAATTGCCGGAGAGATGATTCCAACCGTTTTCCACGTGTCTGCAAGATCTCTTGCCGCACAGTCCCTCTCAATCTTTGGTGATCATTCTGATGTCATGTCTTGCCGCAATACCGGTTTTGCCATGACCTGTGCCAACAATGTACAGGAAACTATGGATTTGGCTTTGGTTGCTCATCTTGCAACTCTTGAGTCTCAGGTTCCTTTCCTTAGCTTCTTCGACGGCTTCAGGACTTCCCATGAGCTGCAGAAGGTAGAGGAGATATCCTACGATGACCTCAAGCCCTTGATCAAGGAAGAGTATGTACGCCGCTTCCGCGATCGTGCAATGCGCCCAGAGCGCCCGATCCTCAAGGTCGCAGCACAGAACGAAGACGTATACTTCCAGGGTCGTGAGACAGTGAACCCGTATTATGAAGCACTCCCTGAGATGGTTCAGAAGTACATGGATGAGGTAGAGAAACTCACCGGCAGGGCATACAAGCTCTTTGATTATGTTGGTGATCCGGACGCTACTGACGTGGTCATCATCATGGGCTCGGGTGCCGATACCATGGAGTGGGCAAGCGACTACATCAACAAGAAGGGTGGAAAGACCGGTGTTCTGAAGGTTCGCCTGTACCGCCCGTTCAGTGCAAAGCACTTTGTACAGGCTCTTCCACAGTCTGTAAAGCGTGTTGCTGTTCTTGACCGAACCAAGGAACCAGGTTCTCTTGGTGAGCCTTTGTACCTGGATGTCATCACCGCTTTGAGCCAGATGGACAGAACCGGTATCAAGGTTATCGGTGGTCGTTATGGTCTTTCTTCAAAGGATTTCACTCCTAGCCACGCAAAGGCTGTATTTGACCACCTTGGTGGCGATGCTTTCACCAACTTCACTGTCGGTATCATCGACGACGTGACCAAGCGCTCCATTCCTGTCAAAGAAACTATCGACGTTTCTCCTGCCGGGGTCGTGTCCTGTATGTTCTGGGGTCTTGGCTCTGACGGTACAGTCGGTGCCAACAAGAACTCAATCAAGATCATCGGTGACAACACTGACTTGAATGCACAGGCTTACTTCTCCTATGACTCAAAGAAGAGTGGCGGTATCACCGTAAGTCATCTCCGCTTTGGCAAGAGTTCTTTGGACATGCCGTGGTTGATCGACCATGCTGACTTTGTGGCTTGTCACAATCCTGCCTACATCGGTCGTTATGACATGCTTGGCCCTCTTAAGGAGAATGGTGTATTCCTGCTTAACAGCCAGATTCCTTCTGAAGAGGTCTTCGAGCACCTGACGAAGGAGATGCAGCAGCAGATCATCGAGAAGAAGATTCGCTTCTACAACATTGACGCTCTGGAGATTGCTGAAAAGGCTGGTCTTGGTACTCGTATCAACACCGTCATGCAGGCTGCCTTCTTCAAGATCAGTGAGGTTCTTCCTGAGGCTGAAGCCATTGATTTGGTCAAGCAGTACATCAAGAAGACCTTCATCAAGAAGGGCGAGGATATCGTCAAGAAGAACTGGGCTGCTGTTGATGGCGCAAGCGACGCTTTGCATCAGGTTGCAATTCCTGCGACCATCACCAAGAGTTTTGAGCCTGCTCGCTTGATTCCAGAAGATGCCGATGCTTTTGCAAAGAACATCATGGAACCTGTGATGCACCTTAAGGGCAATGAGATTCCTGTCTCGAAGATGTCCTTCGACGGAACCCTGCCCACCGCTACCGCCAAGTTCGAGAAGCGCGGTGTTGCACCATTCGTCCCACAATGGATTGCTGAGAACTGTATCCAGTGTAACCAGTGTGTACAGTCCTGCCCGCACGCAGCTATTCGTGCCAAGCAGATCGACCCGAAGGATCTCGAGGGTGCTCCAGAGACTTTCAAGACTTTGAAGTCTTCCACCAAAAATACTCGTGACCTTCAGTTCAAGATTCAGATTTACACTGAAGATTGCCAGGGTTGTGGTGTCTGTATTGAAACCTGTCCTTCCAAGAACAAGTCTCTTGTGTTCAGCCCCATTGCCACCGAACGTGAAGCTGGAGAGATTGCAAACGCAGAATTCTTCGAAGCTCTGCCGTATGATGTTCTTGACGGTGCTCCTGAGACTTCTATCAAGGGTCTGCAGTTCAAGCAGCCGTTGTTTGAGTTCAGCGGTGCTTGTGCAGGTTGTGGAGAGACTCCCTACGTCAAGATGGTCAGCCAGATTTGTGGTGACCGCATGGTTGTTGCAAACGCCACCGGATGTTCTTCCATCTATAGCGGAACCTTCCCGACCACTCCGTACACCGTTCGCCAGAGCGATGGACAGGGTCCTTCCTGGGGTAACAGCCTCTTTGAGGATAACGCAGAGTATGGTTTGGGTATGAGACTTGCTGTAGACTCCAACCGTGAACAGTTGAAGATTTACATCGACCAGCTGCTTGCTCTTGGCACTACCGATGCTCTTAAGAGTGCTATCGAAAAGTCCCTACAGTTGTGGGAAGAGTCCTCTGAGGCTGCCAACGATGCACAGAAGGCTGTCAAGGCTGCTCTTGTTGATGCTATTGCCCAGGCAAAGAGCGATGAAGAGAAGGCTTTGCTTGCAAAGATCGATGAGCTGAAGGACTACTTTGCTGATAAGGTCGTCTTCATCATCGGTGGTGACGGTTGGGCTTACGACATCGGATACGGTGGTGTTGACCACGTTATTGCTTCAGGCCGAAACGTCAACATCCTCGTGCTCGACACCGAAGTTTACTCCAACACCGGTGGACAGGCCTCCAAGTCTACTCCTATTGCTGCTGTTGCAAAATTTGCCAACGCAGGTAAGGAGCTCGGCAAGAAGAACATGGGCTTCATGTGCATGACCTACGGACATGCTTATGTTGCTTCCATTTCTCTCGGTTCCAACCGCTTGCACGCTCAGAAGGCATTGCAGGAAGCTGTAGCATGGAAGGGTCCTTCAATCATCTTCTGTTACGCTCCGTGTATCAACCATGGGTTGAACATGCGTTTCAGCCAGGTTGAGATGAAGAAGGCTGTAGAAGCTGGTTACTGGCCGCTGTATCGCTTCAATCCTGCCCAGGAAGAAGGCAAGAGATTCAGCTGGGATGCAAAGCCGATTTCCGGTTCCTTCCAGGATTTCATCAAGGGTGAGGTTCGCTACACTTCGTTGTACAAGACCAACCCCGAGAATGCTGAAGACCTGTTCAAGAAGGCAGAGGCCGATGCACTCAAGCGCTGGAGTTTCTTCGAGAAGCTTGGTCCTTTGATGTAAGCATTCCTTTTTCATGAGTATTCCAACTGGGGGCTGTCACACTTGTGGCAGCCTCCAGTTTTGGGAAACAGCCTTTTTATTTTATTTGACAAACGAAACCAAGATGCGCATGATGGCTGATATGGAAAAGGTTTTGATCACCATGCACAGCGGTTCTGCAGGTACAGAGCCCAATAGTGTTGCCTATCTAAAGTACGCGCTTAAAGCTCGAGCAGATATCATGGAAGTTGATGTACACTCTTCCAAGGATGGAAAGATCATCCTCTCTCATGACCAAGATTCTGTGATTTCCGATCTTTCTCTGGACGAGGTGCTTCTCAAATGCAGCATGGCGGGTATCAAGGTGAATCTGGATATCAAGCATGTACAAGCTATAGAGCCGGTTGTAGCATTGTTGAAACAGAACCAGTACCAAGACCAAGTGATCTTTACCGGCTGCCAGGAAGAAGAACTCTCTCTGTTACATCGATTGCTCTTGTGCCCTTTTGCACTTTTTAATGCTGATAGATGGGACAGAGTGCAATCATATTCCCACTTCATTCACACCACAATTACTCGTGCCAAGAAGGCGAATGCTTCCGCTTTAAACATTAATGCAGAAGACGTCGAGCCTGTTTTGGTACACGCGTGCAAAGAGGAAGACCTGCCTGTCTACGTTTGGACGGTGGATGAGCAGATAAGAATGGAAGAACTGATCGCAATGGGGGTAGCTTCCATAACCACCCATGAGGTCGAGCTTCTCAGAAGCCTATTGGCACGTTCATAAGGATATTATTCACAGAAGCATCTTTTAGTTCGTGAAGAAAATAGTTGTTAGAATCTGAATAAACCTACCTTGGTATCTTGCATCACTCCTAGTCTGGCATATGTTGTAAAAGTTCCATTTGTAAGCATTTCCATAGAATCACGATAGCGGGCAATGATATGTATCGGTTTTTCATTGTCTGTATTGATGATCCAAGAACGGGCATCTTTACTATTTACGCGGACACCACTTCGATGACCAAAAACAGGAACTTCATCGATGGAACAAGAGCATGTTTTATTTTTTTCTTTTGTAAATAATACAAACAATGCACTATAAGATCCCTTTTGTATAGTTTTCAGTTCTACAGTGTTTTTGTTATGTAGTTGATTGTAATGTGGTGAATAGTATGAAGACTCGATTGAGGATTTTGACATGGGATGTAGTAAAAAACTAGTCAGTCGGCCAGTTTCAAAGATAACTTTATGATGCTCTAAGGTTACCAATCCTTCGTTTGAAAACTGAAAATACCATGTATAATCATGACTAGCATTACAAAGCAGAGTATCATGAATCAAGAGTAATGATTTTCCTAGGACAAGGATTTCTCGTTCATGAAAAACAGGATTTGGTTGGTCTAGAACATAACTATAACTACATCCTTGTGCATAAGACCAATTATCAAATTCCTTCATGATACGGCTTCCACACAGTCCCAACTTCTCATAGGACCATGTGCCAGTTGGCTTTGTTGCTTCTTTTCCGTCAACTATGAGGGTTGAATGGTTTTTACTGCTTTTCAAAAGTAATCGGGGTTCTGTGTTGCAATATGTATATCGTCCACTGTCTACCAAGATATCTTGTCCATGTGAGACAACATCGATATGAAGTAAATCAGCATGACCATGACCTCCTCCGAGAGGTCCGCATCTAAAATGACAACAACTGTCATAACGATCCCATCCTGTCCGTAAATATATATTTCCACTTTCCATGCCCCCGAATGATACAAAAGTAGGCTGTTGCGTTTTACGGGTATTGAAAGCGATTAATTCTTTCTCTTTTGCAAAAAAACAAGAATAAGGTTCCAATACAGGATAACAGCAGATATCCAATTCACGTTCTTCAAGCAAGAAGGAAGCTCGTGTAAGGATGTCCCGGATATCTGTGTCATCAGAATCACTTTGTAAAAACTGATGGCGGTTTGGTTTTATGCTACCCAGCATATATAAAGCCATTGATCTTGCTGTAGTTATGATTGTCGAATCGAGAGTCCACCGTACTTGTTTTGCATCTCTTATCATGGAGAGAAGTGCTGATAGTATTTCTGCTTGATAAAGCGGTGATTGCTCCCATTGCATGCCGTCTGGTAGAATCTGCACAATAAGAGATTGGACAATCCTTTTTTGTGCAAGCAGAGCTGTATCTTTATTTTTCAGAAGAAGGCTTGCCTTGAAAAGCCCAGCATTCTGGATTATTCCCCAATTTGAAAAATGGAGAAAGGAACTATCCTTGGAAACGAGATATTGCAGATGCATAGCTACTCCCTCTCTGAACCAAGGCTCCTGTTCAGCCTCTAGTAACGTCATAGCATCAATCCAATGCATAATGCGCATTCCTGCATCAAGGCTTCTCCAAGAAGTATTTTCGAGAGAGGGGTTATACTCGGCGTTTATCAAGAAATCAGTTATATACTCCATAGCTTTTTTAGCATATGATTTGTTACCAGTGAGAACAAATGCTTGTGCAAGACGAAGCACAAAGGCATTTCTGCTGAGCATGAACGTCCACTCAGGATCATCATACATCTGAAAATTCCAATTGATTTCATTTTCAAATGTATGGCTTATCCAAGTATTCTCCATATCCCAAGGCATGGAAAACTGAAAACATTGTCTTAATTCTCGTTGAGCATGCTCGAGCAAAAGTTCAAGGTATTGTGGAAAATTTTTTTCTATATAGGAATATAATTGTGTTTTCATATTTATTACTTACCAGTAAGGATCCCATGATTGTGAGACTCTGGCCAACGCCTCTCTATAAAAATAGTCTCCCCAAATAGAACATTCATCAACTCCTCTATCCTTACAAGAGTTATAAGGAGAGGTTTTTGCATAGGTACTGTGAAGTAATTGACCATCACAAGAGGTTGAATCCTTAACTGCACACGTGCGGTATAAAACTCCTAAAAGGCGCTCTGCTGCATTTCTGTAATAGCTTGCTTTTTCTGGTTCAAGATGTATTGCCATTTCCAGCATGCCACAGATAGCAATTGCACTAGCAGAGGAGTCTCTGCTCTCCTTGGATCCTGTGGTGAATGTAAAGTCCCAATAGGGAAGCCAGTCTTTGGGAAGATGTGAGAGGAAAAAATCTGTAACACGTGTGAAAAGATAAAGATATTGAGGGTCTTTCGTATAGCGAAACACCAAGGCTGTTCCATAAATACCCCAAGCTTGGCCACGAGCCCAAGCTGAGTCATCACAAAAGCCTTGGGCAGTAACACCTTTCAGTGGTTTACCTGTCTTGTGGTCGAAGTAATAGGTATGGTAAGTTGAATCATCATCTCTTAACACACAATCCATCGCAGTTTTGCTATGGATAATTGCTTTTTTAGCATACTCCTCATTTTGAGTAACCGAGGTAGCCCAGAAAAGAAGAGGGAGATTTAAAAGACAATCGATGATAAGGCGATAATTACATTCTTCATTGAGAGGTCCCCATGCTTGGAAGAATTGTCCCTTTTCTTGGAATCTTGAGAGAAGGTTGTCTGCGGCCAACAAAGCTGCCTCTTTTCCAATATTACTACCAACAAGCTTGTAGGCAGCAACACAAGAAGGGGAGTAGAGAAAGCCCATATCGTGATGATCTACATCGATTTTGTTTTTAATTCGATGCAAGAAGCTTTCTACTTGTAGCAAAGCTGCTTCTTTGATTGCATCATTTTGGGTATGCTCCCAGGTCAACCAAAGTTCGCCCGTCCAAAAACCTGTTGTCCACTCAACATTTTTACTTTTTGGATAGTAATTTTGAACGGTATGGGAGTATTTAAAATCAGTGGTAAAAGAGGAAAGGCTCGCTAAAGTGTTTTGTGTAGCATATTGAATGGCACTAGATAGTTCTTCATTGGTAATAGGTAAAGTATTCACTCTCTCCTCCTATATATGAACAGTTTTAGATGCAATATTTTCAAGTTTTGAAAGATCAAGTTCAATGCCAAAACCTTCTGTAGCGGTGTGCATAGAAATTAGGTTGTTGACATTTGATGTAGTTAAGGCACGTACTACAGATCCATAGCCATCACTATCTCCTTCTTTTTCAACAGCTTCAACCCAGGAGGCTTGAAGTCCGATGGCGATTTGTTGCCAAGCTGTACAGCCGGGACCGATAAGGCTGTCATCCCCAATCATCAAACCTCCTCCAAAATTCTTAATGTGTAAGCCGAGCTGAACAGCATCAAACAACGAAGCAGCAGAACCGGGATGGATGTTATAATAAGCACCCATTCCAGGTTTAATTATTTTTGAAGCTTGACGAGCTGGACGTAAAGGATAATCAGGGATCAACGGAAGATCAGGACACATTTTCTGTAAAGCAACCCATCCTTCCATAGTAAGTTTTGCAGGGTCCTCACAGGCATCCAGTCCTAGTAGTGAAAATCTATTCAATGTTTCTGCAATACTTGACAATGGCACCTCAAATTCTTGTTTGCTCAAGCCACAGTTCAAATCACCAAGAAGAAAGGTTGATTCACGTTTTGTATATGAACGCACTATTTTTATAATCTCTGAATCAAGTACTTCATTTCCAAAGAGCTTAACTTTTACAATCGAGGCACGATTGTTTTCTGTGATTTGCTTTATTGATTTCTCCACTATTTTTAAATTATCAGCAAGAATCACTGAGGCTCCATAAATTGGTGCTTTTACCTGAAGCCCAAGATATGATAAAGCACTCACTTTTTCTAGTTTCCCTATCAGGTCAAGCAAGGCCATTTCCAAAATTTCCGTCAAACGATCGCGCCAAACACCCATATTTTCGCGCACCAACAGTAAGGCCGTCCCAAGAGGTTTTCCTTTAAGTTGTTGAAGAATTGCTCCCCATTCATCAAGTTGTATCTGTGGTTGATTTACACTGATGATGTTTTCACCCCATCCTTGTTTTCCCTTGGCGAAGAGCCCAATGAATATATGTTGCCTACTTGTCCAGGTTCCAAAACTGAAATGTCTTTCTGCATGGACATCTATGAGGTACATGGAAATATTTTCTAGGATATCTGGGCACATGAAGGGTGAGTTGTTCATGCTTGAATCTCCTTATTGAGATGCATCATAAATGGATCTTTCGATTCTTTAAGCCAGTCTAAAAGGATTGTTTGAAGCGGATGATCGTTAGCTGGTTCTTGAGGATGAAGCTGCAGTGGATCTTTTTCTAGATCATAGTAATATCTTTTAAGTTGAGGTGTTGTCTCGTAACCAACATCGACTACATAACAGTCATTTTTTGTTCGAATGGCTCTCCATCCAAAGGCTTTTGGATTGAGATCTGCTTGTGCAAATGCTTTAAGGAATACGTCTCGACCAGGGCAGGCAGCAATGTAGCATACCTTATCAAGAATTGTTTTTCCTTCAAGAACTGGTTCTTTACAACTAGTTCCTTCCATTGTTGATGGAATTGGCACAGAAAGCAATTCAAGAATAGTAGGAGCAATATCAGGACTTCCAATTACTGTACTATCGATTTTTTTCTCAATTCCCATACCCCCAATTACTAACGGAATACCAATCGATTCTTCATACCAGACATGCTTTCCGATGAGCTTGTGGCTTCCAAGCATTTCTCCATGATCGGCAGTTAGAACAATCAAAGTATCCTCAAAGAGCTGTTGGTCTTTAAGATATGAAATCAATTTCCCAAACTGATCATCCAAGCCGGATATGGCAGCATAATAATCTCTTTGCAGTTCTGTATAAGTTTCTTCATCAATGGGAAACGCTTCATAAGTATGATGCATTACATCTCCAAGCTCTACATTTGCTTTTCTCTCCAGCTTTTTATGTTCATACAGGTCTTTATACTGTTGGGGTGCCGTATCATAAGGACTATGAGGAGGATTCCATGATATAAACAATGCAAAATTCTGATTTTGATTTCTGTTCTCCAAGAACTGTAAAGCTACTTCTGTTTCATGGATGGGCGACCATTTGTTGATAGTGATTTTTTGTGGAGAGTCGCCCCAATAGTGAGGGTTGAGATGATTGTCCCAAGCGTTATAGGTATGCCAGAAATCAAAACCATGTCTCCTAGGGCCCAAAGGTGTATATGCATCCCAATTTAAGGCTCCCGATACAGGTTTTTCACTATGATTAGATTCTGGTTCATCCAGATGCCATTTCCCGATATATCCAGTTTGATAACCTTCCTGTTTCAGGATATCACTTATGCAAACCTCATCATCAGCAAGTCTCATGGAGGTCCCTGTCTTACAGTTTGTAAATACTCCGGTTGAGAGAGGGTGTTTACCGGTAAGCAGGCTTGCTCTTGCAGGAGAGCATAGAGGGCAGGTGCTTACAGCATTGGTAAAGACTGCGGATTCTTGAGCAAACTTATCGATATTTGGAGTTACCACTGATTCACAACCAGCATAACCTACAGCAGTTCTTCTCCATTGATCAGCAAAAATGAATAGAAGATTTTTCATTGTATTTCCTTTTCATATTGTATCCAATCGCCCTGGGAAACTGCCCACGTTTTCAGCATTTGATGCAATAATTGTTGCTTTTTGTGATATAGAGGGTTTGCATACAGATTAGTGATTTCTTTTGGGTCATTGGCAAGGTCGAACAATTCACCTTCTTCACCGTCAAATACATATTTGAAATTTTTATATACAATCATTCTTCTTATATCACCAAAGGCATGATTTCCATTGTAAACACTGAAAATAGGTTTGCTTTTTGGTTCCGTGCCTTCAAGTACACAAGAAGCGAGGGAAGCTCCTTCAAAGTTTGATGAGGTGGAAATATTCAATAAGTCTAAAATAGTAGGGACAATATCAAGGTGTGATATTGCCTCATTGTGCGATGATGCTGGTGCTTTGCTGTCATGAATGACTACAGGAACCCGTACTGCTGATTCATACATTTCCATCTTTTGATAGTTTCCGTGTTCTCCAAGTTGTTCTCCATGGTCAACGGTTAATACCATGAGAGTGTCATCAAATAAACCTGTGTTTTGTAAATGGGAAACTATACGACTCAGCTGATCGTCACATAATCGACATAAGGCATAGTGAGCAGCCCAAGCTTCCTTCCATTTTGTTTTATCAGCAAGAGATCCAAGTTGATTAGAAGCTCCTTTTTCCCTTGATTTGGGAGCTGTTTTCGGTGGGATTCCAACAGTTTCTGGTAATGTTATTGCATCAATTGGAAATAGATTCAAATATGATTTGGGTACAACCAGAGGGGGATGTGGAGCCCAGAGACAAACAAAAAGGGCAAACGGTTTCTCTCGTTGTTCGCTGAGAAAGTCAATTGCCTTATCAGTAAACCAGACATCCTTGAAGTGTGAAAGATTATGAGAATAAAGAGATACTTGTGCATTGGAATACATTCGGCTTTCATACACACCGTCACAGAGTTCCAAAATTTCTGAGCGTTGTGTCTCGTGAGGTTTAATTGAAATCCCTTCGTTTTTTGCATAGTTCTCATAACTCTGATCATCTTCCCAGGCCGAGAATGGGATGCTGGTTGCCAAGGAAGGGTTTATACTGATGTGGTTTACTCCGATATGTGCTACTTCATATCCTGCCTCATGAAGCATATGATGCAAGGTTTTGTGGTTTTTTGCCAACTTGCCATCTAAGTCGTTTAAGAGCATTCCTGTTTTTAGTGGGTTTTTCCCCGTAGCGAGCGAAGTTCGAGCTGGTACACAAAGAGGACATGATGTATAGGATCGCTCAAAGTATGTTCCTTGAGAAGCCAATAAGTTCCATGTGGGGGTAACTGTTTCTGATCCAACAACCGTCCCTAGTGTATCAAATCGTTGTTGGTCAGTCATAAAGAAAAGAAGATTTTTTTTCTTTTTGTGCATGTTAAAACTGGTGGTTTGCCTGGTGAGGACAAACCACCTCTCCTTACTTGATGTTTTTACAATGAAAGATAGCGTTGATAGGCATTTGAATAGATCTTGATATATCGGTCGAGACCCATTTGCCCTAGCCGTCTTATATAACTATCCCATCCTTGCTCTATGCCTCCATTAACTATCCAGTTTGCATAGTTTTGTGCAACGAAAGCTGAAATATCGCTTTCCAGTACAGCGATTTCTTCTACTTCTGATACTGTGAAATAGACCTCAGGATAGACTTCTTCTGCAGGAACATTGTAGGGAGCAAAGAAAGCATCCAACTCGACTCTTTCTTGCAGATTTGCATTGAGGTTTAGCTTGGAAGCTATTTCCATGGTTACCGCACCAAGGCTGTTTACTCCAGGTGAATAATCATGGATCATTTCTGTGAAACTCTTCCCAGCAGGAATAGGTAAGTAGCTGTATCTTCCCTCATCAGTAATGTACAGAGTTCTTCCAAGCAAGCCTTGATCAATTTGCAAGGATGTCTCTGGGACAAAATGAAGATCAACCCATCTCATCAAGGCTTCTGGGCTCTTACAATCTTTGGTAATGGCGAATGAGCCTTTTGCATTGATATAAGAAGTATAGGTATTCCATATTTGTTTACCGTCTTCACCTTTTAGGGGAGCCAGAGCAACATAATCAGGCTTGTTGTTCCCTGCAGCAGATGATAGACTCCATCCGACAAATGATCCAACAATCTTTTCCGGTGATTTAATCTTTGCAATATAGACATTGAAGTCATGGGTAAATCCTTCTTTGTCAATTAAGCCTTTCTTGTAAAGGTCATGGAAGTATTGAATTGCCTTTTTGTAAGGTTCTGTGACCGCTGTGTAGACAACTGTATTGTCCTTCACTATAAAATGATTCATCCTATCTAGTTGTCCAAAACTTCCAAACAACGAGAATAACCCATTTTCTTTTCTGTTGTATAGGAAGGTAAAGGGAATTTCGTCATCAGTTCGGCCATTTCCATTAAGGTCATTGTCTTTAAAAGCTTTCAGAACAGCTTCAAATTCAGTAAGTGTGGTAGGAATTGGCAAATTTAATGTATCCAACCATGTTTTGTTGATGAACATTTTATCGTGAGTTGTTGGAGAAAGCTCCGTAAGAGATGGCAAAGCATAGATATATCCATCTGGGGCAGTAAGAAGTTTTCGATAGGTTTCATTTTGAAGCAATCTCTTTACATTAGGTGCATACTCATCGATGAGATCATTAAGTGGGATGAGCAATCCTTGAGATGCATATTTGATAACATCAATGTCGGTCAGAATCCCTTGTCCATAAAAAGCATCAGGAAGATCCCCTGCAAAGATCAATCCTTTTTTCTCTCTCCATCCGTCTTCACTGCTCATATTCCAGTTAATCTTAATATTTGTTTCTTTTTCAAGATTCTGGAAAAATTCAAGATTAGCAAAATTTTTATTATGCCTCGTCTTAGCAGCCATTTCAAATGTTGTAACTTCATTTGTGATAGGCAAACCTGTTTGATTTACCATGATGGTAGGGGTGGTGGCTTTACCACTGTCTCTGCTGCCTTGAGCAAAGAGTCCATGCGAAATGCAAAGTATGCATAATAACAAGATTCCAGCTTTTTTCATAACGAACCTCCGTGTTTTTTTATGTACAGATCAGCCCTTTACTGAGCCCATCATGACACCTTTTGCAAAATATTTTTGTAGGAATGGATAGATCAGCAATACTGGCAGTGTAGATACAATTATCAATCCATATTTAATCAACTCTGCAGCTCTTTGTTGTTCCAAGAAGCTTTCCACATCGCCCATCATATCTGCTGCTGCCTGATTTTGGATGAGAATTCCACGAAGAACCAGTTGCAAAGGATAGAGCGACTCATCCCTTAGGTATATGAGTCCATTCATAAATTCATTCCAGTGAGCAACTCCGTAATAAAGTACCAATACTGCAATTATGGTTTGGGAGAGCGGGAAAACCACTTTGAAGAAGAATGTAAAATGAGAACACCCATCTATAGAAGCTGCCTCAAAAAGCTCCTCAGGAATTGAGTTCTTTATGTTTGTTTTTGCAATAATTACATTGAATACGTTTAAAGCCGGGAGCAGCACCATTACATAAGGAGTATTGTAGAGACCTAGGCTTCTCATAAGTAGGTAGGTAGGAATTAGGCCACCAGAAAAATACATCGTGAACATCATGAAAAATGTAAGAAACTTTCTGGCAAAGAATTCTTTTCGTGAAAGGGGATAGGCGAAGGACATGGTAAGTATGATATTGATACAGGTTCCGAATGTGGTATAGAGAATGGTATTTTTATATGCAGTCCAAATAGAAGGTTCTGCAAAAATTCTGGAATATCCTGTTGTATTGAACCCTACGGGAAACAGAAATACTTTTCCGGTGTTGATTGCATCAGGTTCAGAAAATGACGCAATAACAATAAAATACAGGGGATATAATACTAGGAATGTCACCAAAACCAGTAAAGAAATGTTTACAATATCAAATATAGTATCTGCGTTTCTATTAAATATACTTTTCATGCTGTGTATCTCCTTACCACAAACTGTGTTCGCTGGTTCTTTGTGCTATTCGGTTTACACTTACAAGAAGAAGAATGTTGATGACGTTGTTAAAGAGTCCTATTGCTGCAGAATAACTGAATTGGGCATCTATAAGCCCAATTTTATAAATATAGGTAGGTATGATTTCACTGGCGCTGATGTTCAATCCATTTTGCATGAGATAAGCTTTTTGAAACCCGATATTCATGATTTTCCCAATTTCAAGAATAAACATCATGACTGCAGTTGGAATGATTCCCGGAATGTCTATGTGGCGTACAATTTGAAATTTGCTTGCCCCATCAATTTTCGCAGCTTCGTATAAATCGGGGCTTATACTCGCTAAGGCAGCGATATAAATTATTGCATTCCAGCCAGCATTTTGCCAAATTCCTGATAGAACAAAAACAGGTCTGAACCAAGAGGGGTCTCCGAGAAAAAATATGGAGTCCTTTCCGAGTGCTTTAAGAATTATGTTGACCAGTCCGCTTCTGGGAGATAGAAAAATATAAAGCATACCCGTCAACACAATTATGGAGATAAAGTGGGGACAGTATGTTACTGTCTGTACAAATTTTTTGAATCGATATTGTTTTAATTGGTTGAGCATGATAGCAAGGAGAATTGGGATTGGAAATCCAAAAATTAATTGAGAGATACTCAATGATAGCGTATTTCTGATCAGAGGCCAGAATTGGTATGAATTAAAGAATCGTTCGAACTGCCTAAATCCCACCCAAGGGCTTCCTGTTATGCCTAAAGCGGCAACATAATTCTTGAATGCAATTTGTACACCGTACATTGGAAGATAATGAAAAACAATATAGTAGATGATCGGTAGGAGACAAAGTACTAAAAGTTGCCAGTCCCGAATCCAGTTCTTTTGTAGTGTACGTACAATGTGTTGCCTTTTTTTCATGCGATGTCTCCAGTCTCTTTGTAATGACAAGGTCAGTATGGTTTGGGTTTTTTTTCATCGCAATGATCTGTTTTTTTTCTTATATGCATTTCTTGCATACCTAACTATGCAGTAATTAATTAAGTATGCAATTTTTGGAACGCTATGCACAAAACACCTAATAACATATTGCAAAATATAGAAATAGTTACTTATCTAGTAAGAAATCCCAAGTTTATTGTAGTTTCAAAGAGTGATGCTATACTGATGACTATGAGGTACAGCAGTGAAGTTACAACTCAGGCATAATCGATGGTTTTTCAAACATCTTTTTTCCTATATCCTTTTGCTTGTTGTTCCACTGATAATCATCAACGGTTTTTTTGGAAAAAGAATCAATGAGACCTATCAGCAGACTGTGGTATCCCGGTTGGAATCTGATATCTTGACACTAAGAAATACCTTGGACAACGAGATAGAACTTCTTTTTAGTACCGTTAATCAAATTCAACTCTTGCGGACTGTCAATCTGTATGATTTTGAAGATAATCCTCTCCAAGCAAACGCAATCAAGACACTATTGAGAACTTTTACCGTGACAAATAGGTTGATTGAAGATATTGTTTATTTTCCCTATGATCAAAACTATGTCAAGACTAATTCCAGAATCTAAAAAAAATCAAGATTGTTCACAAAAATTTGCATGTACGCTGTATTAAGACCGTGTGACACTGGATACAGAGAAAATCCATTAGGAGGGTTTTTATGAAAAAGTTAACGGTTATCATGTGCTTGGCACTCGTACTTGCAGCTCCCGTTTTTGCCCAAGGGCAAGCAGAGAGGGGCATTGAGATTGGTAGTGCAATCTACAAATTTGACGACACCTTCATGACCGGTGTCCGTAATGCAATCATTGCTGCTGCCGCAGAGACAGACGCAAAGGTTGAGGTAGTCGATTCCATGAACATTCAGGCCACTCAGAATGAGAAGGTCGATTTGTTCATCACCAAAGGCATGAAGGCTATGCAGATCAACCCTGTTGACCGCACAGCAGCCGGTGTTATCATCGACAAGGCCAAGAAGGCAAATATTCCCGTAGTATTCTTCAACCGCGAACCTCTTGCTGAAGACATGGCCAAGTGGGACAAGATTTACTATGTTGGTGCACGTGCTGAAGAAAGTGGTACCATGAGTGGTCAGATTATTGCTGATTACTGGAAGGCAAATCCTGGCATGGACAAGAACAAAGACGGTGTTTTGCAGTATGTCATGCTCAAGGGCGAGCCCGGACACCAGGATGCTGAGCTTCGCACTGAGTATTCGATCAAGGCTTTGCAGGATGCAGGGATCAAGGTTCAGAAACTCGCTGAAGATACCGGCATGTGGGACCGCGTACGTGGTCAGGAAAAGATGGCAGCCTTCCTTGCAAGCCAGGGCGACAAGATTGAAGCAGTCTTTGCAAACAACGACGACATGGCCCTTGGGGCAATCGAAGCTCTCAAGGCAGCAGGGTACTTCAAGGACGGCAAGTTCATGCCTGTCGTAGGTGTTGATGCCACCGCTCCTGCTCTGCAGGCTCTTGAAGAAGGCACCTTGCTTGGTACTGTACTCAATGATGCTGTCAACCAAGGCCGCGCCACCTTCAAGCTTTCCTATGAACTGGCAAAGGGAAATACTCCCACCAGCGCTTCCATCGGGTATCAAATCACTGACGGAAAGTATGTTTGGGTTCCCTATCAGAAGGTTACCAAAGAAAACTATAAGCAGTTCAGATAAGAGCTGAGATGTAGTAGATACCCTCCGGGTTACCGTGCAATCCGGAGGGTTTTTCTAGAGAATCTACGCCCCGGTTTTACCGGGGAGGCGAGGAACGTCATGTATGTATTAGAAATGAACCATGTCTCCAAGTCATTTCCCGGCGTCAAGGCTTTGGACGATGTAACCTTGAAGGTGAGACCAGGGACTGTACATGCCCTGATGGGTGAGAACGGCGCAGGAAAATCTACCTTGATGAAATGCCTTTTCGGCTTGTATACCATGGATGAAGGATCGATTTCCTTCAACGAACAGCCGGTGAAAATTTCAAACGTCAAGGAAGCCCTCTCTTTGGGTATCTCTATGATTCACCAAGAACTTCATATGATTCCTTATCGATCGGTGATGGAAAATATCTGGTTGGGCCGATTCCCTCGGATCGGAGGATCAAAAAGCCCAATAGTCGATCATTCTACAATGTATGATAAAACAGAGGCACTCCTCAAAGAGTTGAACCTGACCTCGATTGCTCCCACTGACTTGCTGAGAACGCTCTCGGTAAGCAAGGCTCAAAGCGTTGAAATTGCTAAAGCAGTTTCCTATGATTCCAAGATAATAATCATGGATGAACCCAGTTCCTCCTTGACGGAGAATGAGGTTGAACACTTGTTTTCCATCATTCGTTCACTGCGTGAGCGGGGTGTGGCTATCATCTATATTTCCCATAAAATGGAAGAGATCCTGAAGATCAGTGACGAAGTTACGATCATGCGCGACGGAAAGTATGTCGGGACTTGGCCTGCACAGCAGCTGACGACGGCGACAATCATCAAGAGAATGGTCGGCCGTGATCTTACCCATCGATTCCCGTCTGCAGAGAGCAAGATCGGAGCAGAGTTGCTGAGAATTGATGGCTATACATCTCCAAATCCGAGAAGTTTCAAGGATGTATCATTCACCCTGCACCAAGGCGAAATCCTGGGTATTGGAGGATTGGTGGGAGCTCAAAGAACAGAAGTTATGGAAGCTGTTTTTGGTCTTCGTCTCCATAGCGAAGGCAAGCTCTTTGTAAAGGGTAAAGAAGTATTTTGCAACAGTGCATATGACGCAAAGAAGCTTGGAATGGCTTTGCTAACGGAGGAAAGACGAGCAACAGGAATTTTTCCTGTCCTCTCTGTTCAAGAAAATTTGGTCATTGCAAATTTGAGAGCGTATCAGAACAAGAATGGTTTGCTCAATGCGGCAAAAATGTCTGCAGATACTAAAAAGAGCATCAAGGATCTGGATATTAAAACACCTTCCGCCCGTACGTTAATCAAAAGTCTGAGTGGTGGTAATCAGCAAAAGGTGTTGTTTGCGAGATGGTTGCTGACTGTTCCTGACATCCTCATCCTGGACGAACCTACTCGAGGAATTGATGTGGGTGCAAAGTATGAAATCTATGTCATCATGCGCGAGCTGGCTGCCCAGGGCAAAGGGGTAATCATGATCAGCAGTGAGATGCCTGAGTTGTTGGGTATGACCAATAGAATTGTCGTCATGAGTGCAGGCAGAGTTGCCGGTATCGTGAAAAGCAAAGAAACGAACCAGGAACAGATTATGGAACTGGCGACCAAGTATGTCGGCTAGGAGGGTGAATTATATGCAGATGCAAGCCATAGGGAAATTCCTTTTAGGAAAGAAAAGTTTGAAGCAATTTGTTATGGACAAGGCCATCTTCCTTGTTCTTTTGATGTTGGTCATTGTTATAGCCATCATAAATCCTAGAATTTTGCGCGTGCAGGTACTTAGGGATATCCTGATGATGAGTTCTACCAAAATCATCATGGCTTTGGGGATGATGTTCGTCATCCTGACCGGGGGGGTTGACCTCGGAGGAGGAAGAATGGTTGGTATGGCTGCTGTCATCTCAGCTTCCATGCTCCAGACTGCTGACTATGTGAGGCGCTTTTATCCAGATTTGGGTCAGATTCCTCTGATTCTTCCCATTCTTCTGGCTCTGATCGTTGGAACGCTTTTTGGTATGGTGAACGGTCTGATCGTAGCCAAGTTCAAGGTACCTGCTTTCATCGCCACGCTATCTTCCATGTTGATCATCTATGGTATCAACTCGATCTACTTCAACATGCCTCCCAACAACAGTCAGCCAATTGGTGGATTGAGACCTGATTTTACATTTCTCGGCTCCGGCTCTATAGGCTTTTTACCTGTCATCATAATCTTTGCAGCGGTCGTTTCCATTATAGTCTGGTTTGTTTTGAACAAGACGGTCTTCGGCAAGAACGTATATGCTGTTGGTGGAAATCCAGAGGCGGCAGCTGTTTCGGGTATCAACATCACCAAGACCTTGGTCGGCCTATTTGGAGTCTGTGGATTTTTGATCTCTCTTTCAGGTGTTCTTGAAGCGGCACGAACTGGTGGTGCAACAAACAACTATGGAAGCGGTTATGAGCTTGACGCCATCGCATCCTGCGTCGTAGGAGGAGTTTCTACCACCGGAGGTGTCGGTACTGTAAGCGGCGTCATCGCCGGTGTAATCATCTTCAGTTTCATCAACTATGGTTTGACGTTCATCGGGATAAATCCCTACTGGCAGAATATCATCAAGGGTCTGATCATCGTATCGGCTGTTGCCTTTGATATTCGAAAGTACGTCCAGAAGAACTAGTTGTATCTCAATATCAATTAAGAAGGGCAGGAGCAATCCTGCCTTTTTTACTGGAACGTTTGGAAAAGCAGATGCTGATGCTCCTCACTGAACATCGATTCCTTGGTTACCAAGTCGAAATCTACCAGTTTTTCAACCGGTTTCTTACCGTTGAGAAGGTCTACCGCCGCCAAGATTGATCGATAGCCCATGTTGAAGGAGTTTACCACTACCAAGGCGTCGATAACGCCTTGTTCAAGCAGCTGAATTTCATATTGTGTTGTCCCGAATGCAATGAAACGCACAGAGTCAGAACCATTGAGCGCATTCGCCACCCCATGGGATGTATACTCCTCCAAGGCGAAAATCAGATTGATGGTGCTGTCATTGTCCAGAGCATTCCGGCTGATTTCCATAGCCCTGCCTGCGTCGGTGAAGCTATAGCTCACATTGGAAATAGTTGCATTGCTTTTTTGTGCAAAGGCTGTCACCAATGATTCAACAAGCTGTTGCATACTGGTGGTGTTCGGCATGGATCCAATGATCAGAGCATTGATCATCTCGTCCTTGTCAAAGTATCCAAACGCATGTTCAGCCATTGCTTTGCCCATCTTCTTATAGTCAGCCGTTATTTGGTAATCAGGGTGTACACTCTTCAGGGAGTTGTTGGCCAATACAACTTGGATTTGGGCAAGTCTTGCTTTTGCTACCACATCTTCAAGCCGTGTATAATGGCTTGGTGACAGTACTATTGCATCAAAACCTTGGTCGATTGCTCTTTGTACGGCACTGATTTGTCCCTCATAGTCGGATTCGTTCACCGGAGCAAAGAATTCCAATACTGCATCAGTGGCCGATCGGGCGCTGCGAGCTCCATTTTTAAGAGAACCCCAGAATTCTCCTCCTTGCATCATGGTAATCACCGCTATTCTATAAGGATCCTTTGGTTCTCCCTTGGAGCGTGTACATCCGCTGAAAAGCAGCACTAACGATACCAATACTAGTATGAGGGTCCTTTTCATGCGTGCACCACCTTGATTGGTTGTATTGGATTTTGTTCGGGAATCACTAATCTTACCAGCGTTCCTTCATCAAGTTCACTTGAGATTTCAAGCCCATAATCTGAACCATAATAAAGCTGGATGCGCTGATGAACATTTCTTACTCCGATGCCCGTCCCATCTTTATGGTGTGTTCCTTCAAAGCAGAGTATATTGTTCAGCCGTTCTTCATCCATTCCGACCCCGTTGTCCCTGACCTCTATTACAACGGCTCCAGGTTTTCTTCTGAACACCTTGATGGTGATGTATCCCATCTCCTGAAGATACTTTATACCGTGATAGATGGCATTCTCCACGATAGGCTGAATGATGAGCTTGATGGTGGGAAGGTTTTCCATCCCTTCATCCATATCTATGAGAAAGTTGAACTTGTCCTGATAACGGATTTGCTGAATGATCAGGTAGTTGCGTACATGTTCCAACTCTTCAGCAAGAGTGATGACATCCTTGCCTTTACTGATTGATATCCTAAAGAGTTTAGCCAGAGCGGTAATCATTGTGATGACACCTTTGGTATCATTTTGCTCTGCCATCCAGACTACCGAGTCAAGGGTATTATATAAAAAATGCGGATTGATCTTTGCTTGCAAGGCGTCAAGTTCAAATTTGCGTTTCATCTCCTGGCTTTTAACAATATCATCCATCAATGCCCGAATTCTTCCAACCATGAGGACAAACGTATGGGAAAGCGCGGCTACCTCCTTGTTTCCTCCCACGGTCACCGGTTCAGAAAAATCACCTCGTTGAACACTATTCATCAGTCGTTCCAGTTCCTTGATCGGTCGACTGATGTAGGCTGAGACAGCACGGGCTAAAAAGATGGTAATGATGATACAAAACAAGAGAACGATGGTCATTATGGTAGTGTATTGCCTTAATCCGGCCATCAACTCGTCCATATAGGCCACTCCCACGATTCTCCAGCGTGCATTGTTTACAGTATCAACGATAACCAATCGTTCTCGGCCTTCGAAGGTATTGGTGAATGTTCCGAATATATGCTCTTGTACTGCTTCGATGTCCTCGTTGAACAGATCTGAGTTGATTAGTTGTTGATAGGGGTGGTAGACAATTTTTCCATTGTTGTCGATGAAGTATACATAGCCGGTATTGCCAAGCTTTGCTCCTTGGCAAAGCTCACTGACGGCCCAAAAATTCATATCGATCAACAGCAGGCCTTGACTCAGTTCCCCTTCTTCATTGGTGTAGCTAATCTGCTGACTGTAGGTGATGACCCATGGATACGAGGAGGTGAAAAGCTGTTGTACATGGGGGCCTGTGAAATAGAAGTTTCCTTCCCCTCCTATGGCTCGGGTAAACCAAGCTTGTGTAACGAGCTGTTCTGTAGGCCTGAAGGGTGCATCGGAGGTTGAAAGCAACACGGTTCCCTCAAGGTCAAATAAGATCAGGCATACAATATCCTGTCGGCTATCTACGATTGAGCGTAAGCGTTGTTCAATTGCTTCTCGTTCAAGTTCGTTCGTTCTTTTTGAAAGGTCGCGTGCATACCCTGCAATCGTGAGAATATCGTTGGTGTAATAATTCAGATTTGCATTCACCTGTCTTACAATTTCACGAGTAGAGACTGTTGCGTTTTCCCTGATCGTCTGGGAGAACTGGCTGTAGAGAATCGCAGAGACTAGAAGTGTAAACGAGATCGAAACCAAGGCTATGGCGAATGTAAGAATAGTCTTGATGGAGTGAATACGGCCTTTATTCTTCATCGGTTTGCCACTCGATATTGAGATGGAGAAGATCCAACATGTCGTTTGAAACAAAAACTGAAGTAATTCGGTTCTGCAAAACCAACGGCTTGGGCGATTTCGTAGGTCTTTCCTTCTGTCTTGGCAAGTAATTCCTTCGCGCGGTCCATCCTCAAGGTGGTCAGATATTGCACAAAGCTGACACCCTCCTCTTTCTTGAACGTGGAACTGAAATATGACGGGCTGACCCCGATCATTTCACAAATTTGTTCAAGCCCGAACCCTGGTTCTGTAAAATGCTTGGCGATTAGAGTCTTTGCTTGCCTTATAAACTGGATGTGGCTTGTTTCCCTTTGTCCTGCAATCGTTTCTCTTAACTGCAGGCAAAGTCGTAAGAAGTACCGTTTTGTTTTTCCAAGAGTGGTAAGAGAGGCGAATTCAGCAAAAAGATTGCGGCCTTCTTCTTCCTCCAAGGGGAATATTGTCTTACCGTAGGCATGTGCGAGTTCTTGTAGTGAGGAGGATATTCGGAGAATCATGGCTTGCATCTGATTAAGCGACAGTGACGCCAGTTGTTCTCCAAAAAGATGGTCCAACGCCTCTTTTACACGATCTTCTGACCCTATCTTTACAGAAAGGACTACGTCCGATATTGACTCGCTTATCCCGCTAATGTGCTCCTCTTGGGGAAGTTGTTCCAAATCGCTGATAAACAACAGTTTTTGATCAGGATAGCAGGAGGAGTAATTCAACGCCTTCAATGCCTGATGATACGAATGTGTTATGGTAGAAGGAGAGTGCACAAGATTTCCCATGCCCAGAACCACAGAAAAGTTGAATTTTTGGAGATATGCCTGCAATTGCTCCGCTTTTCTGTACGTCTGCTTGCGAAACACTGAGTCATAATGTGACGCTTGGTGGCTTTGGGCACTGAATATGATGACCACCTGATTTTCAAATTGGAAGACCAGCGTTTCTTCCTCTTTCTTGAAAACCTCCTGTGCTACCTCGAACATTGCCAGGGCATTGAGGGGGTCGTCCTGGTCATGATCTGTCTCAAAAAGGGCGACCATGAACTCATCTTTCTCGAGATTGAACCCATATTCTTTGGCCTTTGCTATCATAAAAGCATCGCTGCCGGGATGAGCCGTTGTTAAAAGAGAGACAAGAAACTTCTCTCTGATAAAAGGGAGGGCCTGTTGATAATTCTTTCTCAGACGATTCTGGTCCTGGGTCCTCTGTATTTCCTCATCAAGGCGTTTGCCCAGTCTCTTGAGCAATCTACAGAGGTCCTCAACAGAGACAGGCTTGAGCACATACTCGATGACATCATAATGCATCGCTTGCTGTGCATAGGTAAACTCATCGTACCCACTGAGAATAACTAAGGTTGTTGCCGGGTGGCTTACTCGTATCTGTTGGATCAGCTCCATTCCGTCTAGATAGGGCATCCTGATGTCGGTGAGCACGACATCAGGGTTGAGTTCTTCCACCAGTTCGAGGGCCTCAATGCCATTTCCAGCCTCTCCTACTACTCTGAAATTATATTCTTCCCACGGGGTTCGTGAGCGGATGCCCTCACGGACAGCTGATTCATCGTCTACTAGAAGTATTGTATACGCCATAACATCAATGGTAGTAGTAAAGCGGTTTTGGTGCAAGAATTTTAATGATTGCACCACCAATCGAACATGACCTTTGTCGATCGATTCATCTCCTGCATGAATGCACTGGTATGCTTTTTAAGATAGTAGTAGTCGGCAAGCGTTCCAGTATTGTCATAAGGCAGAGAGCTCGTTTTCCTTCTTTGCTCTTCATGTTCCTGATATGCCTTTGAGAGTTGCTCAAGGTTCGGTTCCTCATACCCGTCGGTCATAAAGATGGAATCTGCGGGACATCGAACAGTGAGCTTGAGGTTTTTCTTTCCTTTCGGATAGCCAAAGATCAGCATACAGGCTGGAATTGTATATTGCTTGAGATCCAGTAGTGTTCTCAGCTCTTCAAACTGCTCGATGACATCACCGATGTAGCAAGAGCCAATTCCCAGAGCCTCTGCAGCTATGACTGAATTCTGAGCAGCTATGATTGCATCCTGCATACACAGATGGAGATCGCCAAAAGCTGGTGCCCGGAACGTTGCAAGATTGGCCTCTTCTGCTCTCTGTACTGCCCCGCTTTGGTGGAAATAATTAACCCATTTTTGCATGTCTGCAAGAAAGACCCACACCAACGGAGCCTTTGCTATCATCTTTTGTTCATCACAGAGGTGGGAAAGCTTTTCTTTCTTTTGCTGGTCTTGAATCTCGACAATAGAATAGAGAGCCATGTTTCCCGCTGTTGGTGCTCTGAGCGTTGCCTTTTTCAGTAGGGCAAGATGTTCCGGTTCTATAGGCCTCTCTTCGAAAGAGCGGACTGAACGACGATTGAAAATAAGTTGTAATGTTTCCTGCATAGCCAGAGTATAGGCCAAAGTATCGAAACCTTCTATATAAGTATACAAATTGTCTTTGATAAGCTATGCTAACCAACATGAAAACCGTTAAGGCGTATCGTTATCGTTGGATTATTTTACTAACACTTGTGCTTCAAATTCTTTCGGTTGAGATACATTGGCTGAACCTTGCTCCTGTCGGACGGGTGGCTAATCAGTTCTATCAGGGTCAGATTCCTTTTTCTTTCGCTCGTCCTGTAGATCTTCTTTCCTTGACCTACTTGCTGGTTTTTGTGCTTGCAAGTATTCCTGCTGCTTACCTGCTGCATCGCTTAGGTATACGTTGGGCCACCTGGATTGCAAGCGCTTTGATTCTCATTGGCTCTGTTGTCAAATGGGCGTACATGCAAGATTTTCTTTCTGTTTTGATAGGGCAACTATTTCTTGCCCTGGGGCAGGCCTTGGTGTTGACCAGCATTACAGAAATTGTTGAGAGATGGTTTCCGATTCGTGAGCGAGGGATGGCGGTCGGCATTACCTCGGCTAGTCAATACTTATCCTTGGCCTTGGTAATGATACTCTCTCCAGTCCTGGTTACAGCAAAAGCAACCGATCCCATCGCTGTGGATACAATTGCTGCTCTTATGCGTTTTTACGCTCTTCTGAGTTCTTTTCTCACAATTATTGCAGCGATTCTGATCAAGGAAAATCCACCCACACCATCTTCTACTTTTACCGTTTCTCTCTCAATTCCGTATACTTCATCATTAAAGGCGATACGTTCACAATCTTCTTTAAGAGGCCTGATGATCATCTTCTCAATAGGGTGGGCGGTTCTTATGACCTTGTTCATCAAGATTGATGAAATCAGTGAATATTTGGGCTTTGCAGATGCAAACGGCTTTCTTGGCATTGCAATGTTTGCAGGAGGTATGGTTGGGGCCATAGTCCTTCCAGCTCTCTCTGATCGATATCGAAGAAGAAAGCTTTTTTTTGTGTTTTGCAACGTTTGCTCCATACCAGGGATATTGTTGCTTGTTTTCTGTCAACAAATAGGAGCTGTTTTTCTTGGTAGTGACGCTATTGCCCTGATAGGGGCTTCTATTATCGGCTTGTCTTTGCTTGCTGCCGTTCCTATAGCAACTCAGTATGCTGCAGAGCTGGGGCACGGCATCAGTGAGGAAGTAATTCAAGGCTTGCTGATGCTTTTCAGTCAAGCATCCTGTGCTCTGATACTGATTCTTTGCATGGGTTTGAGTGAGGCTTTTTCTCCTGTCTTGCTCTCGGTTCTAGCCGCTCTCCTTTTCGCAGCACTCGTCGGCAGTACTTTTCTAAAAGAGAGTACTATGATCATCACCGAGGATGAGCGGCTGAACGAAGTAATCAAGCAGGAGATAGTCCATCTGCAATAGGATGGCTTACTTCCCTTCTGGTTTCAGATTGCTGGAAAATTGATTGAAAGCATGGACTTTCTCAAGAGGAAGTCGAACTCTCGGCCCTCTCTCGCTCTCTAGATGTTTTTCATTCAGATGAGCATCATCACCTGGATAGGCAACGACAAGAAGGATCATCAGCGTATCTTCGTCATCAATCTGCAGAACCTTTTTGGCCTCTTGTGCATTGAAGCCGGCAATGGGATGAACCCTCAGCCCTTCCGATACGGCCTGCACTTGATACGCCATGGTGGCCATGCCCAGCTCAAATGAGGCAAACGAACGGTCAGCGAGGGTCATGCCCCATTTTGTGTTGGTGACGACCCCAACCAAGGCAGGTGCTTGCTTTGCCCAATAGTTGCCTGGAGAAAGCGTTTCCTTCAGCAGCGAAAGGGTCTTCTCTTCAGTAACGGTTACAAACCGCCACGGTTGGTTGTTCATGGCCGAAGGAGCAGTGTGCGCAGCTTGTATTAAACGCAGCAATACCTCTTCTTCGATACTTTTGCTTGAAAGAGCCCTGTACGCTCTTCTTTCCTCTATCGATTGCAGCAATGCCATAAGGTCCTCCGTTTTTTGTCACTATGTAATCACTTCGGCTTAAGGAACCAATTCCTTTGCCTGTTTTCCACTAAGATGTTCGATGTCGATTACTATCGTCAGTGCATGATCTCCTTGCAACACTGTATCGCGCTTTTCTTGCTCGTCGCGTTCACTGCAGAACTTATCTATCAATAGTCTGAGCGCTGTTCTGTGTTGTTCTCCCTCAACAGTGCTTGCTTTTCCAAATGCAATGACGCTGCGAAAGTGTGTAGTATATTGCTCGCTGACTATAGTATCCTTATCCACAACGGTGAAGCAGACTTTTGGGTTGTTGAGAATTGCATCAATCTTATGCCCGTTTTTCGCACAGTGCATATAAAGATGGTTGTCACTGTACACGTAGTTCAAGGGAACTGCATACGGATAGCCGTCATCGCCAAGACATGCGAGAATGCCATACGATCCTCTCTTGAGGATGTTGATGTTTTCTTCGTACGTCAGGGCTTGGGTGTTTCTTCTCATCTTTCTGAACATTGCTACTTCCTTCTCAGAGAGGGGCAGGATAAAAAAACGGGAAGGTGCACACCTCCCCGTTTTTAACAACCGCAACCCTAGTCGCGGGGTGAAAAGTCAGACTTAGGAGCTCCGCAAAGAGGGCATACCCAATCCTCGGGAAGGTCTTCAAAGGCTGTTCCAGGTTTGATTCCATTATCGGGATCACCAACAGTTGGGTCGTACACATACCCGCAAAGATCGCATTCATACTCTTTCATTGTCGTTTCCTCCTGCTTTTCAGCATAGCGATAATTATGCCCATGGGCAAGGAAAATCTTAGTTATACAGTGCGAGAATCTTGCTCAGCATCTTGCAGAACTTCTTTCTGAAGCTTTCAGGGCCAAGAATTTCCACAGAATCACCACATTGGATTATTCTCAGATACAGTTCAATTGAGTTTTCTACATCCATATTGCAGATCAAGGTTCCATCTGGTTGTTTCTCAAAGGAAGGCGTTCCATGTACAACTGACCTGAAGACATTCATGGCCGATCGCTCTTTCAGCTTGAGACTCAAGGGAATCATGTCTATGCTTTCATAGCGTTCTTCGTTCTCAGGAAATTTGAACGGTTTGAGGTTGTCCGGGATGGTATAGGTCTCATTGAGAATCGTGGCACTGGTGATGGTGCTGATATCTATGGTGACAATTTCAGTAGTATGCCTTAATCGTCCGGTTACACTGATAGGGTGTCTTCCCCCTGTATCTTCCTCTCTAAAACCGATGAAATAGGGTGCTAGTTCAGTTTCAATCGGGTCAAACCCTTTCAAGCTCTGGACAATTCGGACAATTCTTCCTGATACCCAGGAGTCGATGAGGACTTCCAGAACGGCATTGAACTTACTGCTCTCCTTCTTCTGCTGCAACTGGCGGTCTATTTGTTCTGCAAGACTGACGACATTTTCACTGATCTTAGGTGCATATGAGCGCATATTCATCGCAATTTTGCGTAATCCTGAAGCTAGATGCGGGTTTTGAAACTCTGTGCTAGTAGCCAAGATCTCTGCAGAAAGGTTGAACGCCAAGCTTTCATATACACTGAGAGCTATGTTCTCATCTTCTTCACGATTCTTGATTTTTATGAGATTGTTTTCTTCATAAATATCAATATATTGCTTCAATTCATCGACATATCTGCTGATTGTCGAGCGATGGACACCCAATCGACGAGCAATCTCCGCTCTTCTTAATCCTTCAGGATGGGAGTGTAGGAGCAACTCAAGTTGTGCAACACGTTCGCCTTTCATACCAATAACCTCATTATCTGCACCAATCTGCAACAAAATACATGTCAGTATAGCATGCAAACCCATTCTGGCAAGGATTATTGTCCCAATTTTGCAACAAAAGGGAGAGTTGTAGAACTATTTTTGTCATGCTAGGATATGTGTACAAGGAGCGGCTAGTATGGAAGAACGTCTTACAAAGCTTGAAATGAAACTTGCCTTTGCAGAAGAGACAATAACCACGCTCGATTCAGTGGTTACAGAGCAAGCTAAGGAAATCGCGCTTTTGAACGGTCGTCTCGAGAAGCTTGAAAAGCGACTGACAGACTTCATTGAAGAAGTTGGGGAAGACATGGCCGATAACCAGAGGCCTCCCCACTATTGATGCTAGATGAACAGGTTGACCTTGCTCTCTGAGGCATCGGCCATATAGGTTGCAACGCCTCCTATTTCAATGCCGTCGACAAGTTCTTCTTTCTTGATGCCCATAATGTCCATTGACATCTGGCATGCGACCATTTTTACGCCAACTTTCTTTGCATCTTCAAACATCTGGTGCACTTGGTCCACATGCTTTTTCTTCATGCGGCTTTTCATCATCGCAGAACCCATGCCTCCCATATTCATCGAGGAGAGAGATAACTTCTCCATGCCTTTTGGAAGCATCATGCCGAACATTTTACCCATGAAGTCCTTCTTGACCGGTGGGGTATTTTTCTTGCGAAGAACGGAAAGACCCCAGAATGTGAAGAACATCGTCACCTTCTTGCCCGAAGCTGCAGCCCCGTTTGCAAGTACGAAGGAAGCGAGGGCCTTGTCAAGGTCATTGGAAAAGACTATGAGGGTTGCTCCATTGTCCGTACTGCAAATTGCTGGCTTCTCTCCAGCTGAGGAGGGCATCTTGCATATATCGGGGCTTCCTTTCTCGACGACTGCCTCGATGACTCCTTCTGTGGTGGTGACAGAGATCAACTCATTACCGGTAAGTTTGCACCATGACTGCACATCGATGCCAAAGCCCGGGTCGGATGCCTTCATGACAATCCTGTCTCCCTGCTCAAGGTTGTCGATTTCTTTTTTCAGACGGATGATTGGTCCGGGGCACTGCAAGCCGCAGGCATCAATCTTGGAAATCTTGTTTTCGGTGCGCTTGCGGAAGGAGCCATCTTCATTTCGATTGTCGATGTATGCGCTCTCTTCCTTGATGGATGCTTGCCCGCGATGTTCCAGTAATTCCTTTTCCCGGACCGCCTTGTCGTAACTCTTGAATCCTCCACTTAGGTTCTTGACTTGGGTGTATCCATTCTGTCTGAGAATTCTCTCAGCCAGATAGCCTCTCAAGCCCATGGCACAGTTGATGACAATAACCCGATCTTTCGGTATTTCGGACAGTCTATTTCGTAATTCAGTATGCGCGATGTTTACGGACCCTTGGATGGCTCCCAGTTCATACTCTTCAGCTGAACGGACATCGAGCATAAAGGCTCCTTCTCTTTTCAGTTGCTGAGCTTCTTGCCAGTCGATGGTATCGCTTAGAAGCTCAATGGTGTTTATTGCGATGAACCCAACCATGTTGACTGGATCCTTTGCACTGGAAAAAGGAGGTGCATACGCCTGTTCAAATTCTGCAAGGTCATAGACGGTTCCTTCTTTTCCAATGAACGCAGAGATTACATCGATGCGCTTGTCCACACCATCATAGCCCACCGCTTGGGCTCCCCAAATCTTACCCGATTGGGGATGATAGAGAATTTTCAAGGTAAGTTGCTTCGTATTTGGGTAATATCCTGCATGGTTGCCTGCATGAGTGGTCGCGCTGCGAAACGGAAGATTTGCTTGCTTGAGACCTTTCTCCGTCAATCCAGTGGAGGCAACGGTCATGTCAAAAATCTTTGCAATGGAGGTTGCAATTGTGCCGGTATAGGGTTTCTTGTTTCCATCAATGATGGCATCAGCACATAGTCGTGCCTGTTTGTTTGCTGGGCCTGCCAAGGGAACGGTTACTGCAACCTTGGTCAGAGGGCTTGCAAACTCAATGGCATCGCCTACTGCCCTGATGTCCTTGTCATTGGTAGTAAAGTACTCATCCACCTTGATGGCGCCATTCTTTGCAAGTGCAATTCCTGAATCTTTCAAAAATGCCGTATCGGGTCTTACTCCGATGGAAAGGATTACCAGCTCTGCATCGATCAGGGTGCCTGAAGCAAGACGTACAGAGACTATGCTGCCATGATGTTCAAATGAGGCGACACCATCCTTTAAGAAGAGGGCAACTCCCTTCGCTCTCAGATGTTGTTGTACATCAGCCGCCAAGTCGTAGTCGATGATATTCATCACTTGCTCCAAGGCTTCGACAACGGACACCTCAAGACCTCTTTCTTTCAGATTCTCTGCCATCTCAAGGCCGATGAAGCCTCCTCCAACGACAACGGCTCGCTTGACATTCGGGCTGTCGACTTTTTCTTTGATCTTATCAATATCGCTTACTGAGCGCAGGCTCATGATTGATGGATGGTCAATACCCGGTATCGGAGGGCGAACTGGACTTGCTCCAGGACTGAGTATGAGCGTATCGTATCGCTCTTCATATTCTGTATTCTTTTTCAGGTCCAAAACCGTAATGGTTTTAGCTTTGCGATTTATAGCTTTTACCTCGGATAGAACCCTGGCCTCAACATTTAAAGATTCCATGAAACGCTCAGGGGTCATGACAAAAAGTCTTGAACGTTCGGTGATGACATCTCCAGCATAGTAGGGAAGGCCACAGTTTGCATAACTGATGTACTCTCCACGCTCGAACATTATGATTTCTGCTTTCTCGTCTCTTCTTCTGAGTCTGGCGGCTGTGCCAGCTCCTCCTGCAACGCCGCCAACAATAAGATACTTGGCCATGGGTCCTCCTGGGATTACTTTTGGATGAACTGCAAATCCTCGGGGATTGAGACTTCGCAGCATTTGAAATTCTTCATCATTACTTCTCCCTTTTCGGTAAGAGCAATGGTAAAGCTTCTTCGATCGACGATACTGAGGGTGCGCTCAACCAGCTTTCTTGCTTCGAGGCTGTCCAAGATGCGGGTGAGTCTTGAGGGAGAGAGTTCCAGTTTTTTTGCCAGTGCACTGGGCTCCCCGATACCTTTGTTTACTGCACAAAGCAGCAAGGCGTCATTGAACGATAATCCTGTTTGTGTTTTTATCTCTTCCTCGAAGTTGCGCAAGGCTGTCTGCAACTTTCGGATGGCGCAAAGATCAATCATGCGATCCTCCCATAATAATTCATAAAAGCAATAATTGCTAAAGACAACTATAATGGCCTATGATGCCTTCGTCAATATGTAGATAAAAAAAGAGAGAATTCTTCGAACAAGATGAAAAAATGTAATTTAAGCGTTTTAATCGGCTATGATACCGTTTTCATTTCTCTATGTAAGTAAAAAATGCTAAATAAAATGGATAAAATTATATACAACAAAAGTATAAAGGTCTCTCTATTGACAATTTCAAGCAATTATGAATATCCTATCACTAGGAAGGGATATGATAGGAGAAAAGCAGAAGAACGCTGAGTGGGAAAACAGCACTTCATTTCTGTTATTTTGATCTACTGCATATGTTTTACTTCATGATAGGTGTTTTTCTCCCCTGTTGAGTGCCTTGTACAACGAAGCTCTACTTCCTTATTGCTATCAACACCATCCCCTTGGGCCAGTGATTATCCCGATCACTGGCCTTTTTCAAGAGAATGGTTCCAACCTACTTTTGCTGATTGCAATCTCTTGATACAGTAGGGCTCATGTATACGATTCTTTGTTACGGTGATTCAAATACCTTTGGGTCAAACCCCAGTGGTGGCAGATGGGGATTTGCACAGCGATGGACAGGCTGTCTCTCTTCCTTGCTCGGCCCTTCCTTCAGAGTTTTGGAAGAAGGCTTGGGCGGACGTACCACCATCTTTGATGATCCTCTTGAGCCTTCTCGAAACGGGAAAGAATATTTACCGGTTGTACTGCAGAGCCATCGTCCTCTTGATATGGTAATCTTGAGTTTAGGAACCAACGATTGCAAGTCGATGTTTTGCGCAAATGAGAGAATCATCGCTAAGGCTCTCGAGAAACTGGCCACGATGGTTGTAAATCATCCCTACGGTCCTGAATACCCCATCCCTCAGGTGCTGGTTATTTCCCCTATTCTCATCGGTGAGAAAATCGAGCAGACAGCCTTTGCCAGTTTTGACGCATCTTCAGCGGCTTTGAGCAGAAGACTTGCCCCCGAGATAGAAGCAATGGCAAGAAGGAACAACCTGCTTTTTGTGGATGCTGCTACAGTAGCAAAGAGCAGTGAACTTGATCAGCTGCACATGGATAGTGAAAGTCATCAAGCTCTTGCTCAGGCTCTTGTGCCGGTGATACGGTCCTTTTTCAAAGAAGAGGAAAAACCGATTATCAAGGAAGAAGAGATACAAAAACCCACAGTACGCTCGTTACGCTTTCCCTTTCTTCGAGGTAAGTGAACACCTAACCTATCTGTGCATCCATAAAATGCTTGCTCTGTTTCTTGATTTTTCTCAATTCCTTCTTTTGTGCTTTTGCCCACTCTCGACGACTTATCAAGGCAACCTGTTCGACAGGTCTGCCCCCGATGAACTGAATGATCGCACTCTCTGTCTCTTCAGTACCGGTGGCTTTGGGGTAGTTGATAAATCCGTGAACGGTTTTCTTGACCTCAAGATACTTAACCGGGGTGTCGGCGCTGGAGAGGGCGTCGGCATACAGCATTCCGTCATCATGCAGAGGGTCGTACTCTGCTCCAATGATGAGCGTTTGAGGGAGTCTGGAATGATCTTTGCTCAACAGTGGAGAAAAGAGCGGATTGAAGATGTCTTTCGGCTCTCGCTGGTAACTGTTGATGAAGAAAGCCATCTGCTTGTCAGTCAACGTTGGGGAATCTTTGTACTTCTCATAAGAGTTGGTTCTCATCCTTCCGTCGGTAACCGGGTACAGAAGTACTTGTCCTGCTATGGCCGGCCCTTTACGATCGCGTGCAAGGCGACTGACAGAGGCTGCGAGATTCCCTCCCGCACTATCACCGACTAGATAGATGCGGTCTGGGTCGGTTTTCCAATACCTGCAGCCGGCACTAGCCCAGAGCAGGGTGTCGTAGCAGTCTTCAACAGCAGTGGGGAATTTATATTTTGGAGCGAGTCGATAGTCCACTGAGAGCACGGCCGCACCTGTGATATCAGAAAGATGGGCACAAAAGAAGTTGTATAAATCCATGTTGCCCCAAATCCAGCCGCCTCCATGGTAGAAAATGATAAGGGGTGTCAAATCACTGATCCCTCTCGATCTTTGTTTTTCAAAGAAGTAGCCTGTTATCATTCCGTCAGTTACGGGAATGATAAAGGTTTTGGTCGCGATATTACGCGCACTTCTGCCAAGCAGTTTGCGTATAACGAGGTTGTTGGGTATCGATATATTGTTAATCTCTTCGATGCGCTTGGGAGTCAGCCCTTCAGGATCGGTAAAGGCGATCTTGTTGATCAGGGCGACTAGGCGTTTCATCTTAGGAGATAAATCATAGTCAGCCATAGTGGTCACATCGTAGTATATAGAAAGATTGCGCGCAAGCTTTTCAGTATGTGTTGCGTTCATTTTTGAATTTTTAATGAGTATTTATACAAAAACACAAACTGTGTAGTACTCCAAGAAGTTGGTATTTCATTAAATATTATCTCGATGCATGGACTGCTTCGGTATGAATATTCCATGCATATAGATGAGTATTGTTTGCAAAAAAAAGTGCACCGAAAGTAGAGTTTTGTTGCTTCAATATCAAGGATGTTGCTATACTTATGCAATGAGTAGCAACGTCATGGTTCTAGAACAAGCCCGGTTCGGTTACGGTTTCATCACAGCCCCTTATCTTTTGGATGGTTGTGACGAATATTATCTGCGTAACTTGCAGAATGCAAAGGATAAGCAACGGTATCGGCATCTGACAGAACAGGAAATTGATATCCTTGTTGAGAACCTGAACAGCAGTCCTTGTTGGAGTGATGTGCTCGTAACAGATCCTTTTGATCCTGCATTGGTGAAAAACAGTGAGTTTTATGGCTTGGTCCGTCTCGGAAAAATAAGTAAACAAGTTATTACGTTCCATGATTTCAGTGTGCCTGTGGGTATAGCGAACAGCCGTATTGTCAGCTGCGATATTGGAGACAACTGCGCCATTCTCGACTGTAGTTATCTCAGCCACTACATCATCGACGACCAAGTTATTCTTTATCGGCTTGGAGAGATGCAGACAACCAACCATGCCAAGTTCGGCAGCGGGGTGCTGAAAGAGGGAGAGGACCCTGAAGTGCTTGTGACCATGGACATCATGAATGAGGCAGGGGGAAGGGCAATACGACCTTTTAACGGGATGATTCCTTCCGACGCGTATCTTTGGGGGACGTTTCGGGATGACGAGGCGCTGATGCATGTCTTCGAAGCCCTTACTGATAAAACGATGGATCGGCGAAGAGGGTATTACGGGTATGTTGGTAATCAATCAGTGATTAAGTCCTGTGATACCATAAAGGATGTATATTTTGGACCCGGTTCTTACGTAAAAGGAGCGAACAAGCTCAAGAATCTCACGTTGCGTTCAAGCATTGAGCAACCGGTTCAGATAGGAGAAGGGGTTGAGCTGGTGAATGGGATCATAGGAGCCGGCAGCCGTGTGTTTTATGGTTGTAAAGCCATTCGCTTCATCATGGGAGATAATTGCAACCTGAAGTACGGGGCACGACTCATACACTCCTTCCTTGGCGATAACAGCACTGTCAGTTGCTGTGAGCTTTTAAGCAACCTGATATTCGGTGGTCATGAACAGCATCACAACAACTCTTTTTTGATCGCAAGTCTTATCAAGGGACAATCGAATATGGCAGCGGGAGCAAACATCGGGTCCAATCACAACAGCCGGGGCAATGACGGGGAGATGGTGGCGGGCCGAGGTTTTTGGCCGGCTCTTTCCAGCACGCTCAAGTATGATTGCAAGTTTGCCAGTTATGTCCTGATCACCAAAGGGAACTATCCTAACGAACTGAATATTCCCCTCCCGTTCAGCTTGCTCAGTTCCGACCCCAAAGAAAGTCGAAGGGTCGTCATGCCTGCCTACTGGTGGATGTACAACCTCTATGCTCTTGAACGAAACAGCTATAAGTACCGCAAGAGAGATAGAAGAAAACAAATCAGGCAGCAGATTGAGACTGATTACCTCGCTCCTGATACTATAAACGAGATTTTTGAAGCATGTGACCTTCTTTGCCTCTGGACTGCCCAAAATTATAATCGGGCGAACGGAATCCAGCAGGATAAACAGCAGCTGATCGATACAGGAAAGGACTTGCTGCTCAACAAGCAAGCCGACCTTGCTTCCTTGCAGGTATACGCATGGGGTTTGGAGCACAGCAACGAGCCGGTGGAAATCCTGAAGGTTGTAGAAGCTTACGACGCATATCAGAAGATGTTGCTGTATTATGCCGTCAAGACTCTTGCCTCGTATTGTCTTTGTCAAAAGGTAAGTATCAATGACTTTCAACAGAACTGCGTCTGCACTGTCGAGCCGTACTTGAATGTAGGAGGACAGCTTGTCCCCCAAAAGAGAGTATGCTCTCTTATCGAACAGCTCAAAGAAGGAGTAATCGACTCTTGGGATGAAGTGCATCGTGAGTATGAGAGATGGTTTTCCTGTTATGAACAGGACCGCGCTTGCCATGCCCTGGCAACGTTGCATCGATGCTTGGGCACTGCTCAGATCAACGAGGGTCAATGGATGGATGCAGTGGATGAAGCTGCAAAGATCAGGAACTATATAGAAAGTCAGGTGTTCAAGACCAAGGAAAAAGATTTCAACAATCGCTTCAGAGAGAGTACCTATCGCAATCTCAAGGAGCGCGATGCTGTCTTAGGAAGCCTGGATGACAATCCATTCATCCAGGAGTCCCATCAGATCAGCTCCCAGGTGTTGTCTCAGATTCGTTCTGTCTCGTTCGCTTGAAGACTGTATACACATCGTCTGCAATGCTGATCAGGGTGAGGATCAACAGGGCGGCAGAGGCTGCCCTGACGATGATTTGCCAACGGGAGAGCCCTAGGTTGAAGAAGCTGATAAACTGTGGATTATAAAGTTGCCATTTCGTTGCTACGAAGATGAAGTAGAAGACTCCAATCAGGTCGCAGGCGGCACTTATGCCCAAGAGAGGTTTTGTCCATCGGCCTTTGAGCAATTTCAATATGGCAACAGCAAAGGAGAGAAGCGTTATCACCATCCATCCCAGTATGTAAGGCCGAATCAGACCAGTGACGAAGAGGGGTATGCTTTCTCTGCCAACCTGATAGATTGCAACCACCTCGTTTCTGCTGTAGACGATTGCCAAGAAAAGGAAAAAGATGGACAGCCCAACAAGATCTCCTATGCTTTCACTCTTCTTGATCAGACGTGTCGGGTTTGCTTCAAGATTTCTTAGCGCCTCTACATTCCACTCTTGGAAATCTGTCTTGACTTGGTAGTAGTCCAATACGGCAAAGATGATTGTAACCCAGAGGAACACGCCTGTGAGGGCGCTGAAGACAGAGGCAATGATTTTTGCAATCATCTCATAGATGTTCAAATCACTGACAGTGAGGAAGAACGACAGGATGGTAAGGACCAATGTCACACTAAAGACGATGACGCCTACCAGTTTCAGGACCATCAAGTATGAGTCAAACGTCTCTGGTCCTATCAGATAACGTGGTTCTTTACGGTATTGTGAAGCAAGTTTTTGTGGTGACCCCAGATTCAATAGAGTTTTCTCCACAACTTCAAGGTCAGCTTCATCTCCGACCATATCCAGGATGTTTGCTTCCAATTCACGAGCAACGTCATCTCTGTCCTTCATGGCAAGATGGCTTACTGTTTCTCCTACATAGCGACGTATCAGATCATGCATGGCTTTCCTCCTCCCTCAGTAATGAGGTGATGCGCATTTGTTGTGTATCCCACTGTTCTTTCAGCAAGGTGAAGATTGCTTTTCCTTTGTCACTGAGGGTGTAGAACTTCCTCGGGCGGCTTTCACTGGTATCCCAGCTGCTTACAAGCACTCCTTGGTTTTCCAATCTTCTGAGCATCGGATAGAGAGTGTTTGCTTCAAGTTCTATTCCCTTCTCTGCAAGGCGTTGCAATAGTGAGTATCCGTATTGTTTTGTGGTCAGGGAGGCCAGGACACAAAGGGTCATGGTTCCCCTGTTGAGCTCCGTGACAAAGTTGTACAGTATCTGGTCTTCTTCCATGCGGCACCTCTTGGTGACACAATACTGTGTGATGCACAGTATTGTCAAGTAGATACTATTTAGCACACAAAAAAAATTTGACGCCTAGCTTGAAGAGTGGTACGATATGGCTGTGGTGGTGAAGAAGGGGAATAACCGAAGGAAATAACCCTGAGTAGCCAAAGAGCCCTCCAATGGCGGAGGGTTTTATTATGTGCAAAGACATGAAGTATAAATCATGAATCTTGATACATGTTTACAAAATGTTCTATACTGTCAGGATAAGAGGAACATCATGGCAGAACTCAACTGGACCTTCTTGACCAATCATGCACACGTTTTGCTCTGTATTGCAAAAGACGCACAGATACGGATAAAGGATATAGCCTCATCTGTCGGAATCACTGAAAGAGCTGTGCAATCGATTCTCAACGACCTTTCCCAGGCTGGCTTTGTGGAAAGCACAAGAGAGGGCAGAAGAAACATCTACACCATTCATCCAGAGAAGCAACTACGTCATCCACTTGAAGCAGAGAAACAGGTGCAAGAGTTGTTTCGTTTGGTAAACAGGTCAGAGTCAGTATGAAAAACCGATGGCTGATTCTGTCTTCCGCTTTGGTAACCCAGACAATTCTCGGGGGTATCTACGCATGGAGTACTCTTACAGATCTTCTTTCAGAGAGTTATGGGATAAGCAACGCAGAAAGTGGGTTTATTTTTGGTCTGAGTATCGCAATTTTTACCTTGGTCATGGTGTTCTCTGGACATCTGGTCTCAAAAAAAGGGCCCAGATTATCAGCGATAATCGCCTCGGTTTTCTATCTTTTTGGGTATCTTATCGCCTCAGTTGCCCATGGTTCATTTCCTCTCTTGTTGTTGGGCGTAGGAGTGTTCGCCGGGGTAGGCATAGGGTTTGGCTACGTGGTCCCGCTCTCTGTAGGCATCCAATGGTTTCCTAAGCACAAAGGTCTGGTTACCGGTCTCTGTGTAGGAGGCTTCGGCGGTGGTGCAATCATTCTCTCCTCAATCATTGAAGCGGTTAAATTGTCTGGAATGCCGCTAGATCGTTACTTCTTAAACTACGCACTTATCAGCGGAACTCTTTTGTTTCTCTGCGCCTTGTTCTTCTCCTTTCCCCTTTCTATAGAGATAAAAGCTGCTGAAAACAAGACAAAAACCGCAAAGACTTCTACCTTGTTGCGGGTGAGCATCGTAGGAATGTTCTGTGGAACGTTCTCCGGTTTGCTGCTTGTAGGCAATCTGGCTCCGTTTATTCGTATGCAGGCTCTTTCGGAGATGCAGGCTGTCTTCGCCGTAATGCTTTTCTCGTTCGGAAATCTCAGCGGAAGGATAATCTGGGGACATCTGTTCGATCGTATGGGGTCGAGGATCATTATCCATTCATTACTTCTTTCTGCCCTGTTTTATGGTCTTTTGCTATTCATCAGCAATGAACTTATTCTTCTTGTCTGTATTTTATTCTTGGGCTTTTTATTCGGTTCACAATTTGTCCTTTATGCAGGCTCTCTGTCTCGTACCCTCTGTGTCAAAGAATTTTCAAGATTATATCCTTTGGTCTTTCTTTCCTACGGTTTTGCCGGCATCATAGCTCCAGGCATTGGTGGTTTGATAGCCGATGCTTTTGGTTCTTACAGTGCAGCCTTGTATCTTTGCATCATTCTGGTTCTGATTGGTTCGGTTGTCGTATGGGTAGCACAAAAGCAATCGACATCCTTGTAAGAATGTAAGAATTTTAGGTATATGTTGTTGAATCACAAAGAACTCGCTATTATCAAGAAGAGAAAATAAAATAAATCACGTTAAGAAGGGTGTATGGATGAAAGATTCAATTGCAGATAAGACATTGATCAGGCAGATTAATCTTACCTTGATATTAAAGCTTATCAGGGAACAAGCCCCTATATCCCGAGCAGCAATCGCCAAGCAATTGAAATTGAATCCTGCAACAGTTTCAAGCAATGTCAAGATTCTGATTGATGAAAACCTGATTCGTGAGGTCGGCTCTGGTGTATCCTCAGGAGGGCGTAAGCCTATTCTTCTTGAAATCAATGAGAGTGCAAAATTCACTATCGGGGTTGATGTGCAGAAAGACAAGGTTGTCGTGGCCGCAGTTGATCTTGAAGGGATGATATTATGTAGCAAAGAAAGGGTGTATGAAACACATTTCTCCAAAGAAATTGTTCTTTCTACAATATATCAAGCAATTGATGCTGTGATGGATGAGCTGGGATATGACATAAATACCTATTACGGGATAGGCGTTGGGATGCATGGTATTGTAGATATTCACAAGGGAATCTCTGTATTTGCCCCTGCTTTTTCTTGGCATAATGTCCATATTACTGATCTGCTGGAAAAACGCTACAAACTACCGGTGAAGATAGATAATGATGCAAGAGCCATGGCTTTGGGAGAGAAGTGGTTTGGTGCTGCAGGCAAGGTCGATGATTTTATCTTTCTCAATATAGGCAGTGGTATCGGTAGCGGAATTTTTATTTCGGGAAGTCTCTATCATGGTTTTGGCGGTGCTGCTGGAGAGATTGGTCATATAAAGGTCCAAGATCCAGGGAAGCAGTGTGTCTGTGGTAGCCATGGTTGTTTGGATACTGTTGCTTCTCTTAATGCACTTTTAGATTCTGTTGAGGAAAAGCGAGCAAGCGAACTCAATTCATACTATGCTGTTCACTTTCCAGGAAACACTAAGCTTAGTATTGTTGATGTTGCTGAGGCTGCAAAAGATTCTGATCAATTTACCTTGGATTTGTTGCAAGGAATTGGAAAGTATCTAGGTATGGCAATGTCAAGTGCTCTGATGGTCATGAATCCGGAGATGGTCGTAATCGGTGGTGAGATATCTTCCTTGATGCCATATTTTCTTCCTTCTTTTGAGAAATTCCTGTTGCAATACTCTCTGAAAGAATGCAAGAAGGGATTGCAAATCAAGCATTCAGCATTATCAGACCAAGTAGGGGTTGTCGGAGCAGCAACACTCATTATCCAAAGAGTCTTCAAAGGTCCTGTAGTTCAATAGATATTTAGTGAATTCTGTCTAAAAAAAGGTTGCCAGCAAGGAAAACTTATGCTAATCTTTATTTGTTTAATAAACAAAGTAACAACAAGGGACAACCCTTGGAAAAAGGAGACAGACATGAAAAGAGGAAAGAGAGTATTGGTTTGCATGATCTTGGTAGCCTTGATGAGCTCAATGATCTTTGCACAAGGTTCAAGTGAAAAGGGACTACCGAAGATTGGTACTACCATCTACAAGTTTGATGACAACTACATGTCCTTTGTCAGGAAGGCCTATGAGGCAGCCGCAGTCGGAAAAGCAGAAATTCTATTAGCTGATTCAATGAATGACCAGTCCAAGCAAAATGACCAGATTGATACATACATCAACAAGGGCGTGAAGGCTTTGGCTGTAAATTTGGTAGATCCAGCTGCTGCCGGAACGATTATTGAAAAAGCCAGAAAGGCTAATCTTCCTGTCATTTTCTTCAACAAGGAACCTGCAACCAATGAAATCATGAGCTATGACAGATGCTGGTATGTTGGAATTACCTCGGCGGAATTTGGAATTCAGCAAGGTGAGATGGTTGCTGAGTATTGGAATACCGTCAGCGGTGCCGATAGAAACAACGATGGTGTTTTGCAGTATGTCATGCTGAAGGGCGAGCCTGGACATAGGGATGCAGAGCTTCGAACAACTGAACCGATTCGTATTCTCCAGGAAAAGGGAATCAAAGTGCAGCAACTCGAACTGCAGACTGGTATGTGGGATTCAGCTAAAGGAAAGGACTTGATGGAAACCTGGCTTGCTAAGCATGGTGACTCCATCGAATGTGTCTTTGCAAACAATGATGCGATGGCTCTTGGTGCTGTTGAGGCTTTGAAAGCTGCTGGCTATTTCTCGGGAAGTAAATATATGCCGGTAGTTGGCGTAGACGGGCTTCCTGAAGCTATTGACCTTATAAAGAAGGGGCAAATGCTTGGTACTGTGCTCAACGATCCAAAGGCTCTTGGGGAAGCGACTTTTGATCTTGCATTCAATGTGGCTCAAGGAAAGGATCCTCTTGATGGAACTAAATGGACTTTTGGAGACATCAAGGATGTTCGTGTGGCAGCAGAGATTATCACCAACGATAATTTAGACAAAGCAATTGCTGCATATAAGTAAATCAATCGATGTGCAGGGGTTGTTGTAACCTCTGCACACTAAATTACTGGAATTGGGGGTCTTGGAGTATGGAAACTAATGGTTGCCTGCTGGAAGCCAAAAAAATTAGCAAATCTTTTCCTGGGGTCAAGGCTTTAGATGAAGTTGATTTTTCCTTGCAGTGTGGAAGTGTTCATGCCTTGATAGGTGAAAATGGAGCAGGAAAGTCAACACTCATGAAGTGTTTGTTTGGCATCTATCGGGAAGATAGCGGACAATTTCTAATAAATGGGGCCTCTGTTTCTTTTCAAACACCAAAACAGGCGATACAGAGTGGTATTTCAATGGTTCACCAAGAGTTGAATCAAGTTTCAACGCTGAGGGTGATGGATAATATTTGGTTGGGAAGATTCCCAAAGAAATATATTGCAATCGATGAGAAAGTTATGATTGCAAAAACAAAAGAAATCTTTGATGACTTGGAAATAAGGGTTGATCCAGAAGCTAAGATTGCCAATTTGTCGGTATCTGAGTGTCAGATGGTGGAAATTGCTAAGGCTGCCAGTCAAGGTGCTAAAATTATTGTGATGGATGAACCTACATCCTCTTTATCAGAAAAAGAAGTAGACCATCTATTTCGAGTAATTGGGAAACTGAAAGAGAAGCAATGTGGAATCATATATATATCACATAAATTGGATGAAATTCTTCGCATTGCTGATGAGGTTACCATCATGCGTGATGGAAAGCATATAGCCACACAACCTGTATCGGCTTTGACTATAGATAAAATGATAACCATGATGGTAGGTCGTCAGCTCACACAACGTTTTCCAAAGAAAACCAATGTAGTCGGAAAACCTTTGCTTGAGGTGGATCATTTGAAGCTCCAATACGAACCACTGGTTGAGGATGTGAGTTTTTCTTTGCATGCAGGAGAGATTTTGGGTATCGCCGGATTGGAAGGTTCAAAACGTACAGAAATCGTAGAAGGCCTTTTTGGTGTGAGGAAAGTTTCTGCTGGAAAGGTTTTATTACATGGCCGCGCTTGTAAGAACAAGACACCGAGAAATTCAATTTCTAATGGATTTGCTTTGTTGACTGAAGAACGGAAATTCAATGGGATTTTTAGTGGTTTGAATATTGAGAATAATATAATTATTGCAAACCTCCCAAAATATCGAAAAGTAGGTGTTTTGAAACACAAAGCAATCAACAAGGATACTTCTTGGGTTGTTGATCGTCTTCAGGTAAAAACCCCTAGCACAAAAACGCTCATACGTAACCTGTCGGGGGGAAATCAACAGAAAGTTATTTTTGGAAGATGGTTACTTACCCAACCTCAAATCTTTCTTTTGGATGAACCGACTCGTGGTATCGATGTAGGTGCAAAATATGAAATTTATCAACTTATCTTGGAGCTTGCCAATGAAGGTAAAGGAGTGATTATGATCTCCTCGGAAATGCCTGAATTGCTGGGTGTTGCTGATCGAATCATGGTGATGAGCAACGGAAGAATTGCAGGGTTTGTTGATACAAAGAAAACCAGTCAAGAGGAAATCCTCCAACTGGCTGCCAAATTTGTATAAGGAAATAGAGAGGATAGCATGAAGTCAATCATTTTGAGAAAGAGATCGATTACAAAAGCGGCATGTATGAAATGGGCGCTTAATAATGCCATTTATATCGTGTTGGCAGCCTTGATTATTGTAATAACACTGGTTGATAGTTCTTTTCTTTCCTTTAAGAACTTTTGGTTCATTATTACTCAAGCTTCTACAAGGATTATCCTAGCCTTGGGCGTAGCCGGTATTATCGTCCTGGGTGGGGCTGATTTATCGATTGGAAGAATGATTGGCTTAGCAGGGGTCATTTCCGCGTCACTGCTTCAATCATTGGAGAATCCAAACATTATTTTTCCAGGTCTTGATTTGCCCGTACTGATTCCCGTGTTGTTGGTAATTCTTGTTTGTGGAGTTTTTTCATTAGTCAGTGGAATTGTAGTGGCAAAAATGCATGTTACAGCCTTTATTGCTACTCTGGGCATGCAGCTGATTCTCTACGGGGTAGCCTCAACATATTTTGAGAAAATTGGAAATGCGTCTCCCATTGGTGGACTTAAAACATCCTTTACAAGGTTTGCTCAAGGTGGTATTGACCTCGGTTTTTTTACACTACCGTATTTGATTCTTTATGTAATTTTGGTAGTTGCAATCATGTGGTTTATTTGGAATAAGATGGCATTGGGACGAAACATGTTTGCTATTGGAACCAATGTGGAGGCTGCCCAGGTTTCCGGAGTGAATATTTCAAGGACAATTATTCTTATCTACATAATTGCAGGTCTTCTCTATGGATTTGCCGGAGCCCTGGAAGTAGGAAGAACTGGAAGTGCAACAAATAATCTTGGAAATGGGTATGAACTTGACGCTATTGCTGCTTGTGTAGTAGGTGGTGTTTCACTGATGGGTGGTGTTGGGTCTATAGTTGGTATTGTAACAGGCGTAATTATTTTTCAAGTCATAAATTATGGTCTGGTATACATCAGTGTTAGCCCTTATATGCTCTACATTATCAAGGGAGCAATTGTCATTCTTGCAGTCGCAATCGACGCTCAAAAATACGTACAAAAGAAATAATCGGGGGGATACTATGGCTTTCTCATGGAATACAGAACATATTGAAGGTTCTGTTGGATATATACTTGCTTATAAAGGTGATGGTAGTGTTGATAACAAAGATATAACAGTCAAAGTTGCTCCTTCTTTAGGCAGTAATCTATATGCCTTAATGATTGGTGAACATGAAATCGTGCACTACAATCCTGAATTTTCGTTGACTTCCTACTACACCGGTAATCCAATTTTGTATCCATTTCCCAACAGACTGTGCAACTGCATGTATGAATACAAGGGAAAGAAGACTTGGCAGATGAAAAACGGCATACCGATTTTTCTACATTCTCTGGTATTTGATGAGTGTTGGGCCTGTTCCGATCCTGTGGTGAATGAAAGCTCTGTAACTCTTGATACATATCTTGTCATTGATGAGAAGCATCCTGTCTATGTTGGGTTTCCTTACAAGCATACGCTGCATGTGAGTTATACCGTGACAAGAAAAGGGTTGACCATCGGTTATCAAGTTGTCAATCAAGATACACAGGAACTTCCTTTTGGTATTTCTTTCCATACTTTCTTTTCCAAACTTGACGGTGATGATGGTTCCTTTATGCAGGTGCCAGCAAGATTTATGATGGAACTTACCGATGATTTGTTGCCTACGGGAGAGCTCTTGGATGTAGAGGGGCAAATATATGACCTGAGAGAACCTACAGCGGTAGGAACCCAGGACTTGGACAACTGTTTTACTTCCATGATTGAGGGAGAGAGAGTGTTTGTCCGATATCCCAAATACGGACTGACCGTATATATGGATTCAAGTGATGAATTTACGCATATACAGGTATTTACTCCCAAAGGGAAACCATTTTTCTGTGTTGAAAAACAGACGTGTAGCACGGATGCTCCCAATTTGCATGCGCGTGGTTTTACCAAGGAGGCTCATCTCTTGACAGTTCTTCCAGGCCAGAAGCAAGAGGGATTTGTTGATTTTAGATACGAATATTTGAATTAAGGCAGTTTTGCTGCATCTTTGGAGGTTTGGCATGGTTACCATATCATTGATAGGCGCTGGGAGTGTTGTATTCTCTAAACAGCTCATGGTGGATATTCTCAGCTTTCACGAGCTTGAGGATTGTACGTTTTGCTTAATGGATATCGATAAGGAACGCTTATCGATGATAGAAAAAGTTGCACGCATGTTCATCGAGCAGAGAAAGAGCAAGGTTCGGATTGTTACGACCATGTCTATCGATGAAGCAGTCAAACAAGCAACGTACGTAATAAATTTGGTTCAGGTCGGCGGTTTTACAGCAACAAAAATAGATTTTGATATTCCTCGTAGCTATGGGGTGAAACAAACCATCGCAGATACGATGGGAATTGGAGGAATTTTTAGAGGGTTGCGAACCATTCCCGTTCTTGATCAGATTTGTAGAGCAATCGAACAATACAATCCTAAGGCTGTTCTTTTAAATTATACAAACCCTATGGCGATTCTTAGCCAATATGTGCTGCAAAAGTATGAAGGTATTCAATACGTTGGTCTTTGTCATAGTGTCCAGACCACAAGCAAGCAACTCGCACTCTATATGAATATTCCTTACGATGAATTACAGGTCAAGGTAGCAGGAATTAATCACCAATCTTGGTTTTTGGAATTGAAACACAATAAAGAAGATTGTTATCCACGTTTGTTTGCTCTGAAAAAGAAACTTGATGATGATCCCTCGTATGTTCCTGAGCATCTCTTTTCCTATAGTGGGAATGATGCTTGGTTCAGGGAGAATTTCAAAGATAGTGCAGCGCAGACTTTTGCAACCGACAAGATACGCTTTGAGATGCTCAAACGCTTAGGCTATTATGTTACTGAGAGCAGTGAACATAATGCAGAATACTGTCCTTACTTTATCAAGGATCAAACCTTGATAGAAAAGTATTCCATTCCTATTGATGAATATATCCGGCGTTGCGAAATCAATTTAAAAGAATTTGCGGAAATGAAGCAACAAATAAAGAATGGGGAGGAGCTTCATGTTGATACCAGTCAGGAGTATGCTGGATATATCATCCATTCAATAGAAACTGGGCAAGAAAGAACAATCAATGGTAATGTTCTTAATACACACTTAATTGAGAATCTTCCTCAAGGTTGCTGTGTTGAGGTACCGTGTCTGATTAATCGTAATGGAGTACAACCTACCCATATTGGAAACTTGCCAAGTCAGCTTGCAGCCTACAATCGTACCAATGTAAATGTTCAAATGCTGGCTGTAGAGGCTGCAATTACAAAGAAAAAAGAACATATCTATCACGCAGTCATGCTCGATCCGCTTGCATGTTCTCTTTTGAATCTTGAGCAAATGTGGCAAATGACCGACGAGTTGTTTGATGCTCATGGCGCAGCTGTTTCATATCTAAAATAGGAGGTTCGTATATGGCGAGAATCGTACTTGTTGGCGCAGGAAGTGCCATGTTTGGAGGAGGGGCCATCGGAGATATTTGTAAGAGCAAAGCATTGGAAGGGAGCACTATCGTTTTGCATGATATCAATCCCGATGCTCTTTCATTGATGGAAGAAACTTCAAAGAAGTATATTGGCGATTATCATCTGAACTATATAGTTGAATCTACAGTCGATCGGAAAAAAGCGCTAGTCGGGGCTGATTTTTGCATTATCTCCATCGAGGTAGGCGATCGTTATGCATTGTGGGAGACTGACTGGCAAGTTCCTCTCCAATTTGGGATCAAGCAGGTGTATGGTGAAAATGGTGGCCCAGGTGGTATTTTTCATGCATTGCGTATCATTCCTCCCATTATTGATATCTGTCAAGATGTACAGGATATTTGTCCAAATTGCTTGGTTATCAACTTGAGCAATCCAATGACTCCAATTTGCATGGCAATCAAGAAGAAATTCCCTGATCTCAAGGTGATTGGTCTCTGCCATGAGGTTTCCTCCTTGCTTGAGCATCTCCCTAAGATACTTGGAACACCTTTCGATAATCTGCAGGTAAAGGCAGGTGGCCTCAACCATTTCAGTGTGTTGTTGCAATTGTTATATAAAGACACTGGTAGGGATGCGTATCCTCAGTTGCTGGAGAAAGCTTCTTCATACTTTGCTTCCACCAAAGAAAGGTCTTTATTTTTACAGATCCTGAAGTATTTTAAACGGCTTCCTATTACCACTGATAGTCACTTCAGCGAATATATACATTGGGCGCAAGAGGTTGCTGATCATGATGGAGTGCTGGATTTCTACTATAATTATAAGAAGGAATGTCTTGGACATCAGATAGATCCTTATAAGCGTATTCAGGAGGGGACCGCTCCTATTGAATATTGGAGGGTTGTTCCGATTATTGAAGGAATTCTCACCAATAGTGGACATGAAGAGTTGGCTGTAAATCTTCCCAACAGTGGGTTAATCGCAGGATTGCCGGAGGATGTTGTTGTGGAGGTTCCTGCAATCATTGATGCAAATGGGGTTCATGGAGTGCCTGTTTCTGATCTGATGCCCTCGGGATTCAAAGGTCTTTTGTCAAATAGGAGTGGCGTTCTGGATCTGACAGTGCAAGCTGCTCTTTCGGGAGACAGGGATACAGTACTGCAAGCCTTGCTGGTGGATACAACCAACAATAGTCTTCTTGCAACCGAAAAGATGCTGGATACAATCATTGCTTTAGAGCAACCCTATTTAGATTATATTCAGTAGCATAATCAAAGCCCGCCTCTTTTCTGAGACGGGCTTCTTCCTTCTTGGAGCCAAAGGGACTCGAACCCTCTACCTACTGATTGCGAACCAGTCGCTCTACCAGATGAGCTATGGCCCCAACGGATGCATACACAAAATTATCGCAGAGTGACAAAACTGTCAACTCTAGAGACCCAGACTTGCAGCAATGAACTGCTTGAAAAGAGGGTGGGGCCGATTAGGCCTGCTCTTAAATTCAGGATGGTACTGAACCCCTACATAGAAAGGATGCATAGCGAGTTCCACAGCTTCAACGAGAGAGCCGTCGGGGCTTGTTCCTCCAATCACGAGACCTGCTTCTGTGAGAGCCTCTCGATATTCGTTGTTGAACTCATAGCGGTGCCTATGTCGTTCACCTATGGTCTCTTGGTCATAGGCAGATCTAAGGACGGTGTTCTCTCTGATGGCACAGGGGTAGCTTCCCAACCGCATTGTGCCTCCCTTGGGGATGTTGCCTTTCTGGTCGGGCATCAAGGCGATTACAGGGTGCTTTGAATCAGGATTGAATTCGCTTGAATGGGCATCCTCATATCCCAGGACATGCCGAGCATATTCAATGACGGCTATCTGCATACCCAGACAAATGCCAAGATACGGGACTTTGTTCTCTCGGGCAAATTGCGCAGCAAGAATCTTGCCCTCGATTCCCCGATCTCCAAAACCACCGGGAACAAGGATGCCGTCAGCATCACCGAGCAGGGCTTTTACGCTCTCTTGGGTGACCGTCTCTGAATCAACCCAGTCGATGGTGAGCTGTGAGTCATTCGCCCAGCTTGCATGTTTGAGAGCCTCCATTACTGAAAGGTAGGCGTCATGGAGCTGTATGTACTTTCCTACCAAGGCAATCTTTACCTGCTTGGAAGCTTTCTCGATACGGCTTAGCATCGTGGTCCACTCACATAATTCTGGTTCTTTGCACTCTATCGCCAATTCCCTGCATACAATCTCATCCAGCTTTTCTTGGTGCAGCATCATGGGAGCTTCATACAACACGTTGACTGTTTTGTTCTCAATGACACAGTCTTTCTTGACGTTGCAAAAAAGGGCGATCTTGTCCTTTATGTCTTGAAGCAGCGGTTCATCAGAACGGGTAACGATGATGTCGGGGAAAATTCCGCTGGCCATCAGTTCCTTGACAGAGTGTTGGGTGGGTTTGCTCTTATGTTCGGCACTGCTCTTGAGGT
>Ga0334899_1000298_pt1 | contig 67035 bp, 66 predicted proteins | sample GraSluR3_MG_FD_207219 | JGI IMG/M metagenome (GOLD analysis project Ga0334899, IMG submission 207219) | Sludge microbial communities from methane-producing bioreactor in Wageningen University, Netherlands - Granular Sludge_8_08-R3 | ecosystem: Engineered > Bioreactor > Anaerobic > Unclassified ...
CAGAAAAAGGCAAAGCCTGCTTTTAAGTCTAATTCTGCTTATGATATTCTTCTTAACCAGACTCGGATTAACTCTCACACCTGAAATATCACCTTCATTATATCTTTACCTTCATATAGGATCCCTGCTGATACTCGCTTTAGCCCTTTTAAGGCTGTTCCTTAAAGTATTCATAGAAGACTTCCTTGAACGCAGCCAGAACGTCTGTGTACCTAAAATACTACAGGATCTATTACAGCTTGGCGCATTTCTGGTAGTAGCTATAATTATATTAAAAGAATACTTCAAACTTGATACATCTATTCTGGTAACATCCAGCGTCATATCTATTGTCATCGGCCTAGCCCTGCAAGATACACTGGGTAATTTCTTTGCTGGACTGGCAATACAAATGCAACGACCCTTTGAAGAGGGTGACTGGGTATCTTTTAACAATAGAGTAGGCCAGATAAGGAGCATTGACTGGCGTGCTACACGTATCGAAACAGCCGATGCAGATTATTTAATCGTTCCTAATAGTGAAATTGCCAAGGCTTCTTTCATTAACTACTCTGCACCAACTCGAAAACATCGTATTGTTATACCCATGGGGGTTAGTTATCAAGCCCCACCTAACTTTGTAAAACAGGTCATTATGGATATAATAGAAAATGAACCACTGGTTTTAAAAAAACCAGAACCCACTATCATTCTGGTAAACTATAATGACTTTTCAATTGACTATGAAATACGTATCTATATCGATAATTTCGATATGTATAAGCTTATTATCGATAGTATCTATACAAAAATATGGTACCAGTTTAAACGCTACGATATCTCTATACCATTCCCCATCCGTGACGTGTATTTACACGAAGTAAAACAAAAAGACCACAAAGAAATCGAAACTGAAGAAATTCAAGCAGCAATAAAACTGCTTAAAAACGTCGATTTCCTAAAACCTCTTTCTGAAAATGAACTTGAAACACTGGCTAAAGGAGCAAAAGTTTTATACTATACAACTGGTGAGCGCATTATAAAACAGGGTACTCCCGGAAATACCTTCTATATAGTTAGAAAAGGTGAAGTAAATATCGTAAAAAATGGAGAAACAATCAAAACTCTCAGCGCCACCAATTTCTTTGGTGAACTCTCTCTTCTAGTCGGCTCGGATAGAACCGCATCAGTTATTGCTCAAAACGACTGCCAGCTCATTAGTATTAGTGCCAATAATTTCAAAGAAATAATAATGAAAAATCCTACCATAACTGAAGAAATAAGCACTATTATCACCAGCAGACAACTAGAGCTCGACGCAACTGAAAGAGATGCAGAAGAAGAACTCGTTGCTGTAGGAGGACAGGAAAAATCATTCAGATTCTTAAGAAAAATGAAAAAATTCTTTGGACTTTAAAACCAGGAGATTAAAATATGAAAAAAACAAATACATATGTATTACTAGCGTCCATTGCTATATGCCTGATGTGCCTGATCAAACCTGATACCTTCGCACAAATAAACACTGCACGCATGGATTCTCTAAATATTGAGCTCAATAACGCAACTTTTAAGAAATTTAACACCGGAAAACTCAGCATTAACCTGATCAATACCAACTTTATTACTGGTGAAATAAGCCGGCTAATCGTTACAGTCATAGATATAAATACTAAAGATCTCTATTTGAACCGACTGGGATTCACACTAAATAATGTAAACTTCACCCCTGAAAGACTTATAAAAGATCAGGAACTAATACTCAAAAACCCGGTCAGAGCAAAAGCTTATATACAGATAACTGAAACCGGCATCAACCAGACTCTAAACCAGCCCAAAGTTCTGGAAAAACTCTCTAACGTCACCCGGACAAAAATTAAAAAACTTGGCATAGAACTCAGTGGAGGACTTATAAGCTTTCAAGAACCAGAAGCCAGAATACTCGAAAATAACCGCATAGAAATAGCTATGAAAGCAACCCTTTCAAACCTTGTCGGCTTCCCGGTAAAATACAGTGCCATACTTACTCTGGTTGATTCAAAACTCGCTCTGGTTAACCCCAGGCTCAATGCCTCTGGTGTTACCCTGCCAGGAGAAGTTACACAAATATTAAACAACAAACTCAGTGAGCTTTTAGATGTAGACAAAAGACTTAAAGACGATGCACAGGTCAATATTACTGATGTTAAAGTTATTCCAGGCCAGTATGTTCTCATTAACGGCGACGCCATAATACATAAGCTTCGCTACAGCAAGAAAAACAGGGACAAATAAATGCTTATTGAAATAGCCGTAAAACTACTAGTTCCAGTTGTTCTCGGTTTTTTTCTCGGGCTCTATCTTGATAAACTGATATCAACAACTCCTCTTCTTGCAATCATTATGGCTTTTTTAGGAATGTTTGCCGGTTTTTACCTTGTTTACAGGCAATATAGCAAAATTAAACTTTAGCCACATAAGAAAAACTGGCTATAAACCAGCAGGAAGAGTAAAGAAAAACTTACTTCCCCGGCCAGACTCGCTTTTAGCCCATATCTTACCGTTATGAGCCTGAATTATTTGTTTTGAAAGATAAAGACCAAGACCTGTACCTGAAGATATATTCTCTGAAGTGCCCTGTGAAAAACGTTTAAATAGATTATTGATATCCTCTTCCGGTATGCCACGCCCGTTATCCTCAACTTCTACAAGTATTTCAGTTTGTTTCAGTGATAATTTAACATTTATTGCTCCCTTTTCTTCAGTATATTCAATAGCATTGCCAATAAGATTAGTTAATACACGCCATATTTCCCTTCTATCAGCTTTTACAAGTGGTATTACCTCGGGCAGATTTGCCTTCAACATAATATTTTTTGTTTCTGCAAGGGCTGAAAGCTCAAATACACAGTCTTCAATAAGACAGACAATATCAAAGTTCTCCAGGCTCAGAACTTTAGCCCCTGCTTCATAGCGATAAACCTCCAGCAGGTTTTTAACCATGGCAAGTAACTCTCTATTACTCACCAGCATAGCCTGCAATACTTCTGTTTGTTTATCATTTAAAGTCCCAAAAGAACCTGCCGTAAGAAGCTCAAGAGTTCTTAACTCTGCAAGCAAAGGCGTTCTAAGATCATGTGTAAGTGTAGCAATAAAATCTTCTCTGATTCTCTGTGTTTCATACTGATCAGTGATATCCATGACCATCACCAGAAGAGTGTCATCAGGATTATTTTTTGCCTGAAAACGATACTGTCTTTTATGACCAGAAATTGTACTCCACTGAATATTTGATACCTCAAGGTTTGAAGCATCAGAAAGTCTCAATGCCGGACAGTTATTGCAGGGCAACTCTCTTGCAAAAAGGGCATTATAACACTTATGTGTTGGTTTGCTAATCTCTATCCCACCAAACCACTGCTCTATTTCAGTATTCACCCAGAGCAAGTTCATATCGCTATCTATCAGATATATACCTGTACCCAGGTTTGCCAGTATTTCAGAAGGATTATATTCTCTCATTTTCATCACACTTATCGCCAGTTAAGTTTATAAAGACTGATCTAAATAACCCGGAGAATTATCTTTAACTGCCTGGTAAGCATTTAAAGCCTTTTGACCTCTGGCAAGTTCTGATTTCAACCTCTTTAACTCTATTTTATCTTCCTTAATTTGTTTAAAATTGGCATCATCAATTATGTTAATCTCTTTTATTAGCTCTATAATAGATTTTTTCAGAGTTTGATCCATATCTTTATTTTTATTTACAAAGGCATTAGTTTCTTGAATAAGATCCTCTCGTTTTGATGCCAGCAGATTAACCTGCTCCCACTGTTTATTTTCAATGGCAGCTTTAATCTTATGACTATATTCAAGGATCATTTTATATGTATCAAGAATATTTTCTGACATTAAGCAGATACTGAAACTGACTCACCATCCGGATAATCTTCATCCATCGAAGCGTCTTGCTCTCTAGCAGCTATTTTTATAGCTTCTTCCCAGGTACCTTTAAGACTTCTCAGGTGTTCCAGCACTTCATCGATGGCTTCAAGATCCTTTTTAATATTAGCCTGAACCAGTCTGTAATGTAAATATTCATAGAGATTAAATAAATTCTTGGCCATATCGCCGCCAAGATCCATATCAAGACTGGACATAAATTCTGTCAGAATGCGCTGTGCCTTAACGATATTGACGTGAGACTGCTCAATGTTCTTATTCTGGATATGTACTTTGGCCTGGTTCAGAAACCTGATAGCTCCATCATAAAGCATTATAAGGATCTGCTCGGGGCTAGCAGTTTGAACCTGGGCTTTTTTATACTGATTCAGATAAGGATTCATAAAATTCTTTTTACCCCACGGTGATTGTTATTCCTTACACTCTGGATGTGTAAAGAAATATTAACTTCTCTTACTTTATCGTCATCTCGCAAATAAACTTTAGCAATAAATCGAATATTTGATCAAATATCATCCATTTAGATGAGATTCTGGTTAAATTTCACTATCGAAGAATAATCCAGAAGTATATTTCAGTTCTGTTATAAGTTCTATAAGGTCCTGCGGAGGTATAGTCTGTATAATTCTGCCTGTATCAATGTCTACCAGTTCTACCAGCTCGGTATATTTATTAAATCTAATCGTATAGCTAATAGATTTATCTATTTTTTCTGGCAGCACTGCAGGAGAATGAGATTGTGTTTTTTCTTGCAGCTCTTCACTAAGCTCATATTCAGGATATTCCTGCTCTTCACGTTCTTGCTGATCTTTTTTTTCTTTGTCTTCATCTTTGAGGGGCTTAATACGTTCGTTTTCTTCCACACGTGAATCAAAAGCCCCCAGCTTAGCGGCTTCTGTCTTCTGGGTTTCAGGTATCAATCTACCTGCAGGGTTAACACCTTCTAATGGCATACGTTACTCATCTTTAGGGTTACTATACTTATTATAAATGTCATTATCAGAAAATAACAGGGTAAAAAGGGCACTCAGTAGAATTTTTACATTAGAGAAAAGGATGTGAAAATCAATAATAAAACTATTTTGAGAAAAAAAAACCGGTATTAAAACCGGCTATACAACCACCATCATTTCAAATCTATGGATTAACATTTTTCATCGTTGCAGAGAGCCAATCAGGCTCAGTGTCATGTTTGCCTGCATTGAATTGACCTGTGCCAGCAGCTGAATATCAAACTGCTGTATCATCTGATACCGCACAAGTCGAGACGTTTCTGCCGCTATATCTGTATCACGTATACGTGAGTTTGCCGCAGATACGTTCATAGAACTTACACTGAGATTACTGATAACGCTATCCAGCCTGTTTTGATAAGCCCCTATGCTGGATCTTCTCGTGTTCAAGGTTTCAATGGCACTGTCAACGGTATCAATAAAAGCTCTGGCTGCTGTACCGGTTGATAGATCTACCGTACCAGCAGAAGGAAGCCCCAGTGCTGTAGCAGCAGCATCTCCCAGGGCATCTGAAATATCAATAACATCGCTAGAACCTGGCCCTACCTGTAAGTTCAATTGAGCCGGTACATTTTCATTTAACAGATCAATATTGTTAAATTTAGTTGTGTCAGATATCCTATCGATATCTTCAAGGCGTTGATTAATCTCTGCGCTTATAGCGCCTCTCTCTGCTGTTGATAAAGTATCATTTGCAGCCTGTACTGACAATTCTCTTATCCTCTGGAGGTTTTCGTTAATAGTTGACGTAGCACCTTCTGCTACTGATAGCATACTATAACCATCCTGAGCATTACGAATACTCTGTTCATATCCTCTAATTTGAGATATAAGCTGCTCTGAAATACTTAAGCCTGCGGCATCATCGGCTGCTCTGTTAATTCTATAACCTGTAGATAACTTTTCAAGAGATGAGCCTACCAGCCTTGAAGTGCTGGATAAGGTTCTTTGCAGGAAGAGAGACTGTACGCTCCCAAAACTCAAGCTCATTAAATGTCCTCCAGTATAACTTGATAAATGATGGCTTAGGTAAAGGCTAATCCAGTTTCATCTATTCAGCATATAGAAAAATACATATGTATTTGAAACAAAGGGGTTGTACTGTATAAATACCTTACAATAGCCTAACTACACACTGAGGTATGTAATAAGTAATATCGTCAAAAAGGAAGTAATTATTAGAGAGTAGGAAATATTTTGTATCAAAACTTAACATCATTTTTTATCGACAAACAGATAGAAACCCACTGGTGTCTGGTAAAAGATTGTATTTAGATGTATAAGACCTGTAATAATCTCTGTTCTGGATTAGAAAATTTTAAATTAAAGAAACCAGTTTTCAGGCATTTGAAACACATTTAGAAAAATCAAGCTCTTATTTATAAAAGACTTAACTTAAGAGGCTAATCTTCACCAAAACACTTACAAATAAATACATGCTGGGGCTCTGAATAACTTAAAAATTCTCAGATTCCAGAAATTTGTATCGGTGGTTAAAAAGATTCTTAGCTGATTAAATGCAAACTGATATTAATCTGAAAACAAGTTTTTTCTCTGAAGGGGCTTTCTAGGTTGTTTTTTTATTTTCAGCAGTTCTTCAGAACGCTGAGTCCACTTTGACTGTTGTTGAACTTCCATATGGCGACAAACAATACCTGATAGCATAAGAATTAAAATAACAACCAAGCCTATTAGCCACTTTTTAGCCATAAAAAAACTTCAAACATCCTTTATTATTGTTAATAATCAAATTATAGCCCATCTAAAAAGGTAATTTAATCGCACTTTTGTATGATATTTGGCTTAATCAGTTACCATAAAATATAACAAATTTGATTCTATATTAATCTCTGGGAGTTCAGGGTCAAACTTGTTGCATCCCTCATAAACTGCTTTAATACTGTAGTTTCCGGGCTCAAGCCGCTGGGCAGTGGCTTCTACAACTCTTCTTGTCAGGCTAAAGGTTCTTTTATATACTCTTTTAGGAGGTATTTCAAACCAATCATCATCTGTTAATTTTCTAGCTTGAACCAATTTTGGGTCAAACTCTATCTTTTTACCCTCTGCATTATAAAGATTTAGCTTTACGAGAGCATCATAAAATTTATAGATACAGAGTTTATGTGGTTTTGAAGTAATATTTTTAAAAAGCAAATCTACCATTACAGGGCTAGTATTTCTACTTATACCTTCTCTCATGTATATTTCAAGCTCAATACCAGGACATACAGGCTTAGCATCAGTATTTTTCTCAGCTTCTTCTTCCTGCCCCATAACATATAAGGGCAATAAAAAGAAAATTAAACTTAAAACAACTAACTTTTTAAGTAGATATTGCATATTTTTTCCCAAAAACAACTATATCATTAATTTTACACCCAATATCATCTGATACACAATGGCATTTAGCACGCAAAAGAAAGAATATATTAGCATTTACATCGTTCAGCGTCTCATAATTACCCTGCCCTTTAGAAATAATAAGGTCAGCATTTTCAAACTCCTGCCTGAATTCAGGGCTGCACTCAGGCAAATAAGTACCCGGTACATCAGAGCCATTATCAATAACCTTTACCAGTTCAGTTAAACCAACTACTTTAGCATCTTCATAGTTGGCATCATTAATTATAGGGTATTTTCTTACTGCAAACGTTATATTCTGAGGCATTATATGCTCAATAAATACCCTGTCAAACAATATTTCACCTGTATTATCAGCAACATAAAGTATCTTTTCAGCCTTTTCTATTTCTTTTTCAAGTTCAGCAATATGATTTATATATGGCTCCTGTGCAAGTATTTCTTTAACAGTTTCAGCAAGTTTCAGATCATCATTAGTTGAACGATGGCCAAAATCGATAATATTACCTGCAATAGCAATCTTAACCGCCGTTTCAAAAGGTTTTTGAGATTCTGTAATATATTTTTTGAGTACCTCATAAAGTTCGAGTGCTTCGTTGTTGAATTTATCTTTTACTAACTTATAAGGATCTCTATTGCCTGTCATTTCTTTAATTAATCTATGTATTCTTGAGGCCACAACTGGCGGAGGTGTCTGCATATTAAGATCCAGAACTTCTGACATTACCTTTTTCAAAATAATACCGTGTATTTCTTCATCCTCGGGCTTACTTATTCTGGATACATCAAGTGTTTGCTTGATAAAACAGGGTATACAATCATAAAAAGTCTTCAAATTCTTTTCTCCTAAGTCAGAATATATTCACTAAGATTAATGCATAACTATAACAATCATTTTTTTGTTTTCGATTTTCAAAAATTTTAAAAGTGAAGATATGGGTTGAACGAGCAGGCGTAGCCTGGGAGTGAGACCCCATGCCTTCCTTTAGGGTGGGCGGGATCTGGGTTTTGAAAATCGAAAAATTTTTAAATTATGCACTGATCTTTCATTGTTTTAACTTAAACTACACTAAAATTATAAACTCCCTGCGGTCAGACATGGTAGAAAACTTAAAAAATATCATTCTGAAAATGCCCTTCCTTTCTGCTTAAAACAGGTTCCGTATTAATATTTGTAACAATATTTATTTTTTTGAAATTTAATCATGTCAAATTTATTTGTTGAGGGGTTTTGATCAAATTGAGACAGAGGAACCAAGGGGAAATTGTTTCCAGGGAATGATAAAAATGCATCCCACAGTCTAAATGTAACTTATTGGACTTCTTAAATATGTACTTAACTGATCTATCACATAAGCCAGGTACTATACACCGCACAAATAAACAAAAACCACAAAAAAACTACAATATATCCAGCACTAATAAGGATAACGTAAGTTTTAAAGGGGTTCCATTAACTAAAGTATTATCCACTTTAGAAGGTAATGTCATCCTATCGCTTGCTACGATAGATGTTCTCGGCATGGTTATGCCCAGAACCCTTATAGAACTTAACAGGAACAAAAAAGAACTCGGCCACCTTAACTGGGATGCAGGCCGTGAGATGTTAATGAACCAGTCTTTAGCCAGTGTTGGCCTATATTTAGGACCCGGCTATGTATTCAACAAAGTCGGACAAAAACTACTCGAAAGCAAGTTTAATCCATATAACATTAATACAAAGGCATTCACAAACCTTGATACCTTAAAAGCTATTGAACTAAAACTCAAAGACATATTAAGAACCGAAGCCCTCAAAGGCACTAAAACTATTGATGTTAATCAACTCAGACAAATGTTAGCTAAAGGGCTTTTAGAAGATGTCAGATCATTCTCTAGCACAGCCAAAAACCCCTTAAAAATATCAACTGAATTAATTGACGACGTCGTAAGAGAAGTCGGCTCCAGTATGAAAAGGGGTAATGTTGATAAAGCAGCCAGGTCTATTGCCAGATCTCAGTTAAGACAAGAATACAGACAGGCCTTTGAAACTGCAAGAGCCAGTATACTGAAAGAAGCAACTTCTAAAGGTATTGCTAACCCTGATATGAAAACAGTTACCAGAGAAGCTGTCAAAAAAGCCAGAGAATCTATAAAAGGAATGACAAAAACAATCGAATCAGCTAATAGAAGTGCTCTTCTGGCCAAACGTGATCAGGGTGTAAGCAGTTTCATAAAGAAATTCCTGCAAAAGCTGAACCCGCACCTCAGAGAAACAGAAGTAACTCTTGCTGTCAAAGGGGCTAAACCTGTCACTACTAACACAGGTATACTTGTAAGAGATGTCTTTACGGCTACTGACGACGTCGTTCTCAAGGCTGCTAACGGCTCATCAAAAGTCAACGTCGATACTATGAGAAATCAAGTAGACAAAGTTATTAAATCTACCAAAACATTAAAAACCGTTAAAGCACTGTTACCATTTGCAATTATACTCACTTTGCTGGTAACACTACCCAGATTTGTAAACTGGATGACCAAAAAGATCACAGGCAAAGAAGAATTCCCCGGTCTTGCCGGTTTAAGCAACACAAAAGATAGCACAGGCAACTCAAAAACACCTGATAAGCCTGCCAATCAGTTATTAGCTGAAACAAAAGTACCTTCAGCACCTGCAAACAACAATCTTTCTCAATCTGCTGAAATACCCCGTTCTGTTGCGTTTGAAGATTTTCTAAGGAGGTATAAAGCATGAGTATACCCTTAGAAGTTGCCCGCATAGTTGATTTCAACACCGCATTACCTTCTACCAATATGATGAAGGCGCTTTACGCCGGTACCGTTGGAGCAAGAGTTAGCGCAGCAAGAAGCAAAGAAGAAATCAGAGAAGTTGTTACAAGAGACATCCCGGGCTGGATAACATTATTCTATGGTGCAGCTATCGTCCAGAATGTTGTTGGTTATGCTTTAGATAAGTTAACACCAACTGCCAAAACCGGTACATCTTTAGTCAAGGGGCCATCAACAGGCAAAAAGTTCATCCAGATGCTAAACCCCTTCACCAGATACAAGGTTCGCTCTTTCGATGATATTAAGGCATTAGAGAAAGTTATCGATCCTAAAAACTATAAAGACTTGATGAAAAACAAATCCATCGTCTTTATGGTTGGTATGGCAGCATCAATTGCAGTACTCGGTATGTTTATACCCTGGCTAAACGTACAAATAACACGTAAAAGCGTCCTCAATCAGGAACAAAACGCTGGTTCACCCGGCCTGCCAATGAAATTTTCACCAAAGGTCAACCTGACCCCGGATCCAAATTTCAAGCCCGGCAAAGCTTTTAACCACATGGCATAGGTTTTAAATACTTTATTCGTGTTAAAATAAGCCCGTAAAAACTTTACAGGCCATTATTTTAAGATGAATAATAGCAATAATATTTACAAAACCTCTCCGGGTAATTATTTCAAAATTATCTATAACACAATCACTAAACCTGAAAAGGTTTTAAGCACACCAAAGTTGAGCATCTACCAGATAGCAGTATATTTGATACTGAGTGCTTTCTTATATGCTGTTATTGCAAACTTTATCAAAACCCTTGCACCCTTTTTACTTCTTCTTATTTCACCTATATCAGTTATACCCCATACATTTTTTCTGGCACTATTTCTATACTTAATTTTCGGGAAACTCTACCAGACAAATTTTACATTAAAAGAAAGTTTCAAGATCATAGGCTACATTCTTATAGCAATGCTGCCATTTATGGCAATTGTTTTTGTCAGCACCCGTGATACACTGCCTATCCTGCTTATAAAAACATTACCTTTCATCTATTTTTTGGTACTTACATACCGGGCAACAGCCACAAAGTTCAAAAACATTAAAAAAGAAAAACTTATTCAGGGCAATGTTCTTGCTTGCCTTTCTTCTTTCTTTGTCAGCACAATAATTTTTACTGTTAATATGGCATTTGTAACTTTTGTAAATGATTTGTTATTCCAGTATCACTATGAATGGAAAGATTATTATCACTAAACCCTTCTAAGCACATCAACCGGATCAAGCTTTGATGCATAATAAGCAGGTACACAGCAGCATAAACAAACCATAAAGACTGAAGCAAGTCCTGTTAAAAATATATCCAGCATCTCAATCTTAACCGGTATTGTTTCTACCTGATAAACATCCATAGGCAAAGTTAAAGGATAAGAACCTAAATAATAAACAGAAACAAGAGCTATTGCTACTCCTGCTATTGAACCAATCAAGCCAATAACAAAACCTTCAATCAGAAAAGTAATAAGCACTTTCATAGGTGTAAACCCTATAGCAGAAAGTATTGCTATCTGTTCTTGTTGTGAAATAATCTGAATAAACTGAGAGTTTGCAATAGCCACAGATGTAGCTATCACCAGCAAAAGCAACACAATAAAAATAACCTTTTTCTCAAGTGAAATAGCTTGTACAAGGCTTTTATTATCATCCTGCCAGTTTGAAACCACTATAGAAGGGTTAAAAAATAAAATTCTTTTTGAGACAAGACTTGCCTGAAAAGGATCTTTAAGCCACAAAGCTTTAAAAATACTTACTTTAGAAGCTATTCCTTCACCTTCCATCGGCTCAAGATCAATAATATCATCAAAAGAAGCTACCATAACAGTGCTGTCAAAGTCATAAAGACCAACTTTAAATATACCACTAACTTTAAACTCTTTAAATATAGCTGGACCGGTCAATACTTTAACAGTATCACCAATATACAGGCCACTTACATCAGATAATTTATCGCCAATAATAACCTCTCCCTCATAAGGGTAGATCCCCTGAAGCAATACTTCTTTCTTTTTAAATAATAATGGTATATTTTCAGGCAAAGTACCCCTTAACAACACACCCTGCACCTGCTTATTTTCAGAATTAATAGCCAGTGCCTGCACCTGAGCTATTTCAAGGCTTTCTTCCAGCTGAATATCTTCCGGCAAAATAAGTTCTTTTAAATCTCCAGAAAGCGTAACCTGCGGAGAAGCAACGATAATCTTTTCTATTAAAGCCTTTTCAAAACCATTAGAAATTGAAAGAGCTATTATAATAACCGCAACGCAAAATGCCACAACAAGAAATGAAATAATGTTATGAATTTTTCTTGATTTTAAACGGCATTTTATCAGGTATAAAACTGGTTTCAATTGTAGTCTCCAGCAATATCAGTATTTATAAACACAAAAATATTTTTAAACAAAGAAAACGAAACCGCACTTTTATCAACCCATCAAGCATTATAATAAAGGATTACAGACCTTATACACTTCTACTATCCTTATAAAACAAGAGAGACAAGGCTTTAACAGGCTATAGAAGGCCATTTTAAAAGAGCGTCATCTCCTTAAAACAGGTATAAACAGCCATTTATGTAGTATACAAAAAACACATATTAGAAAAAAGTACATTACCATGAAGTATAGCTTTTTGAATTTTATTTTACAAATATTTCATGTTTATAGTACATTTATATGAGAACGTTAGTTGTTACAGTAATCAAAGGTAAAGGCTATGGTAAAAAAGCTAATCACTGAAGACACAAAGCTTTTCATGACAGGAAATGAAACAGTAGCTTATGCTGCGGTGGCAGCAGAAGCAGACATTATGTACGGCTACCCTATTACACCACAAAACGAGGTTATGCATACCTGGGCAAAACTCCAGCCCAAAACAGAGGCCTCTTTCTTACAAACAGAAGATGAGATTTCTGCAGGTTTTGCCACATTAGGCGGCGTAATAGCAGGTAAAAGGGCATTTACCGCAACAGCCGGCCCGGGTAACGTCATTATGCAAGATGCCATGAGCATGGCAGAAATGATGAGATTACCCGCAGTATTTGTTATATTAGCAAGAGGCGGCCCGAGTACTGCCACCGTTATCTACAGTCAGCAAGAAACAACCCTGACCGTATTCGGCGGCAACGGCGAAGGTTTTAGAATCGTTTATTCATCCTGGAGCAATCAGGATCTTTATGACTATACGATCAAATCCTTCAATACCGCCTGGAAATATCGTTACCCGACATACGTACTAGCAGATGGCTATCAGGGCAAAATGAGAGAACCCGTCGTATGTTACGACCCCTCATCACGTGGCATAAAAATGGTTCCAACAGAACCTTACGTTCGTGCTAAAGGCTTGCCCGGTATAGATAGACCACCATGTCACATCAGAAACGCTTTCAGTGTCGAAGAAGAACTCCTGGAGGCTATGGAAGAGTATCAAAATGACTTTGATAGAATAGCTCCAGAAATCGAAGAATACTATACATACAAAGCAGATGACGCTGAAATACTCGTTATAGCACACGGTATAGTAGCAAGAAGCGTTATGACAGCTATTGATGCTCTTAGAGAAGAAGGGGTCAAAGTAGGTCTGTTCCGCCCGATAACAATAAGACCTCTGGCAGTAAAACCTCTGAGAGAGGCTGTATCCAGAGCGAAACAGGTGTTATTCACAGAATCAGCCCTCGGACAGCTGGCAAGAATATGCCTGGAAAACATGTATGGACTCACCACACCTTACGATACCTACTACAGACCTGGCTACGGTATTGTTGGTGAAGACATCGTACATAAAGTCAGAGAAATGCAGAAAAATCTTGTTACTACTTAGGAAAAAAGGAGATCATATATAATGATTCAAGAGTTAACATTACCTCCTAAGCAGGCCGACGCTGTAAATACTGAAATTGGTCCGAGTAAATTCTGTCCCGGCTGCGGGCACGGAATGACCCTCAATACACTCGGTTTTGCGATAGACGAATTAGAACTAAAAGAAAGAGCCGTATTCGGTTGTGACATTGGATGCAGCTTACTGGCCTGGAACTTTATGTCAGTAGACTCAGTACAAACACACCACGGCAGAACAACCCCGGTTATATATGGCATTTCAAGAGCCAGACCCGACACGGTAGGTATTGCATATATGGGCGACGGTGGCGGCTATGCTATCGGAGCACAACACCTTGTCAACGCAGCAACCAGAAACGAAAAAATGCTGGTAGTCCTGGTAAACAACACAAACTACGGTATGACCGGTGGCCAAATGGCACCAACTACATTACCAGGCCAGAAAACCGAAACTACACCATATGGCCGTGATGTTGAAGCTCACGGAAAGCCTTTCCTGGGACCAGAAATGGTTGCATCTATCACTGATGATGCCAGTTATGTTGCAAGAGGAAGCGTCAACAACTTAAGACAGCTCAAAACATTTATGAAAAAAGGCTTAACTAATGTTGCTGACGGCAGAGGGTTCTCATTTATTGAAGTTCTCTCATTGTGTCCTCTCAACTGGAGAACCAACAACGTAGATACCTGGTCCAGACTGAAAGAAATGGAAAGTTTCTACAAAGTCGGAGAACTTAGAGTACCAGAAGAAATTAAAGGAGTAAAATAATGGCTCGAGTTAGAATAGCTCTGGGTGGTGAAGGCGGTCAGGGTGTTCAAAGTATCGCCAAAATACTCGTTGAAGCCGCTTATATAGAAAATAAAAATGTTCTTTATATACCTAACTTCGGTATTGAGCAACGTGGAGGCGTCAGTATTGCATTCAGCCAGATTGCTGACGAACCCATAGGCGAAGCAAAATTCGCTAAAGGCGATATTATCATCATGCTCTCTGATAGAGCCATTGAACGCTGCGCCCAATACGTTGACCCGAAAAACAGTATTGTCATATATGACAGTTCTGTCTGTAAAACTAAGCCTTCTTTCGAGGCTAAAGAGATTATAGGTATTCCAGCAAGCCATATCGCACTGGAAAAACTTGACCCTAAAGTATTTAACATAATTATTTTAGGTGTTATTGTCAAAGCTACAGGCATCATCAAAAAAGAAAGCTGTCTTAAATCTATGGAAGATGCCTTTGGCAAAAAATTTGAAGCCAGACCTGAATTAAAAGAACTTAACCTCAAGGCTTTTGACACAGGTATGGATCTCATTACCAGAAAACCAGTAGAAGTATAAAATTTCCCACAGGAGGAATATAAATGGCAGTTAAGGTTAAACATCAAGGACTGGTCATAGAAGGCTGTGGCAAAAAGAATGAGGCTACCTACTATGTCTATACATCAATGTGTAAAGGCTGTGGACTCTGTATCGTCAAATGCCCTATTAACGCCAAAGGCGAAAAATGCCTCAACTGGTCTAAAGAAGTTGGTGTATACGCTACACCGGCTGTTGAACCCGACCCTAATCTTTGTATAGCATGCGGAATGTGCGAAATGATCTGCCCTGATAGAGCTATCAGGATAGAAAAATAAGCCATCTCTTTAAAACATAAGCAGGAGGGACTAATCAAATAGTCCCTCCAATTTATTATTAAGCAAATTAATCTCTTGTATGTAGAAATAAAAAATATCTCTTAGATATTCTCATGAATAAAACATGTTTGAAGTAAAATATAACTTACACTATCAGGAATTTACTACGGCAAAAATGAACACAGAACATAAAAATAAATTAGAAGTCGATTCAAAAACAGTAGAAAATATATCCTTATTATGCTCACTGGCAGGGCTTGAAACCCCTGAAGTAATCACCAGTGATTTCATTGAAACAGCTCATAAAAGAATCAAAGAAGTTCTATTAAACCTCAAAAAGCAAGCTGACGAGGGCAACAGCACTACTGAAAAACTTTCAGAACAAATAAAGGAGCTTAACAACAAAATTAATGACCTGAAAAAACAACTCAGTGAAACAAAAAAAGCACCTGCCCAAAACGATACCACAAACAACAGCAAAGAAACTCAAAAAGATACCCCTAAAGAAACTGAAACCCGTGAACTTAAACCGCCCGGGCAAATTCAGGATATACTTATTATAGCTAATCTCGGTGTCATCATGCACCAGCTTAAAATACTTTTTTCTAAATCCGGATGTAAAGTAACCCTAGTTAAAAATTACAGTGAAGCAATAGGAGAGCTTAAAGACCGCTCTTATGACTGCATACTCTTTGATATGTCAACAACAACAGAAAATGACATGATGGTTATTGAAGCACTCAGGAAAGCAACCAAAATCTGCCATTCCAATACCCTTATTATGGTTCTAACAGTACCATCTAGAGAGAAAAAATTATTCGATAAACTTAAGTCAAGAGGAGCAGACATCATCGTAGAGAAGCATGAATCCTGGCATATGAACATATTAAAAGAGCTAAAGCTTGTATCATAAAAAATCATGAAAGAAAAAGCCCGTCAAATAATCAATAAAATAAAAGAACACAAGAAAGATATAAGCATTATAAGCGTTATAGTGGTTCTTTTACTGTCGTTTTATTCCCTGATGCTACCAGAAATAATTAATGTCAATCAATATAGAAATGAATTACTTGAAATAGCAGAACAAAAGATCAAAGGAAAGCTCGATTTTGGAGAAATAAAACTGGGTTTACCGGTAACCGGTGGCATAGTAATCAAGACAGACTACATTAAGCTGGTTGATAAAAATGGTCAACCACTCTTATCAGGTGAAAATGTTAAATTAAAAGTAGCTATACTACCTTTAATTTTTCGTGATGCAGTCATCAAAAACCTTGAAGTAGACAATTTAGAAGCATTTATAACCCGTGAAAAAGAACTCAGGTTTAACATAGAAGACTACATCCCCCCTGCTGAGCCTGATGACATTGTTTTTATAAGGCTCAAAGGAACCCGTGCACACCTAAAAAACTACAATGTCAAAATAACAGACACTTTTATAAAACCATCCAAAACCTTTGTATTAAAAGGTAAATCATTTCAGTTACTAAATTTCACTGAAAACAAAACTCTTAAATTCAAGACACAGGGAGATTTAAACGATTCTGTTATTTATAATATACTGTTATCTTTCCAATTCCCTCTGAAAGAAGACTTCTTCCAGAATCGTTACACACTAAAAGGCAGAATAAAAAACTTAAGAATTCCTTTATTTAAAGAATATTTACCGGTAAAAGACATCACCGGCATACTCGATAGCAAATTTAACATCAAACAACACCGTAACAAACTTAGCATAAGCACTAAAAACAGTGTTAAAGAAGCTATCAATATACCAGAATATGATCTAAACATACAAAGCGGTTATTTAAAACTTAAAACTCTTATCAGTAAAAATAAAATAGAAGTTGAAGAAATAGAAACTACAATTAACAAAATCGATTCAACCATCACAGGAACTATCAAAGACTGGCAAAAAGACAACCCTGCTTTCAAACTTGGTATCAAGCTTTCAAATAGCAATATTAAAAGATTTTTGGGTACTATTCCATCTATAGAACAGGCAAAAGATATTCTTTTTGCCTTAAAAAAGTATAACCTGAGCGGCACAACAAATGCTGATATTAAAATACATGGCACACTCAAAGCTCCAGAGTTTTTCGGGGTCATAAGAATAGATAATTATCAATTAGATCTCGCTAAAAATGTAACCATAAAGAATATTCAAAGCACTTTTCAGCTGGAAAGATCTAAAATCACAGCCAGAAACTTTTTAATACCATTAACAGGAGGCGATATCCTTCAAATTAATGGCTCTTATGATATTTTCAAAAACAGATTTCACCACCTAAGAATATCATCAACTATCCTGGACTTAAAAGAGCTACAAAGAATAATTATACCCCTATTAAATACTCTTAAAATCCCTGATAGCATGCTAAAAAACACTCTAATTTCAGGAAAAACTCACCTGAACCTGAGTCTAAATGGTCCCATAGAGAAACCTTTTATTAATGGCTGGCTTTCTCTAAGTGCAGACACTTTAAACATTAATGGCTTCACCAGATCTCTAAAAAATATCGCCGGAAAAATACTATTCAAAGGTTCTGAAATAAATATTGAAACATTAAATATAGAGCTGGAAAAGAATAGCACCGTTAACATTAGTGGTATTGCCGACTTTCACAAAGAAATTGCAAAAGAAATAACAATTAAAGGTAGCAATACAAATCTCAGTCAGCTGCAAAATATGCTTATAGTACTTGCACCACAACTAAAACTACCACAGGAAGACCTGAGAAAACTCAAAATTTCAGGTACAACTAAATATGATATTACCCTTAAGGGCCCAATCAAAGATATTAATCCTTATGGAACTGCTACACTATCTAATGTTAAGGTAGAAAGCCTGGAAATAAACGCCCCTATTCAAAATATAAACGGACAACTAAAATTTGATAAGGTAATAAACATTCAAAACCTGACAGGCTTAATCGAAAACAACATTATAAGCATTACAGGAATGTTAAACCCCCGTGGAAATTCTAACATCGACATACAGCTAAAGGATTTTCAATTAAAAGATATTCAAAACCTGGCACTAAAAACAGAAATACTTAAACCAGAAGAAGAAGAAACCTTAAAACAAGCCTCTCTCCATGGCAGTTTATCAGGGCTCATTACTATTAAAGCAGATAATCATCTTAATATTTCTCCAGAAGCTCATATCAACATGAATGAGAGCTCTATCACTCATCCTGATTTGCCTGACACCGTCAATATTGCAAGCGGTACATTAAATTTAATCAACGATAAAATAGAGTTAAGCAAACTGATATTCACAACAGGCGGATCTACCTTTAACATCTCGGGCAGCCTTGACGAAATAAGCAAAGGATTACCTGAATATCAGGTAGAAGCAACCAGCAACAAGATAACACTTGACCTCATCAAGAAACTCGGGCAACATAGCAGTTCTCCTGCATCTTTCAGAGAGCTTATTTCTTCTGTAAGCAACACAACCGGCAATGTTAGCCTGCATTTTAAAGCAGAAAATAAGGGGTTTGAGGTTACCGCAGACCTGGATAAGCTTTCTATATATACTAACCACCTGCAACACCCCATTAGAGATATTTATGGCAAAATTATTCTGAGTGACTCTCTTATGTCATTTGACCGAGTAAAACTACATTATGGTGATTCAGGTATCAATTTAAACGGCAACATTGACAGCTTAAACCAGAGCCCAGTTATAAATATCAGCATAGATGGCGATTTCAGCCCTGTAGACTTCTCTGAATTTCTAGAAAAAGATTTCAGAGATAAATTCATTCTTTCTAATCACATTGTATTTAATGGCTATGCAAAAGGCAATTTAAACAGATGGGATCTATTCTTTGAAACCTTTGTACCAGCAGGAACACAATTAGCATATAAAGGCAGCTTTAATATACCTGAAAATACTCCATTAAAGCTACTTATTGATGGCAGAGGTACCAGAGAATCTGTCAAAATAGAAAAAATATTACTGCAATTTGGAGAAAGTGAGTTTAATGCAGCAGGTGCATTTGAATATTCTGAAGAAAACCTTATAACTATTGATGATTTGCATATTAAGATACCGATTATCAATCTTGATGAATTTAATAAGTTTCTGGAAAAAGGCCTTTTAACTGATAACCTATCAGGTGACATCAGCAGTAATCTAAAAATATCAGGTCCTGTGTTAAACCCTGATATTACAGGATTTATAAACCTTGATAATATAACTCTGCCCATGTTAAAAGTTCTTGATCTCGATCTTGACCTTGAGTTATCAGGACAGGATGCCGAAATTAACAGGGCACACATAAACGTCAACGGCATAATCTTTGAAATAAAAAGCCATATAAATAACTTCAAACGATTCCCCATTGAACTGACAAACCTTTACATTCACAGCCCCTCATTAAGGCTAACAGACCTTATTTCTTCTGCATCATCCGGCAGTCAGCAAATAGACAGCCTGCCATTTATAGTAAAAAGCGGATACATAAGCATTGATGATGCAATTATAGATAAGCTAATCACAACTAATCTAACAGGAAACATTTCTCTCTGCCCTAGTGGACTGTTTCAAATTACTAATATGAGCCTTAACACCGCAGGTGGAACAGCCCGGGGTGACATATATGTTAATGTTATTAAAGAAACACTGGGAGCCCAGCTACAGATAATTGGTGTTAAAGCTAACGCTGCTGCAACAATACTATTAGACCTGCCCAACGAAATATTTGGAGATCTAAATGCTACTATAGTCTTTGATTCTCAAGGAACAGACTATGATAAAATACTGGAAAATGCTGAAGCTTCAGCGAGTCTCATAATCAATAATGGTAGATTTACCAGGCTGGGCACTCTAGAACACTTGCTGACAGCTACAAACATTATAACCGGTGGTCTTGGCGGTATAAATCTTAACAACATCCTTGCTTCTATTATACCCATGCATACCGGCAATTTTGAAAGACTTTCAGGAGATTTTACTGTTAGAGAAGGTGTGCTTAATACAAATAACCTTATCACTAGAGGCAAAAACCTCAGCCTCGAAATATCAGGAGACTTTAACATTGCTACAGAGCTTGCTGATCTTAATGTAAAGGGATATTTATCTCGAAATGTTTCAGGATTGCTTGGCCCTCTGGGGAGATTGAATCTTCATACAATTACTGACTTTATACCGGGCCTTGGTTTTATACCCGGAACCAGTAGCAAAAGAGGATTGCTGGACTTCATACCGGGTCTTGGCTTCATTCCGGGGTTTGGAGGCCCAAAAACCAACCAGAAAATAAGAAATTTTGCTGTTGAAATTCAGGGAAATTTATACGATATGTCTTCTGTCAAGAACTTCCGCTGGACTGAATAATAACAATATCTATTTTTTGGTAGAGTCCAGACTTACTCCATCTTTTTCAGCCTGAGCTTCAAGAATTTTGACTATTCTTTCCAGGTTTTTAACAACTGTTCTTACTTTCAGATCCATCAGAAAGACGCCAAAGACAATTAAGACAACAAATGTTGTGTTGGTCGCAATTAAAAACGGTACCAGTATGTCTATTAAGTTATATTCCAAGGTTATACCTCCCCTAAAATCAATTTTGCATTATTTTATTATTCTATTATATTTCAGGGATTAATCAAAAATATAATAAATATGAAATAATATTTAAAATTTTATTCATTACTATTTAACAACTGGGGTTTAGAAAGCTCTTTCTGGTCTTTATCCGTATAAAAGACAAAGATCAGCCACCCAATAGTTGCAAGAAAAACATTAATCGTAAAGAAAAATAACAGTGAATAACTGACCGCTTCGGCCTGAGAAATACCAATATAACCAAACATAAAGATCAAAACAAACTCTCTTGTGCCCATATTAGAAAATGAAATCGGCAATATTGAGAAGATACTGAAAATAACCACACAAAAAGTCAGATAAAAGAAATCTATCGATAGATTCATAAAATAAGCAAGCAAGAGACACTGAAAGAAAAACATTATATAAATTAATACTGTTAAAGAGACTGCCAGCAGGGCTTTTGGAGTTAAAAACATTTTTATACCCGCAAAAAAGCTTTCAAGCCAAGCAGCCGATTTTGTTCTTATTTGCCACCAATCAGGCAACAAACCAGCAATAGCCAGTGTCAGAGAAGGAAATAACACAAACGCAGGTATCAAAATCATCAAAAAGATAAACACAGCTTTAACCCAGAGATAAGCAACCCATATATCAGAAAATAAGAGGCCCACAATACCGAGTATCAGCATAAAATACATATCAAGCAGACGGTCAAAAGCCACACTTGAAACAGCAACAGCCGAATCAGTTTTAACATATTTCATAAGATAGTGAGCACGGAAAAGTTCTCCGACCCTGCCAGGTGTAACACTACCCAGATAAAAACTTCTCATATAAGACCAGAAAGCTTCAGGCAGGCCAAGACTATAATTCTGTATTTCAAGAAGCTTTATCCACCTCCAGGATCTCAAAAGCATAATAACAAGATTCATTAATATCACTATTATTATGCCTGACCAGTTTGTGCCTGAAAGAGAATCGACCATTTCTCCCGGGTCAATTTTCAACAGGATGATAATAAAAAGAAATATTCCAATTAGACGTAAATACTTTTTCATTGATATAATTAAAAATGTTCAATCTTTAGGTTTAGTTTACCTGATACACAATAAAATAGGAAAGCATCAATGGATGAAATTAACCTTGACGAAATAGTTGATAAGTTTAAAAACCGTTTATTAGCAACGCAAGAAGCTGAAAAATTTAAAAGTGAAATTGTTGAACCTCTGGTAGAAGAAGGCTTCAAAGAGAAATTTATTAAAAAGTTTGAAAACATAACTGAAACCATCAACCAGAAAGTAGGTTCACAGGTAATAAAAACACACCAGGAAGATAAAAACAAATACATCGTGGAAGGGCTTTATCATAGAGTTTATTTTCAAAAGTCAAACACAGATGTTATCGATAACAAAGCATACACAAGCATTATACCGATCTATGTATGGAAAGGCGTAACAAAACATCTGGGGCCTATTTCTCTTATCATAAATACAGAAACCAGAGAGGTCAAGTGGGATATACCATTCGGATCAGTTGAAAAATACGCCGGTGAGCTATTTCAGGGTTTTGCTGAAGATAAGGATTTCAGTCTCTAAACCTGTAAACTTTACAATTAGATTCTGCCCTTAAAACTTTTACAGGCGTCACAAGCGCTTTTTGGCTGTTTAATGATCGAACTGTTATACAAATTGTCTTAGTACACAAATTAATACTATAATGATTTAATTGAATGTGTTAATAAAGGAAACAATTAGGGTAATATGACTTACGATATTCACACTACATCAATGTTAATAGGTTCAATATCCGAAGATGAGTTAAAGATTATTTTTAATCCAAAACTGCAAAAGCTTTACACAGGGGATAGCATTAAGGTTATTGACGAACAGAAACAGGGTATTGTCGCTCAGGTATATCAAATAGAGAACCTGGATTATACAAACATAACGGATGAAACCCTCAAATCACAAACAGCTCACCTTTCTAACATTTCTACTGAAAGTTTTGCAGAAGAAATAGGCTCTCTGCATATAGCTAAATGTAAAATTAAACTGTCTATTATAAACAACAAATGGCTCAACTGGCGTGGCAATCTGCCATCTCTCAATGATTTTGCAGATATTGTACCACCATCAGAATTAATCTCTCATACAATAGGCTCATCTCCTTTAAACCCTCTTAATATCGGTCAATTTGTAAGTTATAAACCTGTTCCTTTAAACCTTGAAGCTGGCCTGCTAGAAAGAACGACCCTCATAGTAGGCGATAAAGCAAAGGAGAAAACAAACCTCCTTAATATACTTCAGGAAGAACTTATTCGTAAAAAAGCCAGAGTTATTGTTATAGACTCAAAAGGAAGCTATACAAACTTCCCTGAGGCACGTTTGCTGGTTGCAGGGCAAAATTTCAAGCTATCTCTCGCTGAATATGGTCTGCCAACTCTCGGCAGCATTGTAACAGGACAAACTGAGCCTAATCTAAAGATTAAAATAGAAAACCTCTACATGCAACTTTCTAACCATGTTGCCACGCTGACCAAAGATTTCATACCTCTTAAATTACTGAGAGACCTTCTGGAAAAAGAAATGAGCACTCCTGAAGGGCAAAAACGATTTAATGAAATGAATACACTCAGAAACAGACTCATTGCCATTGAAAAACTTGGTATTTTTGCCAACAATCCTGAAGATATTATACACACAGGAAATATATTCAAAGAAGCAAACCTGGCCATCCTTGATATATCAAGCATACCTCTGTTCTGGCAAAAAATATTCATTAAAAACTGTGTTAAAGACCTTATTGATTCTGATGTTTGCCCATTCGTATTCTATGATGACCTTCATAAATACATTGACCAGGAAATGTGTGTCGATTTGCTGTATAAAACCAGAAACCTCGGCCTCAACAACATCTTTTTAACGACTTATGAAGACGAAATACCGGTAGAAATAATTAAACAGGCTGATAATTTATTTATGTTTTCAACAGATATGCTTGAAAACAACCCCATGTTTTTTAATAACCTTAAATCAGACAGAACATTGCTTGATATGCTGCTGAAAAGAGCTCCTGAAAACACTGTTGTGGTCTATGGAGACCTGACAAATAACTATCCTGTAATGGTAGAACTGCGTGAAACAGGCCTGCAACAGGCAACAAACAAACACTTTGGATCTATCAGAAAACATCTCTCTGAATATGGAGAAATAGTATATTCTTACAAATCTGCCGCTGAAACACCTGCAGTTCATAATGTAGAAACACATCATGCGGCCCAACATCAGGACTCTTATGATTATTATAACCAGCCTGCTGCTATAAGCCAGCAACATCAACACGAAGAATATCCTGCAGCTACAGAAGAACCTTTTGCACCTTCATCTTTCCAGCAATCAGGATATTTAGAAACTTATAAAAACCTCTCAGAAGAATATGAAGATGAGTTTCTTACCGGTCAAATGGGTATCAACTTTGATGAAGAAGGGGAAGAACCAGAAATTACTTTTCACCCGCAGGAAAAACCGCACCAACAAGTCAGCCCAGGATCCATAGCACACCATATCCCTGATGAAGAGTTTTACGTACCACAACAGCAACAAGCCTCACCCGGCAGTTTAGCACACCACATACCGGATGAAGAGTTTTACGTACCTCAACAGCAACCACCGCAGCAGAGGCCGCCTCAACAACAACGCCCACAACAACAAATGCCACCTCAGCAGCAGCAACCTCAACAGCAAAGGCAACAGCAACAACGCCCGCAGCAGAGGCCACCGGAAAGCTTTGCACATCACATACCGGATGAAGATTTCTTACCACAACAAATGCCACCCCAGCAACCTCAGCAGCAAAGGCCACAGCAACCACACCCGCAGCAGAGGCCACCTGAAAGCTTTGCACACCACATACCGGATGAAGATTTCTTGCCACAACAAATGCCACCCCAGCAACCTCAGCAACAAAGGCCACAGCAACCACGCCCGCAACAGAGGCCACCTGAAAGCTTTGCACACCACATACCGGATGAAGATTTCTTGCCACAACAAATGCCACCCCAGCAACCTCAGCAACAAAGGCCACAGCAACCACGCCCGCAACAGAGGCCACCTGAAAGCTTTGCACACCACATACCGGATGAAGAGTTTCTACCACAGCAAATGCCGCCTCAACAGAAACAACAACCTCCGCAGCAAGACATAAAGCAGGCTTACACTCAGCATTCTGCACCACTAAAGCCTGAATCAATACCCGAACATGTTGAAGACATACCGGTTTATGCTTCTTCTTCAATGGATACTACAGACCTTGAATTTCAGGAAGGAGACCAGGTTCAACATGAACGCTACGGTACTGGCGTTATAAATAGAATCATCATAACCGGAGATAAGAAACTCTGCTCAATACAGTTTCAGGAATTCGGCAGAAGACTGCTCGACCCCAACAGAGGCTTGAAGAAAATAAACTAGAGGGGGCTTCTCAATTCAAAAAACTGGTGTCGGGGCTTCCTGGAGAATATTTTTTGCAAATATTGACAATATAAAAATTGTGCTTCAATAAGCATGAGATTTTTAAAGAGTTTTTACTTGAAATGTTTATTATATACTGATCCTTGAAAGTAATGTATAGATTCCAGATTATAGAGGCCGGGTGTTTTTGCCCGCTGTGCTGGCAAAAACACCCTACTGAATTCTATCAGCATATATTAATTATTTACGTGGAATGGTATAGCAGCATTAAAGAGGCTAATATTCTGCAAAACTACCTGACTATACTAAACGACATAAAAAATTAAACAATTCTAAAACACCCACCCTATATTTTCTTAAATCTGATTACTTATGACTTTGATTATAAAAAAATTTATTGTCAATCTTTGATTCTTGAATACTGTGCCCGACCAGCTTTAAATTCTTAAAAAAGCTAATAATACTTTTATTTAAAAAATTGCTTTTGCCAATCGCTAGCTTGCCATGGTTTCAAAACACTTCTTATCCACTTCTAAAGTCTGATAACCTTGAATTTCAGAGATGATAAAATCTACCATCCACTTGCGATCAGGCTTATTTCTATACTCATTGAGAAGCGGAACTATAACCTGATTACCTATTCGAATTAAAGCCATAGCTGCATGTTTCTGTACCTTGCTATTAGGGCTTTCCAGCGCTACAAGAAGTGGCATTATAGCTTTATCGCCAATATTTACCAGATCATTTTCAATATCAGCTGTTAAACCTGCATCTGCGCTTTCTAAAGCCTTTAACAGATAGAATACTACGTGATTAGAAAGCAACTTTTTCTTTGAAAAAAAGAATAACGGATCATTGATTAATGTTACGTATTTCTGAGCCCTTTTTGGAGACATAAAAAGCCACTCCAAATTCATCATCAATACTTATATTAATTTAGAATTTACATCAAAATGTTTTTTCGGGCAATCCAGTAGATAAAAATAACTTCAAAAAAGACTCTTCCTGAACTTAAAAATTTGTAATTTTCCTGCAAAATGAAATTTTCATCTGGCAGAAAAAAATTGAATCCTTTAGAGTTTCTTTTGAGAATTAGTTTCAAGGAGCCCATCATGAACCCTTTAAAAATGAACCACCTATCACAAATAGTAAAAATTATTGTCCATACATTTTCTTTACATGTTTGTAAAAAAATATAACAATAATTTTTTACCCGGAATCAATCGTTACAATTTTCACAATAATACGTAGCACTTGATTTTTCTGTTTCCCAGACAGTTACTTTTGATATATTAGTTATCTCAGGCTTAAGTTGCTCATAAATATGCCTGGCTATAAGCTCACTGCTGGGGCTTAACGATTTAAAAGCATCCAGAGTATTTAAATCAGTGTGATCAAAGTCTTTAAGAACCTTTCTTAAAGCTCCATGAAGGACTTTAAAATCTACAAGAATGCCTGCATTATCAAGGTTTAAACCTTTAGCAAAAACCTGCACCCGCCAGTTATGGCCATGCTGGTTTTCACAGATACCATCATAGTTTAATAACCTGTGTGCAGCTGCAAAACTATCTTCTATCATAACTTCAAACATTTTTATAATCCTTATTCATGACTTTAATATTTTTTGATAGTATACTAATCATAATTTGATCAGGATGAGTTAATTATAGCCTTAGATCGTATCATTCACCTATCTTACAACCGTTCACACTAATCTTATATCATAAAACCACTTATTATTTCTAAAGGAGCAAAAATTGTACGACGGATTTAAATCAGAACTTCTCCAGACAGCCCAGCTGGCAGCATTAAACGCCAGTGATATCCACATGAAGTATTTTGGCAAACATAAAGAAATAGAACACAAGCTCAATGAATTTGACCTCGTCACTAACGCCGATAAAGAATCTGAAGAAATAATAATTAAAACCATTAGAAATAAATTTGCACACCATAATGTGCTCTCAGAAGAGTTTAACAATGATATAGAAACAGCAGAATTCACCTGGATAATAGATCCACTTGACGGCACAACAAATTATGCCCACAATTACCCTCAATTTTGTGTATCAATAGGCCTCATGCACAGAGGAGATATCATTGTTGGTGTTGTCTATGACCCTGTTAAAAATGAGCTTTTCCACGCTATTAAAGGTTCAGGAGCTTTTCTGAATACCAGAGAAATAAAAGTAAGCTCTGTTAAAAAGGTCAGTGAAAGTCTTCTGGCAACAGGGTTCCCATACGACAGAAGAAACAAAAAAGCCAACAACATGGACTACTTTGAGGCATTCTCATACAAAGCTCAGGCCATCAGAAGACCGGGATCAGCTGCACTTGACCTGTGCTATCTTGCATGCGGTCGCTTTGACGGTTTCTGGGAACTCAAACTCGCCCCGTGGGATACAGCAGCCGGCGCCATCATAGTTAAAGAAGCTGGCGGCATTGTCTCTAACTTTTTCTCAGATTCATTTGATATCTTTACAAAGCATATCATCGCCTCCAACCCATACATTTATGATGAAATGACAACAATCATAAGAGAAACAAACCCCGAACTGCCAGAAGTATAAACATCAGAAAACCTCTTATAAATAGATCCCTCGCTGTGCTCAGGATGACTCAAAAGTTCTAAAGAGGCTAATAACTACCGGAGCGAACTTAGTTCGCTCCGGAGAGAGTTTTATTTCATACTAATTCAGGCATTCAATAAACTATTGTTATTGAGAGGAGGGCTTTTAGCCCTTAATAAGATTAAAAAAATTTGCCAGCTTAAACTAAACTGGCAAATAGGTGGCTCGAAACAAGCGGGTTTCTAATTGGAGCCTTTTGGCAGGTACTCATCTAGAAGTTTGTCAATCTCACTTTTGTCAATACTGACATTATCTTTCTGAAGCTTTTTATCACTGATGCCAAATTCTCTCATTACATCTTCAATAGTATAAGCATTAACACGCTTTTCAGTTTTTTGCACTGGCTTAATAGCCGCTTTGCGCACAGGAACATCAACAACTTCTTGAGGTTTAGCCTTCTCAGGCTTTACATCAGTAACCATTGTAACCTCTACGGGTTCTATATCATAAACATCTTCTTCAATTTCTTGCCTTTTCGTCGGCACCGGAGCACTCATCCGGCCCTCATTATTTGAAATAGCCGTCACAGGAGCCTGCTGGAAACTTGACGAAATCAATGGCCTGTCATCCTGAACTATGCGGGGTGTAACAAGCATCAAAAGTTCATTTCTTTCTCTATCATTAGCACTGGTTCTAAACAATGTACCAACAATAGGCAGATCGGCTAGACCAGGAATTTTACTGTGATCTGCCTGTGATCTCTCGTCAATAAGACCTCCAATAGCCAGTGTCTGACCATCTACCAGTCTTACTTCCTGAACAGCAAGATCTTTTCTTCTTAACAATGTAGTAATATTCTGATCATCCTTGATGATTTGTTGAGCAACACTGGATACAGAAGGCCTGATCCTTAAGTTTACATAACCATCTCCAGAGACTTTCGGTATAATATCAAGAATAATGCCGGCTTCACCAATTTCAACCTGAGTCTGCGTAAAGCCTGTAGCATCACGGGTAACTGTCGTTCTACGTACAACCTCTTCAGTAATACTTATAACTGCCTCTGAATTATGAACAGCCATAACAGTCGGGTTAGCAAGCAATTTAGCTTTCCCCTGAGAGACCATAGCATTAATCTGGAATAAGAATTGATTGCTACGTGTAATATTAAGAGGTGATGTTGAAAACGCTGCTGCCAATCCATTAGCGTTGATAGGCTTTTCACCCCTCAGTGTCGGCAAACCTATAATCTGAGACAGGGGCCCTAAAGCATTTTCATAGGTTGTTGATACAATATTTCCGTTCTGATCTACTGTCGTCCGAACTAAATCAGCTAACGGCTGGAAAGCAGGATCGCCTGCTACTGCTGCTGCACCCTTGCCTTTGGAGCTGTTATTAAAACCAGTACCCCATTGACCACCCTGCTGCCCCCATAGAACTTCAAGGTTTTTCATCGAAGATTCACTTACCTCAATAAGAGAAGCCTCAATAGCTACCTGGGGTAATTTCTGATCTAATGTAGGTATAACAGCTTCAGCAAGGGCTATTTGCTCGACAGTACCCATAATAGTCAGAGTAGAAGACCTTGAATCAGGTACAATTAGCGGCCCTTCCGGATTAATTTTTACTTCTCTTGCTTCAATAATTTTTGTTCTTAATGAAAAAGTTTGTTGAGTACCACCACCGCCATCACCAGAAGCACCCTGTACTTCTTCTGTGCCGGAGCCTTCCTGAAAAGTTTCTGTAACAACACTAATAGCAGATGATTTCAACTGTCTGTCTCCATCTCCACTACCAGTGCTATCATATGGAGCTACACCATCATTAAAAATTGTAGCCTGTAACAACTGTGCTACATCAACAACATTAGCATGATTTATTCTAAAGGTTTTACTTTGTCTGGGCACATCAATATTCTTTATCATCTCTGATGCAAGTCTTACATCGTTATCCGTACCCACGACAAAAACAGTATTTGTACGATATTCTGCTGTTGCTTTCTTCGCTGAAGCAGTATCTTGCTCTCCTGAAGCTGAAAACAACGTTGAGTTAAGTATATCTGCTATCAGTTTAGCATTAACATATTTTACCGGTATCATTTGAGATACCTGCTGATTAATGCTTTGAGACAACTCTGAATCCTTACTGGATACAACAAGCGTCTTTTCATCCTGCATATAAACAAGATTGGCATAATCTTTTACAGTATCAAGAGCCTGATCGATAGTAACGTTGTTTAAATCAACGCTAATAGATCCATCCACCGATTCATCCATAAGAATGTTAAAACCGGCTCTTGTAGCAAGAGATCTCAATAAATCTCTAAGATCTACTCCTCTTAATTTCATTATAACTCTTTGATTGCCACCACTAACAGCAATAGGCTGATGTAAATACTCTGTTTTTGCAGCATTAGCCTGCAAGGTTGCCGCATACACAGAATTACCATTCAAACCAATTAGACCTGAGGTTATAACAGCTCCTGCCATTATACTTAATAGACCTAATTTTAGCTTCACAACTCTCATGTTTTTTACCCCGCTCTTTTATTGACTTATTATCTATTTTTTGCAGTATTTCCAGCCATCATAGCCTGCACTTCAGGATTATTCATCAAGCTTGATATTCTGCTGGCCGGTGATAACGGATAAGCATCTTCCATAATACTTGGTGTTACCAGGATAATAAGCTCTGACCTGCTTAAGTCTTTATAAGAAGTACGGAATAGCGTACCTATAATTGGTATATCACCTAACCCCGGCACTTTTGCATATTCAGAAACATCTCTTTCCTGAATCAAGCCGCCAAGAGCTAATGTTTGACCGTTTGCTATTCTTACTTCTTGAACTGCTAAATCTCTTCTGTTTAACAGTGAAATCAGGTTTTTCTGCTGATCTTCTATCTGGTTAGCAACTGTTGAAACAGAAGGTCTTATTCTCATTGTTACAAAACCATCTCCGCCAACTTTAGGCAGAATATTCAATATAATGCCGGCTTCACCAATTTCAACCTGAGTTTGCGTAAAACCTGTAGCATCACGAGTAATCTGAGTACTTCTAATAATTTCTTCTGTAATACTTATAACGGCTTCAGTATTATGAGTTGCAATAATCGTAGGATTAGCAAGCAATTTGGCTTTTCTATTGGCCACCATGGCATTGATTTGAGCCAGTACCTGACTGCTGTTTTCCAGAGGTTTGGTTGTCCAGGCAAATTCATTTCCTTCCTGACCTTTATCTTTAAGTGTTGGAAGACCAAGAACATTATTTAATAAACCTGTTTGATAAACCTTCGTGCTTCCATCAGGAAATTGCTTCTCTATGACCTGATTATAAGGTATTGCAGGCGCACCGGCAGCAGGCGGAACATCCGTTGATTGTGTGACAGCCCGGTTGTTAAAACCATAAGCAAACTGGCCATCGCCAGTACCAATTGTAGGCTGCAATTGCCTTAAACCTTTTTCAAATATTTCAACAAGTGATGTTTCGATAGCAACCTGCGGCAATTTTTGATCCAGTGTGGGTATCAAAGATTCTGCCAGTGCTATCTGTTCTACTGTACCGAGTATAGTTAATGTATTTGTCCTGCTATCTGGCACAATAATTGGCCCATCAGGTGCAATCTTAATATCTTTAGTTTCAAGTCTTTTCGCTCTCAGAGTAAAGGTTTGCTGTTCACCTCCGCCAGATTCGCCGGAAGCACCTGATACCTCTGAAGCTGACCCTGAACCTTCCTGGAAGGTTTCAATATCAACGCTAATTCCCGAGGGCGTAGAAGGTATTCCATCTTCTTCACCACCGCCAGCAGGGTTAAATGGACTTATGCCATCATTAAACACTGTTGCCTGTAACAGTTGTGCAACTTCTACTGCTCCGGCGTGGTTAATTCTAAAGGTTCTGCTTTCTCTAGGAATATCAATTTTATTAATGACATCTTCTGCAAGTCTGATATCGTTTTCAGTTCCAACGAGGATAATACTATTGGTTCTAAACTCAGCAGTAGCTTTTTTAGCAGTGTCACCACCTTCTTCAGCCCCGGCAGGAGAAACAAACACTGTATTATTTAAAAGAGAAGTCACTAACCTGGCATTAACATACTTAATAGGAATTAATTTGGATATAGACTTATTCAGTCCTTTTTCCTGAGCATCTGCCTTTGTGGTTACAAGCATTATATTATCGCCTTTATTGACATAATATAAGCCTGCAATGTTTCTCAGATACTCAAAAGCTTCTTTTAATGTCAGATCATTAAAGGTTACAGAAACGTTACCTTCAACTGTTTGATCCAGCATGACATTAATATTAGCCTGATGTGCAAGCATCCTTATAAGCTTTCGAATACTGATATCATCAAAGTCCATATTATAAACTTTTGACTGATTATCTCTAAACTCTACAGGTGCTGCCATTTCAATCTTACTTGTTAGCCTAGGGCTTGCTGCATCAGCTTTAAGATTTAAGCCATTCGATATAATCGAACCAAATAAGAGAAAGGCTATTAATAACTTCTGTTTTCTTCTCCAACTCATCATTTATTACCCCATTGGTTTATTAATTGTGCTTAAAAACTATCTAATAATTTATCTATTTCTTCTATTTTCTTTTTGGCATCACCTATAGATGATGGCGTAGTAGACTTTACCCCCGGTGGAGGTGGAAATTTACCGGGTGTTGGTGGCGGCATCAGGTCTCCCTGAGGTTGAGAATCTACTTCTCTTCCTGCTCCACTATCTGCCACCGGAACTATATTGAGCTCTTCATCTTCAAATTGCGGCAAATGCTTTTCTTCTGTCACATCTTCTGCCGAAATTTTAATAACATAATCAGAAATTTCAGAAATCGTACCCTGAACAGATGTAAGGTTAACTACATCGCCCTCTTTAAATGTACCTACTTTAACTGTACCATCAGATCTTGTAACTTCTAAAATGGCCATCGGATCTGAATGATCTGAACTTAAAACAATACCTTTTACAGATATGTCACTATGAATTCTATCTCTAATTTCATTACGCCTCTGTTCAGCTTCCTGACGGGCAAGTTCTTCAGGAGAAAGACCTGCCGGATCTAAAGGATCACCACCCATAATATTATCCATCGGGCTTAACGGCCTTGCTGGCATAAAAGGCTCTGAACGGCCTACTGAACCGCCCATATTAAACTCTGTAGCCTGATAACTTATTGCATCTATGCTTTGCAAATGTCTCTCTATTTCATCGATAGTTACAGTTCCAGAACTTTGAGAGATATAATCATCTGTTATCTCAAGTTCAAAGGCCTGTGTATCATTCATTTCTTCTGTTATTTCAGCGGCATTAAAACTGATTTCTTTTTTAGCCGGAACCTGTGTCGCAACCATACGAGCATTTTCAGCATCTCCAGTTGCCAGGTTTTTTGGCATAAAAATAAACGTAGAAACCACAACAAGCATTGCAAGGCCAGCAACACCCATAATCACACCCGTACGAGTTCCAAAAGTGCGATTATACAAAAATAAAGTTAAACCCACTGTTAACTTTTTAAAGAGATTTGTTATTAATAGTGAAAGTAAAATAATCTTCTTTAACATCTTTATCATCGCTTTGCCCACCTACTTTTTAGATTGAACCACCTGTTAATCACTAACACATCCTTTCTATATGTATGTTTAAAGATTAGCAAGTTGTATCAATTAACATATCCCCCATATAGTTGAAATTCATCCTGCAAAATTCATACCGGGCGAGCCCTTCAAGTATTCATTCAAACTTTAAGCAAAACTGTAAAAATATTTCTGCAAAAAAATGGCCAAAACCGTTACAAGACAAAAGAAGAATGTCTATAAGAACATTATTCAGGCATACTACCATGTTAAATTACAATTATGTAACAACTTTTAATGATACGCTCATGTAGGCTATAATATTTTCCATAAGATCAAATAAAGGGAAAAAGGGGTCATGGCAAAACGAAAAACAACACATGTAGGCATAGCAATAAATACAGAATGGGTTGAATTGATTCAACTCGCTAAAGATTTAAAAACTATAGAAAAATCAGTAAAATTACCCATGCCAATGGCAACGATGGACCCATCAGGAGATCGTTTACGTGATCCTCAAACACTGGCAACCTCTATCGCAGCAATGTTAGCTGAATTAGGCAATAAAGCACAGATAAAAAGCGTACATGTTACAGTTCCCGGGACACTTGTGCGTATAGTTGAAATGCCTAAAATACCTAAAAATGAACTTATTCTCGCTTTAACCTCTGAAGCTGAAAGATACGCAGTTTTTAATGACACAGAAGCACTGGTAGATTATGAAGTCATATCTGAAGAACCTGACGAACGACAAAAAATAATACTTGTCGCACTGAGAAAAGATACTGTTGCAGCTTATAAAGAAGCTTTCGATATGGCGAAAATCAAGGTAGCTTCTTTAGAAGTTGAGACTATTTCATCACTGAGAGGGTTAAAATATTCCGGTAGCCTTGATGCAGCCCTTGCTGAAGTCGGTGATCAACCCTGGGGAAGCATACATTTTGAGCCAGAAAGAATAAGAATATCCGTTTGGCATTATGATCAGATTAAAAACTGGCGTGAAGTACTTCTGGATACTTCAGACCTTAAAATCATGGGTGAAGATGCCCCGGTAATACAGGATCTCGTTGAAGAAGTCCGCCGTACGATTGGCATGACAAGACCTGCACTGTGGCTCACCTATGGCATACCTGAGTCTCTTGCCACCTCTCTAACACCAAGGCTTGGTGCTAATGTCAGACCAATGCTTGCAGGTAATGCTATCCGGCTTGATGATCCTAAATTAAGCCTTTCAGCTATTGGTATTTCATGCAAGTCTTTTGACTCTTTCCCTGCTTATATTGACGTTAAGCCTGCTGTCGACCCTGAATCTTCTGGTGAATTGCTCGGATCTTTTAAAATTATGCTGGCCGCCGCCGGTGTACTGGCTGTTTTATCCGTTGCAGCAACCCTTATACTTATGCTGGCAACATTTATCTTCTCTGGTCAGCTGAAAAACCGCAATCAGGAGATAGCTCAACAAACTTCATCTATTTCTGTACTTCAAGAAGAAGTTAATCGCTTGCAGAAAAAAGCCTCTGTTGATAGAGAACTAGCAGACAGGGTCACACGAGTTATTAAGAAAAACCAGAGTATTTCAAAAATAACAGATGCAATTAAAAATAGAATTCCGGCTAATCTCTGGCTTGAAACTGTAACCATTTCAGGAGACGTTAGGGTTGAAGGGCGTTCTATAGATTATGATTCTATTATCGAATTCTCTAAAAACTTCGATAGAAACGAAACCATTGATGGGACAGAAAGTCCTTTAACCAATATGGCAGTGGAAAATATAGAAGAAATTAAAGAAGAAGGTGTCAAAGTATACAAATTTACAATGGTTGGTCATCCAAAAATATAAGCAAGGATAAGGTGGAGTATTTTAAATGAAGTTACAACCAAGAGAACAATCGATCATCGGTGTGGCAGCTATAGCAGCAGTAGTCATTTTTGGATGGTTTTACGGTGTCGATCCTCAATTAAAGGAGTTTAAAAAGGCTAAAGCTGAGTTAGATACTGCAAATGGCCTGTTTGCAAACAATGAAGCAACAATATCATCGTTAGAAAGCCAAAAAGTAAGCCTCGCCGGAGCTCATGCAGAAATGCCCGAAGGTAAAGACATCGGTAAAATCGATTTTGAAGCCGGAGAAACTCTTGAAACAACTAAAAGAGACCTTATAGATTCTGTAATTGGTATGAGCCAGAGCAGTCATGGAAATAAACTCGTTCATGCAAGGCCATTACCAAAACCAGCTCCAGTTCCTGCCAGGGTCGACCCTACACAAACTGACCCCAATGCTCCACCACAACTACAACTCTCTGATTTCGTAGAAGAAATACCCTATGAAATTGCTATCAGAGGCAATTACGTATCTATCAATGAATTTGTTAATGAATTGTCAAGAAAAGACGTTGTTGTAGAAGTATCACAAATGGAAGTTAAGCCAGAACGGGAAGGCCAGAGCTTTGCAGACCCAACAAAACCCATTAAATCTACTTTCAAAATAAACTTCTTTATCAAAAAAAGCTAGGTGATATTTTTAAAACATTCAAAAGCTTTATAAGAACTTCTTACAAGCGGGCCAGAAATAACATTTTCAAGGCCCGTTTTTAATGCAAGGGTCTTAATATCTTCAAATTCAGATTCTGTATAATATTTAACCACTTCAAGACAATGCTTTGCCGGTTGTATATATTGTCCAATTGTTAATATATTAACATCAACCTCTTTCAAGTCTCTAAACAGCTCTTCCAGTTGAGGCAATGACTCTCCGAGACCTAGCATAATACCTGTTTTAGTAGGCATTTCAGGCCTATAAGACTTTGCATAACGCAATACATCAAGGCTTCTTTCATAATCTGCTTCCGGTCTGGCTTTCAAGTAAAAGTCATTTATAGTTTCAACATTATGATTAAATACATCAACACCTGCATCCAGAACTGATTCAATTGCTTTTATATCACCATTAAAGTCAGGGACCAGCACTTCTACCACTACATTTGGCAACCGTGCCTTAATAGCCGTAACGGTTTGTGCAAAATGTCCTGCACCATAATCAGTTAAATCATCTCTGGTCACTGAGGTAACAACGGTATAGCTTAAACCCAGTTTTTCAACTGCTTCAGCAACATTTTGAGGTTCAAGCAGATTAAATTCGGGGCTGTCAGAGTGTTCTATAGAGCAAAATCGACAATTGCGGGTACATTTATTACCCAATATCAAGAATGTCGCTGTTTTGCTGGCATAACATTCTCCTTTATTAGGGCATCTTGCACCCTCGCATACTGTATTAAGATTTAAATTTTTTAGAATTTTCCTGACAAATCGTGTCTCTTCTATGTCAAGAACACCCTTTTTAAGCCATGAAGGCAACCGTCTTTTATCCGTATCAATGTTGCCCATAATAACTATCTCTTTAAAGGCTTGCCTGGAACATGAAGATTAATAACACTCTCAAGAAAAGTCTCTGAAATCGTAGGATGAGCATATACTATTGATTCAAATTCTTCAACAGACAGCTCATTACTCAGAGCAATAACACCCTGATGTATAATATCAGAAGCACCGGGACCTATAATGTGAACTCCAATGATTGATTTAGAAGACTTTTCAACTAACGTTTTAATGAAACCTGTTGTTTCACCTTCTGCCATGGCCTTTCCGTTTGCCATAAAGAATGCTTTACGGACATCATAATTAATTTCAAGGTCTTTAGCCTGTGTTTCAGTAAACCCGGCAGAAGCAATTTCAGGTTCACCATAAATGCAGAAGGGCACACGGGCATAGTTTACAGGGTCTTTTACTTTATTTAAAATACATTCTACTGCTACAATGCCCTCATGAGATGCAACATGAGCCAGAGGTAATTTACCGGCAACATCTCCAATGGCATAAATACCAGGAACCGTTGTCTGCATACAATCATTAGTTTTAATAAACCGGCCGTTTAACTCAACACCAGTTTCCAAAAGGCCTTTTATTTCAGTATTAGGGCTGCGCCCGACAGCCATCAAAACTTTATCAGCCTGTAATACCTCATTATTATCAAGTTCAACAATTGCTATATCAGGCTGTTTTTGTATATTTTTAACCTTAACTCCTGTTATTACATTAATTTTACTCTTTTTAAATAGTTTCAAGAGGGCATTTGACAGGTCTTCATCAACAGCCGGCAATAGTTTATCCAGGGCTTCAATGATAGTCACCTCTACACCAAATGCTGAATATATTCTGGCCCACTCAACACCAATTGCGCCGGCACCAATAATCACCATTTTCCGGGGTAATTCAGTAAGCTTAAGAGCATCATCACTATTAATAACAAGATTATGGTCAATATCTATACCCGGTAAAGAAGCTGCTTCGCTACCTGTAGCAATAATTATGTTCTGTGCTGTTATTTCTACAGGCTGTTCAGAAGCTATGACCAGCCTCTCTCTATCGACAAACCCGGCTGTTCCCTGTAATACAGTAATATCAGGATAACTTTTTAGAAGCTGTTCAAGGCCTTTTCTCATCCTGGTAACTATACTCTGCTGTCTTTCAATGACATCGGCAAGATCAATGAATGGATTACCAACAGTAATACCAAAACTCTTAGCCCTTCTAATATTTTCATAACAGGCAACAGAAGCAAGCATAGCCTTTGTAGGTATGCATCCTCTGTTCAGACAGACTCCACCGAGATCCTGTTTTTCTATTAAGGCAACTTTTGCGCCCAGTTGAGCTGCTTTAAGTGCTGAAACATATCCACCCGGGCCCGAACCAATAACAGCAATATCGTAAATCATATGAAATATTCCTTTATTTTTTCTGGAATATCATAACATACTCATGCTTGAAGATATAGAACCCGCCTGCAAGTGCCCTATAGCGCCAGAGATTAGAAAACCTTCCTTTGCCCTGCTCGTTGCCTTCAATATTTTTAACGATAATCGATTTTGTTTTAAAGCCTACCTCATTCATTTTCGTCATGCATAAAAAGCTCAGCGGTATCAGCTCACCTTTTGAATATTTATCACCAATAATAAGAACAGCATGACGGTTCTTATCAAGGCAATCATAACCATTTTGAGCTACCTGCTCAAACTTTTCAAGAAAGTGTTCTGTACTTTCAGCGTTAGAGAGATCTTTAGCATTATCACTAAACTTAATAATATCGTGATAAGGAGGATGAAGAATCAACAACTGAGCATTATCAGCGTCCATCCTGTTTAAGACTTTTTTTAGCCCTGGCACAATACGTTTGTCAGAACTATCACCTGTTAAGAGAGCAATTTCATTCCTTTTCTCAGGATATATCTTGTCATTCACATAGTTTACAAGGTCTTTTTTAAGTTCAACACCAATACAGCGACGATTCATATTCATCGACTCTACTGCGGTTGTTCCCGAGCCCAGAAAGAGATCAAGAACAATCTCTTGTTCCTTGGTATAACGGTTAAAGACCTGAGTTGCAATTTGTGGCACATAGCCACCATAATAATCTAATTTGTGACCTGCACCCTTCGCTCTTGAAGGTATCATCCACAAAGTACCTGTTTCAATGTAGTCATAGTCTTTCCAGTTATTTAAATCAATATCACTAAAAGCTGTTGTTTTAGGTTTATTCTTGACTACAGATAGGTTTGACTTGTTTAAATTAGATGCCACTTCACTTTACTCCTACTAAACCTATCAACCCTCTGATAAAATAATCTTTTTTGAGGATAATGAACAACAAAAGCTGCGGCATTGCGGTGAACGCCATTAGTATTCATTATCTTTATTATTAAACGTCTCACAAGACATTCTGGCGCAGTTAAACGCCTTTAGTCAGGAATATTTTACACCAAAGAACAATCAAAACAAACAAGCAACAATTAGATATAATATTCAGATTTTGATCAACAAGAAACATAGTAATACAGGGATTTTAATCGATTTCAAAGCATTCATATACAATAAACAGAAGCCGAAAACACATGTAAAATCTATCTTTCAGAGACCGGCAGGTTAAATTGAAATTTTTACCTGTTCAGAAAGGCCCTTTTCAGAGATCCGGCACTAATCGCTTCTTGCATGCCTTTCAGGCGACAAAAGCAGGGGCTTTTAAGCTATTTGTTGAGCAACAAATCACCGAGGTAAAGAAGTTGAACAATACTCTATGTCTTCATGATTAAGGGCAGAGGTCTTACAAAAATAGCAAGAACCTTTCATATACAACATATTGTTCTATAAGCATTGTTCTATAATCAATAGTATTCCTGCTTGCAAAATACTCTTATAGCTGGCCTTTTCAGGAAGCAAGTTTTTAAATAAAATTTGTTTAAATTTAGTTTACAAAAATATACTATATGTGAAAATTTATTATACAAATAGAAATACTATGCATCTTATATACTATGCAAACCCTGATCAGTGGCAAAAAAGCTGTATTATATTAAAATGCATTCAATAAGGTCATCAAAACAAAAGGTTAAAAAGCATTTCTACGGAGTAAACCCGACGAAGCCCATACCTGAGTTTAGGAATCTAATATTTTTTAATGTAACTTACTATTTATAAAGCTTTCAGATTCTAGACATAACCTCTCAGTCGTGTTGCAGCAGCTACACGCTCCAATGCAAGCATATAAGAAGCAATACGGTAGTTAACCTCATATTTATTTGTATATTCTCTAAGTATTTTAAAGGTTTCAGAGAAATATTTTGCCATTTCTTCATTTACCTGGTCATAATCCCAGCGGAATTGCTGTATATTCTGTATCCACTCAAAGTAATCCATTACAACAATACCAGAAGTAACCAGAACATCAGGAATAACAACAACACCTTTCTCACCAAGAACCGTATCAGCAGACAGGAAAACCATCGTATCTTTGAGTTCAACTAACAACCTTGCCTTAACCCTGTGTGCTATATCTGCATTTATTGCAACAGGATCCAGGCCAGGTAACAATATGTCTGTTTCTATCCCCGCAAAATCATCAACCGATAATTTATCTCCCGTATGATAATCACACAATCTATTTCCCTGAATTAAAAACCCCTTAAGGTCATCCAGATCGAAGCCATCAGGAAAATAAACTGTACATTCTCCATCACAAACAGCAACCAGAATACATCCCAGAAAGTCCATACAATCTATGAAGCCACATATATGCTCTACAGAGGCTGCAATTGCCATTCTCATTCCCTGTAGTTGCATCTGCATACCCCTTGCCGTGAGATCCAGCAAATAGCAAGCAGCTGTAACCAGGGCCATTGACCTTTCTGCTGTACCAGAGAGGGCTTCTGGCTTTCCTGTCACAGATGAATGTACATAACCGTGCCTTTTGCCATATTCATCCATAATGCAGGCCATAAGCCCGGGATCTACATTTTTACCCGTTGAAAGAATATCTTTATAAGGGCCTATTAGCGAAGAGATTTTTCCTGTATAGCTTCTAAGAGCCATTTCTCTTAGTGCAAACGGTGTGTTATCACAATTCAAATCAATACCACCGCAAGCACCGCCAAAAGGAACATTCATCAAAGCCGTTTTGAAAACATTTCTTGCTGCCATGGCTGTAATTGCTTCTCTTGAGAGAGAATGATCAAGGTTTACTCCACCATAATAAGGCCCCCTTGCTCCATTATGCTGAATCCGGTAACCATGACAGAGATAAAACTCACCCGTCATATCTCTCAACGGTATTTCAACTTTTATTTCACGATATGGAACCCGTAAAACCTGCCTTAAATCATCATCAAGATTAAGTTTATCTGCGGCCAGCTCGAATAACTGATCTGTTTCACTGATAATAAAATTGCTTCTCATATTTTGCTCCTGAATCAAGTATAACTTATTTAAACATAATATTGCTTCTGAAAAAAGTTGTAACAACAGAATAAATAATTAAGTTTTGTAACGCCAAAGTGAACAAAGTTCATCATTTAAAATCTATACAAGAAGGCGCACACAAAGTTTGTAAATAAATGTAAATCAACAATAACAAAGTCTTGCATTTTTTGCCCTTTTTTGTTAAACAAAAATTTGCTATAATATGGATATAATAACAATAGTTAATATACAAATTGAATCATCCTGACTAACAGGCTATCAGAGCTGGTTACTATACAAAAACTACTATTACTTTCACGCAAGTTTTAAAGGGATTTCACAATGTATTTTTACAACGGTAGTGTTTATGTCGAAGACGAAGATCAATGTATCAGCTGTGCTAACTTTGCCAGGGGCGTTGCATGCCCGCTATTACAGGCTTTAGGCATGGGATTAGTTGTCATGCAAGACAATATGGTTGTGACAAACTGCGGCTTTTATAAGGAATTCAGACGTCATCTCAAACTGATTCAAAACAATAACAACTCTCCACCTGAAGATAATGATGATGAGTCGTCAGACAACAAATTGAGAAGATTCAAATAGTCTTATTAAAATACATTATGACGTTAAGAGGGTTCTAACTGCTATCAGTCAGAACCCTCTTAGATTTCATCTTTTCTTAAAGGCAGGATATAACTAGAAGAGCAGCCCACCTTCTCTTGCAGCATCAGCCAGGGCAGCAATTCTTCCATGATAAAGGAAACCACCTCTATCAAAAACTACCACTTCGATGCCTTTCTCTCTGGCACGTTCGGCCAGCAATTTCCCTACTTGTTTAGCTGCATCAACATTACCGCCATTAGCAATCTCATCTCTCATTGATTTCTCAAGAGTACTTGCTGATACTAATGTGATTTTTGCATCATCATCAATAAGTTGAGCATAAATATGCTTATTTGACTTATGTACCGCCAATCTTGGTCTATCAGCCGTGCCATATATCTTGCGGCGTATTCTATAATGTCTTTTTGCAGATAATGATTTTCTATCTCTTTTGGTAATCATAACATTACACCTTATTTCTTACCGGTTTTACCAGCTTTCTTTCTAATCGTTTCGCCTCTATAACGAATACCTTTACCTTTATAGACTTCAGGCGTCCTTTTGCTTCTAATCAAAGCAGATATATCTCCAACTGCCTGCTTATCTGCGCCTGAAACCTCTAATTTAGTATTGCCATCAACTTTTATCTGAACACCTTCAGGAGGTTCAATAACAACAGGGTGACTATAACCCAGCTGTAACACAAGATTTTTACCATCCAGTTGAGCACGATAGCCCACACCAACTATATCAAGGTTTTTTGAAAAACCTTTACTTACACCTACAACTATATTGTTGATAAGTGTACGACTTAAACCCCAGTAAGATCTGATTTTTCTATCTTTTTCATTACTCGGAGAAACATATACTTTATTATCTTCCATTTTGAGTATTATTTCAGGTCTGATAGTTGTTGACAGGGTTCCAAGTGGCCCTTTAGCCGTAACAACATTGTTTTCAATTTTTACCTCAACCTTATCAGGTATTTCTACTGGCTTTTTACCTATACGAGACATTGGGACAAGCCTCCAGCTTTATTTTCTACCATACATAACAGAGCACTTCACCACCGACGTTTTCAGATTTGGCTTTTCTATCAGTCATAACGCCCTTGTTAGTGCTTACTATTGCAATGCCCAGGCCATCAAACACTTTAGGCATTTTTTTAGCCTTGACATACACTCTTAAACCAGGTCTGCTGGCCTTTTTAATGCCAGTTATAACCGGGTCGTTTTTATCAGTATACTTAAGATCAATTTTTAATTTCTTAAACTTGCCAGATTCTTCTACTTCGCAATCATGGATATAGCCTTCAGCCTGTAAAATTTTGGCAACTTCCATTTTAAGCTTGCTTGAAGGCATCTCAACTGTATCATGGCCTACCATGTTTGCATTTCTTATTCTGGTTAGCATATCAGCAATAGGATCTGTATTCATATATCACTGTCCTTATCATTACCAACTTGACTTTGTAACACCGGGTAAAAGGCCTTCATGTGCCATTTTTCTCAAGCACAAACGACAAAGACCGAAATCTCTATGATAGCCTCTAGGCCGGCCACAGACATTACACCTGTTTCTGAGCTTCACTCTGGGGTATTTACCCTGCTCTGCGAGTGCTCTTCTTCTGGATTCTTTTTCTATCATTGACTTTTTAGCCAAGGTTATATCTCCTATGATTTTTGTTGTTGTCTTTTTCTAAATGGCATACCCATCAGGGCAAGCAATTCTCTTGCTTCTTCATCTGTATTTGCTGTTGTTACTATCACAACATTCATACCTCTAACGGCATCAATATCGTCATAATTTATTTCAGGAAAGATAATCTGCTCTTTGATACCAAGAGAATAGTTACCTCTACCATCAAAGCTTTTATCGTTTACGCCTCTAAAATCACGGATACGTGGCAGGGCAACACAGACAAGTTTCTGATAAAAATCATACATCCTCTGTCCACGCAGTGTTACCATTGCACCAACAGGCATACCGGTTCTGATTTTAAAGGTAGCAATTGATTTCTTGGCTCTTGTAACAATCGGTTTCTGGCCGACTATTGTAGTAAGGTCTTTCACACCGGCATCCAGAGCTTTAACATTCTGAGCAGCTTCACCCATACCCATGTTAACGATTACTTTTTCTAACTTGGGCACTTCAAATGGGTTTTTATACTCGAATTTATCCACAAGCTGGGGTATAATTTCTTCTTTATATCGTGTTTTTAGGTTAATGTTAGCCATTTTTCATGCTTCCCTTTTGGTTTTATACATCTAATTGTTCATTACAGTGTATACAGACACGGGTTTTTGAACCATCTTCCATCTGTGCATGTCTGATTCTAGTAGCCTTTTCGCATTTCAAGCAATATAACATTGCTTTAGAAGAATGTATAGGGGCTTCAAGCTGAATAAGTCCGCCCTGTACACCTTTCATCGGATTAGGCTTAACTGCTTTTGTAACTGTATTAACGCCTTCAACAACAATCGTACCGTTTTTAGGGAACGCTTCTTTGACGGTTCCTACTTTACCTTTATCTTTACCAGCGACGATAACGACGCTATCTCCGCGTTTAACGTGTAAATTCTGTCTTGTTTTGGCCTTATTCATTGTAATAGCTCTCCTGATTAAATTACCTCTGGTGCAAGAGAGACAATTTTCATAAAGTTTTTGTCTCTAAGTTCTCTTGCTACCGGGCCAAATACCCTTGTACCTACAGGGTTATTATCTTTTGCTATTATGACTGCTGCATTATCATCAAATCTAATAGTAGAGCCATCAGATCTTCTCAGGCTGGCTTTTGTTCTAACAACAACTGCCCTGACGATATCAGATTTTTTTACAGGCATATTAGGTGCAGCATCTTTAACAACACCCACTATTATATCTCCAATGCTAGCATATTGCTGGTTAGAAGTGCCCAGCACTCTAATACAAAGTAATGTTTTGGCTCCTGTATTATCTGCGACGTTTAAGCGACTTTCTTGCTGTATCATGGCTTAAGCTCCATTTCAAATAGATAATTTATTTTGCTTCAGATGTTTCTATATTCGCTCTTTTTATAATTTCAGAAACATTCCAGGTTTTATGTTTGCTTAAAGGACGACATTCAATAATTTTGACTTTATCGCCTTCGTTACATTCGTTATTTTCATCGTGTGCTTTATATTTTTTAGTTGAAACGATGAATTTCTTGTATTTTGGATGAGGTTTATAGTCTTCTACATTGACTACAACTGTTTTATCCATTTTATTACTGACGACAATACCTACTTTTTCTTTTTTAGGCATATTTTATTACCTCAAATTAATTATGTTAGTTCTTCAGCGAGTTCTTTTTCTCTTAAAATAGTTTTGGCCTGAGCTATTCTATGCTTTAAAAGCGGAATTTCAGAGGATTTAGTGATCTGATGTGTTGCCAGTTTGAATCTAACATCAAAGAGCTCGGCCCGAAATCCTTTAATTTTGTCGTTTAATTCATCCTGAGTTAGCTCACGCATTTCTTCAATATTCATTATTCACCACCATGTTGTTTAAAAACAAACTTGCATTTAATAGGGAGCTTCTGGATAGCTAACCTGGCTGCGCTTTCAGCTGCTTCTTTGCTAACGCCAGCGGCTTCAAACAACATTCTGCCCGGTTTAACAACAGCTACCCAGTATTCCGGATTACCTTTTCCGGAACCCATACGGGTTTCAGCAGGTTTAGCAGTAACCGGTTTATCAGGAAACACTCTGATCCAGATTTTGCCGCCCCTTTTGAGTTCACGGGTCATGGCCCGCCTGGCTGCTTCTATCTGTCTGCTGGTAATCCAGCCGGGATCAAGTGCCTGTATTCCAAAATCACCATAATGCAGTGAAACACCTCGGCTTTCTTTGCCTTTCATGTTTCCACGCATTTGTTTTCTATATTTTGTTCTTTTTGGCATTAACATGATTTATGCTCCTAGTCTCTTGAACGGCCACGTTTACCGCCAACTTTACCGCCAGCACCAGGTTCTGACGAACTTTTTGGTTTGATATTTTTGTCTGCTTTTTCACCGGGCATAATTTCGCCTTTAAAAATCCAGACTTTTACACCAATTTTACCAAACACTGTATTAGCTTCAGTAAAACCATAATCAATATCAGCTCTCAGAGTATGAAGGGGAATTCTACCTTCTTTAGTCCACTCAGTACGGGCAATTTCTGCACCGCCAAGGCGGCCGGATACAGCAATTTTAATACCCTGTACGCCTGCTCTCATTGATCTTTGAACAGCCTGTTTCATGGCTCTTCTAAAGGCTATACGTTTTTCAAGCTGCAAAGCAATCGCTTCTGCTACCAGTTGTGAATCAGCATCAATTCTGGCCACTTCGAGCACGTCTATTTGCACTCTTTTTTTGATCATGCGGTTTAATTCTTTTCTGAGGGCATCAATACCACTACCGCCCCGGCCAACAACGATACCTGGTTTAGCTGTAACAATTGTTACATGCACGTTTTGTGCTTTTCTTTGTATTTCTATCCGGCTTACACCGGCTGTAAAAAGTTTCTTTTTGAGAAATTTACGTATTCTATAGTCTTCAGCAAGAAGGCTGGCATACTCTTCTTTCTTGCTGGAAAACCAGTTACTCAGCCAGGGTTTGTTAACACCTATTCTAAATCCTGTGGGATGAACTTTCTGACCCAAGGTATCCTCCTATATATTTACTTTTTGTCTTTTATACTAACTACAACAGTTAAGTGGGACGTGCGTTTTACTCTTTTATAAACACGGCCCTGTGCTCTAGGCTTAAATCTTCCATACCTAGGGCCTTCATCAGCATAGATCTCACTGATATAGAGATCTTCCGGTTCTGCCTGCCATTTCTGTTCTGCGTTAGAGACTGCTGCTCTGAGGTTCTTTTCAATAACTCTTGCAGCAGCATAAGGCATGAAATGGAGCATATCTGAGGCTTCAACAACATTTTTGCCTCTGACTTCATTCATGACACGACGCAATTTGCGTGGAGACATAATAATATATTTTTGTTTAGCTCTTGCTTCCATTAGCCCATCTTCCTTTTAGCTGTTTTATCCTGACCGGCATGTCCTCTAAAGTATCTGGTGGGAGCAAATTCACCCAACCTGTGACCAATCATCTGTTCAGTAATATAGATTGGCACATGTTTCTGACCATTATGCACAGCAATAGTATGCCCTATCATATCAGGAATAATCATTGAAGCACGGCTCCAGGTTTTGAGAACCTTTTTATTGCCGCTTTCATTCAGCTCCATAATTCTTTTCTTTAAAGCATAATGTACAAATGGCCCTTTTTTTAAGGAACGAGTCATTGATAATCTCCTTTATGACTTACGTTTTCTGACTACATAGCGATCAGAAGGTTTGTTTCTCTTGCGTGTTTTTCTCCCCATGGCTGGTTTTCCCCATGGAGTCTTGGGGGTACCACCAATAGGAGATTTACCTTCACCACCACCATGCGGGTGATCAACGGCGTTTTTAACAACACCTCTGACAGTAGGACGTACACCCATATGTCTTTTACGCCCAGCCTTACCGATTTTCATGTTTTTATAATCAATATTTCCGAGGGTTCCTATGGTCGCATAACACTCCATATGAACCATTCTCATTTCAGAACTGGGTAGTCTCAGGGTTACATAAACACCTTCTTTAGCCATAACCTGAACACCAGCACCGGCACTTCTGGCTAATTGGCCACCTTTACCGGGTTTTAGTTCAATATTATGAACGATTGTACCAAGAGGTATGTTTTTCAGTGGCATCGCATTACCAGATTTCACCTCAACAGTTGCACCGCTAACTATTTCTTCCCCTACTTTTATGTTATGAGGGGCTAAAATATATCTCTTTTCACCATCTGCATAGACAACCAGAGCAATACGAGCATTTCTGTTAGGGTCATACTCAATTGTCACAATTTTACCAGCAATATCTCTTTTATCTCTTTTAAAGTCTATAAGACGATAAGCTCTTTTATGGCCTCCACCTTTGTGCTGGCAGGTAACTTTACCGGAGTTATTTCTGCCACCTTTCTTTTTTAATGGTCTTAATAAAGGTTTATAAGGTTTATCAGTAGTAATGTCTGCAAAATCGACATTTGTCATACCACGACGGCCAGGAGATGTTGGTTTATAGTTCTTAATAGCCATTTTTAAGCTCCTGTCAATATTTCTATAGGTTCACCAATAATAGAAATTATTGCCTTTTTATAGGCCTTCGTTTTTCCTATTTTTCTTCCAAATCGCCTGGTAGTGCTTTTCATATTAATGGTACGCACTTTATCAACCTTACGACCCGGAAAAGCAAGTTCTATAGCCTTGCGAATTTCTATTTTATTGGCATCTTTCGGTACTTCAAAAACGTACTGATTGTGTTCTTGAAGGGTTGTAGATTTTTCTGTTACCAATGGTTTTTTAAGAAGTTCATATAATTTTGAGTTTACGCTCATGAGCCTAACCTCTCTGTTATCATATTAGCAGCTGATTCAGTTATAACAATTGTTTCAGCTTCTAACAAATCTTTTACGTTAATATTTTGAGGATGTATCAGCCTTACAAAAGGAACATTTCTTGATGAAAGCTCAAGATGTTGATTTTCAGGCATTGTTACATCAGCAATAATTAATGCTTTACCACTCACTTCAAGGGTTGAAAGCAAGTTAACAAAGTCTTTTGTCTTTGGTGATTGAAGAGAAGAAAAGTCTTTAATGACTTTAACTTTAGTCAGGTTAGCTGACAGTGCAGATTTTAAGGCTATTCTTCTGGCTTTTGTCGGTATAGAAAAAGAGTAATCTCTGGGTTTTGGGCCAAAAATAACTCCACCACCTTTAAATAAAGGGCTTCTTAAAGTGCCCGCTCTTGCTCTGCCGGTGCCTTTTTGCCTCCAGGGCTTTCTGCCACCGCCTCTAACTTCTGATCTGGTTTTAGCGGAAGCACTACCTGATCTAGCATTATTCAGCTGTCTTCTGAGGGCTAAGTGCATCAGATGAACGTTTGGTTCTACGCCAAAGACTTTTTCTTCGAGTTCAACCTGTCCTATTACTTTTCCGTCACTACCGTGGAGTGTTACTTGTTTAGACATAATTATCTACTCCTATCATTCCATTTAGTTATAGCAGGTTTAATGGTCACAATGCCTTCTTTGTGACCGGGTACAGAGCCCTTAATATAGAGTAGGTTCTCATCATTGTCAATTTTAACCACTTTAAGTTTTTTGACAGTAACTTTTTCCCCTCCCATACGTCCAGGCATGCTGAGTCCTTTGTAGACTCTGGATGGAGTAGTACCTGCACCTATTGAACCCGGTATTCTATGAGATTTTGAACCATGGGTCATAGGCCCTCTATGTGCGTTGTGTCTCTTGATATTACCGGCAAAACCTTTACCTATTGACTTGCCAGATACATCAACTTTCTCAACATCACTAAAAATGGACAGATCTATCTTCTGCCCAATTTTATACTCGTCAGGATTATTTACTCTAAACTCTTTTAAAAGTCTAAAAGCAGGTAAACTATTCTTTTCTAAGTGTTTTAGTTCTGGTTTTGTAAGCTTTTTCTTCTTACAGGGCATTGCCCCTAGTTGAAGCGCATTATAACCGTCATTTTCTTCGTTTTTAACCTGTGTGACAGTTAAAGGTTCAACTTTTATAATAGTAACTGGTACGACCAGCCCATCTTCATCGAAAATCTGGGTCATACCGAGTTTTTTACCAACGACTCCTAGAACCATATTTTCCTTTCCTTTCAGTGAGCGCTACGCTAAGAGCCCGTAGATCACTGTTAAGAATAAGCCCTAGAGCTTGACTTCGATGTCAACTCCTGCAGGCAGGTCCATTCTGCTCAACTCATCGGTTGTTTGAGGTGTCGGATCAAGAATGTCAATGACTCTCTTGTGAATCCTTGTCTCAAAGTGCTCTCTGGACTTCTTATCTACGTGTGGTGAACGTAATACACAGTAAACACGTTTCCTGGTAGGAAGCGGGATAGGGCCAGCCACCCGAGCATCTGTACGCTTAGCCGTTTCGACAATCTTTTCTGCCGAACTATCTATCAATCGATGATCATAAGCTTTCAAACATACTCTTATTCTGTGACGTTTAGCAACCATATCTCACTATTCCTACCAGTTAACTACACCTACATAAAAGTCTTATTCTTAACGACTCTTAACTATTACTCAATGATTTTATCTACAAGACCAGCGCCTACTGTTCTACCGCCTTCTCTGATAGCAAACCTCATCCCCTGCTCTATAGCGACAGGAGCAATAAGTTCAACTGTCATAACGACGTTATCACCAGGCATTACCATTTCGGTATCACCAGGTAATTCAATGGTGCCGGTTACGTCAGTAGTTCTAATGTAAAACTGTGGTCTGTAACCTTTGAAGAATGGTGTATGTCTGCCACCTTCTTCTTTTTTAAGTACGTAAACGTTAGCCGTAAATTTGGTATGTGGCTTAATAGAACCAGGTTTAGCTAATACCTGTCCTCTTTCAATTTCGTCTTTACCTACACCTCTTAATAAAGCGCCGATATTATCACCGGCAATACCTTCATCAAGAGATTTTCTGAACATCTCTACACCGGTTACAACGACTTTACGTGTTTCACCAAAGCCAACGATTTCAACTTCTTCGCCAACTTTGACTTTGCCACGCTCTACTCTACCGGTAGCAACAGTACCACGACCTGTAATAGAGAATACATCTTCTACAGGCATTAAGAATGGTTGATCAATATCTCTTTCAGGAGTCGGGATGTTTGCATCTACAACGTCCATTAATTCCCAGATAGTATCAACGTGCGGATTTTCACCACGTTTAATCTTGGGATTCTCAGTAATAGCTTCTAAAGCTTTTAAAGCACTTCCTCTAACAAATGGAATATTGTCGCCATCAAATTCATACGCACTTAATAATTCTCTGGCTTCCATTTCTACGAGGTCTAACAGTTCTTCATCATCAACCATGTCTGTTTTGTTTAAGAAGACCACCAGCTGTGGCACTCCAACCTGTCTGGATAATAATATATGTTCTCTGGTCTGTGGCATCGGACCATCAGCAGCTGAAATTACCAGTATCGCTCCATCCATCTGGGCGGCACCAGTAATCATATTTTTAACATAGTCAGCGTGTCCAGGACAGTCTACGTGTGCATAGTGTCTGTTATCTGTTTCATATTCTACGTGAGCTGTGTTAATTGTAATACCTCTAGCCTTTTCTTCAGGCGCAGCATCAATCTCTTCGAATTTTTTTGATGTTGCTTTACCTTCAGCAGCTAAAGAAAATGTGATTGCAGCTGTTAAAGTAGTTTTACCATGGTCTACGTGACCAATGGTTCCAACATTAACGTGTGGCTTTGTTCTTTCAAATTTTGCCCGAGCCATCTTATTCTCCTTTGCTTATACAACCTCAGACATATTTATTTCTTTTAGATTTCCCTTATCGATCATTCAAAATGCCCATGATGAGATTTGAACTCATGACCTTCCCCTTACCAAGGGGATGCGCTACCCCTGCGCCACATGGGCTTAAAGGGAATGGGCAGGGTTGGATTTGAACCAACGTAGGCCTTCGCCAGCGGTTTTACAGACCGCCTCCTTTAACCACTCGGACACCTACCCATATTTGTTTTCTCAGGCATACGCCTTTCCTTTTAGTGGTGATGGCTTAAAAATAACTATCTTTGCCATCTTGCGGTGCCGCATAAAGTCGGCTTCCAGTGAAACACTATCTTAGTAAGTACATAATTGAATGTCAATATTAAATGGAATGTGTATGTACGTATATAAAGCTAATTTAGCGTATTCATTTTGTTCAATACAAGCAAATCACGAAAAACGCCTGATATCAAGCCATGGATTAATATTTTGTTACATTACTAAAAGCTTTTAATAAGACAAAATGGCTGTTAAATATACTCATTTTTACAGTTTAAAGAGTTTTTGATCGTTTTAAACATGAAAATACACTCTATAGAAAGTTATTACTTCTACACAAAAGAGTAAAGGCATTTTATTAAGGATAAACTCATCATCGCAAACTAACTTTCCTTCTTAAAATCTTATTTTTACAAAATGTAATTCTTAAAAATAAAGCACCATTAATCAATTTTTGCAATTAAACTTAATCTTTCTTTATAAATAAAAGAAAAACACGACTCCAGCGTTTATAAGATTGTATTAAAAAGGCTTTTACGGATTAATTTAACGATATAAAAGGCATCTAACTTTTCTGCCATCAGGTATTTCTATCAACCCGGGCAAGACTTTTTTACACTCCGGAAACCTCTTTGGGCATCTGGGCTCAAAATAACACCCTTCAGGAAGAGTCTGAAGGCTGGGTGGTTGACCTTCTATCTGCTCAAGCCTCTTTTTCTGCTTTACTGGAAGTGACTTAAGTAATGAAATCGTATAAGGGTGCAAAGGATCATCATAAAGACTGTATACACTTGCATACTCAACAATCTGACCAGCATACATCACAATTACATCCTGACACATCTCAGCAATAACACCAAGATCATGGGTAATTAACAGTAAAGCCATGCCTGCTTGCTGCTGAATGTTTCTTATAAGGTTTAAAATCTGTGCCTGAACTGTTACATCAAGAGCCGTTGTTGGCTCATCTGCTATTAATATTTCCGGTCTGGAGGATAATGCCATAGCAATAATAACTCTTTGGCGCATTCCCCCTGAAAGCTCATGCGGGTAGTTCTCCAGCAGTCTGGATGGTATAGCTATTTTAACCTGTTCTAAAGCTTCTATAGCCCTGTTTCTAGCCTCAAGTTTCTCAATGCCCTGATGAAGTGTAATTACTTCAAGCATCTGGTTCCCTATAGTGTACACAGGATTAAGCGACGTCATTGGGTCTTGAGGTATAAGTGCTATATGATTGCCTCTTATAGTTCTCATCTCGTCAGCTGTAAGTTTTAAAAGGTCTTTATTATTAAAAAAGATCTCTCCAGCTGAAATATAGGCGGTTCTGGGTAAAAGTTGAAGAATAGAAAGAGATGTTACGGTTTTTCCGCAACCAGATTCACCAACAATACCAAGCACTTTCCCTTTTGCCAGAGAAAAACTTACTTTATCTACTGCTCTTATTTCACCAGCATCGGTGGAAAATACCGTAGAAAGTTCTTTAACTTCAAGTATTTTATTTGTTTCAACTTCCTGAAGCAAGCTTTAACCTTTATTTAAGAGCTACATCTCACTTCCTGGAGGAATAAACCCTTCCGGCAAAAGATCTTTATCCGGCCAGGTTATAAATTCATTTACCAGGGCTTTCTCAAGATTCTTAGCATATTTCATATTTGCATCTTTGAGCATTGATCCACAGAGATTAGTACCTGTAAAGTCTGCATCTGTGAAGTTTACGCCCGTACAATTTGCATTACTCAGGTTAGCTCTTTTTAAGTTTGTACCACTAAAGTTTGCTTCAGTTAGTTTTGCTTCTCTCAAGTCAGCTTCAATAAGTGAAGAAAATGCCAGTGTTGCCCTTGAAAGATTTATTTCCTCCATTTTGGCACCTCTAAGGTCTCCACCTATAAAGCTTGCCTGCTCGGCATTTGCTCTTCTTAAGATAGCGTTTGTCAGAATAGCCTTATCAAGCTTTGCCATGATCATATTTGCTTTATAGAGATCGGCTTCAGCAACATTAGCACCAGTAAGATCAGCTTCGCCAAGCTTAGCCCATACCAGGTGAGAATTAACAAGGTTAGCATTTGACAGCTTTGCCATAATAAGGTTGGCTTTATAAAGGTCAGTTTCCCTGAGGTTAGAGCCTTCAAGAATTACCTCTCCCAGGTCAGCACCATTAAGGTTTGAACGCATCAGATCAGAGTTAGCCAGATTTGCAAAGCTAAGATTAACACCGCTTAAATCGGCTTCTGACAAATTAACACCGGTCAAATTAGACTTATAGAGGCTGTCTCCTCTCATATTGGCCCATCGTAAGTCGGTATTACTCATATCAACAAGACTGAGATTAACTTTATAGAGGTTAGCTCCTTTATCGGGCTTTTTGGTAAGATTCACAATATTTGACACCAGGTTCTCCAGAGCACCTGTTTTAGTCTTTGTAGTTGAATCAAAAGCCCCCGAAAGGTTTAAACCACTGAGATCGGCCTGTCTTAAATCCAGAGGAGCATAATTTGTTTTTTCTCGATAAGAGTTAAAATCATTAATACCACCTCTGAGTAATTTTATTAATTCGTCTCTATTTCTTAATCTCACCTTTACTTACCTTCAAAAACTTTTCTTATTAAAACCCTTATTATTCAGTATAAATTAAATGTAAGAAAGTAGTAAACCGTTTAAATTATAATTATTTAACATGATCAGGGCTTTAAAAATTAATAAAGTATGAAATTACTACAAAAAACATTATAGCAATGAATTCAATTCTTTAACATTATAACATTTCGTTTGAATAACTAAATTTTGTAAAAAAGAGTAAAACATCATGGTTCTCCTTTCTGATTAAAGTATTTATCCAGCCGGTTACAGATAGATTCGAGTTCTTTTCGATTATATTTTTTCAATGAATCAAGCTCATCACGCACTTCTTTTTGAAGTATATCAATTTTTCTCTCGAGTGTATCAGTATTATCCATCACCATTTCATCAACAAAAACAGCATTAGCAATAGAAAGGCCAATAAGCCCTCCTGTTAAGACAGTAAAGACAAAATATAACCTCGCAACAAATCCCATAAACGGTGTACTGTTTTCAGCAATAATATCAGGTATCTCATACCAGCCTTCTACAGTAAAAACTTTAAACATAGAGTAAATAGATATCAGCGGATCTCCAAAATGCTCTGGCGAAATATCAGCAAATAGATAAGCTGCACCAATAGCCAGAATAAAGTTATAGATACATAACGTAATAATAAAACCAACAGATGCTCTAAGTGCCCTTTTAATACCTACCCATAACCTTTCCTGGTTGGGTATAAACCTGGCCATTTTAAAAAACCTGAACAGCCTGCCAATACGCAGGATCAGAATAACACCAAACTCTCTTGTATTAAGAAATGGAGACAACAAAAGAGGCGCACTAACCAAAACAATAATAAAATCAAACTTATTCCAGCCTTTTTTCCAGTATCCCTGCCATGTATCAAGCTTAACCTTGATTATTACTTCAAAAATAAAGAATACCGTACAGGCATAGTCAATATAAAACAACTTATTATTATGGTCATCACGTATTCCAGGAAACGCACCAAAAAACAAAACCAGAGAATTTAACAATATAACCGACATTACAACACGGTCAGAAACAATATTCTTTAAAATAGTATCTTTCAAGGAACTCCTCGTCTGAAATATTGTAAAAACAGCAAAAAAAACTCACATCTACATATGTTAAAATGCATTCAATAATGTATTTCTAATGAAACACTCTCACTATTTTTCTGGAATCTAATATTTTTGAATGCAACTTATTAAATACTTAATTTAATCAAGTATAAAAAAAATTATATTAACAGGCAAGAAAAGGAAAGTTTTTATGCAAATAGTAATACATATGTATTATTTACAAAAGCCCCTGAAAATTAAGTTCAGAGGCTTTTTAAATATGAGTCCTGGCAACGAGCTATCTTCCCGGGCGCTCACACGCCGAGTATTGTCACCGCAAGCAGTCTTTACGGCCGTGTTCGGGATGGGAACGGGTGTTTTCCTGCCGCTATAGTCACCAGGATAAACTTGTATCCTGAGAGCTGCATAAATTTGATGAGTTTACACGTAAAAGATGTATAACCATGTTCACCAGGAAAAGCCCTCGTGCTATTAGTACCATTAGGCTTCATGTGTTGCCACACTTCCACCATTGGCCTATCAACCGGGTAGTCTTCCCGGGCACTTACCTGGTTAACCCAGTGAGAGAAATAATCTTGAGGTGGGCTTCGCACTTATATGCTTTCAGCGCTTATCCACTCCGAACACAGCTACCCAGCGTTTGCCCTTGGCAGGACAACTGGTACACTGGCGGTTCGTTCATCCCGGTCCTCTCGTACTAAGGACGACTCCTCTCAATTCTCTTACGCGTGTACCGGATATGGACCGAACTGTCTCACGACGTTCTGAACCCAGCTCGCGTGCCACTTTAATGGGCGAACAGCCCAACCCTTGGGACGTACTACCGCCCCAGGATGTGACGAGCCGACATCGAGGTGCCAAACCTCCCCGTCGATGTGGACTCTTGGGGGAGATAAGCCTGTTATCCCTATGGTAACTTTTATCCGTTGAGCGACGGCCCTTCCATTCGGAACCGCCGGATCACTAAGCCCGACTTTCGTCCCTGCTTGGCTTGTTGGCCTCACAGTCAAGCTCCCTTCTGCCTTTACACTCTGCGGTTGATTTCCGACCAACCTGAGGGAACCTTTGGGCGCCTCCGCTACTTTTTAGGAGGCGACCGCCCCAGTCAAACTCCCTACCTGAAACTGTCCGGTAGCCAGATGTTAGTGGACTACCGTTAGAACCCTAACTGCATCAGAGTGGTATCTCAAGGACGACTCCACAGCTCCTGACGAAACTGTTTCAAAGTCTCCCACCTATCCTGCACAGACACAGCCCGAATTCAATTGCAAGCTAGAGTAAAGCTCAATAGGGTCTTTCTGTCCTGGTACACGTAATCCGTATCTTCACGGATAACTCAATTTCGCCGAACCCCTCGCCGAGACAGCGCCCTGATCGTTACGCCATTCGTGCGGGTCGGAACTTACCCGACAAGGAATTTCGCTACCTTAGGACCGTTATAGTTACGGCCGCCGTTCACCGGGGCTTAGTTTCAGAGCTTCGCCTTGCGGCTAACCCCTCCACGTAACCTTCCGGCACTGGGCAGGCGTCAGCCCCTATACTTCGTCTTACGACTTAGCAGAGACCTGTGTTTTTGGTAAACAGTCGCCAGGGCCTGGTCGCTGCGGCCCTCTCATGCTCACCAGTGCTTGTCTGGATCACACTAACAGGGCATCTCTTCTCCCGAAGTTACGAGACCATTTTGCCGAGTTCCTTAGCGAGGGTTTTTTCGCGCCCCTTGGGATTCTCTCCCTGTCTACCTGTGGCGGTTTCGGGTACGGACACCCTATTCTCTCACGAGCGAAGCTTTTCTTGGCAGTGTGGCGTCAACACCTTCGCACCCGTAGGTGCTCCTGGTCACGCCTCAGTTTTTAACGCCTTTGCGGATTTTCCTGCAAAGACTACCTACACGCTTCAACCGGAACAACCGATCTCCGGCGTGTTTAGCCTCCTGCGTCCCTCCGCTGCTAATAACGAGAATAAAGTGGTACAGGAATGTCAACCTGTCTGCCATCGCCTACGCCTTTCGGCCTCAGCTTAGTTTCCGACTAACCCCACGCGGACGAGCCTTCCGTGGGAACCCTTAGACTTTCGGGGCATTGGATTCTCACCAATGTTTTCGCTACTCATGCCGACATTCTCACTTCTGGTTCGTCCATAAGACCTCACGATCTTACTTCGACCTACAACAGAACGCTCCCCTACCAAGGAAGTTAGACTTCCTTCCACAGCTTCGGTAGTATGCTTTAGACCCGGTGTATTTTCGGCGCGGAGTCGCTTGACCAGTGAGCTGTTACGCACTCTTTCAAGGGTGGCTGCTTCTAAGCCAACCTACTGGCTGTCTGGGCAACTCTACCTCCTTAACCACTTAGCATACATTAGGGACCTTAGCTGGTGGTCCGGGCTGTTTCCCTCTTGACTACGGAACTTATCTCTCGCAGTCTCACTCCCAAGTACTAACTCTACCGGCATTCGGAGTTTAACTTGATTTGGTACCATGTTTCATGGCCCGCACCAAACTAGTGCTCTACCTCCGGCAGGATACACTTGAGGCTGTGCCTAAACGCATTTCGGGGAGAACCAGCTAGCTCCTGGTTCGATTGGCATTTCACCCCTAACCACAGCTCATCGTCTGATTTTTCAACATCAGTACGTTCGAACCTTCACGCAGTGTCACCTGCGCTTCATTCTGGCCATGGTTAGATCACCAGGCTTCGGGTCTACCGCCAGTAACAAATTCGCCCTATTCAGACTCGGTTTCCCTATGGCTCCGGGTATTAACCCCTTAACCAAGCTACTAACGGTAACTCGCCGGCACATTCTTCAACAGGCACGCTGTCACACCCTAAAAGGTGCTCCAACTGCTTGTAGGCATACGGTTTCAGGTTCTATTTCACTCAGCTTTCCACTGTTCTTTTCACCTTTCCTTCACAGTACTAGTTCACTATCGGTCGCTAACAGTACTTAGCCTTACGAGATGGTCCTCGCAGATTCAGCCGTGGTTCCTCGTGTTACGGCGTACTCGGGTACCTTTAAGAAGAGTATTACCTTTCGATTACCGGGCTATCACCGTCTATGGCTCAGCTTTCCAGCTGTATTCATCTAAATAATACTTTTATAACTTCTTGAGATATTTGCAGTTATCTCTAAAAGGCCCCACTACCCCTCATACACAACGCCTGCAAGCTATCACGTGTACAAGGTTTAGGCTATTCCCCGTTCGCTCGCCGCTACTTAGGGAGTCGCTAGTTTGCTTTCCTTTCTTCCAGCTACTAAGATGTTTCAGTTCGCTGGCTTGCCTTCCTATGCCCTATGTATTCAGGCATGGATGACTGGACATGACTCCAGTCGGGTTACCCCATTCGGAATTCTGCGGATCAAGACCTGTTAACGGCTCCCCGCAGCTTATCGCAGCTTCCCGCGTCCTTCATCGGCTGTTAGCACCAAGGCATTCACCATATGCCCTTTGTAGCTTTACCTAATAAACATTGGTTACACATAACGAAATTTACGTGTAATTATGCTAATTCTCATCAAATTATGCAGTTGTCAAGGTACAGCTCAGGGATAAACCCTGAAGACTAAACAGTGCAGGCATAACCTATTAATTCCGTCTGTTTTACCGGGAGAATACTCCAGAAGTGGGTTATTTTAAACCCGGTAAACATAAGCGACGTCGACCTAGGATGAACCAGTATAATCAATTGTTATACGGTCAGGTCTCCCTAGAAAGGAGGTGATCCAGCCACACCTTCCGGTACGGCTACCTTGTTACGACTTCACCCCAGTCACCAACCCTGCCTTAGGCGGCTGCTCCCCAAAAGGGTTAGCTCACCGACTTCGGGCGTGGTCAGCTTCCGTGGTGTGACGGGCGGTGTGTACAAGGCCCGGGAACGTATTCACCGCAGCGTGCTGATCTGCGGTTACTAGCGATTCCGACTTCACGCAGTCGAGTTGCAGACTGCGATCCGAACTGAGCGCAAGTTTTCGGGATTTGCTCACCATCGCTGGCTGGCTACCCGCTGTCTTACGCATTGTAACACGTGTGTAGCCCAGGACATAAGGGGCATGCTGACTTGACGTCATCCCCACCTTCCTCCGGTTTATCACCGGCAGTCTGGCTAGACCGAACTTACAGAGCATGCTCTGCAAGGTAACTAACCACGAGGGTTGCGCTCGTTGCGGGACTTAACCCAACATCTCACGACACGAGCTGACGACAGCCATGCACCACCTGTCTTGAAGTTCCTGCTTGCGCAGGCACCCCCCTGTTTCCAGGAGGTTCCTCAGATGTCAAGTCCTGGTAAGGTTCTTCGCGTTGCATCGAATTAAACCACATGTTCCACCGCTTGTGCGGGCCCCCGTCAATTCCTTTGAGTTTCACACTTGCGTGCGTACTCCCCAGGCGGGATACTTAACGCGTTAACTTCGGCACGGAAGGGGTCGATACCCCCCACACCTAGTATCCATCGTTTACGGCCAGGACTACTGGGGTATCTAATCCCATTCGCTCCCCTGGCTTTCGTTCCTCAGCGTCAGTACTAGCCCAGCAAGGCGCTTTCGCCACTGGTGTTCCTCCCAATATCTACGCATTTCACCGCTACACTGGGAATTCCCCTTGCCTCTGCTAGACTCTAGCTTGCCAGTTTCCAGCGCCGAACCGTAGTTAAGCTACGGGCTTTAACACCGGACTTGGCAGGCCACCTACGAACTCTTTACGCCCAATGATTCCGGACAACGCTTGCATCCTCCGTCTTACCGCGGCTGCTGGCACGGAGTTAGCCGATGCTTCCTCTGAGGGTACCGTCAAAATTCTTCCCCTCTGACAGCATTTTACACCCGTAAAGGGCTTCATCATGCACGCGGTGTTGCTGCGTCAGGCTTTCGCCCATTGCGCAAAATTCCCTACTGCTGCCTCCCGTAGGAGTATGGGCCGTGTCTCAGTCCCATTGTGGCTGATCATCCTCTCAGACCAGCTACTGATCGTCGCCTAGGTAGGCTCTTACCCCACCTACAAGCTAATCAGACGCAGGCTCATCCCCCGGCGCCGGAACTTTCATCATAAGTATTTCAACTTATGAGGTATGGGGTATTAGCGCCAGTTTCCCGTCGTTATCCCCCTCCGAGGGGCAGATTACCTACGTGTTACTCACCCGTCCGCCACTGATGTACCCCCGAAAGGGCCTCATCGTTCGACTTGCATGTATTAAGCACACCGCTAGCGTTCGTCCTGAGCCAGGATCAAACTCTCCATGGTCGTTAAATCTTTTATTCTTATACTGCTAAAAGCAGTTTGAACATCAGAAATTATTGACTCACAAGAGCCTTATCCTGGAGTATTTTTGTGAATTAACAGGTTATGTGTAATTCCTGCACTATTCAGTTTTCAAGGTTCAGTAATTAAATAGTTTGCTCTTTCGAGCCTTTTTGAGTATCAAAAATACTAGCCTAGTTAAAACTTAATGTCAAGAGTCTAACTTTGTAATGCTAAAGCATTTTTCATGGTCTGCGAAATTTAAATTAATACAAAAAACACATTTTACCAAGTCTAATTTATGAGTTTTTTTAATATTTGGGTTAAAAAAGCTCTATCACGATGTTTTCAGGCCTATACATTCCTTTACATTTTGTTCTGTTGAACTGAGCGGTTATTTAACGTGTAATACTTGCTGAAAAATTTGTTTTTACCTAACTTTTTCTTCCTTTTTGAATTTTAGCATCAAAAAATAAATTTTTGTATTCGAATAAATCGAAAAAGAGTGAGAAGTTAATCTTTTAAACCCTTAAAGTTTTGTTATATTTTCAAAAACAAGACCATCTATTAAAATAGTCTACAATATGTATATTACACTATTTTGATAGAATTTTCTTCCATCCTTTGAGGGATATTTTGATCTGCCGGATAAAACCTTACTATCAAGGATTTTTAAGATGCCCCTCTTATTAGTAATTATTATCAATAACAACTCCAATCCTAACCTATAAAGGATTTCAATAATATAAGCCCTTTATAAAGTTACTATTTTCAATATTTCGGAAAAACTTATATTTACAATCCTTCACATTCAACATCTTTCCATGTTTTTGCAACTCATTTTTATTTAACTCTTTAGAAAATAGTTTTTTAAATTTTGTAAACATTAACCTCCCAGAATAATACCAATCTTTATTGAGAACTTTTAATGCCTAAAATATCATTTCACCATTTAATACCACAAAAAGAAGCATAAACGCCGATTATAGAGTCATTAGAGGTTAAAAAGCATCCATGGATAACATTATTAAGTTTGCTCCGGGATCAGGGGTGTCAAAATTCAACCATATTCAACATAAAAACTCATCAACACAAAAACCACAAAACAGAAAAAAACCGGATCAGGTTGTCGATTTAAGCAGATTAAAATCAGGGTTTATAAGTTTTAAAGGGGCTACCAGCTCAGAAATTCTTGACAGTTTAAAAAGAGAAGATCCTGAAATAAGGCTATATACCGACCAATTAGCCAGCATAGAGCAGGGAAAGTTACTTAAAGATACACTAAAAGCCATTGAAGGTATAGACAGAACCGCCTGCAAAGATCTTTTTAAGACTCTATCTGGCATAAATGCCACAGATAGAGAAAGCGTTATGCTCTTAGCAGGCATTGCAAAAAACCTCAAAAGCGGTGCAAAGCTAGAATATGGAGCCAATATTCAAGATGCATGGCTGGAAAGGATTGTTAAACATCCTCATTTTTCTGAAATAGACAAGAATAACACCATTATACGAAGCTGCAAAAGCACCAACATGGGGCACGTAATCAAAAACGAAAACCTGTTTATCAATGCCACAGAGCTCGGCAATATACCCGGATCTGAAAACTACGGGCACAAAGATATGGGAGAATCAAAAGCTTACGGACTCTACACTAACGATACTGCTTTTCTGAGCAACTATACTCTGAACATTCTGGATAATAGTAGCCCTCTAAACTTAAAACTAAAGAATTGCACAATCAGTGAGGGCAAATCAGACTATAAAATAAAAGGCCCCGGAGTTGAAGTAGATAGAAAGCAGGTTATTAACAGCACTTTCTACGATAGAATAAAGATTAAAAATAACGACAGCAAGCCAAAAACAGTCAAAATTGACCTTGAAAGCCAGATCAGAGATATTATACACGTAAGATCAATGGAACCACCGGCAGGCCCCTTTGAAATCAAAGAATTACCGGATAACAAAGGCTTTATACTGAATACTTCCTTCGGCACGGACAGAAACCTCGGCGTCAAAGTCGAAATACTGGCTGACGGAAAACCCGTTAAAACTGATATAAACTCAAAAACAGAAAACGCCATTACTGCAAGAATACCTGTGGCAGGAGGTCAAGAAAAAAGTATTGATGTAAAAGTCACACCAGTTTTAAATGAAAAACCTTTTGTCAATGGAAAAGAAGTCAGCAAAGTACCTGAAACTATTCAGGAAGCCGAAAAAAACCTGACCAAAAAAGATAATAGTGCCACAACAAAAGTAGAAATATCTGGCCACAAGCGCCTCCAAAAAGCAGATGCCATCTTAGAAAGAGCCGTCGATGATCTAAAACTCATGACTAATGTACTCAACGTAGATGGAAAAGATTATCGCTACATCGTTGCCGGAGTGCCCCGGTATGCCTGTCTTTTTGGACGTGATAGCATTATTACAGCTCTGGAACTGCTGCCTGTCAATCAGGAACTCGCAAAAGACACAGCTCTATTGCTCGCAAAGTTTCAGGGCAAATCACTGGAAGCTAAAATCAATGAAGAAAAAGCTAAAAACCCCGGCGCAGACATCGAAAAAATCAAAGAACGCTACATAGAACAGGAAGAAGCTGAAGGTAAAATACTTCATGAACTAAGGGTAGGAGAACTTGCCCGGGAAGAAAAGATACCCAGTACACCTTACTATGGAACTGTCGATGCTACACCTCTCTGGCTGACACTTGTATCTAACTATCACAAATGGAGCGGCGATGATACTACCGTTAAACAACTGCTGCCACAGATAGAAAAAGCCCTGAACTGGATCGACAACAACTCACCTGATGGTTTCCTGCGCTTTGTAGGCACCCACGGGAAGAAAAACGCCATAGCCAACCAGGGCTGGAAAGATTCTGAAGACAGTATCAAGCATCTGCTTGACAAAAAAGGAAAAATCAGCAACCCTGACTACCCTATCGCACTTGCTGAAGTACAGGCCTACGTCTACGAAGCCAAAAAGAACGTAGCTGAGGTCTATAAAAAACTGGGAATGCCTGAAAAAGCCCAACAACTCGCAAAAGAAGCCGACAAACTCAAACAACACTTCAACGAAAAATACTGGGTTGAAGACGAAAACTTCATTGCAATCTCTCTTGACGCAAGTGGTAACGCTATACCTTCAGTAACAACTAACGGCGGACAGTGCCTACGTACCGGCATAGTAGATGAAGATAAAGCAAAACTAATGGAAAAACGTATCATGTCTGACGACATGAACAGCGGCTGGGGCATCAGAACACTGAATAAAAACTCTGTGGCTTTTGACGAAATGAGTTATCACAATGGCTCAGTATGGCCACACGACACAGCACTTGTTGCAAAAGGTCTTTCAAGAGAAAATATGGCTGAAATAGCAACCAATCTTTATGAAGCTGCCGGGACATTCCCTTATAATCGCATACCTGAACTATATGCAGGCTTTCAGCGCAAACCGGAAGATACAGAAGTTCAAACATATCCTGAGTCTTGCTCGCCTCAAGCATGGTCTTCTGCTGCTCTGGTAGATCTGATGGTATCAAGTCTCGGTGTCAAACCAGACGCACAGAATAATACTCTGATACTTGAAAACCCTGTATTACCGGAAGACCTTAATAAGATTAAAATTGACAACCTCCATATAAACAACAAACCCATCAATCTTGTTGTCAGCAAAACACCTGATGGCAACCTTGCAGTAAAAGCAACCTCTCTGGAAGGTGAACCTCTAAAAATACAGAAAAATAATCAAAACTACATAATTTATAGTAATTAGAAATTAGACTACAAAAACATGTGTATACATATATATGGTGTTTTTATTTGTGTAGTACTTTAAACGCTCTAATAGCAATATTATTAGCCAGTTTGTTTCACAATGTAAACCACTAAAATTTTAATTGTTAACTAATATTAATCAGCGTTTCAGGCTTTCAATTCATGAAATGAATTTGTTCTACAATCTTTTATTTGTTCGTTATCAGCAAAAGAGAGATAGAACAAAGTTTTTCATGATTCAGGTGTATTTTTTCTAATTGGCGGGCTCTTAAACATGAGATTTTGAGAACAAGCTATAATAATTAAACTTAATCGCAACACATTGTTCTATAAAGGTTTTGCAGCTTTCACATCGTTGGATGCGGTTTCTATAAGGTCTTTTTGGTTTTATAGTAGTATATTTGTCTGTTTAATGGAGGTTATGGATGTCTGATCACAAGAGTAGTATTTCTTTTAGCCGGTTAATTGACCTGACCTATCTGAATGTAGCTTTAATTACTAATAACCCCAGCTTATATATGATCTGCAAGAAAGACAATTCAGGTAATAACGAAGTTATTTTTGCAGGTGTAGCTTCTAATCTAAAACAAGAGCTTGCCAAACATCTTGAAAAAGCCTCTAGCTGTGACCTTTTATCTTTTTGTTTTAGCCCGACCAGTGCTCAAAATGTCCTCAAGCATTCAAAAACTCCTCTTTATAATAGAGTTGCATAATAAAATAGTTTTCGTTTTCTTATTTAACATCATACACACATAAAGCAAACAAACAACTTCAAAAAGCAGAATTTAAAATTTTTTAAGGGTTTATTATAACCCTTTATTTTTTGCAATACACTAAAATTGCTTTAACTATACTTAAATTAATTAAAGGTTCCTAAGATTTATGAAAGTTGCAAAGTATGAATTTTCATTAGTATAATATTCATAACATTTCATGAGTAGCTTCAAAATTGACAAAGGGGAAGCAATTGGAAAATACCAAAAAATCTCCTGCAATAATTCAGGTAGAAACCTCAAAACTGGACTTCTTCGACGGATATAAACTGCAAAAAGAAGCCGAACTCTATTTTAAAGAAGAAATATATCATATAATAATCGATTTAACAAACGTTAACTATATATCCAGCCGTGGATTAGGCATTCTTGTTGATATACATAAAAAATGCCAGAAAAACGGCAAGCTTGTCTTATGTGGACTGTCTGACGATGTCATGAGCGTATTCAAATTAACAGTACTCAACAATTTTTTTGTTATCGTAGGATCAAAAGAAGAAGCTCTAAAGCTTATGTAAATATTAAAAACTTAAAACACAAAAGGGGCAGAATATTTCTGCCTCTTCTAGCTGGTTTATGATAATAATGAAACAAACACTGTATAAGGGTACTAAAAAACAACCTTAACCCTCTACATTATATGATAACAAAGGATTAAGTGACCTTTTAAGAACCCGTTAATTATACTTCAGGGATCAAAAAGCTATACATCAGCAGTAGCAGACTCTTCAGACTTTGAATCTTCTAAAGAATCATCATCTGAAACTCTTTCAGACCTGGAAGTATCAGAATCACCTGATTGGCCAGAATAACTTGAATGCCCGACAGGGCGGGGCGGTCTATTTGCCCTCTGCTTGAGCTTTGATATTAAGCCATAAAGCATTTTTCTTAACTCAATAACCCTATCCTCAAAAGGAGTATACTCTTCTTGAGTTATAAAACCAAGTTCTTTAGCCAAAATTAACTGACAATCAATTTGCGAAATATCACCGAGTGCACAGTATAAAAACTGACGATACTCCTTGGAAATTTGCCTTGAGTTGCCCTCTGCAATATTAGAAGCAATAGAAATAGACGTTTTAGCCATCAAATCTACCAGCTTCTCATTTTGAATTTGTGGAAATAATAAATAAACGTTTTTTGCAAGATCTACAGATTTTTGCCAGACAAAAAGGTCTTTGTAGTTAATCACTCTAGACATGTTCAGTCAGCTCCTAGAAACATACACGTTACTAATTAGTTTTTAACATTAAAACATAAATTCGATTGTTTTGTAACTATGTGTCTTGAATAAATATTTCTGACACCGGTGAAAAAATATAATGATAGTTTTTATTTTGAGTCTACAATGAACTTTGTAATATTTGATTATAAATTAAATATGAACCTTAGATGATAATTATTCAGGCAATTATGTAAAAGTATTAAGTAAATGAAAAAAATTATCATCAATCTGCTTACAAAGCCCGAAGTAAAATATAACCTATAAAAGGCTTAAGAGAAGAATAAAAGCACATAATACAGCTATGACATAAAACAAGCTGCTGAAAAGCTAATCAAGAATTCAGCATTAAAACACAATTTTATAAAAATTTCCTCAAACACAGCACAGTTTTTGAGTTATATTATTAGAAGATAAAGTTGAACACAACTTATTATGAAAACACAATATATATGGCAAACAAATTTTATGGGAGCTTTATATGGCAGAATATAGATATTTAGGCAAGCCTGTTCCACGGGTAGACGGTAGAGAGAAAGTCACCGGA
>Ga0334899_1000307_pt1 | contig 66032 bp, 64 predicted proteins | sample GraSluR3_MG_FD_207219 | JGI IMG/M metagenome (GOLD analysis project Ga0334899, IMG submission 207219) | Sludge microbial communities from methane-producing bioreactor in Wageningen University, Netherlands - Granular Sludge_8_08-R3 | ecosystem: Engineered > Bioreactor > Anaerobic > Unclassified ...
CAAGTTAGTGGCAGAGGCTGCTATTCCAAAAGTCTTAGATTTGTATGCAAAACATCAAATCAAGACTACTTTTTTTATAACCGGTTATTTTGCAGAAAAATTTCCGGAAGCCGTAAAACAAATTTTTGATAAAGGGCATGAAATCGGTTGTCATGGCTATTCCCATAAACACACGGATGGTTTTGATATTCTTAATTTTGAACAGCAAAAAGAACATCTTGCTAAGGCAAAGAAAATCCTGGAAGATATTATTGGAGATGAAGTAATTTCTTTTCGTTCGCCTGCACTCAGAACAAATGAATTTACTGTGAGAGCTTTAGAGGAAACAGGTTTTAAAATAGATAGTTCGATTTCATCCCAGAGATTTGATTTCTTTTTTTCTTTAGGGTCAAAAGAGAAATTAGCTTGGCTAAAAGCACCTCGAAAACCATATTTTTCTTCAAATGATTCATTATCGAAAAAAGGTGATAGCAATATTTTTGAGATTCCAATTTCTGCTTTTGTTATTCCTTATATTGGCACAATTATGCGAATATCACCTACTATAACTAGAATATTGAGAAATTATCTATGTAAAGAATCTATAAACAAAGGCAATCCAATAAATTTTCTTATTCATCCTATTGAACTTATCGAAGAAGAACGGAATAATCAAACAATCCAGAGACGATCTGCTAATCCTATTTCCTACTTACTAAAAGATAAGATCAGGCATTCTCTCAAAACTAAGAATTTAGGTGAAAATGGATTAAAACTCTTGGAAGAGCAAATCAGATATTTTAAAGATAAAGGTTTTGAATTTATCACGTGCAAAGATTGTTACTTACAATACAATAATATAACCTAGTTAAACAGTATGGACTTTTCATTCAGCACATATCATAAGCTTCTAATATCTCTTCAATCGCAAGGATATTCCTTTCAAACTATCATAGATTCTTTTCACCAACCACTTCAGAAAGTTATTATATTACGCCATGATGTGGAGAAAAGGTACAATCATGCTTTCAGGTTTGCAGAAATAGAACATAGCTTGGGTATATCGGGAACATATTATTTCAGGCTTTATTCCAATCATGAAAATGGAACTATCATAAAAAAAATAGCCAAATCAGGTCACGAAATCGGCTATCATTATGATGATTTAACTTATTATAAGGGAGATCATGATAAAGCTATTAAACGTTTCAGTAAGAATCTGGAATATTTACGCAAAATAGCGTCCGTAAACACCATCTGCATGGAAGGTGCCCCACTGTCCAAATATGATAACCGTAATCTTTGGGGAAAATACAATTACCGTGACTATGGCATCATTGGCGAACCTTATTTCGATATAGATTTCCGTGAAATAGCCTACTACACGGATACCGGTCGCCGCTGGGATGGGGAAGATGTTAGCGTGAGAGATAAAGTGAATAGAGAAAATAAACAAAATGACGAAGATCTGGATCAGGTAACAGAAAACAAATTTCCTAAATTCAGAACAACGTATGATATGATAAGAGCAATCGAAAGAGGACAATTCCCGGATAAGGCAATGCTCACCATTCATCCGCAAAGATGGCACGATCGTCCGCTACCATGGATAAAGGAACTCATCTGGCAGAATGTGAAGAATCAAGTGAAAAGATTGATATTGAAAGCAAGGGGATAAAAGTCAAAAGGAAAAAGTAAAACAGTCAAACCGCTAAGACACTAAGTCGCTAAGAAAAATGCTTAACCGCCAAGACGCTACGACGCTATGAAAATAAAAGAAAAAACATATCACTTCGCGCCTTCGTGCCTTTGCGGTAAATAAAAAATGAAACAAGAACAATATGAATTTTTAGCAGGTGAGATTTTAAGTTCCTCACTGGAAGTGCATAAAGCGATGGGACCCGGTTTGTTAGAATCAGTTTATGAACACTGCTTATGGAAAGAACTAAGATTAAGAAATGTAAAATCTGAACGTCAGGTTCCTGTTCCATTGTATTATAAAGGATATGAATTGGGTAAAGATTACAGAATTGATATCTTAGTAGAAGGAGAAATTATTATTGAGATAAAAGCGGTAGATAACCTATTGCCTTTACATGAAGCTCAAATTATATCATATTTAAAACTAGCAGAGAAGAAAATGGGATTTCTGATAAATTTCAACTCACCTATTCTCAAACGTGGCTTCAAGAGATTTGTGAATAATTATTACTTTTGAAACAAGCAACCGCTAAGACGCCGGGAAAAGAAGTAAAAAGTCAAAAGGAAAAAGTGAAACCGCTAAGACGCTAAGTCGCTAAGAAAATATAAGTCAAAATAATCCTCTCGTCTTCGCGCCCTTGCGGTAAAAAGAATCAACCGCTAAGACTCCATAACGCTAGAAAAACATAAAAGAATGAACCGCTAAGACGGTAAGTCGCTAAGGAAAAGAAATAAAATTAAGATTTCGTAGATTTAAATTAAATTGTCATCCCCGAAGGGGGATAGATAAGTTAGTTTACCCGGTGAAATCACTTTATAAATTTCCTCATGCTTTTTTCACTGGGCCTGCGGTGAAACCGTAGGTAGTCAATGCAATCACAAAATTTTCCCTGAAAGGGATAAATAACTATCTTTCTCAAAACTATATATCGCCTTCAGCGAAAAAAATGGTGTACGCACTCTAATCATAGGGTTTTGCAAGCTTAACCCTATGCTAACATATTTATCTGCTTCGCAGAATCTACAACATTCGATCAATTTCCCGTTTCGGTCATTTGGTAATTGTAATTTGGAATTTATTTGTTATTTGGTGCTTGCCTGCCCCGCCTGCCATGTGGAACCTGTCTGTTCCACTGTGGTGAAATTTCGTAAGAAATATTTCACTGGGGGAATTTGGAATTTTTCTATTCTTTACCTCTTGAAAAAAACTCGGTTCCCTTCGGTGCCTTCGGTGGTAAAAAAAATATGTGTCAATCTGTGAAAATCTGTGGTTAAGAACAAATTCGTGAAAATTCGTGTTATTCGTGGATAAAAACAATCCTATCCACCTAACCTCTCATCTTCCCACCTCCTTTCCGTCTTCGCGGTAAACAAAATCCGCTTCACATTCTCTGTTATTTGTCAATATCAATCTAACAACTATATGCTAAATATAATTAATAACACACATAAGAAGGAGGCTAGTTGAAACGCACGGTTTCCGGTATCATAGTCCTTGGCGGTCATGTTCAGGCACTCGGTATTATTCGCATATTGGGCAGGTTAGGTTACCGGATAGTAGTAATCGACAATACCAATATCAATATCAGCAGGCATTCCAAATATTGCCACCGGCATTATGTTATCAAAGATGCCAAGCTTCTCTCTTTCCTGCTTGCTAAACGGGGAAAATACATAAATTGGGCAATATTACCCACCGGTGACTATCATGTTAAGATTCTCTCAAAGTATAAAGATAGTTTGGAGCAATCCTATTTTGTTTGTCAGGATAGCTGGGATAAAGTTGAGAAGTTTTATAATAAGAAATTTACTTACACTCTGGCATCACAGTTGGATATACCGATCCCCAAAACCTATACTGTTAGCGATATATCCCAACTAGAGAAACACACGGAGTTTCCCTGTATCATCAAACCGTCTATCAGGCATACATTTTATCATCAAGTAAAAAAGAAAGTTTTCATCTGTAACAACCAGAATGAGCTAAGACATAAATACCGTAGAACTTGTAATATTATCCCGGCAGATGAAATTTTGATCCAATCCATCATAGTAGGTGATAACTCTAATCAGTATTCAGTTTGCGGCTTTTATATCGAAGGGAAGCCAATAGCTCAGCTCACTGCCTGTCGCTATCGGCAGCATCCCATCAATTTTGGCTATGCTACCACTTATGCAGAGACTACCGAAAAACCTCAGCTCGAAGAATATGCCGGGCGGATTATTAGAGCTGTTAAATATACAGGCATCTGCGAGATAGAATTCAAATATGACAGTAGAGACAAACAGTATAAACTGCTGGAAGTCAATCCTCGAACCTGGAAGTGGCATGTTATCTCTCAGTTGGCTAATATCCCTTTCTTGGAACTTTATCTTAAATATCTGAACAAAGAGGATGTAAAGCCGCTACAAAGCATTTCTTGTGCTTCCTACCGGCACCTGCTCACCGATTTGCCGATGCAGTTTATGAGTTTGCTAAAAGGATACAAACACTGGAACAGGCGAAATAAACCGCTAGCTGCGGCAGTATGGGCGAAGGATGATCCTCTGCCGGCGCTATTCCAATTTCTCTATTTGGGATATTTTATCATAAGCAGATAAGCTATTATGATAGTATTAATCGCAATTCTCAGCAGTACTCTGCTTTACCTTTTTCTTCACTATAAGACACTAATCTCTCTCAAATTTCTTTATCTGGATAATCTAGCAGTGATAATTTGTGCCTCTATCCTGTCATGGTCGGTATCATCTCTATTCTCGCTCCGGATTTGGAGCTATATCCTTACGCCGATATTCGTAGCTATCTTAATGTTCTCCATGATAATGATCCGCTTTTGGCGAACTCCTGTCCGTAAGATTCAAGCTAATTCCGATGAGATAGTATCACCAGCGGATGGAAGGGTAATATCAGTTCAGCATTTTAATGCCGGAGAAATTCCTGAAACTGCGAAAAACCGGATCAAATCTCGTTTGGAAGAATTCTCAGGTTCAGAATTGCTGGCAAATCCCTTCCGGATGATCAGTATTAACATGACCCTGCTGGATGTTCACAAAAATTGTGCGCCTCTCAGCGGTGAAATCATACTTAATAAACATACAAGCGGTAAGTTTCTTTCTTTGAAAAATGAGCGATCACTTTCCGAAAATGAACGTAACAGCTATATCATCCAATCAAAAGATCCGAACATCATCATAGGTATAGTACAAATCGCTTCCCGTCTGGTCAGGCGGATAGATTCTTATGTAAAAAGTGGCGAACAGGTAAACCAAGGCGATTGGCTGGGAATGATCCGCTTCGGCAGTCAGGTGGATGTCATCTTACCATCCACATGTCAGGTGTTAGTATCAGAAGGCATGCAAGTTTATGCAGCCAAGACGGTTATTGCGGAAGTGGTGAGAGAAGAGATTTGAGAAGTGCAAGGAGAAGGCATTTGTTCGCTTCGCTCACGGTATTATATTGAATGAGAAGCAGGGAGATGGTATTTGTTCGCTGTCGCTCACGGAATTGCATTGAAAGAGTAGCGGGGAGATGGTATTTGTTCGCTTCGCTCACGGTATTATATTGAAGGAGAAGCAAGGAGAAGGCATTTGTTCGCTATCGCTCACGGAATTGCATTGAAAGAGTAGCGGGGAGATGGTATTTGTTCGCTTCGCTCACGGTATTATATTGAGAGAGTAGCGAGAAGAATAGTGACGAGTGACAAGTAACGAGTGACGAGGTGGAAGAGAAGCAGGGGAGAGGGTATTTGTTCGCTGCGCTCACGGTATTATATAGCATGAGAAGCAAGGAGAAGGTATTCGTAGGAATTTGTTCGCTAGCGCTCACTGAATTATGTTGCATGAGAAGCGAGAAGAAGTTATTCTTTGTTATATGATTAAGAGATTAGATGATTTTGAAGTATATAAAATGTCCATGGAATTAAGTGATGAGATATGGGATCTCGTCGTTAAATGGAATTACTTTAATAAAGATACAATCGGGAAGCAGCTTGTCAGATCTGCAGATTCAATTTCAGCGAACTTATCAGAAGGATTTGGCAGATATCATTATCGAGAAACAAAAAATTTTAGTTATTATTCACGTGGATCACTATTTGAGACAAAGACTTGGTTAACAAAAGCTTTCAATCGGTCTCTAATCAAGGAAGATAAATATAATGAGTTTCTAGCCCGACTTGATGTTATCTGCATCAAAATTAATAACTACATCAAAACTCTTAATACCCATTAATACCTATAAATACCGCGAACGAAGTGAGCAATCACCACGAGCGTTAGCGAGTAAATTCCGCAGCTTTGCTGCAAATTCCACGAGCGTCAGCGAGTAAATACCACGAACGAAAGCGAGTAGAAGAAATATGCATTTCATCGACCTAAAACGCCAACAAGACCTAATCCGCAAAGATCTGGATAAACGGATCGCAACTGTGCTGGAGCATGGTAAATATATCATGGGTCCGGAGATAGCCGAACTGGAAAACAGCTTAGCGGATTATGTAAAAAAACGCTATGCAATCGCGGTATCCAGCGGCACGGATGCGCTGCTCATCGCCTTACTCGCCTTGGGTATCAAACCCGGCGATCGGGTGATAACCTCTCCATTCACATTCTTCGCCACGGCAGAGGTGATCACTATCTTAGGCGCAATCCCGGTCTTTGCCGACATCGACGAGCGCACTTACAACATAGATCCGCAAGCTATCAGGCATGTTCTGGAGCATGACGGGCAAGATGTCAAAGGGATAATCCCGGTAGATATTTTCGGTCAACCGGCGGATTATGACGAGATTCTCACTATTGCAGAGCAATACGAGCTCTTTGTACTGGAAGATGCGGCTCAGAGTTTCGGTGCCAGTTACAAAGGTAAGCCGGCTTGCTCGTTCGGAGATGTGGCGACTACCAGTTTCTTCCCGGCGAAACCATTGGGCTGCTACGGTGATGGCGGTATGCTATTCACCGCTAGAGAAGACCTGTATGAGATCATCAAGTCACTGCGTATCCATGGTAAAGGTAACGATAAATACGATAATGTCCGTATCGGAGTTAATGGTAGGATGGATACACTCCAAGCTGCTATTTTGCTAAGCAAATTTTCTATCTTTCCGCATGAGATCGAACTGCGCCAGCAGGTAGCTCAGAGTTATGCCGCTTTGTTGGATGAACATGTAATAATTCCACATGTGAAGAAAGGTAACCAATCCGCTTGGGCACAGTATTCCGTCTGTCATCCCCAAAGATACAATCTGATAGCCAAATTGAAGCAAGCGGGTATCCCTACCGCTATCTACTATCCGCAACCTTTACATATCCAAACTGCATTTAGATATCTGAACTATAAACCTGGAGATTTCCCCATAGCCGAACGAGTCAGCCGTCAGATCTTCAGCCTACCCATGCACCCCTATCTAACCCCGGAAGAGCAGGAGGTAATTGCGGGAGTGGTGAAAGAAATGCAGGGAGATAAAGTAACGAGTGACGAGTAACGAGTGACGAGGTGAAAGAGAAGCAGGGAGCGTAGGACAAGATATCATCTTGTCTTCGGAAAAACAGAAAGAAATGAATTGAGGCATTTGTTCGCTGCGCTCACGGAATTGTATTGTAAGAGAAGCAAGGAGAATAGTGACGAGTGACAAGTAACGAGTGACGAGGAGGTTAAAATGAAATCTCATAAAGATTTAGAAGTATGGAAAAGGAGTGTTGCTTTTGTTACTGAAATATACAAAATAACCAAAACTTATCCGAGTGATGAGAAATATGGTATTGTAAATCAAATGAGAAGGTCAGCGGTTTCTATTCCGTCGAATATCTCCGAAGGAGCAGCAAGAAATCATCCAAAGGAATACATGCATTTTTTATATGTATCATTAGGGAGTCTGGCTGAATTGGAAACACAGTTAATTATATCCAATAATTTGAATTATATCAATCACAATAATTTTGAAATACTAAACAAAGAAATAATGGAAATAAAAAACATGTTGTTAGGACTAATCAGATACCTCTCCAAATGACTTGTCACTAGTTACTCGTTACTCGTCACTTACTCAAAATCTATCTCAAAAACTTAATTCAATCGGCATCAAAATTAATAACTACATCAAAACCCTCAAAAACACTTAATGCCCATAAATACCTATAAATGCCGCGAGCGTCAGCGAGCAAATACCGCGAGCAACGCGAGCAAATTCCACGAGCGACAGCGAGTAAATTCCGCAGCTTTGCTGCAAATTCCGCGAGCAACGCGAGTAAATTCCGCAGCTTTGCTGCAAATTCCGCGAACAAAGTGAGTAAAATATTTATGAAAAAAACACTAATAACCTTCCTCCTCGACACCGCCATACTTATCATATCTTTCCTCTTGGTAAGTATGATGCGCTATGGTACGCTTGCATTTCTCGTACCTTTCCAAGCTCATATCATCGTATTTCTGCTTATCTGGATATTAACTTCGCTGGTGCTGAATAAGTACAGCAAGTTACTCAGAATGAAGAGTCTGAAGCAGATAGAATTACTAGTCAGACATAGCATCACCATGCTTATCATTGCGGTATTGATACTTTATTTCTTCCGTCTCTACATTCCACGCTTGTTTCTTCTTAGTATATTTCTGATTGTATTTGTATTGGAAGCTATCATTTGCAGCATCCATAACTACTTCAAAGATCTATCCGGCGATGCCGATCTGAGCGAATCTATCTTCACCAAACCGAAATCGATCGAAGCATATCAGGATGATGAAGAAGATCAGATTCCTGCTGTCGAGGAAGAGGAAGAGCTGGAACTTTCGCTGCATAATTCTCTCAAAGAAACTTATTTGACTAACTTACCGCAAGTATTCGAATTTATCCAAAAATATCTGCCCTCCCGGAAAATACATACGGACGATTCTCTGATTCTGAAAACACGCACACTCTACAATATCGAGCATGAACCTTCCGGGCAATATAAGGTATTTCTCAATCTGCACAGGATGAACGATTTTCGCCGGGTCAACCGTTTTCTGATAGAATCTAATGACAAACTGCAAACCGGCGGGTACTATATCGGCTGCGCACAGACTATCGAGCAGCGGCGGAAGGCGATTCGGGACAAATTCCCAGTCTTTATACCCTGTGTGATCTGTTTCTTTGATTTTATCGTTAATCGGATATTTCCCAAATTACCCTTCTTCAAAACAGTGTACTTCTTCCTCACTAATGGGAGTAATCGGGCTATATCCAAAACTGAGATCCTCGGGCGTCTGGTTTTTTGCGGATTTCAGATTGTTGCCTATGAGCAGATAGATAATCAGCTCTATTTCATCGTCCGGAAAGTGAAGCCGGCGCTGAAAGATAAAACTCCTTCTTATGGACCCCTTATCAAAATGCCACGTGTCGGAAAAGGTGGTGAGATCATCTATGTTTACAAACTTAGAACCATGCATCCATATTCGGAATATCTACAAAATTATATCTATCGTACTCATAAACTTAATAAGGAAGGTAAGATCGAGAACGATTTCCGCAAGACGAAGTGGGGTATTGTGATGCGTAAATTGTGGTTAGACGAGTTACCGCAACTTATCAATCTATTCCGTGGTGATTTGAAATTATTCGGTGTCAGAGCAATTAGTTATCAGTATTTTTCACTTTATCCTCCGGATGTACAGGAGCTTAGGATGAAGAACTCCCCCGGACTGGTGCCACCTTTTTATGCCGATATGCCCAACGGTTTGGATGAAGTAATCGAATCGGAGCGCCGTTATCTGAAAAGCTCGATGCGACATCCTTTTCTCACCGATTGCCGCTATTTCTTCAAAGCGTTTTACAACATCGTCTTCCGCGGCGCGAGGAGTGGATGAATTTCTTCTTGGGGGCACATGCGAGGAGAGAAGAGCGAGGAGAAATTTGAGAGAAGGAAGTTTGGAAGATAGGTGGTTTGGAGGATTGGTATGGAGAGCAAGCATCTAATCAAGCATTATAGGGAATTAGAAGTTTATCAATATGCGTTTTCTGCAGCCATGAATATATTTAGGATTACAAAGAATTTTCCATCCGAAGAAAAGTATTCTTTAATAGATCAAATAAGAAGATCATCAAGATCTGTTTGTTCGAACTTATCAGAAGCTTGGAGAAAAAGAAAATACAAAGCTGTTTTTGTAAACAAACTCACAGATTCAATGCAGGAGGCTTCTGAAACGCAAACTTGGTTAGAATTTTCGTTAGCATGTGAATATATATCAGATGATACATTTAAACAATTAGATATGACTTATGATAAGATTATAAAAATGCTCAATTCTATGGAAATGAATGCTAATAAGTTTTGCTTCAAATAAACCAAACCACCCATCCACCTATCCACCTATCCTCCCATCTACCTATCCCCCTATCCACCTCTCATAATCCCGTCTCCCGTCTTCCGTATTCCGTATCACCTATCCGGTTGCTCTGCGGGGAGAGGGTATTTGTTCGCTTCGCTCACGGAATTGTATTGTAAGAGAAGCAAGGAGAATAGTTACGAGTGACAAGTAACGAGTGACAAGGTGGAAGAGAAGCAGGGAGCGTAGGACAAGATATCATCTTGTCTTCGGAAAAACAGAAAGAAATGAACTGAGGTATTTGTTCGCTTCGCTCACGGAATTGCATTGAAAGAGAAGCAGGGAGAGGCGATTCTTCCCGTCATTTCGACCGGAGAGGGCGAAGCCCTCGTAGTGGAGAAATCTCATTAACAACGCATTACAATAGTAAGATGGACGAAAAACAATACTATGTCTATATCCTGATGAACAAACATAATACTGTTCTGTATATTGGAATAACAAATAACTTGTTAAGAAGAATAATGGAACACAAAAATCACAAAATAAGAGGTTTTTCCGATCATTATAATACAACTAAATTAGTATACTATGAAGTTGCCCCTTCAGCCTATTCAGCAATACTGAGAGAAAAGCAGATTAAAAAGTGGTCAAGAAAAAAGAAAGATGCAATAATAGATTCTTTCAATCCTGAACGAAAAGATTTGTTCCCTGAATTATATAGATGTACTTGAGATCTCTCGACTCCACCCCGCTTGCCGTGTGGAACCTGTCTGTTCCATCGTGGTGTAATAGCAGCTTCGCTGCTCGGCTTCGCCGATTCCACCGGGTTCCGCTCGAGATGACAAAAACTGGTCATTTCGACCGAAGAGGGCGTAGCCCTCGAAGTGGAGAAATCTCATTAACAACGCATTACAATAGTAAGATGGACGAAAAACAATACTATGCCTATATCCTATATCTCTGTATTCCGTCTTTGTTCTCCCTTTTAGCATTTAGCTTTATTAGCTTTTAGCTTCCCCCGAAATTCCTATTAATTCCGGTGAAGCCAAATTCCTATAAATACCGCGAACGAAGTGAGCAAATTCCACGAGCGTCAGCGAGTAAATACCGCAGCTTCGCAGCTCGGCTTCGCCAATTCCACCGGGTTCCGCTCGAGATGACAGTCTATCCGTCATTTAACTCGTCCCTTGTCACTTGTCACTCGCTTTGTCCTCCGTAGCCCTCCGAAGCATTTGCGAAGGGGGCGAAGGAGGGTTACTCGTCACTTTTTTTTTAAAAAAAATCCTTGACTCATATAAGAAAAAACCAAATTTTTGACACAGAATTTCATCTTCGGATCTCAGCTTTAGTGGATTACTAAAAAAAAAGATTGCAACAAAAAAAATATAGGAGGCAAAAATGAGACGCTTAACTTTATTGTTAATTTTACTATTTTCCGTAAGTTTAGTGTGGGGGCAGTACACAGGTGAAGGAACATTTCAACAAATTACCTCACTCGAAGACCTGGAATCCGGAACATATTATGTCTTTTATGGGATTAGTGGCACTTACAATGGAGCTATGACAAATTCTTTTGCTGCAAGTGGCAGATTAGCTAATACCTCGGTTACAATCACCGGTGCTGGCATCATTGACCCTTCAGCTTCAATTGTTTGGTACGTTGAAGGGAATGCTGTAGATGGTTATACTGTTTATAATGAAGATGCAGATGTGTTCTGTGAAATTACAGAAAGTTCTACATCTGGATTCAGATTGAACAATCCTTCCACTCATACATTCGATGTGTCACTGAACACAGATGAGTTTGTTTTTGCCTCGAATCATGAAGACGGTGGCAACAGAGCCATATCCATTTATCAAACCGACTGGAGATCGTATGCAAATCCCAACACATTACATCTGTATAAGTTTACAGAAATCGAAGATCCTTTGTTAATAGTAACTCCCACTTCTCTTTCCGGTCTTGATTATACAATCAATGAAGGCCCATCCGATTCTCAAACATTTACCTTAAGCGGCTCAAATCTAGACGGAACAGATCTTACAATTACCGCACCTTCAAATTTCGAAATTTCGGAGGATAATAATAGTTTCTCAGATGCTATAACTCTTTCAGCCTATGATGGATCAGCCCAAGATATTCATGTAAGCCTTAAAGCTGATCTTCCAATTGGTGACTATTCAGGAAATGTTGCTATTAGTGGTGGTGGAGCTGAAACTATTAATGTCGCTGTTAGTGGAAGTGTCACATATAATTGGCATCATATAGAAGCATTTGATAATTATCCTGAAACTGGAACAAGTTACAACTCAGGTAATTTTTTAGGACAAGATGGTTCAACATGGACATATGTAAAATGTGCTGGGGCATCTGGTGGACATATTGATCCTCCCACTCCATACTTGGGAAAAGATAGAGACCCCCAATCGGAAATTTATTCAGGTACAATTTCAGGAGGTATAGGGATCCTGAATTTTGATTATAAACAAGTTTTCAGTACAAATGTTAATCTTAATGTTATGATTAATGATGTGGTAGTTGGTAATGTAACTTCAAATAACCAACAAGGCGAAGTCTTGAATTCCGGTAATATAACCGTAGAAGTGGAAGGCGATTTTGTAATAAAATTTATCAATGAGAATAATAGCGATGGCCAAGTTGCAATAGATAATGTTTCTTGGACTATGTTTGAAGAGCCCACATCGGCTGCGACAGTAAATATCCCTACAGGTAATGATATAGATGAGATTTTTACAGGTACAAACGTATCTCTTGCTTTCGATAATGTATCTACTGGCGGAGATATTACTGTAAATTATTACAGTTCTCCTCCCAATAATGCATCCTTTAGCGGGTCTGCGCCACAAAATATCAGTTCATATCGCTGGACGATCGATAGTGGTCCTGTAGTCTTCTCTAATGGAACTATCAAAATTTCGACTAATGAATTAGATGGAATAGGGAATCCCGAAACTGTAGATATTTACCGCCGTCCTGTCTCAGGTATTGGTGTATTTTCCAAATTAACAACGGTTTATTCGGATGGTACTTTATCTGCTTCGGTTACGGATTTTAGCGAGTTTATTCTTGCAAGTGACGATGGTGATAACCCCCTCCCCGTCACGCTCAACTGGTTCAAAGCGGGATATGAAGATAATCAGGCTATTCTGAGTTGGCAGACTGCCAGCGAGACCAATAATCTCGGTTGGAATCTCTATCGCGCTGATGATTCGGATGAGCCGGAAATGCAGATAAACGGATATCTGATAGAAGGTGGCGGCACTACCAGTCAGACTATGAATTACTCATTCACGGACGAATATCCCGTTACCCCGGGAAACACTTATTATTACTGGCTGGAGAGTGTGGAGCTGGATGGCACGATCGAGCTTTTCGGACCCGCATCCCTGCAAGTTCCTATCGAAGGTGAGGTGCCGTCTCTACCGGATAAAACGAAATTGCGAGCCAATTTCCCCAATCCATTCAACCCGGACACTTATATCAGTTTTGATATCAGAGCGGGGGAGACCGGTCTCTTGCAGATCTATGACTTACGCGGTCGCATGTTGGAAAACCGAGAATTCTCAGCAGGCAGCCATAATTTCCATTGGCAGCCGGAGAGACAAGCCAGCGGAATTTATCTCTACCGTTTGCAAACTGAGAGCTACACAGAAACCAAGAAAATGTTATTATTGAAATAAGCGGTTGTGTACCTTACACAGTCCTCCCAAGGGGCGAGTCTCATACTCGCCTCTTTTTGGCATATGGTGGAAAATGTCACGAATTGTGAAAAAAATTGTCACAGAAAAACCACAGATATACACGGATAAACACAGAAAAATGTAAAATCATAAATCAATCCGAATTTAAACTGAAAATATGTGAAGATCTGTGCCAATCTGTGAAAATCCGTGGTTAAGAACAAATTCGTGAAAATTCGTGTAATTCGTGGACAAAAACAAAAAGAAATAATTCAGTGCCTTTCGGTGTACTTCGGTGCCTTCGGTGGTTAATTTAAAAATATGTGCCAATCTGTGCAAATCTGTGGTTAATAAAAAAACAAATAATAATTCAGTGCCTTTCGGTGTACTTCGGTGCCTTCGGTGGTTAATCTAAAAATCTGTGAACATCTGTGCAAATCTGTGGTTAATAAAAAATTCGTGTAATTCGTGGATAAAATCAATCCTATCCACCTAACCTCCTATCTTCCTTCTCCTCTCTATCCTCTATCCTCTATCCTCTTCTCACATACTCACAACTACCTTCTCATTTCTCCTTAAATATACTCCTAAGTCTCACTCATATACCAATTAACCAATCCTCCTATCCACCTAACCTCCCAGCTTCCCTCTACTCTCTATCCTCTATCTTCTTCTCGCATACTCACGACTGCTTCTAGCTTCTAGCTTTTAGCTTTTAGCTAAGTTTTCTTCCCGCTCTTCTCCAAAGACTCATCACTGCTTCACAATTTTTCCCCTTCATCCTTATTCCTTAGTCCTTGATCCTTGCTTAGTCCTCCGAAGCTTTAGCGAAGGAGTATAGCTTCTAGCTCAATTAGCTTCTCCCTTCAAACTTCTTTGAAAAAATCCTTTACAAATAATAAGCACGGGCATAAATGAACTCCAAAATAGTTCATATGAACTCTAATATGGTTCATATGATGTTTAGAAGGGGAAGATATGTTAGAAGTGTTATTGGGCTCTAGTAACAAAGAGAAGATCTTACTGTACATATTATGTCGTGAGAGTGGATATGCCAGAGAAATGGCAGATTTTTTCAATATATCCCTCACCGCAGTTTTGAAGCAGCTAAAAAGACTGGAAGACGGGAATGTACTATACGCTCAAATGCAAGGTAGAACAAAAGTGTATAGATATAATCTTCGTTACCCTTTTTTAAAAGAGTTAAAATTACTCTTGCAAAAGACATTGGAGTTTTACCCTGAAGATATTGTAAAAAAACTCAAGTATAGCAGGAAGCGACCACGTCGGAACGATAAACCTCTATGAAAAAAGTTAGAGAAATGAGCCGAGCAGAACTGGCAGCTTATTATTTTTGGAATGATCTGCAATGTATGGAGCAGGCACTTTTGGTAGCTAAATACAAAGATATCGATCTTGATGAAGTCGAAAGATGGTCAATAAAAGAAGGAGAAGAGGAAAAATTTAATCTATTTCTAAAGAGAGTGAAAAAACTCGAAAAAGAAACATAACAATTGAGCTTATTTGCAGTGAGTGAAGTCATCTTAAAGCAGGGGTTTTCTCCCGAAACATGTCCCCCTTCCCAAGTGGAAATTAAAGGGGGTTTTATTTGTCACACTGAGTAGCTTCGGCGTAAGCCGGAGCGTATCGAAGTGTGAGTTGGTGCAAGAGAGGCAATCCTCCTTCGCCTTGCGGGTTACGGAGAACAAAAAAGCTAAAAGCTAAAAGGATGAATAGCAAGGAGAAATGTTGATTAGTTAATTTGTTGATTAGTCTCTTCAAAATAGCCCAGTCCTTCAGGGCTGGGAAAAATGTATCGAATCCAAATCCAAACGCCGTTCAGGGCGTTACTAAGTAATATAAAATCGAAAACGACTTGATAATGACGTATCAGAACATAAATCCCTACTCCTGAAGACGCAGGCTATTATTACTGTCACTGGCAAATCCCCCTCTCAGTCTCTTCTCCCTGCTTTTCATACTTCGATACGTCCTGTACCTACTTTCCTGTGTTATACTAACTAAGAAAAAAAAGTAGGTGCAGGACTACTCAGTATGACGATTTATTGTTTCTATTAATTCCGGCGTAGCCAAATTCCTATCAATTCCGCGAACGAAGTGAGTAAATTCCTCTCTCAGTCTCTTCCCGCTCTTCTCAAAACTCACAACTACCTTCACATTTCTCCCTAAGTATACTCCTAAATCTCACTCATATACCAATCAACCAATCCTCCTATCCACCTATCCTCCCATCTTCCTTCTCCTCTCTATCCTCTTATCACATACTCACAACTGCCTTTTAGCTTCTAGCTTCCAATTCAAACTTGACAAAAAAATATACTGACGAAATTGAACAACAATAAATAAAAGGAGGTTGCATAGATGATCCAGCTTCAGAATCTGGTCAAAGATTACGGTATCCTGCGTGCCGTCGATCATCTCAACTTCAGGATCAAAGAAGGGGAGATACTCGGATTTTTGGGACCGAACGGCGCCGGTAAGACGACCACTCTTAAAATGATAACCTGCTACATGCTACCCACCAAGGGGAATATCTACATAGAGAACTTCAATATATACGAGCATTCCAAAGAGATCCGCAAACTCATCGGTTATCTGCCCGAACAAAACCCGCTCTACACCGATATGATCGTCTATGATTATCTAAAATTCGTTGCCAATATCAGAGGACTGACCGATTTTGAGAAGCGACTGCAGAACGTGACAGATAAATGCGGACTGCACGGAGTGATCTCCAAACCGATCCATACTCTATCCAAAGGCTATAAACAAAGGGTTGGATTGGCACAGGCGATCATTCACGATCCGAAAATACTTATTTTGGACGAACCGACCTCCGGTCTCGATCCGAATCAAATCTTGGAGATTCGTGCCTTGATACAAGATCTCGGCAGAGAGAAGACTTTGATAATCTCTAGCCATATCCTGCAGGAAGTTCAGGCTGTCTGTAACCGAATTGTTATCATAAATAATGGTGTCATAGTGGCAGACGGTTCTACCGAATCTCTCAAATCCAATTTCCAAAACAAGACCAAGTTACATCTCGAACTATTAGCACCCGAGGACGAGATCGTCCGCTTAGGGGAAATCATAGATGATATATCGCTTCTATCGCTTACTTCCAAAGCGGAAGATCATTTCATCGCTGAGATCGAATTCGATGCCCACACAGATAAACGACAAGCTATCTACCATTATATCAAAGAGCAACCTTGGACATTGTTGGAGATGCATCGTGAGTATGTCAGTCTGGAAGATGTGTTCCGTAACTTAACTGTCGATAATGTAGAGGCAGGTGTAGAATGAATCACGCTACCATAATAGCCAAAAAAGAACTGCGCTCTTACTTCAATTCACCGGCTGCCTATATTATCCTGGTCGGATTTCTTTTGATCGGTGGCTGGTTTTTTGCCAGTCCGCTTTTTATCCGGAATCAGGCGGAATTACGATCCCTGTTCTCAATCGTACCGATAATCTATATCTTTTTTGTACCGGCTATTACTATGGGATTGATAGCGCGGGAGAAAAACAACGGCACAATCGAGCAACTCACCACATTCCCGTTGGACAATCACTCCATCATCATGGGAAAATTCTGGGCATCTTTAGCGCTCATCACTGTTGGATTGGTTTTCACGCTCGTTCATTTTTTCACTATCGTCACCTTGGGTAGTAACTTGGATTACGGTGCCATCTTCTGCGGTTATCTCGGTTTGATCCTCTTGGGCGGTGTCTATAGTTCTATCGGTATCTTCACTTCCAGTCTGACCAGTAATCAGATCGTAGCCTCCATCATTGCTTTCTGTATCATATTCGCTCTGTATATGATAGAGTTTGTGCTGGTATTCCTACCAGCTTCATTAGCGGAGATCATGCAGTATATCAGTACCGGTTATCATTTCCAGAATCTTGCCCGCGGTGTGATAGATTCGCGTAATGTCATCTATTACCTCAGTCTGATCGTTCTGTTTCTCAGAATGGCAACCATAGCTTTGCAGGCAAGGAAATAGGGGGGGATGAGATGAGAGATATAAAAACACAAATCCCACAGATAACAATATTGATAGCTATCATTATCTTCGTTAATTTGATCTCTGTGAGCCTATTCTACCGGCTCGATCTATCCAAAGGTAAGATCTATTCACTTTCCGAATCGAGTAAGAATGCAGTACGCGGGTTGGAAGATAGGATGGTAGTCCGTGCCTACTTTACCAAAAATCTCCCCGGTGAATATGCCGATACTCGCCGGTATATCCGCGACCTTTTGGCTGAATATCAAGCCTACTCGCGTGGGCAGTTACGCTTTGAATTCATCGATCCTGCAACTGATGAGGAGATTCGCCAGGAGGCGCATAGTCAGGGGATCGCACCGGTTTCCATGCGAGTTATCGAAGATGATAAATTCGAAGTTAGAGAAGTTTATCTCGGTATGGCATTCACTTATTTGGGAGAGACGGAGACGCTGCCGCTCATTCAGCATACCCGTGGAGTGGAATATGATATCACCAGCACAATCAGAAGATTATCCAGACAGGAATTGTACAGCGTAGCATTCTACGCAGCCGATGAAGAAGAAGCCATGCCCCAACAGTGGCAGACAAGGCAGCAGCGGGGAAATTCTTATCAGACTGTCAGACAACTGATAGCCGATCATTATGAGGTCATCGATACCAAGCTTGAGACCCCGATCGATTTTACTGTCGATGCACTTATTATCACGGGCATCACCGATTCACTCACCCAGATGCAACTTGCCAATCTGGATGATTATCTTATGCACGGGGGGCAGGTGCTGTTGTTTCAGGATCGTGTCTCTGCCGATATCAACACGATGAGTGCTGCTAAAGTAGAGAGTAATCTTTTCGATCTGTTGCAGCATTATGGCATATTTGTCAAAGCCAATCTGGTCAAAGATGCCTATAGTGGCCAGATCCAGATCGAGCGGCAGCAGGGTATGTTCCGCATGGCTACACCGATTCGCTATCCCTATATTATCCTCGCTCGTAATCTGAACGATGAGAATCTGATTACCAAAAACTTGGAGCAGTTGCAGCTAGTCTTTGCCTCCGAGATCGATCTACAATCCTCCTGGCTCGAGTTCGAAGCTTTGATCTTATCTTCTGATAATTCGGGAACAACAGAAGGACCACAATATGACATTAATTATAATAATTATATGAATCAAAATTTAAGTAGGATTCTGACTGAGCCGGCTCGACCGCTTGGCGGGATTTTCAGCGGGCATTTGGTCAGCTATTTTTCCGAAGATCCGCAGGATTTGACCGAAACAACAGAGGCGAAAATCATGCTGGTTACCGATTCCAATTTCCTCAAAGATGGGCTTGGCGCTGCGAATCAAGCTAACCTGAATTTTGCTATCAATGCACTTGATTTTATGGTTGGAGATCTCTCCCTTATCGAGATGCGAGCCCGCGAGACGGTGTTTAGACCTCTAAAAGAACTGACTACCGAGCAGCGTAATATCGTCAAATGGCTCAATATTTTGCTACCCTCTATGTTACTGATTATATATGGATTAGTGAGGTACAGAGCCGAGCTGAAGCGAAGAAAGAAGATCGGAGGTAATTATGCGTAAACAGACCCTAATTCTAACGGCGATTTTAGCAGTATTGGTGATCATTTATCTGATTGTCAGATCGCATGAGCCCACCGAGCAGCGGATCGAATTCTTTGAAGTTGATCCACAAACGGTAGCCGTGATAGATATCATCTCACCCTCAGATTCTCTGCGCCTGGAAAAAGAGCGTAATGACTGGTACATGGAAGATCCCTTCCGCTTCCGGGTAGCACGCGAACGTATTACCAATATTTTCGACAATATTCTCCAAGCGCGTACCTCCCGCATCCCGATCTCCGAATCTCCCCAAGCACATCAGCGATACAATGTTACCGATAGTCTCGGCACGAGATTGATATTTTATGATGATGAGTATAAGCCACTCTATGACGTTATATTGGGACAAAGTGAGAATCAGCTCTTCACCAATGCCAGAAGATATGGTGAAAAAGAGGTCTATCAACTGAGACAGAACATCATGCCGATGCTGAAAGTGGACAGCCAAGCTTGGCGTAGCCGCCATGTAGTACAGATTCCCGAGCATGAGATCGCCGAAGTTTCTATCCGTACCGATGAGCTCGATTTTACCCTCAGCGCCGAAGGGGACTCTTGGCATTATGAAGATAGATTCGAAGAATTTTACATCCCACCGGATAATCTTCCCAAAGATAATATTTTCAATGGACTCAGACGGCTGCGAGCTTCCGATTTTATCGATTTTGCCTATGATGAATATGCCGATAAATTCAAAGAACCGATAATGTTAGTAGAAGTGCAGCTTCGCGACGGAAGCAAGCGCAAGTTGGAATTTGCCCAGAAAGATGAGCAATGGTATATGGTCAAGTTAGACGACAACCCCGATCATCTCTATCTTGTCTTGGAGAGCGCTATCCAACGCTTTTCAATGACTGCTGCTGATCTGAGGCAGTAGGGCAAGTTTAGATCTTATGCAATACGCTGGTGTCCATATCGACGAGGTTGATCTCGACATCGGCTTCTGCTAAGATCTCCTCGGCGAGCTTATCTTTATAAGGTTCGCCGACATAAAGTGTCTTTATCTCGGCATTGATAATCATTTTGGAACATATAGAGCAGGGTTGATTGGTGCAATACATTGAGCTGTTTTTGATAGATACACCGTTCACCGCCGCCTGAATGATAGCATTTTGCTCGGCATGAACACCGCGACATAGTTCATGACGCTCACCGGAGGGCACATTGAGCTCTTTTCTCATACAACCGGTCATAGAGCAATGTCCCAAATGTTTGGGTGCGCCGTTGTAGCCGGTCGAAATTATCTGATTCTCTATCACGATTACCGCTCCCACCTTTCTTCTCAGACAAGTGGAACGCTGGGCTACCAATAATGCCATCTTCATAAAATACTGATGCCAACTCGGTCTTTGATTCATTCTTTCTGCTCCTTTTGTTTTTTATCTCTTACCAACTCCGCTTGTGATTTCCTTAGATAGAGCGGTTCCAAATTTGCAATCTTATCAAAATCATAAGAGGCGGTAATTTGTTTGTGCAATACGATGCTTATTAATCCGTCAGCTTTTGGCAAATTCTGATGCGGCAGGGCGAATTTGTGAGCATGCTCACTTGCCTTGAAAATATCTCTGTAAACTTCTCCGCCATCACCGACGATCAATACAGGTTCTCCCAATTTTTTCGCTAATTCTGCCGGTTTGATATTAACAGGGGGGATAATAGTCTCCAGCTTTGGCGAGAACAAAGCGGCATATACTTCCTGCATCCTGGCGTCAATAAGTGCAAGGATGGGTATAGCGCTGCCATAGACATTGTGTGCCAAGAGGGTAAGTGAATCTATCCAAACCAATGGTATTGATCTTGCCATACATATTCCCTTAGCACTGGCAAGACCTATACGGGTTCCTGTAAATGAGCCGGGACCATGTGAGATGACTACCAGATCGATGTCAGAGATTTTTAGATCGCTCTTCTTCAAACCTCGATCGATTTCGGGTAATAAAGTCTCGGAGTGGGTAGTGCGCAGATCGAAGAAAGCGGAGTATTTCAGACGCTTCTCAGAGTAGATTGCCACACTACCGGCAGAAATGGTCGTAAAAGACAAGATATTCAATCTCTACACCCCTTTTCTCACATTTTTTTACAAATTTCATAAACTCGGGCTCTTTTGGCAAGAAGAATATTAAGCAAATAGCTAAAAACTATCCTCCTTCGCCTTACAAGCTTCGGAGCACTAAGCAAGGATTAAGGATCAAGGACTAAGGAATAAGGACGAAGGGACAAAATTGTGAAGCAGTGATGAGTCTTTGGAGAAGAGCAGGAAGAAAACTTAGCTAAAAGCTAGAAGCTAAAAGGCAGTTGTGAGTATGTGAGAAGAAGATAGAGGATAGAGAGCAGACGGAAGATGGGAGGTTAGGTGGATAGGAGGATTGGTTGATTGGTATATGAGTGAGATTTAGGAGTATACTTAGGGAGAAATGAGAAGGTAGTTGTGAGTTTTGAGAAGAGCGGGAAGAGACTGAGAGAGGAATTTACTCACTTCGTTCGCGGAATTGATAGGAATTTGGCTACGCCGGAATTAATAGAAACAATAAATCGTCATACTGAGTAGTCCTGCACCTACTTTCCCGGTTATACCAACTAAGAAAAAGAAAGTAGGTGCAGGACTACTCAGTGTGACAAACTTCAGAACTCTAAACCCTCAACCCTAAACTCTAAACCGCATTAACCATTAATCATTAACCATTATTCATTATACATTGTTCATTCTCACAAGTTTTCTCTTCCTACTGATTTCTGCCTACTGTCTCCTGCATTCCATCTTCCGTTTTATCTGTCCACCAATCTCCCTACTGTTTTTTCCTTTACTTTATGCGCATAAGACAAAAGTTTGCTCACTAAATAAAAAAAATGAGGGATGTGGTATGAAAAAGCCGGTGTTGAGCATAATCGAATATATCGGATTCAGGCTCTTTACCTGTCTGTTCAGGATTTTACCATTCTGCTTGTGCAAGCGGCTATTTGTAGCGATTTTCATCTTCGGGGGTATGGTGTTGGGTGTCAGAAAAAAAGTGGCTTATGCTAATCTGTCCGAAGTATATGAAGATAAAAGTAAGAAAGAGATAAACACTATTCTTAAGAATATGTACACTGAGATGGGGAAGACCGCCGCCGAGACTTATTGCACAGATATGGACAAACTTTTCGATCAGGTAAGTGTGGAAGGATGGGATAATCTGCAAAAAGCTGTAGAGATGGGACGTGGGGTGATATTGGCTACCGGACATCTGGGTAATTGGGAACTTGCCGGACGCTACATCTCCAAACATTTCAAAACAGCCGTGGTTATCAGAAAACAGCGAAACAGACTTTTTAACGATTATACCAACAAACTTAGAGAAAAGTACGATATCAAGCTCATTTACACCAAAAACGCTCTCAAAGAGATGGTAAAAGCTTTCGGAGAAGGATATATAGTCTGTCTTCTTATGGATCAAAATGCCGGTAAACGTGGTGTATTGACCGATTTTTTGGGCAGACCGGCTTCCACCTTCGTCGGACCGGCCAAGATCGCTATCAAATACAATATCCCCATAGTTCCTGCCGCTGCTATCAGAACGGCGGAAGGTCGGCATCTGCTCTATTTCGATAAGATTATCTCAGCAGAAGGTTATGATAAATCGCTCACCGGCGTTACCGCCTTAACTCAGCGAATATCCAACCAGATAGAGAAGTATATCCATCGCTATCCTCAACAGTGGTTTTGGGTACATCGGCGCTGGCGAAAATATCATCGTGCTCGTGAAGTTGCAGAAATATGAGGGATTATGTAAAATCCAAATCCCGTTTTGGGGAAAATTCTTTACAAGAATGAACGATTGAGAAGTTTTGCAAATGGAGAGTTAAATATGCGAATATTAATGATAATTAGCATAGTTGCCGTGGCAACGCTGATGTTCGGTGTCGATTTTCATCCGGCAGAGGGTAGGGATGTATCTCAGTTTAACCGAGAGAGCACTATCTATTATCATGAGCACTCAGACGATCAACATTGGTATGGCTCACAGCGCTGGGCTGTCTTTTTCGATCTGAACAACTACATCCCCGAGCTCGATAGTCTGGTCTTCGAAGTGGAATCTGCACTTATCTATCTACCGGTCGAGACTCAGATCGGTGATCTGACGCTCTATCTCGCTCAACACGATCATGATAGTATGCAACCCGGAGATGCACATCAATCAGTCACTACAGAGCAAAACGAATTGACCACCGGTTGGAACGAGATCTCATTCGATGCGGTAGCTGATACGGTATTTTGGCTCATTGCCGATTATCATACCTCAGAGCAGGATCAGTTCATCTCTGCCTCCTTAGGTGGGGGTGAACATAGTTATTTCGGCGTCATCGAGGATGAGCAGTATTATTATTACAATTTCGCTTCTTACAGCATTCAATCCGAACTGTTGTTCTCGCTCAAAGGTCATTTTCTGGAAGCCGGTAGCGATCTGGAGCTGGTAGATGCATTTTTAACCGATCCGCTCACCACCGGAAGTACGGTCTATCCTATCTTTGAAGTCAAAAATAACTCGGAGAACATTGTCAGCGATGCATACATCGAGTATACACTCAGTTACTATTCAGATTCTCTTCAGGCGCTGGAGGGAAGTGTGGATTTGGACGATCTTGCTCCATTTGAAGAGATCGAGCTCGATCTGTCCGGAGTGGCAGCGCATGCACTCGATATCCTCAGCACACCTTCCCAATACAGATGGCAAGCTACCTTACACGCTGTGGACGATATCTTCATGTATAATAACCAGATAAGCAAGAGGTTCACTACTTATGAGACAAACGTTTCCAAAACTATTATCGAGAATTTCGTCGCCCTTGATGAGCAGGCTACCTTTGATATCTGGGATATTCAAGCCGATTATGAGGATGCAGAGATCATCAATTTCTTCCCATTAGTCGGAGATCTGCCCTTCTATCACGATGATGCGGTGGTGCGGTTCAATTATTATAATTTGATCGGCTATCCGGTGACTGTGGTTGGCGGAATCAACCAGATCCGTGGTTATACTGCTACTTACGCTGATATGCTACAAGCGCACTATAATGAGTATATCGGTCAACATCGTACATATGTTACCCACGATTCTACCTCTGCTCTCTATGATGAAGATAATATCGCTACGGTTGAGATTGAATTGGTAAATGCCTCCGCTTATGTGTTTCCCGATTATATCACCCAGAGCAGGGTTATCTTTCTGGTAGTTGAGGATATCTCAGAATTGGAAGATCATCCCGGCTTGCTGCTGCGCAGACAAATAGCCAGCCTGCCGCTTACCGGACTCGGTTTCGACAACTCCAATACTTTTTCCGTCAGCTTTGATATGATCGAGGGTATCGATACGATCACCGGTGATCATGAGAACTGCTATCTGCTCATCTTAGTACAGCATACACCTAGTAAAGCAATCGATTTTACCCATTTCATTCACTTTGCCGATTTCGAACCGGCGCCGGTTTCGGCTGAGCCGGAGTTAATCGCATCAAATCAGCTCGACACCAAGATATATCCCAATCCACTCTCTGGTGCTAATGTGGTAAATTTTGCTATCCAAGCACCCGATGCCATCAATGATGTTACTATCGAGATCTACAATATCAAGGGACAATTGGTAAGACGACTACATAGCGAAGATATGGCAAGTACACATCAGCTTAACTGGAATGGCAGAACTGCTGATGATATTCGTTTGGCTAATGGTATATATTTCATGAAGGTAAGTGCTCACAGAGGTGATTTCCTTCTCACAGACCATAGAAAGTTCTTGATCATACGCTAATGAAAGTAAAAAAAATATTCACCCGTAAATTTATGGAATTGTCAGGAAGTGTGCACAATCACTCCTGCTATTCCTATGATTCCAATCAGAATGTAGAAAAGATCATCACATTGGCAAAAAAACAGGGGCTTGATTTTATCACTATAAATGACCATAACAACTTCGCTGCTGCCAAAGATGAAGCGGTAAAAAATGTCGAAAATCTATTTGTCATCGTCGGAGCCGAGATCAACGATAAAAATAACAACAATCATCTGTTGGTTTTCGATACGAAAAAGCTACCCGATTTATCCGATGTGAAAGACTATGTCTCGTTTTATACCGATCAGAAGGCAATCCGGTTTGTCGCTCATCCATTCGAGCGCCGTCTTTCCAAACAGTTCAGAAAATATCAATGGACTGATAAGAGTATAGATGATTTCGACGGCATCGAGATTTGGAACTATGTGTCTGCTTGGCTCGGTCATCTCAGACCGTCTATAAACGGTTTGCTACTCGTGCTCTTCCCATCTACATTTGTCAAGAAACCGCTCAGAGATACACTTACTTACTGGGATGAACTGAACCTACAGGGAAAACGCAGAGCAGCTATCGGTAGCACAGATGCACATAGTGTGGATTTGCAGAAATTCGGTTTGAAGCTGACGATCCTGACTCACAAGATGCTATTCAAAACTATCCGTACCAACGTGCTTTTACCGGAAGATGAAAATATCGACAACAAGACGATCCTTGCCGCTATGAAGCGAGGTAACTCCTATGTGGTGAATTACAAGGTAGGCGTACCTTACAATTTCTATGCCGGTATCAAGGCTGATAATGGGGGAGAAGCGATCTTCGGTGAAGAGTTCAAATTGGATGGTGAGGCGAAGCTTTACTTTCGGCTCCCTTTTACCGCCAAAGTAAAATTGATCCGAAATGGTGAGAAAATAGCCAGCAAACGCGACGATCTCGGGTATTTCTTTATCCGTGCTAAGGGTAATTATCGTTTGGAGATCGAGAAGAATCTGCGTGGCTGGATCTATACGAACAATATTTATGTAATTTAGAAAGGATGTGGATATGAAAATCTATATAGACCAACTGCACGAATATATAAACAAAGAGATTATCAGTGAATTTCTGGTTACTCAAAAAGAACTGCGCGAAGGAAGTAAGGATTTCTATGTGAGAATGAAACTGGCAGATAAGACCGGTACTACAACCGCTAATATATGGAATAATGCCAAACAGCTCTCTGATAAATTCAAAGAGGGCGATCTCATCAAGATAAAAGGGATAGTCATCACCTACAATGCTCAGATCCAAATCACCGTGAATAAAGTAAAAGTATTAAACGCAGAGGAATATGACCTAATGGAATTTATCGAGTCCACCTCCAAAGATATGGATAAACTCTCCGAAACCTTGTTCGGCTTTGTCGACAAGATCTCTCAACCGCATCTGAAGAAACTTCTCAAAAGTATCTTCGAGGATAAAGAGTTTTACAAAAGCTTTGCCGAAGCTCCCGCTGCCAAGACCTGGCATCATAATTATCTGGGAGGGCTTTTGGAGCATACCGTCTCGGTGGCTAAACTATGCGAATTTCTCTCTCATCAATATCCGGCCGATCGCGATCTGCTAATCACCGGCGCACTTTTGCACGATATCGGCAAGGTGTTTGAATATCGTACCAAACCGGTGATAGATTTTACTTTGGACGGAAGATTGATAGGACACTTATCGCTAGGCGATCAGTTTGTCAGCGATAAAGCTAAAATGATAGATAATTTCTCCCCGTTGCTGATAACCAAGCTACGTCATCTTATCTTAGCACATCATGGCGAATACGAAAAAGCTTCGGTTAGATTACCGCAGACTCTGGAGGCTGTCATCCTGCACCATGCCGATAACCTCGATGCCCAAACAGTTGGAGTGAAACAACTGGTGGAAAAAGGGCAAACAGACGATGCTGAATGGTCGGAGTATGATCGGTTGAATAATAGATTCTACCTGCTTCCCTGATTAGTAATCCGGAAGGTTTAGTATGTTTCAAACTGCGGTTATTGCCAGTGGTAGTAAAGGAAATTGCTTTTTGGTTAGAACAGAGCAGACTAAGCTCATTATCGACGCCGGACTGAGTGCCAAGCGAGTATTGGAGGCAATGGCTTCTCTGAAGCTCGACCATAACAAAGTAGAAGCCGTTCTGATAAGCCATGAACATAGCGATCATATCAAAGGGGCGGGGGTCTTGTGTCGTAAACTGAACATTCCGCTCTATATAACTGACCTTACCTATAATCTCTGCCGAGCAAGATTGGGTAAATTGCCGCTGGGAGTCCATCACTATAAGATAGGAGAAAGATTTGAGATTGGCGATCTGCTTATCGATAGCTTCCCAGCTTCTCATGATGGGATCGATGGTGCAAATTTCATTATCGAGAAAATAGGGGAGAGCAATCGGAAGCTGGCTCTGGTTACCGATCTGGGCTATAGCTCCAGATTGACTAAACTGAAAATGCAAAAGGCTACTACCTTGATATTGGAATGTAACCATGATGTGGATATGTTGCTTGATGGTCCTTATCCCTGGCATCTAAAGCAGCGCATCCGTAGCAGACACGGGCATCTATCCAACGATCAGGCAATCGAACTTTTTCAAGAGATCATGCATCCCGAGCTGACAAATGTGATACTCGCTCATCTGAGTGAGGTAAATAACTGTCCCGATCTGGTCGAGAAACTTTGGTGTGAATTTCTTAGAAGTATCGACTCGAAATCCAAGCTCTTGATTTCGTCTCAATACGAACCTACTCCACTTGTTGATATTTAAGAGGTAGATGATGGTATCCGGTATCCTGGGTGTGATAATGTTCTTTTCGGTACTTCTGTTCGTATTGGGATTCGTTCTGTTGATCAAAAGTGCAAATTGGTTGATAGACGGAGCCTCGTCGCTGGCTCATAAATTCAGTATCTCCGATATGGCTATCGGATTGTCGGTGGTTGCTTTCGGTACTTCGGCACCGGAGCTAATTGTAAACATACTCTCCAGTGTACGCGGACATGATGATATCTGTTTTGGTAATGTCATCGGTAGTAATATTTTCAATATCTTAGTTGTATTAGGTATCACCGGGATAATAATTCCACTCACTATGAAGATCGCCACCGTTAAAAAGGAGATCCCCTTCGTTCTGATAACTTCTCTCTTGGTCTTCGGGATGGTGAATAATTTCGGCTTTTCCGGCAGTTTGTTATCCAGATTAGACGGATTGATCTTGATAACTATCTTTGTTGTATTTATGATTTATATATTAGGTATGTCAAAAGAGAGGGTTTTAGAAGGGATCGAGATCAAAGACTATTCGGTGATAAAATCTCTGTGGTTGATAATGATCGGTATGTTCGGACTCTTTCTGGGTGGGAATATGGTGGTCGGCAATGCGGTTAATATCGCCACCATTCTAAATACCAGTGAGAAATTCGTTGCCCTCACAATGGTAGCTCTTGGCACTTCTCTGCCCGAATTAGTCACCTCCATGGTTGCCATCACCAAGAAACGTGCTGATCTGGCTATTGGGAATGTCGTCGGCTCCAATCTTTTTAACCTGCTTCTGGTGCTTGGCGTCACCTCGGTAGTGAAACCAATATTCTATTCCTACTCTATCAATATCGACTTTATCTTTATGATTTTCGTCTCCGCTTTACTGTTTTTGTTCATGTTCACCGGTAAAAAGAGGAAACTGGATAGAGCAGAAGCGATCTTGTTCACTTTGCTATATATGATCTATCTTTTCTTTCTGATCTATAGAAGGTAAAAAAATCATTATCAGAAATCGTTTAAGGATAACTTCCCTATGCAAAGTAATATATGCATTTTGAGATTTGATTTTGAGTCTTGAAAACAAGAGATAATCATAAATATGTTTTGACATCACATGCCACTATTATATTTTGTCATATAGTAAAAAGGCAATAGCCATAAAAATAGGAGGGAAGAATGAAAAAGCTGTTTATCGTTATGATGTTGGTTGCAGCTATAGGCCTGATGGCCAATGATTCGATCGAGATCAAGCAACCAACCAATCATGTGCCTGTTAGATTAAATATCAACGGGAGTAGTTTAACGAATCAGACAACCCAAAGAAATGTTCCAGATTATGAATTTTCACGTGCACCAATGGAGTTAGGAATTACCAACTTCTACGATTACATGCCCGGTAGTTACAACAGTACTCCGATCAGATTACAACCTGCTGCAGATGGTGGTCTCTATATGGGATACTCAGCCCGCGAGACTGCTGAAGCTACACGCCGAGCCTGGTATGCTTATATCGATGATGCCGGTGAAGTTTACATCAATGACCGTATCTCGACAGTCGAAAGACACGAAGGTTTTGTCGGTATCGATATCGATCCAATCAGCGGAAACCCGATCACAGCCTGGCACCGTCTGATGGATAACAACATAGATTGGGCCGTGGTTTATACATATGATGTGTATAGTATGATGAACGAACCCGGTTTGTGGTTGCAACCGATCGAAATGATCGATCCGGTCACCGCTCAACATCCAAATCCTGAATTCGCCGGTTGTGAATTTATCTGGCCCTATGCTTTCATAGGTCCTTCACCCGAGCCGGACAAAAGAAGAGTATATATTACAGCTAATAACTCTTCTGAAAATCCAGTAACCGACGGACCATCTGAAAATCCGATTATCGCTTACGCAGATTTTGATGAGAACGATCTTCTGGGTCAGACTCCACTAGATTGGTCTTACACCAGCATTCCTGAAGCAGATCAATGGCATCTGCAAGGTCTCAGACGTCCAATTATGTCGATGGCAGTATCAGAAGAAGACGGTAAAGTAGCCTTCTTCGGCTATAATATTGTCTTAGACGGGGATGCCAATGCTAATGCTCTCGATGAAGAGATGTTTGTATTCGTTAATCACAACTATGGTGAAGGCGAATGGGTAAAACACTCTAGAGATGCTTACTTCGAGATAGGAATGGAAATTCCTTATCACTTAGATGGCACTTCACCGTTTGCTCTGGAACCAGACGAAATGATCTGTTGGGGACTTATAAATAGTAACCATCAAAATTCACTTTTCTTTGACAATGGCAATAAATTAGCTTCTATGCAAAACCTATTCGTTCAAGTTGTTGATCCAAATGGAGTGCCAACTACCAGTTATTACCCCGATTTCGGTTTTCCGAAAGTATTCACTTTCGACTTTACTACCGAAGAATTTGAACTGAGAAACGTTGGCTTCATGGGTGATCCTGATGTCTATCATGATACACCTGTACTGCCTTGGAATCCTGACGGTGAAGGACAGCAACATAATGATGATGGCTTAGTAATTATGGAATACGGTTGGCCTATATATCATCATGATGTTGATGCTGCTTTCCATGAGAATAAACATAAGCTCGCTATCAATGATGATAACGGATGGATTGCTGCTGTATGGCACGAAGGTATCAAGAACAAACTTGCATTCGAAGGTATAGCAGGATATGAAGATTGGGCAGAAGTACCTGAGTTGGCTATCGCTATTTCAAACGACAATGGCGAAACTTGGTATTTGGAAGAAACCGGCGATTGGTTAGACGAATGGTATAATACTATTTATCTCAGCAGTAATGCCGATCCCGAATTAGATGGTATGATCCCTGTATATGCTTACCCGGCAGATTATATTGAAGATCTCGGTAATGGCTGGGGTCGTCTACACTTTATGTTCATGGACGACAATAGCTTCGGTTCTTTCATCCAAGGTCATGGATCAAACTTGGGTGGACAGATGATGTACACATCTGTTGATATTTGGTTTGACCCAGATGTCTCCGCTGATGATGTAACTATACCGGTCGCAGACCTGAGTCTCAAAAACTATCCTAACCCATTCAATCCTGAAACTACAATTTCTTACTCATTGCAAGAAGCTTCCGATGTGTCTGTAGAAGTTTACAATATTCGCGGACAAAAAGTGAAGACTCTGGTTGATAATGAGCAGAAACAACCCGGAACTCATTCTGTAACATGGAATGGTACAGATCAATCAGGTAGAACTGTAGCCAGTGGCGTTTATCTTTACAGAGTTGATGCTGACGGTGGTAGATATACCAGCACTAGAAAGATGATCCTGCTTAAATAAAAACAAGCAGAATATAATAAGAAGAGCCGGTGTTCATACCGGCTCTTTTTTTTTTGGTGATGAAAATCAACTTTTTGATAAATTTTTATAGAGAGATTGAATTTCTTCCAATTCTATCTTGCAGGGATTCTTTGCCATATTCCGACTGTTCAATACTTCATATGATTTGCTTTTGATAAACAGATCGTCCAAATCGTGCTCAAACTTGATCCCAAGCATATCAAGCCAACTATAGAAATCATTTTTTCCGATTTTCAGATATTTGAACATGGAATCAAGCTCTGTGCTTACAGACGGATAGAATTTCTCCATCACTATCTTCATTACTACTCCATTTGCCAGACCATGACTTAGTCCGAGCTCAGTTGTAAGTGGATAGCCCAAAGAATGCTGCAAAGTAGTTCCGCATTGGGAGATGATATAACCTCCTAGCATGGAAGCATGCATAAGCTTGACACGATATTCCAGGTTATCCAATTCCTCAAGACAGAGAGGTAGAAACTGATAGATCAGTTTGATCCCCTGAAAAATAAGCGGGTAGAAAAAACTGTGTCTTACATCGGAATACAAACCTTCCAACAGATGACTAAGCGCATCGATAGAAGTATCGCGAGTAATTTCTTTGGATAGTGTCAGAGTATATTTGGCGTCTATGTATGATAAAGCTGGGTACAATAAAGAAGAACCGAAACCTGCTTTCTGATTAATCTCGGTGTTGGTAATAACACTATAAGGAGTAAGTTCACTACCGGTTCCGGCAGTGGTGGGAACAGCGACTATCTTGTAAGCATCCTTGATTTTGGCAGATTCATAAAGTTCATAAGGCAGCAGATCATTTTTTGCCAGAGCGGATATTGCCTTACCGGCATCGAGTGGGCTGCCGCCACCGATCGCTATGATGAAATCACATTCTGTTTGTTGTAATAGTTTTGCTCCTTTGACTACAGTCTCCAAATCCGGATTCTCTTTTACCTCATCAAAATGAGTATAATGCATGCCAGAAAGGTTCAATACAGATATTACATCGTCCAGTGCACCACATTTTTTTGCTGAATTCTTCCCCGTAACTAATAGCGGTTTTTTACCTAAAGTTAGCATCAATTCACCGTTTCTCTTCAGTACATCTCTACCCAGAAAGAAATGTACCGGCATAAAGTAATTCAACATATATACCTCACTTTCAAACTAAAGATCTACCGATAAAAATACATTTTTGTTCTCATTAGACCAGGAATGCTTCACTTCACCCACATAGATAGTATGATCTCCGCTTTTCACCTGACTGACCACCTGACATTCGAAACAAGCGGCTGCGTTTTTTAAAACAGGTAGCTTAGCAAGTCTTCCTTCAAACCAAGGTTCTTCCGTATGTGCTAGTTTGTCTATATCTCTACCCGATTGGGAGCCGCTGAGTCTGATGAGCTCGATCATCTCAGGTGATGGGAAACAGAGGTTGAAATAGCGCTCTGCTTGTAAACATTCATAAGAATAGCGTGTATGTCCGATAGATATAGCAAGCATTGGCGGAACTATCGAGGTCTTCATAAACCACTCTAAGGTGATAAGATTGTTTTTCCCCTTACTATCTCTTACTGCTGCTATGGTTACTTTAGACGGATGTTTTACCAAACTATAAGCATGGTTGAAATCTGTTCTCTGCATATTACCTCCTATTTTATTTTATGCTAACTATAATGAGGTTGTCTTGCTGTCAAATTTAAAATTTATGCTCATAGAAAGATAGGATAATTAATAAATTTTACTAAGAATGAGATTTTCAAATGATTATCTGGAAAAAAATCATTGACTTAGTGATCTAATATCCTAAATTGCCTAAAAATGATTATGGAGGTTAAAATGTACAAATATATTGCAGCGCTTATGATGATCGCCCTGTTACTGACAGGTTGTGGAGGGAGAGATGATGTTCCTGAAGGCGTTACTGAAATAGTCTTTTGGCATGCTATGGGTGGACCACTCGGCGAAGCTTTGAACGAATTGGTAGATGAGTTTAACAGAGAACATCCCGAGATCCATATATCCATGGTCAACATGGGAAATTACACTGCCCTTTCACAGAAATTGACCGCTGCTATTCAAGCGGGAAATCAGCCCCATATCGCTCAGGCATTCGAGGCTTGGACTGCCTATTATCAAAAAGGAGATGTCATTGTCCCATTTGAACGGTTCATCGAGAATGATCCCGAGTTCGGTGAAGAAGATCTGGAGGATTTCTTTCCCGTCTTTGTAGAGAGCAATACGATCGATGGTGAATTGTTATCATTTCCATTCAATAAAAGTGTGAGAGTGTTATATTACAACCGGGATCTATTTTTCAGACATGATCTCGATCCCAATCAGCCACCCAGAACTTGGGATGAATTCAGAGAATATGCCAAGATCCTCACCAGAGACACTACTAAAGACGGTTCCATAGACCAATATGGCACCACCATCCGTATTAGTGCATGGCAGTTCCAGAATCTGCTCTTGCAAGCCGGCGGCAGGATGATGGACGAAGACTATAGAAAACCACTTTTCAACGATGAAGCTGGTGTGAGGGCTTTGGAATATCTCAGGACACTTTTGACCGAAGATAAGACAGCTTATCTATCTCCGGGGTATGAAGGGCAGAGAGATTTTACTGCCAGCAAAGTGGCTATGTATGAAGATACCAGCGTTTCTTATGCATTTATGGAGAGAACCGGTATCCCGTTCAATCTCGGATTAGCACCGATACCTATCGATAAGACCAGGAAAAACATCATCAGTGGAACTAATGTGATTATTTTTAAGAACGAAGATGACCAGGTTCTCGATGCTGCATGGGAATTTGTCAAATGGTTTACCGATACACCTCAGACGGCAAAGTGGTCAGCAATGACCTATTATATGCCGGTAAGACAGAGTGCTATGCAAGAGCCGGAACTAAAACAAAGGATAGAAGAAACCCCCGGCATGGCTGATGTTTACGATCAACTCAATTACGCTACTTTTGAACCGCAGATCAGTGAATGGTTCGAACTGAGACGCTATTTGGAAGAGCATGTGATAGAAAGAGTTGTGCGCGGTCGTTTGCAATCGAAAACCGCGCTTGATAACGCTGCCAAAAGGTTGACTGAGATGATCGCCAAACAGGAAGTACCTGAGTTTGCTCAGTGATCAAGATTGACATAGAAAGCAAATCTTAAAAATTTGTTTTCTGAAATCTATAAAGGAAAGAGGAGAAAATGATAAAGATAACTTTTCCGGATGGAAAGGTAGGAGAATATCCCGAAAAATCCACTCCGCTGGATATCGCACTTAGTATCAGTAGCGGACTGGCACGAGAGATAGTGACTGCCAAAGTGAATGATAAGTTGGTCGATCTCAATCATCCCATCAAAACGGATGCCAGCTTGGTCTTATATAAATTCGACAGTGACATCGGTAGAGAAGTCTATTGGCATAGTACTGCTCACTTGATGGCACAAGCGGTTAAAGAATTATTCCCCGAAGTAAAAATAGCGATTGGGCCTGCGATTGAAACCGGTTTTTATTACGATTTCGATCGGGATGAACCCTTCACAGATGAGGATATTCTGCAGATCGAGGAGAAGATGAAAACTCTGGCAAAGCAGGATCTGGAATATACTCGCCAGGAGATGACTCGTGAGCAGGCACTTGAGCTCTTCTCTGGGATGGGGGAGCATTATAAAGTCGAGATTTTAAACGAAATCGCACCGGGTGAAGTGATCACTGCATACAGACAAGGTTCTTTTATTGATCTCTGTCGGGGACCGCATATTATTCATACCGGACGTATCAAAGCGATCAAACTTCTGAAGACTTCCGGTGCATATTGGCGTGGTGATGCAAAGAATAAAATGCTGCAACGTATCTATGGCGTTAGTTTCCCTACCAATAAAGAGCTGAACAGATATCTTGCTGATCTTGAGGAAGCCAAAAAGCGTGATCATCGTAAGATCGGTAAAGAGTTGGATCTATACTCCATATCAGATGAGATCGGTGCCGGTTTGGTACTGTGGCATCCTCATGGAGCTATGATGCGCTCGATCATTGAAGATTATTGGAAAGAACAGCATTTTAAGTCCGGTTATAGTGTGGTGAATACACCGCATATCGGGAAAGCCGATCTTTGGCAGACCAGCGGGCATCTCTCCAATTTCTCCGAATATATCTATCCACCGATCAGCATAGATGAGCAGGATTATTATCTCAAACCGATGAATTGCCCCTTTCACATCGAGATCTATAAAACTACCAAACGAAGTTATCGTGAATTACCGATCAAATATGCCGAGATGGGTACTGTATATAGATATGAGCCCTCCGGTGCTTTGCATGGACTAATGAGAGTACGTGGCTTCACTCAAGATGATGCTCATATTATCTGTACACCTGAACAAGTAGATGCTGAGGTCAAAGATGTGGTGAAATTCTCTATCGAGATGCTCAGAGCTTTTGGTTTCGATGATTTTGAGATTTTCCTCTCTACCAGACCGGAAAAAGCGGTTGGTAAGATCGAAGATTGGGATAAAGCTACTTATGCTCTGAAGCGATCTCTGGAAGAGTTAGAGCTGAACTTTGAGATGGATGAAGGTGGCGGTGCTTTTTATGGTCCCAAAATAGATATCAAAATCAAAGATGCTCTCAAGCGTTCTTGGCAATGTTCTACTATCCAATTCGATTTTAATCTCCCCGAAAGATTCTCTATGGAATATGTCGGAGCAGATAATGCTCCCCATCGTCCTTTTATGATTCACCGTGCGCTTATGGGGTCGCTGGAGAGGTTCTTTGGCACTCTGATAGAATTTCATGCCGGAAATTTTCCTGTCTGGCTCTGCCCGATCCAGATCAAAGTAATCCCGATCTCCGAGCATTATGAAGATTATGCTCAACAAGTAGCTCAGCAACTAAATGAGAATGGACTCAGAGTTGAAGTGGATCATAAAAATGAGAAGGTGAATTATAAGATCAGAGAAGCTGAATTGCAAAAAATCCCCTATATGTTCATTGTCGGTCAGCGTGAACAAGATGAGAATACAGTATCAGTACGTCGTCATACCAGCGGAGATCTGGGTAGTTTTGCAACCGCAGAGATCATCGAGAAGATCAAAGCTGAAGTAGATGCCAAAAAATGAGGGATAGATGGATATCAAATCTACTGTAAAAGAAGAGCTAAAAAAAGCGGCTCAATCTATCAGCGCTATCGCTGATAATATAGATGCTGAAGTAGAAGAAGCGGTAGAATTATTGTACAATTGTAGTGGCAAGGTAATCGTGACCGGTATGGGGAAGACCGGCATTATTGCTCGTAAAATTGCTGCCACACTCTCCAGTACAGGAACGACAGCTATTTTCTTACATGCAGCCGAAGGTATTCATGGTGATCTGGGGATTTTGAGGAAAGAAGATGTGGTCATTGCCATCTCTTATAGTGGTAACACCGAAGAACTGCTCTCTATCATACCCTATATCAGATTTCAGCAGATACCGATTATTGCTATTACCGGCAACAAGAATTCCAATCTTGCTCAAAGTGCGACAGTGGTATTAAACTGTAATGTCCCCAAAGAGTTTGAACCTTTCGGGATGGTTCCTACCATGAGTACGACCGTAGCTTTAGCCTTGGGAGATGCGATTGCTGTGGCACTTTTGAAAAAGCGAAATTTCACCGAAGCTGATTTCGTACAATACCATCCCGGCGGTACGATCGGAAAGAAACTATTGCTCCGGGTAGAAGATCTGATGCATACAGATGATAAGAATCCGCTGGTGGATAACCAAGTGCAGATGGATAGAGTGATAATTGAGATGACCGGTAAAGGACTGGGCTGTACCAGTGTATGTGACAAAGAAGGAAGGTTGGTCGGTATAGTCACCGATGGTGATTTGCGTCGTTTTCTATCTAGAGGGTTCTGCTCGTTCGACATATCGGTAGAAGAGATTATGACCCGCGATCCTAAAGCAGTTTCACCCAAACTCTTTGCCGTAGATGCTCTCAGGATCATGGAAGATGCCAAGATAACTATGCTGCCGGTCGTAGATGAGAAAAAAAAACCGATCGGTATGCTACATATGCACGATCTTATCAACGCCGGAGTAGTTGGTTGATATCCTCATCAAATCCGAGCAATCTAACTTCCGGTTCCAATTCTATATGATAGTTCTCCCACACTTTATGATAGATCAAACGCATCAAATATAATACATCCTCCGCTTTGGCTTTGTTGCAGTTGATGATAAACCCGGCATGTTTCTCTGAGATCATGGCATCATTTTTCTTGGTACCCTTCAGACCGAGATCTTCCACCATTTTGCCGACATAATGACCGGCTGGACGTTTGAACACACTGCCACAGGAGGGATAATCGAGAGGTTGCTTTTGAAGACGAGTCTCCAGCTGCTGTTTTCTTATCTTTTCCAATTCATCTATTGGACTGGTTTGTAGTCTGAGAGTGACTTCCAAGATGATCTTATTTTGTAGCTGGTCAATAGAGCGGTAATTTATATCCAATGCTTCTTTCGGATAGCTGAGCAGATTGGTGTCTTCATCTAAGACTACGACTTCTTCTATAGTGTCGCCGATACAACCTTGATCGACACCGGCGTTCATAATCGTAGCACCACCAACAGTGCTCGGAATGCCTGCTAAACATGCCAATCCACCCAAATAATGCTCTTCGCAATAGAAGATCAGATCGGATAGGGCTACCCCTGCTTGCACTTTTACTCTATCTTCATCGATCCGAAATATTTTGTTGAAATACTTGGTCAACTTGATAACTATACCATCAAATCCATCATCAGAGGCAAGGATATTTGCTCCATAGCCGAGTATAGCAAAACGGATTTTGTTTTTCTTACAAAATTTTATTAATGCTTGGAGCGATGCGAGATCATGAGGATATACCAAAAAAGTAGCTTCCCCACCGATGTGATACCAGGTATGATCAGCTAGAGCTACATTGGCATAGTAATTGCCCAAATGATGCTTTTGCAGATAACTATCAGTACTTTTATACAGATTTAGTTTCATTGATTACTCCATAGTAAATTGGTACCCCCTAGGGGAATCGAACCCCTGTTTCAGGAATGAGAATCCTGCGTCCTGACCACTAGACGAAGGGGGCACCTGGCGGAGACGTAGGGATTTGAACCCTAGATACGCCTTTTGGACGTATACGCGATTTCCAATCGCGCTCCTTTAGCCACTCGGACACGTCTCCGAATTTGTGCTCAAAATTTTTAATCTGTTCTTTATTGTAAATACCTTTTTTCATTAGCACTCATTTTTGAGCATCATCATTGATGATATCTTTTAGTATACCTTTGAGTTCCTCATGCTCCAGTTTGTTGGTGGCAGATTGTTGCAACACTTCTCCATCGACGATCTTTTCTATGGTGATGCGCATTTTATGAGTTCCATATGCCCCATTTCCTTTAAGATAGTGCCTGCCTTCCAAAATGGATACTAGTATTACTCCACTGAGGATTATCGCCCAGTTCAGATAAATCCAAAACAGAAATATCGGTACGAATGCCAACACATCGAAGATGAGACTAATATTGGTAAGGTTGATTATATACCAATTGAAGACAGATTTGAACAATATCCATAGAAGCGATGAGATAGCAGCGGCAATAATTACCGAACGGTTACGGATCTTAATAGTCGGGATAAAGAAATAGACGATAATCAAGATAGTGAACAGTAAGACAAAAGGTGTGAGGAAAATGGATAAATTTTCCAATATCGGCAGGTTGATAAATTTCCCTACGATTGGTATCGAAGTTGCTGAGAATAGAATCAGGATAAAGATGCAACCAAAGATCGTCATCCCCAGAAATTTGACAAAATTGTCCAAAAATGTGTTTTTGCGCGTATCATGCACATTGAGGATATTATCAAAGGAGTCGTTTATTATTTTAAACAGTGAATACGAAGAAACCAAAAGAATGATGAAATTGAATAGATTGAAAGGGATTTTCTGATGAGCTAGTTGAGATATATATTCGATGATCTGATCTACCGAGCTCGGTAAAAATACTTGGATCAAAGCATCGCTCAATTGATCTTCAAACTCTATAAATGGCAATTCGGGTATGAAAAAGAGGATAAAGATGACAAAGGGAACAAAACCGAGCAAGGTAACGAAAGTGAGGGCTGCTGCTTCTTTGAATACACGCTGCTCATTGAATATCTCCAAAAATGATTTTAAAAAGTCTCTGATCTTTTTACTCATAACGTAATGCCTCCACCGGATCTAATTTACTGGCTTTTATTGCTGGTGAGATTCCGAAGAACAGACCTACACCTACAGATACGAATAAAGCTACGATAATGATAGAGAGATTGGCTACCATCTCCACTCCGATAAAACCTTGAACGATAGATAGCATCGATAAGCCGACCGCTATCCCGATGATGCCTCCGATCGTGGTTACCAACACACTCTGAACCAAGAACTGCAGGAACACATCCCTTCTTCTGGCACCTACTGTGAGTCGGACGCCTATTTCTCTGGTGCGCTCCTGAATTGTGGCAAGCATGATATTCATGATCACTATCCCACCTACAAATAGGGAGATCAAACTGATTAGGAAAAAAATAAGCCTAAAAGTGGCAGCACTCTCTTGCATCTCCTCAGCACGCTCACGAGCAGATATTACCCTAAATACAGGTTCGCCATAGCGTAGGTTCAGTATAGTCGCTTCCAACTTTTCACGCAGAGCCGGTGCTTCTTCCACACTGGCTGCCTTCAGAGTAATGCTGCGAATGTTATCTTGACCGGTCATCTTGTTCACCATAGTTGATAGTGGAATAAAAGAACGACGATTGAGATACTCGAGCGCATTATCTCTAAAAACATCTTGTCCGGATGCTAAAAATCTATGCTGCATCACACCGACAACCTGTAAGCGGCGATTGTTTGCAGTAATATATTTACCGATCGGATCATGGTTACCAAACAACTCGTCTCGCACCGTTGTACCGATGACGATAATATCGTTAGATTGGCTCAAATCATGCTCGGAAATAAATCGACCAGCTCCCACATCCCATTCTTCAACTCGAGAAAAATCAGGGTAGATACCCATTACCCCTCCGTAAAACTCTTTATCCTGATAAGAGAAGCGAAAGCGAGTGGAAATTTGCGGATTAAAATATAGAATCTCAGGTGCTGAAGAGCGGATCTGTCTTACCTCTTTTAAGGTAAATGAGTCGGGTAGATTTCTCTCATTGTTGTATTGCCAATTCCTATCGATGGTGATATTAGCCAACCCGCCTCTCTCCATCATCCAAGCAATGGTCTGCTGGTTGATCCCATTGACCAATGCAAGAACGACTACGATAGACATTGTACCGAGCACGATACCGATGATCGTGATGAAACTTCTAACCTTGCGCGTCCAGAAATCTGAAAAACCGACTTGCAGACTCTCTCTAAGTGATATCGCCATCTTTTATATATCCATCAACAATGTGTAATATCCGATTCGATCTTTTAGCTACTTCTCTATCGTGTGTAACCATTATGATAGTATGGCCAGCTTTGTTCAGATCGGAAAAAATCGCCAAGATATCATTACCGGAGCTTGTATCGAGGTTTCCGGTCGGCTCGTCTGCCAGTACAATAGATGGATTGTTTACTATTGCACGCGCGATAGCAACGCGCTGTCTTTGTCCTCCCGAAAGTTCCGCCGGCTTGTGTTTTAACCTGTTTTCTAAGTTTAGTTTTGCCAAAACTTCTTTTGCCTGACGAGTTCGTTCCGATGGCGATACGCCACTGTACATGAGAGGTAATTCGACATTTTTCAGAACATTGAGATGGGGTAATAGATTGAATGTCTGAAATACAAAACCGATCTCCTTATTACGGATATATGCCAATTTGGTCTTCTTCATTTTCGCTACATTAGCATCATTGAGATAGTAATCGCCCGAGCTTGGAGTATCCAGACAACCGATGATATGCATTAGCGTCGATTTACCGGAACCTGATGGTCCCATGATCGATACAAATTCACCCCGATTTACTTCCATCGAGACATCGTTGATTGCCGGTACGGATACTTTTCCCATCCGATATATCTTTTGCAAATTCTCTACCTTTATTATCTCTTCCATTTTCCCTCTCTTCTATAACAGTGAGATTTAAATATTATTTCACTGTTATACTGTCAAAATAATTATAAAACTATTTTGTCAAACCAATAAATTCGGGCGGAAGAATAACTATTAAATTGACAAAGCATAGTACTTTGTTAAATTGTAACCAAAGAGGTAGAAAATAGATGAAAAAATATATTATTATTTTAGCGGCAATGCTAATTGGCAGTAGTTATATACTTGCTTTGTCTCCCATCATTACTCCATATACAGGGCAGATCAGTCAGCATCCGGATTGGACTCATAATAACTGCAATCAGCAAATTGCCGGAGGAAATCATTACATTAGTCTGTTAAACAGTGATTCACATCTCATTACGCCTGAGATAGATTTTACCGAATTGATAAATCCAAAACTGGTGTTCAAGGCTCGTACTTGGGGAGTACCGAGTGATGAGACAACATCATTAGAGGTTAAGATCTCTACCGACGGAGGTGAGACTTGGCAGGATCTGGCTGTAAGCGTTCAAAATATAAACGAATTACGCATGATGGATTACGTCGATCTGTCAGAATATTCATCTTCACAACTGAAAATAAAATTCACCACACCTGAGGCGGGGAACAATCAAGGTGTCGGTTTGGATGACATCATGTTGATCTCCGAATCCGATTACTATGTATCTTTGGAAGGATTGAGCGGTGAAGAACTGAAAAATGCGCTACATATCCTTATCGCTATGTATCATAATTCTCAGGATTATTCTAATTCCCGCTTGAGAATGTTCGGACATATTGATAATTTTGACAATCATGTTACCTGTGTTTATACAAACATGACCTTTGAAGTCGAGTATAATACGATGCCCAACCATCAATTATTGAATGCCGAGCATATATATCCCCAAAGCTGGTATGCCGGTATAGCGGAAGAATATATTGCCAAAGCTGATCTACATCATATTTATCCCACCTTCCCACCGGCAAATTCAGCACGCGCTAATTATCCATTCGATTATGTGACTACTATCTTGACTACATGGGGAGAAGAAGGATACTTATCCTATCGCGGACATAATTTCTACGATCAGCCGGTATTCGAACCACGTGACCCTTTCAAAGGAGATGCCGCTCGTGCTATTATGTATTTCGTAGTTCGCTATGATTATGACCAAGTGGGATTCGAACATTTCGGAGTAGATATGCTTCCCGTTCTGATGCAATGGCATCTTAGCGATCCGCCTACTGAAGAGGATGTTAACCGCAATGATGAGATCCATCTGTTTCAGTTGAACCGTAATCCGTTTATCGATAATCCTGATTATGCAACATCGATATGGGGTGATATCGAGCTGGATGCTCCCCTGGTATATGAGCCTACCAATGTGAGTTCCAATAGTTTTGAGGCTCAATGGAGTAATATCCCGGAGGCAGACAGTTATTTTATTGATGTAGCTGACGATGAAGAATTCAAGCTGTTTTATAGTAATCTGAAGAATAAGCAGGTAACGCAAAATTATCTGCTGGTAGAAGGGAATTTTGATTACCCGATCTATTATCGTGTGCGAGCAGCTAACGATGAATATCTGAGTCTGAATTCGGAGGGTATGGAAGTGACAGCAGTCTCAGCCGAAGAAGATATTGTTTTTTCACCGGAGCGTATAATATCGAACTATCCCAATCCCTTTAACAGTAAAACCACTCTCTATATCAATCTCAGTAATACCGACGGTAAGCTGGAGATCTTCAACATCAAAGGTGAGAAGCTCTTTGGAAAAACGTTCGAGCAGGGCGAACATAATTTCGTCTGGGATGCTGACGGTAAAGCAAGTGGAGTTTATCTGCTCAGACTCAGCACGGGTGAAAGAACATTTCAAAACAAGATGTTGTTGTTGAAATAAATTTGGAGGTGAAATATGAAGCGGATATGTGTTGCCATTGATTTTTCCGATGTGACGCCGGTAGTGATCGAAAAGGCGATCGAGCTGGCAAAAAAATTTGAAGCACAAGTCAAAGTTATCCATATCGATTACCTCATGCCGGTCTTAAATTACTATGGTGTCGATCAGATCTATACTGTCGAAGCTTATGAAGCACAAAAAGAGCGTAACAAGAAACTCTTGGAAGAGATTATGGAGGATTTTGAGAAAAATAAGCTGAAAGCTGAATCTCAGCTCATCGAAGGGAACGTGGTGGAAGGAATCATTGCAACAGCAGAGGATTTTGAAGCTGATTTGATCATCGTCGGAGCTCATTCACACGGTAAATTGTATCATATCTTCTTCGGCTGTATTCATGAGGCACTGATCAATAAGGCTTTCTGTCCCATACTCGTCGTTCCCAAACATGAAGAAGAACAATGATTGGGTCGATGCAGCACGTGAGAGTATTTTAAATAATGTACATCAGAGCTAATAAGGACAATTTTCCTTTGACAATGAGAACATTTCCTAAAAAATCGATATAAAAGAAAGACAAGGGTATATAATATGAAGAAAAGATGTCTGATAGCAACAGGCGGTGGTGATTGTCCCGGGCTCAATGCAGTGATTAGAGGAGTGGTCAAACGCTCTTTGAAAGAAAAAGATTGGGAGATCGTCGGTAGTTTGGATGCATTTAATGGTGTTTTGAAAGAACCGATGCAATTGGAGATTTTAGATGAGAAAAAAGTGGCGGGCATTCATGTTCGTGGCGGTACCATCTTGGGCACTACAAACAAAGGTGGACCTTATGCTTGGCCAGTTAAAGATAGAGATGGAAATTGGACTTCTGTAGATCGTTCTGATGATCTGATCACCAAATTACGAAACAATAATATAGAAGCTGTTATCAATATCGGTGGAGACGGCTCTCAGCAGATCTCACAAAAGTTGTATGAGCAAGGATTGAATATCATCGGAGTACCTAAAACGATAGATAACGATCTGCTTGCCACTGACTATACTTTTGGATTTCAGACAGCTGTAGATGCTGCTACAGACGCAGTGGACAAACTTGTTACCACTGCACAGAGCCATCATCGTGTTTTGATCTTGGAAGTAATGGGACGTGCGACAGGTTGGATCGCTTTGCATGCCGCTATTGCCGGTGGAGCCGATATCTGCCTCATCCCCGAAATTCCCTATGATCTCGAAAAAGTGAAACAGAGTATCGAAAAGCGGATAATCAACAGCCGTGGGTTTGCTATCATCGTCATCGCCGAAGGAGCTCATTCGAAAGAGGGAACAATCACTTTTCAACAGAGCAATGAGGTAGGTAGAGATCCTATCAAACTCGGTGGTGTGAGTATCCAATTGATGGAAGATCTAAAGAAGATCGGCCTGCCGGTCGATATCAGAGCTACTATTTTGGGACACTTACAACGTGGTGGTATCCCAAACCCTTCCGATCGTATATTGGCTACGCAATTTGGCGTAAAAGCTTTCGAAATGGTGTTGGAGCAAAAGTTCGGTCACATGGTGGCTTATCGCCATCCGGATATCTTAGCCGTTCCTATCAAAGAGGCGATCACACGGTGTAATTACATAGAACTCGATTCCGATATGATAAAAACAGCCCGAGGAGTTGGTATTGATTTTGGTGATTAACACACAAAAAACATCCTTTGATTACAAAAAATCCTTGTCTTTTCTATCCGGTTTTTTCTTTTTGATTAATAAATACCTGAAAGGAGGAACAAATTGAAACATAAAATAGGTATTTTGACAGCTGGTGGACTAGCACCGTGCCTATCAGCATCTATCGCACGGTTGATAGAGAAGTATACCGAGCTTATTCCTGATATCGAAATTATTGGCTATCTGCACGGCTACCGTGGTTTGTTGATGAATAACAGCATCGAAATAACCGAAAAAGCAAAAGACAATATCTCTTTGTTATACGATTTCGGGGGCACTGCTTTTGGTAGCAGCCGGGTTAAACTATCCAATGTACAGGACTGTGTGAAAAAAGGGTACGTGAGCGAGGGACAGAACCCTTTGCATGTAGCTGCCGAACAGCTATCTAGAGATGGGATAACTATATTGCATACGATCGGCGGAGATGATACCAGCCTTACTGCTGCCAACCTTACCGGCTATCTGGAAGAGAATGGCTATGACCTCACCGTGGTTGGACTACCTAAAACCATAGATAATGATATCATCCCCATACAATGCACCATGGGAGCTCAAACTGCTGCTGAAGAAGCAGCTCGTTTTTTCGAGAATATCGTTAATGAGAATACAACCAGCACCAGACACTTGCTCATCCATGAGGTAATGGGACGTTACTGCGGTTGGATGACCGCCACCTCGGCATATGAATATAGAAAGAAACTATCCGGACGAAAATTCTTGCCGGATATTCTGGTTAGTAAGGATAGATGGGATATCGATGCGATCTATATCCCGGAGATTTCTTATGATTTCGATGATGAGATCGAACGCTTGCAAAAAAGGATGGACGAAAAAGATTGTGTCAATGTATTCTTCAGTGAAGGTGCTGGTGTGGAGCGCATAGTAGCTGAACTGGAAGCAGAAGGAAAGACAGTTAAGCGTGATCCTTTCGGACATGTTCGCCTCGATGATATCAATCCAGGTCAGTGGTTTGCCAAGAAGCTAACCAAAATGCTGAAAGCAGATAAGGTTTTGGTACAAAAAAGCGGTTATTTCTGTCGCTCCGCAGCGCCTAACCAAAAAGATCTGGACCTGGTGAAGAAAACAGCTGACCAAGCGGTGCAATTTGGGCTGAATGGTCAAAGCGGAGTTGTAGGAATGGATACGGATTATGATAATCAGATGCGTTGTATCGAATTCGGTCGAGTGAAAGGTGGCAGGACTTTCGATATTCGCACTCCATGGTTTAAAGAAATTCTCGATGCAATCGGACAGAGAGATTATGATTTATATAAAATACGGAAATAGGATAGAAAGATGAAGATTAAATTCAGAGATGTAAGTTCAGGGATAGTAGATGCCCGTGCTGTTATTGAGTTCGAACCGGGGATTTTTATCAATGAAGTGACGATACTCAATAAAAGTGGAGAGATCATCGTGGAATTACCGCAAAAGAGTTTTAAAGGTAAAGATGGTAAGATCCATTATATCGATGTTATCACATTCGAAAGTGAGAATGTGGAAACAATTTGGAAGATGGATATCAAAGAAGAATATTTCAAATGGAGGAAGAAGAATAAAAAAGTGTTGGTGTATGAATCTTAGCTTATGAATAAAGAGAAAGAGAGAGCTTTTCTGGTAGGTATCATAAAGAATAATGAGCATAAAGAGCATGCTCTGGAAACTATGCAGGAACTCAGGATGTTGGCCGATACTGCTGAGATAGATATTGTGGATACTTATGTGCAAAATGTAACAAGACCGAATGTCGCAACTTATATCGGTAAAGGAAAAGTGAGCGAAATTGCCAATCATGCCAAAAACAGACAGGTCTCCACACTTATTTTCAACGATAATCTTACTCCTGCACAAGCACGCAATATCTCCAATGCTACCCGGTGTAATGTGGTAGATAGAACCGAGTTGATCTTGGATATCTTTGCTTTGCATGCCAGAACCAATCAAGCAAAATTGCAGGTAGAACTGGCTCAATTGGAATATAGCTATACCAAACTGAAGCGCATGTGGAAACATCTCTCCCGTATTCAAGGCGGTATCGGTTTTAGAGGACCGGGCGAGAAACAGATCGAGATAGATAGAAGAGAGATAAAAAAGAAGATCAGTATTCTGAAAAAAAAGATCAAAGAAATAGAAATGGTCTCCAATACAAAACGGAAACAGCGGCAGAATATACTCTCCGTCTCTCTGGTCGGCTATACGAATGCCGGCAAATCGACATTGTTTAACAGACTTACCAAAGAAAAACGCTATGTTGCCGACCAGCTTTTTGCTACTTTGGATGCCAAAACCAGAGGAGTGGTACTCAATAATGAGGAGAGAATGGTCTTGACCGATACGATCGGGTTTATCAGAGATCTGCCTCACAATCTGGTCTCATCTTTTCATTCTACTTTGATGGAAGTGAGCGAAGCAGATCTACTTATGCATGTCGTAGTTGTATCTCATCCCAATCTGGATGAGTATATTCAAGCTGTAAATCGAGTACTAACCGAGATCGGTGTGGATTACAAAACTACCAATATCCTCCATGTTTTCAACAAATGTGACCTGATGGATAAGATCCAGATGATGTTCATCAAAAAAAAGCTGCAGCTTGAATATCCACATGCTGTTTTTATCTCAGCCAAAAGTGGGGAGGGGATGGACACACTGTATCAAAAGTTGGAAGAATTTAGTGTAAAGATCAAAAAAACAGCTACTATCCATATCCCGATCAAATTACAAAATCTGATCTCTTTCGTGCATGATAATGCCAAAATCATAGATAGCAGATACGATGATGAGAAGGGTGAAATGATAATGAGAGTAAAAATAGATAGACAATTATATCCCAATATAGAAAAACAGATCCAAGATTATAAAATGTATGAGTATATAAATAAATAAGAAATGGAGGGAAAGATGATCAGCGATTTACAAGAGATCTACTCACAAAATGTGAAGGGGATGAAACGTTCGGCGATCAGAGAGTTATTGAAACTCACGGCTGATCCGGAGATAATTTCGTTTGCCGGTGGTTTGCCGTCTCCGGAATCATTTCCGGTAGATGATCTGAAAAAAGTAGTAGAAGATGTTTTGCAAAACGAAGCTAAAAGCGCTTTACAATATGGAGCTACCGAAGGTGATTCACTACTTAGAGAGCTTTTGGTGGAAAGGTATCGCAAACAAGGTTTCGAGATCGGATTGGACAACTTAGTCATCACAACTGCTTCTCAGCAGGCTTTGGATCTTTTGGCGAAGATCTTTATTGACCGTGGTGATAAGGTAATAGTAGGTCTGCCCTCATATTTGGGCGGGCTTAGTGCTTTCAATTCGTACGGTGCTGAATTGGTCGGCATTCATTTGGATGAAGATGGAATGTCAGCAGTCGAGCTGGAGAAAAAACTGAAAGAACTAAAAGAGAAGGGTGAAAAACCGAAATTTATCTATATCATCCCGGATTTCCAAAATCCAGCCGGTATTACAATGCCGGAATCGAGAAGATTAAAAATCATCGAGATAGCTAAAAAATACGATATCCTGATCGTAGAAGATAGCCCTTACAGAGAAATCCGCTTCGAAGGTAAAGATCAGAAAAGTCTCTTTGCACTCGATGGTAGTGGTCAGGTTATCACATTGGGAACTTTCTCCAAAATATTCGTACCTGGTTTCCGGATAGGATGGGTGATAGCGGATGAGAAGATTACCGATAAATTCGTGATGGCAAAACAAGCTACCGATCTCTGTACTGCACCATTCGTTCAGAAAATTGCCGCCAAATATCTTGCCAGCGAAAAGTTCGAGAGCAATCTGGCTAATATAGTCGAATCTTACAAAGAGAAAAAGAAGGTAATGATCGACGCTTTCAAAGAATTCATGCCCAAAGGTGTGAACTGGACTGATCCGGAAGGCGGATTATTCCTCTTTGTAACCTTACCGGAAAACATGGATACAGATGAACTATTCCACAAAGCTATCGAACAAAAGGTGGCATTTGTGATCGGTTCTGCTTTCCATTGCGACGATGGAGGAAAAAACACAATGAGGATAAACTTCTCTTATATGAGCAAAGAGATGAATAGAGAAGGTGCCAAAAGACTTGCCGCTGTCATCGAAGCTGAGATGAAGAGAACAGGCAATCTGTAGAAAGCAAATATTCAAAACAGTTCAGGAGAAGTCCATCTGCGACTTCTCCTGATATTTTATAGTCTGGAAGTGAGCATGAGAAAATATAATGTGGCTATCATTGGTGCTACCGGTATGGTGGGCAGAGAAATGCTGAAAATCATCCATGACAGTAGCTTTCCGGTTAACAAACTCAGATTATTTGCCAGTATCGCATCTGCCGGAACTAAATTGTCTTGCGAAGATGAAACCTATATAGTAGAGAAGATCGAACCCGGCAGTTTTACAGATGTAGATATCGCTCTAATCTCCGCTGGAGGTAATGTGAGTAGAGAAATAGCACCCCAAGCGGTTAGTGAAGGTGCTGTGGTGATAGACAATAGCAGCGCTTTTCGAATGGATGTAAATGTGCCTTTGGTAGTAACGGAAGTGAATGCAAAAGCCCTGAGAAAACATGATGGTATCATCGCCAATCCGAATTGCTCCACTATCCAGTTAGTGGTCATGCTCAAACCGATCCAAACGGCTTTCGGACTCAAAAAAGTGATCGTCAGTACCTATCAGTCGGTATCCGGAGCCGGGAAAAATGGAGTTGATGAACTAATAGACCATACCGATCTGATGCTGAAAGATAAAAAAACGCAACCGAACAAATTCCCTGTTTCCATTGCCTTCAATGTGATCCCTCAGATCGGTGAGATCAATGAGAATGGCGATTGTTTCGAAGAAGTGAAGATGATGAACGAAACTAAGAAGATATTGGCAAATGAACATCTGCAGGTAGCGGTGACGACAGTGAGAGTTCCGGTAATGATCGGTCATTCCGAGGCAGTATATTTCCAAACTGAGAAAGAGACTATGCTAGAGGATATCATCTCGATTCTGAGCCAAGCGAAAGGGATAAAAGTATATGAGCCGGAGTGTTTTCCGACTGCTCTCGATAGCCAATGTGATGATGATGTTCTGATTGGACGTCTGAGAAGCTGTTTGGGAAGCAATGATGAATTTCTCGGTTGGATAGTGGCAAATAATCTGCGCAAAGGAGCTGCTTTGAATGCAGTTCAAATCGCAGAATATCTAATCAGGGAGGATTTGCTCTGATGCGTATTGTTATCCAGAAATTCGGCGGAACTTCGCTCAGAACTACTCAAGAGCGAAAGAAATGTGCTCAGCATATCATCAATAAGCTTAAAAGCGGATATGTGCCAGTAGTAGTAGTTTCCGCTATGGGAAGAGAGGGTGATCCTTACTCTACCGATAGCTTGATCAAATTAGCACTAGAGGAAAATGAGATTCTACTACCACGTGAAAAAGACCTGCTTCTCTCTTGTGGTGAATTGATCTCAGCAGTTTTGATGTCTCTCAATCTAAGGAAAAACGGTTATGATGCCAAGACTTTGAGCGGATTCCAAGCTGGGATCATCACTGATGATGAGTTTTCCAACAGTAAAGTGAAGGCAGTAGATACCCAGAAGATTGAGGATATGCTCAAAGAGGGGATTATACCGGTAGTAGCAGGTTTTCAAGGTGTCAGCGAAAGTGGGGAGATTACCACTTTTTCCCGTGGAGGTAGTGATACTACCGCCTCGGTTTTAGCTAAAGCATTCGATGCTGAGTTTATCGAGATCTACTCCGATGTTGATGGAATCCATACTGCTGATCCAAAAATAGTCGAAAGAGCAGAATTATTGTCTCAGATAAGTTATGATGAGATTGTGGAGTTGGCACACAAAGGTACGAAGATAATCCATCCCAGGGCTGTCGAAATTGCTAGAGATGCTAAAATACCGATCTCTATAAAACCTGTAGTCTCGGATAAAACCGGTACTTTGATCCACTCGCTAAAGCATGAAAGACCGATCACCAGCATAGCCTGCAAAGAGAGAATCGTCTATTTCAGAACCGAGATGAAAAATGGCGAGGAATCAAAAGTCCGAGCTCAGCTATTCGCTCAGATAGCCGCTAGTTCCATTAGCACCGATTTTATCAACATCCTCCCCGACACTGCTGCCTTTATTGTCGATGAAGAGAAAAAAAGAAAAGTGAAAAAAATCTTAAATGATCTGGCTTTGAACTATAGTCTGCGCTCCGATTGTGTAAAAATCTCGGTAGTGGGAACCGGGATGACAGGCAGACCCGGTGTGCTTTCCGAAATCCTCAACACTCTCATCCAAGCGGAAATCGAAGTGATCCAAGTTACCGATTCTCATACCACTATCTCCTGCCTGATCAAAGCTAAAGATAAAAAGAAAGCGATAAATCTGCTGCATGAGTGTTTTTTCGAAGATAGCAGCAAGAAAAATAAATTTTAGATAGTACAGATAAACTATTTCTTGACACCAAAAGTATCTGCCGTCATTTGCAAATTATAAAAAAATAAAGTGAGGGATAGAAAAATGCCGATCATACCGAAGCCAAAAAAGAAAAGAACAGATGTCGATATGGAATTGGTAGTGTTTCTCAAGGGACTCTCTTTGTTTAGTACCCTTACCAAAGGTGAACGCATCAATCTGAGTAGATTTATCTATCAAAGGGATTATAAAAAGGACGAGATCATCGTCAAAAAAGGATATCCCAATGTGGTATTTTACATTGTCCAAAACGGGGAGCTGCTAATCTATTTGGAGCATGGAGAAGAGCAGATCGAATTGAGACGAGTAGGCGAAAAAGAGTTTTTCGGCGAGATCGGCATATTCTTAGAGGAAGATCGCACTGCTTCTGTGAAAGCGACGATGGACAGTACTCTCTTGGCTATTCCCACCACCGAATTCCAAAAATTCATCGATCAATATCCCCGCGCTGCTGCAAAGATCCTTTTTAACATGGGGCAGGTGCTGGCAAGTAATATTCTGAAATTGAATAATAAGCTGCAAACTATGAAAATCGAAAAGTGAGATTAAAAATGGAACGGTCGAGCATATTGAAATGGATATTATTTGGTCTGTCTATACTGCTCATAGTAGCGGCGTTCTTGTTTTATCAGCATATCATCTCTTATCTGATAGTAGCTTTTCTGATCGCCTACATCATTTCGCCGCTGGTTAATCTGGCAGAAAAATATCAGATCAAACGGACGGTCTCTATTTTGGTGATCTATATCATCATCGCCCTGTTGCTGGCGATCTTCTTTAATGTGATTATCCCCCAAATTATCGAGCAGATGATCGATCTGGTGCATAGTCTGAACGAAGTAGTACAAGAACATGATGACATTAACCTGCGTGTGCTTGGATTCGATGGGATAGCTAATATTATCGATAGTATCGAAAGTCGCTTTCCTCAGCTCGAGATTCACAGACAAATCTCTTTCACTTTGGATGAGGCTAAGTTCAATTCGGTATTGAATCAGATTCCACTTTTTTTTAAGAGTGTGATAAATGTAGCCTCTTTCCTCATCGTCGTACCGGTGATCGTGTTCTTTATCCTCAAAGATGAGCGAAAATTCTTTCATTACATCTTTTCCTGTATCGGCAACAGATATTTTGAATTCTCTCTGCATCTTTTTGAGAAGATAGAGACCAGTTTCGGTCGTTTTTTCAGAGCGCTACTTTTGGAGACTTTGCTGGTAACTATAATGTCCATAGCCGGATTACTTATCCTGCGCATTCCGTATGCTATTGTGCTCGGACTGATTGTCGGTCTAGCAAACCCGATCAAGTATTTCGGTCCGTTTATCGGTGCAGTTCCCACATTATTGATTATTCTGTTGGGACCGACTCCGGATATTTACATCCTCTATGCTGGCATCATGTTTCTGATTGTGCAACAGATAGACAGCCTTATCCTCTTTCCCTGGTTGGTTGGTAAAAGTATGAATATGCATCCACTGTGGGTATTGCTCACTGTCATTGCCGGTGGTTATGCATTCGGAATTTTGGGCATGCTCTTCGCAGTGCCGGTCGTATTCTTGATAAAAGTGATAGTAGAAGTCTCTCATAAGAGCTTGAAAAAATTCGAAATAATATAAATAAAGGAGTATTGGTTTGAGATTTAGAACTATTTGGATCGCAATAATAATTACGTTAATTATGCCGGCGCTGTTTGCGCAAGGTATATCGAGGACTCAAGATGCCAGAAACAATATCTATCTGGAGAGGTTGGACGAAAACCTGATAGATACTATCAAAATGTTGGAAACTTTTAGCGATAGAGCGCAGAACGTGGAACACTTCGACATGGTCGATGCCTATACCAGTTTCTTGATGAATATGACCATGGAGTGTGCTAAATTGCGTAATTACATTTCGCAAGCGGAAAATGCCACCTCTGCCGAAGAGAGAGAAGATATCATCGCTATTTTGATCTTCACACTGAAACCGGAGCTTGAAGAGTTCGACGAAGATGTAACCAGAGCTCAAGATAGAGAAAATCAGGATTACCTCGAAGATATTTCTGAGCGCATCAAGAAAACCAGAGGCAATACGCTACAAAGTTTGATTAAAGAAGAGGAAAAGATGGTGCAAACGGGAATGATCTCTACCGAGTATATGGAATTACATGCCAGATTCTTCTTTTTGAACTTATTGGATGATTTTGTGAAACCCTACACTTTTCTTAGCAGGCAAAACAGAGCTTTGCTCACAGAGATCGTGAAAGATATAGATAAAAACATGCCTGCTTTATAAAAATGGAGATGTTATGCAGATAAGCGGACAAATTAATCTCGTATTGTACTTTATCACTACTTTTTTGATGAATCTGTTTTTTTTGGCAACTGTAGTGATACTTTCTGTAGGATTGGTGCGCATGTTCACAGACAGTTTCAAGACATTGTTTCGCACTGAAAACAGAGTAAGAAAGGATAAATCCGACATCGGTTATTCCATGCGGCTATTCTCACTTGTCCTCACTTTTTTGGCAGGCGCATTGCTGATGGATATCATCATAGATATCAGCTGGGATAGTATCGCACAGTTTGCGGCGATTATCGTCTTGAAACTGATCATAGACATAATTAAGAGCAAATTGATAGATAAGGAGGCTTGAAAAGTTGATAGAAGAATTGATCCAAAAAAATAGAAGTTACCGTCGTTTTGAAGAAGACGTTAAGGTGGAATTGGATGACTTGAAACACTTTGTGGATTTGGGAAGACAAAGTGCATCAGCAGCTAATCTACAGCCACTCAGATATCATATTAGTAACAATAGAAGACTGAATAGCCATATCTTCCCGCTGCTTAAATGGGCTGGCTATCTAAAAGATTGGGATGGACCCGTGCATGGCGAACGTCCCGCTGCTTATATCACCATTCTCAATTCTCAACCAGACAACAGATTTGCCTCAACCGATGCCGGTATAGCAGTCCAATCTATACTCTTGGCAGCTGTGGAGCATGGCTATGGTGGTTGTATATTTGCTTCGGTGGATAGAGAGAGATTGGCAGCTTTGTTAGAGCTTCCCCAAGATTATAAAATCCTATTCACTATCGCACTGGGTAAGCCGAAAGAGAAAGTCAAACTCGTAGAAGCAGATGACGATATCAAATACTGGCGCGATCAAAATGGTGTGCATTTTGTCCCCAAACTGAAATTGGGTGAAGTCATCTTCAAAATCAACTAAGTGGCTTGAAATATGTCGGCAATATTTACTGGAGATATCGTTTTTTTTACCTTTACCTAACTCTTTTGCTACCATACTCTAATAATGGTTATGACAAAAATAGAGTTGACAGTTTAGATTAAGTGAAGATTTTAAACGTAAAATATATTAAAAAAGGAGAATAGTATGGCAAGAATGACTGTCGATCCCAAATACTGTAAAGGATGTGGTCTTTGCATAGAAGCCTGTCCTAAGAAGATCATTCGTTTTTCGGAAGATATCAATGCAAAAGGATATCATTATGCTGAATGTTTCGATCAGGACGCTTGTATAGCTTGCAAATTGTGTTATACTACCTGTCCGGATGTCGCGATTAAAATTGAGAAATAAATGGAGGAACAATGGGTGAAAAAGTATTGATGAAAGGGAACGAAGCCGTAGCGGAAGCTGCTATACGAGCCGGTTGCCGCTTGTATTTCGCTTATCCTATTACCCCGCAGAGTGAATTGATCGAATATATGTCCCGTATGATGCCGAAAGTGAACGGTATCTTCATACAGGCAGAGAGCGAAGTTTCCGCTATCAACATGATCTACGGCGCTGCCGGATGCGGTAAACGTGCGATGACCTCGTCGTCATCACCGGGTATCAGTCTGAAACAAGAGGGAATATCCTATATCGCAGGCGCTAATCTGCCGGCAGTGATAGTGAATGTTCAGCGTGGTGGACCCGGTCTGGGAGATATCCAACCTTCACAGGGTGATTATTTCCAAGCAACCAAAGGTGGTGGACACGGAGATTATCGCTCTATCGTGCTCGCTCCCAATTCAGTTCAAGAATTTGCCGATATGGCCGCTATGGCTTTCGAATTGGCAGATAAGTATCGTAATTCTGTTATTATCCTTTCAGACGGTCTGCTCGGTCAGATGATGGAACCAGTAGAATTCGCAGAAGCAAAAACAGAGAAAGAAGTGGAAGAGCTGGGCAAGCAACATTATGACTGGTGTATGCATCCCAATGTAGATGGAGAGAATCGTCATCATCATGAGATCAACTCTCTGGAAATAGATCCGAATGTCTTGGAAAAACATGTCCTCAAACTGGAAGAGAAGTATAAAAAGATCGAAGCGAATGAGGTTAAATACGAAGAATATAATGTAAATGAAGACAACGAGGTCTTGTGTGTTGCATTTGGAACAGCTTCTCGTATCGTTCGTTCAGCTATCGATCAACTGAAAGAAGAGGGCAGAAATGTCGGTTTGATAAGACCGATTACAGTTTGGCCCTATCCATACAAAGCTATCGAAGAAGCACTTCATGACAAGGTGAAGAAAGTATGCGTATTTGAACTTAACTTGGGGCAGATGGTCGAAGATGTGCGTCTGGCAGTTAATGGTAAAGTACCGGTCGAGTTCATGGGTAAAGTCGGCGGTTTAGTCTTTACACCAGACGAAGTAAAAGCGAAGATCGAGGAGGTATAGATGCAAGTAATAGCTCAAAGACCCAAATCACTAATGGAAGTGCCTTTTACTTATTGTCCGGGCTGTTTACATGGTGTGGCACATCGTCTGATAGCCGAGGCTATGGACGAACTGGATATGCGAAATCATACAATGGGAGTAGCTCCGGTGGGCTGTTCCGTATTTGCCTATAAATTCTTTGATTGTGATATGGCGCAAGCTGCTCATGGTCGCGCTCCAGCCGTTGCAACCGGCATGAAACGAGCCCGACCCGATATGCACGTCTTCACCTATCAAGGTGATGGAGACCTCGCTGCTATCGGAACTGCCGAGATCATTCACGCTGCTAATCGAGGTGAAAAGATGACCGTCTTTTTCGTAAATAACGCTATCTATGGTATGACCGGCGGGCAGATGGCTCCAACTACGCTTTCAAATATGAAGACTTCCACATCCCCATACGGGCGTGATGTAGAAGACATCGGTCATCCGATAAAAATGTGTGAACTTCTATCCACTCTGGAATCTCCATATCTGATTGAGCGAGTGTCACTATTATCCCCCCAAGATATACTCAAAGCAAAAAAAGTGGTTAATAAAGCGATGAAAATCAATAAAGAAAACAAAGGATTTACCTTTGTAGAATTCATCTCTACCTGTCCGACTAACTGGGGTGTCGAATCCGAAAAAGCGCGTGAGTGGGCAAAAGAGAATATGCTCCCCATATTCAAAATCGGTAACTTCCGCGATAAATCTAGAGAAGGGGGACAATCATGAAAATAGAATTGATCTGCTCAGGCTTTGGTGGACAAGGCTCGCTTACTGTCGGTAAATTCCTGGCACAAGCTGCTATGAAAGAGGGTAAGAATGTGTCTTGGTTACCATCTTACGGACCGGAAATGCGCGGTGGTACTGCCAATGTCTCTACCGTGATTTCGGATGATCCCATAGCTTCACCGATCGTCAGTCACCCCGATATCGTCATTGCACTCAATCAACCCTCTGCAGATAAGTTCGGACCGACTATCAAAGCAGGTGGGCTGCTGATCGGTAACGAAGATATGTGTCCAAAAAAGTTGGAGAGAGACGATATCGAATCATTATATGCTCCGATGAGCAAGATTGCTAATGAGATAGGTAGCGCTAAGGTGCTGAATATGGTCTCGATCGGTATTGTTATCGGCAAAACCAAGTTGGTTAAATATGAGACCTTGGAAAAAGATCTAAAAACGTTTATGAAAGATAAGAATCCAGCCCTATTAGAAGCTAATATCAAAGCGATTCGCAAAGGGATGGAGATTGGTGAATCTTCATAAAATCAAATAATCATAAAAGGGGCGATTTCAGTTTCGCCCCTTTTTTTTATTGACAATAATTATCCCAGATTTTTTAGTTTACCATTAATTTATAAAGACGGAGGTAAAGATGAGGTTCAGAAATTTTAGAATTGTTATTATCATAGCAGCTCTTGCTGCTCTGTTGGTGGTAGGTTGTGCCGGTCCATCCCGCACGGTTGAGAGAATTTCAGCAGATGAGGTAGTAGATCTGAGCGGGCGGTGGAGCGATACAGATTCCAGATTGGTAGCCGAACAGATGGTTACCGATTTGCTGATGAGACCATGGCTGAATAACTTTATGCAGGAAGAGGGGAAAAGACCGGTGGTTATTGTCGGTAATATTCGCAATTTATCCTCTGAACATATAGAGACAGGGTTGTTTGTTACCAATATCGAAAGAGAACTGATAAATTCGGGAAGAGTTACCTTTGTAGCCAGTCGGGAACAAAGGGAAGCTATCAGGGAAGAACGGCTCGATCAGCAGGCTTATGCCACAGAGGAGACCGCTCGAAGATTAGCCGCTGAAACCGGGGCTGACTTTATGATGCATGGCTCTATCAAAACTCTGGTCGATCAGCTGGAAGGAAGACAGATCAAACTCTATCAGGTAGATATGGAACTGATCAATCTGGAAACCAATGAAAAAGTATGGATCGGCAACAAAGAGATCAGGAAATATATCGAACGTTCCCGTTCCCGTTGGTAAAAATTATGAAATATCTCGTTGCATTATGCCTTTTGGTCTCTCTGATGGGCTGTGCCGGCATGAGGAGTCATAAGCAGCCATTTGCTGAGATAGAGGAGAAAATCGGTCAAGGTAACTATGCAGCCGCTCTTGCTCAGGTAGAAGCGGGCAAGAATAAATTTTACCAAGAAAAAGATCGTGTCTTGTATTTTCTGGATGCCGGTATGCTACTTCATTACAATGCAAACTATACTCAAAGTAACGAGTATCTCACCCAAGCCGAATATGCTATCGAAGAACTATTTACCAAAAGTATCTCTCGTGGTGCTGCTTCTGTGATGTTGAACGATAATGTACTCGAATATGCCGGCGAAGATTATGAAGATGTGTATCTAAACCTGTTCAAAGCAATTAATTTTTTGGAGATAGGGCAATTTGACGCTGCATTTGTAGAAGTAAGAAGGATAAATAACAAATTAAATGTCCTCAGCGACAGATATGATCAACTTGCCGGAGAATATAATACGGCAGAAGAAGCTGAAGTCGAGTTCAAACCGGGAGAATCGCGTTTCCATAATTCCGCACTTGCCCGCTATATGAGTATGCTGATGTATCGAACGGAAGGAAACATCGATGCAGCGCGTATCGATCGAAACCTTATTTCGCAAGCATTCGAAACGCAAGCTCAGCTTTACAACTTCTCCAAACCGGAGCTTGATTCGCATCTCAGCTTTACTGAGCAAGCGAAACTCAATGTGATGGCTTTCACTGGTAGAGGACCGGATAAAAAAGCAAGGACTCTCTATATTCATACAGAAAAAGATCATATCATCATCGCGACAACAGCAGAAGTACCTTCAGGTAGGCAAGATCTCGCTACTCTGGATGTGATACGATGGCCCGGTGTTAGTGAGGGTTATCATTTCAAATTCCAACTGCCGGTTATGGAACTACGCTCTTCAAATATTGATAGAATCCGGGTGGTAGTGGATAACAACCGCAGATTCGAACTGCAAAAGATGGAGAATATCGAACGCATAGCGGAGGATATGTTCAGACGTAAAGAGCCGCTTATCTATCTGAAGACTATAACTAGGGCAGTTGTAAAAGGGCTATTGTCCGAAAAAGCTAAAGGTGAGATGACCAGCAGGATAGATAACCCACTTCTCGCATTTGCTGCCAGAATGGCAACCGATGTGGCTGTGGATGCTACCGAAAATGCTGATCTGAGAATTTCACGTTTTTTCCCGGCTTATGCTTATGTAGGAGAAATCGATCTGCAACCTGGTGTATATGATATCAGAGTGGATTATCTCAATAGATTTGGAGGGATAGTTCATAGTGAAAATTATGCAAATTTTCAGGTCAGAAGAAATGGACTTAATTTCATCCCAACCTTCCATTTAAATTAAAGGAGTTTTTTATGAAAAATACTATAGTCATAATACTGGTAATGGTGATTATATCGGCTTGTGCAACTGCTTCCCAAAAAGCAGATGCTCCACCGGAATGGTTGAACAATCCCTATGCAACCTATCCGGAGCAACTCTATCTTGCTTCTATCGGTAGCGGAGATTCCAGAGCTCAAGCTGAGAGAAATGCTGCTGCAAAACTGGCTCAGATATTCGAAACTAGTGTTTCGGTGGACGAGACTCATAGACAACGCTACAAAGAGATCACCGGCAGCGAGCTGATGTCTTTCGAGGATGAGTTTAGTATGGATAGATCTGTTAGGTTGGAAGCGGAGCAGACACTTATTAATATTACCTATGCAGATAGCTATCGCGATAATATGGGAAAAGTGCATGTACTGGCTTATATTCATCGGATGAGAACTGCTGATATTTATGAGAATAAAATAGCAGAAAACGCCGATAAGGTAAACCAACTGATTGCTCAGAGCAATAATAGCGGTAATCAGCTCATCAAATACGCTGCTATGAACGCTGCTCAGGCAGTGGCAAATTCCAACCAGATATTGATAGATCAGCTCAGTATCATCTCACCCGATAGTAAAGAATTTCTCAATCTTAATTACAACATGAACTCTATCAATCAAAGAGTAGGTGAACTTGCCCGCGATATCACTTTCGAGATCGAGATTGAAAATGATGATAATAACCAGATATCAATCCTACTTTCCGATATGCTAAACGAACTCGGATTTATGATCACCACCCACGGTATGCTGCTGATAGATGGTAAGATCGATTTTGAAGAAACCGATCTGGGTAGAGCAGATGGCGTCGTCTTTGTCCGTTATGATCTGCAGCTTAGAGTCATCGATGACTATGGCAATATCATTATCAGTATGAACGAGCGGGGTAGAGAAGGTCACAATAATTTCCGCGAAGCCAGACAGAGATGCCTGAGAACAATTCAACAAAAAATCGATCAAGCTTTGCAGAATAGATTAATCTCATATTTCGATAATCTTGTGGCTTCTTAATCATTATAGTGTGGTAAAATAAGAATATAAAGTTAAAGGAGATTCTAAGATGATTTCTTACCGTAAAGAACTCTGGTTTCACACGAAAAAAAGACGAGAATTGGTTCATATTACGGATATGATTCAAGAAGCAGTAGAATCGTCTAATGTAAAAGAAGGGCTATGTTTGGTAAACTCCATGCATATCACCTCCAGTGTATTTATAAATGATAACGAACCCGGATTGCATGCGGATTTCGAAGTTTGGTTGGAAAAACTGGCACCAGAGAAACCTTATGACCAATATCGGCACAATGGTTTTGAAGATAATGCAGACGCACATTTGAAAAGAACGGTTATGGGTAGAGAGGTTGTAGTAGCCATTACAGACGGCAAACTCGATCTTGGTCCATGGGAAGCAATATTTTACGGAGAGTTCGACGGGAAGCGCGATAAAAGTGCGTTGATAAAGATCATCGGCGAATGATCATTTTATCCTGACACGGTCAAGTTCTGCCGACTTCATCCACCCGCCGGTTCCATTTGGCAATTTGACCAAAAGCCAGTTGTTCTCCGCTTGCTCGATCGTTACGATCATTCCTTCATGGATGGTGAAGATGCGGGTGAATTCTTCACTCGGGCCGCTGTATCCACTGGCTTGATCGGCTATCAGTACAGCTTGGCTATCATCATGCAGAGTGTTCCAACGGATGATGCTGATAAGCAAAGATATGCTAAATAGGACGATCAGGAATGTTAAGATAAAAATGGGGATAGATTTCTCCTTACCTCGATAATAGATTATCATCCAGTTAATGGTCAATACAATCAGGATAAGAATTGCTAAAGTAATGATAGCCAAGAGATTCAAAGGAAATGTGGTTACGATTGCAGACCAGATTCTACCCAGTGTATCCTCAGTCTGCAGGCTTTGTTCATCTTGGGTTATCTCGAGAGCAAAATTCAGATTCTGTCTTGCTCTATGATGGTTCGGATCAACTTTCAGCGCTTTGAGATAATATACCACAGCTCTACCTAGTTGATCAGCTCTAAAATAACTATTTCCGATATTATAATACAGATCCGCATTGACTATACCCTCATCTTCCAGAGCCATAAATTTTTCCAATGCCTGAGAAAATTGCTTGTTTTGATAAGCTTCTACTGCTTCATTATACAAGGTTACTTCCCAAGTGTCGGCTACAAGAAGCATCGGGATGAATAATAATGCTATGAAGATGATCTGCTTACTCATTTTTTTGTCCTTTTCAACTTTAGTATATCATTCACGATCTTTTTCAGAGTCTCATAATCCGAACCGATCTGCTGCTGGGAGAAGCCGCCGGGCATAAAACGAGCTTGGTTGCATTTTTCTAAGAAAGCTTGGATGTTTTCTGTAATATCAGTCGGGTATTTGTTTGATTTCAGAGCTTCTATGATCGCAGAGGTAGTACTACCACGCGGGATGTGCAGTTTATCTGCCAGATAGCTGCAAAGACCATGATAAGCGGCGAGATAAAAATCAGAGCTTTTTGCTTCTGCATATTTTGTGGCTTGAAGGAGATATTTTTTCAATATCCGATTTGCCTTTTTACGCCGATAGTAAGCTCCGTCTTGCATCATTCTGGACTGTTCGTTGCTATAGAATATTGCCAAAGGAATTGTGAGTAAGATCAGCAATCCAACCAGCCAATACCAAACAGAATTGTAAATAAGTGATATACTCCGTACGCTCGGAGTAGTGATAATATAATCAATATCACTTCCTTCTAAGCGCACACCTGTCTGAGAGCCGATGCGGGGGATGAACATCTGATCTGAAGGCTCTACCGAGATGGAGAATTGGGCAGTTTGGATAGTTCTGTAGCTTTGGCTTTTCGGATCGAAATAATTGAATTGATAAGCAGGTATGGTAAAATTACCCGGCTCTTGGGCAATGATCAGATATCTCACCACTTTTTTACCATTTATCTTGTTATCTTCAAGCTCGGTCGAAATCTCCGGATCGATGAATCTGATGTTCTCTATAGATTTGATGGGCGGAGGATCAAAATGTTTGAAGTTCCCCTCTCCATCGATAGTTATTGTATATGTGATTGGATCTCCTACAGTTACAGAGCTGGAACTGAGTGATGCCGAGATATCGAAATCTCCGACCGCACCGGAGAATTCATCCGGGCGACCTGCTGTAGGTAGGTTGCGTGCTGTGATCGTCATCGGCTTACTGGCTATATCATAACGTCTTGAAGAACCGAAATCGAAAAAGCTGCGCCGAGGAGTTCGGATATCGACTACCATTTGTAAAGGTGGAATCTCCAAATTCCCACTTCTTTTGGGGAATAAGACAAGCGATCTGAGCGTCATCACATTGAAAATCTTACCCTGATAGGTAGTTCTGCGGAAATTTATCCTCTCGGGGATATAGACATCCTCCTTCCAAAAACCGGTGAAATTCGGCTCGCTACCGAAGGACATATTGGAGATATCATATTGTGAGTATAGTTTGTAACTAACTGTTATCGGTTCATCGAGATAGACGTTCTCTTTGTCATATTCGGTGATGATAAAAAGATTCGCTTCGATACTCTCATCATCGTCTTGATACGGTTGAGCCGGAGAAGTGCGAGGAGCAGATGGCTCTGTAGAGCCCTCTTTGATAGTAATGGAGATCGGTTTGGTAGTATAAGTCGCTCCTTTGTGAGCTATACTGATCGGAGGGATTAGAGTGATCCCGGTTTGAACCGGTCTGAGCGTATAGATATAGCTGCGCTTTACGGTAGATTCCATCCTGCCGTTTATGATGGAGTAAGACGAAGATGAGGAAGTGGAAGTGCCGATGAGCCTGAGATGTTCGATCTCCGGCAGACTCGGTTGTGATATACGATTGGCATCTTCGCCACTGATCTCGATAGTTAGCTTCAGGTTATCTTCCACTCCGATGGTAGTTTTATCTACAAAAGCTTCTATTTGGAGATCATCGCTCCATGCTAAGCTGAGTGAGATAAATAGCAAAATTGAGATAAGTAATATTCTTTTCATACTACCACCATTTGGAATCTCTTTGTGGTATCTCGGGAGCGCTCATTTCTTTTTCGAGCTCCAGATCATCCTTTTCCCTCTGGATAAGCGATTGCAACAGTTTTTCTGCTTCTTCTTCATCTAATTTTTCCAGCTCGATTTCCTCTTGCTGCTGTTGTTGCTCTTCATCTTGTTGATCTTCACCCGGAGAAGGTGGCTGTTCTTGTTGCTGCTCTTCTTCTTCTTGTTCTTCATCATTATCGGAATCTTCGGACTGGCTCGGATGATCCTGTTCACGTTCCAAGAAGCGGGAGACCAGCTCATAGTTGTAGCGAGCATCAGCATGATTCGGATCTTGGAGGATGGCATCACGATAGTGTTGAATGGCTTTTTCATAATCCTGCTCGTTGAAATATATATTGCCCAGATTATGGAAAGCATCGGCTTTGTTGGCAAAATCATCGTCTCTGAGTGCTAATTCATAAGCATTTTGCGCTGCATCGAAGTCTCCCTTTTTGTAATGCAGATTACCGAGATTGTACTGTATATTTCCCTCTCTCGGATTTTTCAATGCGTTATCTCGAAAATATCTCTCTGCTTCTTCATAGTTCTCTTTGTCAAATTCACGTACACCTCTCAGATTGCGGATCACATCCTGATATGAGAGCGTACCTGCAGATAAGCATGTAAATGCAAAGATCGAAATAAGAACTAACCATATATATCTCATCATCATATCACCCGCATGAACTTACTTTTTTTCTTATATAATACTGCAGATTCGATCAGAAGCAAGATAAACGCTATGATAATAAAGTAATGATACTGTTCTTTGTAACGGATATATTCGCGAGTTTCGTAGAGATCTTTTTCATAAGTTTCTATCTCTTTTAGGATCTCATATATCTCCGATTGATGTGGAGTGATGGGATAGAATTTTCCACCCGTGACTGAGGCGATCTGTGCTAAAGTGTTCACATCCAATTTGGTGAGAATAATCTCCCCATGCTGATCTTTGGCATATTCCAGATTACTCGCTTCATCTCTGATTGGGATAGGACTGCCTTGCGGAGTACCGATACCCAGCACATACACGGTTACTCCCTCTTCGGATAGCTCTTCTGCTGTTTTCACTCCACGTCCCTGCAAATCTTCTCCATCACTTACGAGGATGATTATCTTATGACGGCTATCTTCATGGAAAAGGGAGGCAGACTTTTTAAGCCCGCTTGCCATATCCGTTCCTAATGAACTGATAGAATTCGTATCCAATAGATCCAAAAATAATCTTGCTGCGCTATAATCATTTGTGAGGGGAGACTGTACGATACTCTCGCCTGCAAAGGCTACCAGACCGACACGATCGCCAGATAATTCCCCGATGAATTGGGCTATATGATTTTTCGCTCTCTGAATTCGGCTCGGTCTGATATCCTCAGCGTCCATACTTTTGGATACATCCAGACAAACAACGATATCTATCCCTTCTTGGGTGTAGATCTTTATCTCCTGATCCCATTGTGGACGTGCCAAGCCGATGATCAAAAAGAAGAGGGCGAAGATAAGCAATATCTGCTTCATATTCCAATGAAATTTGGAGAACTGCTGATAATAAAAAGGATGAAATTTGTTATCGGAGAATTTGGCAAACCGTCTCAACCTGCGTCTCTCCGCAAAATGAAGAAAAACCACAAACAGAGGTATGAGCAGAAGAGCAAACAGAGCATTGATATTATACCATTGCATAAAAATCACTCCCTCAGGGTAATTCCCACATGATAATAAGGCGAAGGATGAGCTCTAGGAGCAACAGTCCGAAAGCGATCAATAGGAATAGAAAAAAGAGCTCTTCGTGGTGATAATAATGCTCAATCTCGTATTCAGATGCTTCCAGCGCATCTATCTCATCGATGATCTGCTCGAATTCTTGTGTATCTTCGGCATGCCAAGCTCTGCCGGTGCCGGTGATGCGGGCAGTTTCTTCCAAAGTATCCATATCAAAACCGATCTCAACTTTCTGATAGCGGATACCGACAGGAGTTTGGACCGGAAAATCTACCGGACCATAGGTTCCGATAGCTATGGGATATACTTTGATACCATATGTGGCAGCCAATTGAGCCGCTGTCAAAGGATCTATCTCACCGGTATTATTCATGCCATCTGTGACAAGGATTATCACCTTGGACTCCGCATCGGAATCTTTCAATCTCGCTACGGCTGTTGCCAGTCCCATCCCGATGGCAGTGCCGTCGAAATGTTGGGGGAAATCTATGTTGTCTATGGTGTTCATCAGAATATTGTAATCTAGGGTGAGTGGGCAGCGGGAAAATGCTTTACCGGCAAAAACGACCATGCCGATCCGGTCATTTTTCCGTTTCTCCACAAAATAGCGTGCCACTTTTTTGGCAGCTTCCAATCTGTTTACCGGCTGAAAATCGACAGCGCGCATACTA